>Ga0224510_10000033_pt1 | contig 109536 bp, 114 predicted proteins | sample SF_May12_sed_USG_FD_170161 | JGI IMG/M metagenome (GOLD analysis project Ga0224510, IMG submission 170161) | Sediment microbial communities from San Francisco Bay, California, United States - SF_May12_sed_USGS_4_1 | ecosystem: Environmental > Aquatic > Marine > Sediment | place: USA... | reverse complement strand
TATCTGCCATTGTCTGTTGAGGAGCGGGTACGCCAACTGTACCGTGATTTCTCTGCCAACGAAGTGATGCTGACGTCATCGTTTGCTGCCAACTCGGCGTTGCTGCTTCACCTGTTTTCCACCACTGCGCCGCAGCAAAAAGTGCACTTCATTGATACCGGTTTTCACTTTGCCGAAACATTGGATTACAAGGACACCTTAACCAAGCTGTATCACCTGAAAGTGGTCGATGTACGCGCCGAAGACTGGAAGCACGCCTACACCGTCAAGGATCAAACCTGGAAAACCGACCCGGACTTCTGCTGCTCCATCAACAAAGTGGAACCGCTGCAGGCGATCAAGGAAAAATTCAACGTATGGATATCTGGCTTAATGCGCTGGCAGACCGAGCATCGCTCCAATCTGGAAGTGTTTGAACATCGCGGCGGCCTGATCAAGTTTTATCCGCTGATTGATGTCAGCAAGGAGCAGCGCCAAGCCTATATCCGCGATCATCATTTACCGTTTCATCCGCTGGTGTCGCAGGGCTATTCTTCCATCGGTTGCACCCACTGCACCCGCCCCGGCGATGATCGCTGTGGTCGCTGGGTTGAAACCGCCAAGACCGAGTGCGGCCTGCATCTCTAACTGCAAAACTATCGTGCATAAAAAAACCGGAGCTGCTCCGGTTTTTTTATGCACGCAATCCGACTAAACAATTAGCCGTTGGCACCACAACATTTTTTGTATTTTTTGCCGCTGCCACAACTGCAGGGATCATTGCGACCCACTTTCGGCGCAGCCTTCATCGGCAGAGTTTTGACCACGCCATCGATGTAAAACCAGCGACCGTTTTCTTTCACAAATCGACTGCGCTCGCGCATGGCGTGCTGCTGGCCGTTTTGCTGATAGCGCGCAACAAAATCGACAAAGCCTTCGTCATCGCTCTCGCTGCCGGCGTCGGTGGCCAAAATTTCCAGCCCCAGCCATTTCACCTTGAGCGCGCTTTCTTCCAGGGTGCCAGACGATTCCTTGGCCATGCTCGGGTGATAGGTTTCGTCCAGATAACTGACCTTGCCGGTGGCATAGGCGCTGTAGCGGGAACGCATTAGTGCCTCCGCCGTTGGCGCGTGCGCCTTGCCGCCGTGATACGGCTGGCAACACTGATCAAACGTTTTGCCCGAACCACACGGACACATCATCGCACTCATTTTGACTCTTTCTCCTGGTATACCTTGCGGGCAAACAAATCGTTACGGCGGCTCACCAACCGATCTAGAAACAGCAAACCATCCAGATGATCGATCTCGTGCTGCACCGCCCGCGCCTCGTAATCTTCCATTTCAAATTCCTGGCTGTTACCGTGCGGATCAAAGGCACGCAATTTTATTTTTTCCGCACGCACCACATTGCCGGTATAGTCCGGCACCGACAGACAGCCTTCGCGACCGACTTTCAAACCGTCCCACTCGGTGATCTCGGGATTGATCAGATACAACCGGCCATGGTGTTTGATTTTTTTACGTCCCGATACATCCACAATCACGATGCGCTGGTTGCGTCCCACCTGCGGTGCGGCAATGCCGACCGCACCAGGACCGCTGTCCATGGTGATTTCCAACTGGCGGACAAATTGGCGCAGCTCGTCATCGAATTGTTGCACCGGTTCAGATTCGCGCTGCAACAATTCGTTGGGATAAGTCAGTATTTCCAAGGGTTCCATTTAGCCCACCAGGGTATCAATGGCTTCGATGCGCACGTCCATGGAGTCATCATCAATGGCGTCGATGGCCTGCTGCAGAGCCTCAACACCCCGCGTGGCCACGCCCTGAATCTGCATGATGTAAATCGGGGCAGTGGCGCGGCCCGCCACGTCGGAATTCAAATCCAGAATATCCAGACCGGCTTCGGCCAGCGCGCCCGTCACCTGGGCGACAATCCCGGCGCGGTCGGCACCGAACACCGCGATCTGCACGTCTGGTGTTTTGTGCTGATGCAGACGACCCTCGATGGCATCCACATGCAGCCGCAGACCCATTTTGCGAGTCACGCCCACCAGCACGGTTTCCAGCCCCGAGGCACTGTGGTCACTTTGCACCATCAGCATGATGGTAAAATTGCCACCCAGCCGCATCATGGATGCTTCGCCCAGATTGCATTGATTGTCGAACAGGGCCTGGGTAATCGCCGAAACTATGCCTGGCTGGTCTTCGCCCACCACGGTTAGCATGTACCATTGTTGCATTGGAATTCCTCTCTGACTGCCCAGCCAACATCCGCTGGAAGAACGCCGCTCATTTTGTCACAGCGTTCCGGGTTTGTGTTAGTGTCTGCACACAATTTGCGATTTTTGAGGAGCCATCATGCACCGCATTTTCGTCACCGTTTGCCTTCTGCTTGCCGCCACACCCTCCCAGGCAGCCATCGTGGTCACTGACGATCTGGGTGCCAAGGTCGAACTGCCAGCACCGGCACAGCGCATCGTCAGCCTTGCCCCCCATGCGACCGAACTGCTGTTCGCTGCCGGTGCCGGAAACAAAATCGTCGGTGTGGTCAAATACAGCGACTATCCACCCCAGGCACAACAAATCCCCCAGGTCGGCGGCTACAAGGCACTGGACCTGGAACGCATCGTCGCGCTCAAACCCGATCTGGTCGTCGCCTGGCCATCCGGCAACAAACCTGCAGTGGTCGAACAGCTAAAATCACTGGGGCTGACCGTCTACCAAAGCCAACCTGACGAACTGAGCGATGTTGCGCAGAACCTGCGACAGTTGGGTAAATTGGCCGGCACGGAAGGCATTGCCAACCAGGCGGCACAAAATTTTACTGCCGAGCATCAAGCGCTAAAACAGCAATATGCTGCCAAGCCGCCGGTAACGGTGTTTTATCAAATCTGGAATCAACCGATCATGACCATCAACGGCCAGCACCTGATTTCCAAAGTCATTAATTTATGCGGCGGAAAAAATGTGTTTGAAAGCGCCCAGGCCAGTGCGCCCAAACTGGATGTAGAAGCGGTGCTCGCTGCCAATCCGCAAGTGATTGTCGCCAGCGGCATGGGCGAAGATCGTCCTGACTGGGTAGACGACTGGAAAAAATGGCCACAACTGCAGGCAGTCAAAACCAAGCAGCTCTACTTTATTCCACCGGATATCATCCAGCGCCACAGCCCGCGCATTTTGCAAGGTGCCAAGCAGCTGTGTGAAGCACTGGATAAAGCCCGCTAACAAAAAAGCCCGGCATTCGCCGGGCTTTTTTTACGCTGCATCCGCGTTAGAACTTGTAACCCACCTGTAACGCGCCACTCACGTCGGTGTTATCGGTATTGGCAGCCGCGGCGGCATCAATGGTCAAGCCAAAGAGGTACAATCCCAAACCCGCCGTCACAACGCTGGCATCACTGTCGGGAATGTTGTGGCGATAACCGGCGCGCAATTCCAGCAACCACAGATCCAGCTCGCCACCCAAACTCAGGTACTGGGTATCATTACCTATACCCAGTGGCTTGTTGTTGGTCACATCCAGATCCATCGCCAGCGTTGCACGCTCCCAGTCACGCGCTACACCCACACGGGCCGAGGGATCAACAGTTAATGAATCGCCAGAAATGGTTTTATAACTCTGTGGAATCAGGTTGCGCACGGTAAAGCCGGATTTCCAGCCGTTACCGTAATCTCTCGCCATACCAAAATCCATGGTGAACCCCGTGCTGTCCTTGGCTCCCTGACTCGTACTGGTACTGGCAGTATCCATCTGGCCAACAACGATGGTGTTTTCGTAGGTAGTCGCCTTAACCATTTTAGGTGTAATACCAAACGCGATATTTTGTCCTGCAACCTCATATTCTTTGGCCAGCGACAAACCGATTTCCTGGAACGCGCCAGCCTGCAGCTTGACGTAACTGTCCATCGTGTTGACATCCAGCGGATTGGCAGCAATATCAAGAATAGCCTGTGCCACTCCCAATATATTCGGATCAACACCAGTGATAACGCCAATGTAACGATCCAACTCACCCAGGTCGTGATTAGTAACCTCGCCAACAAAGCCACCACTGCTCCAACCACCCACGGTCAGGGCACCGGCAAAATTGCGGCTGGGAATGGAAATGGCCAAACCGCCGGCTAACTGCGCCTCCATCGGTTTGTTGGACATACTGCGCAAACCGGTTTTCAGATTAACCGTGGCAGTATTCAATGCAGTTTGTGCTGCGACAAATGTGGCACTATCTGTTGGTGCGGGATGAGTTGCATCAGGAGCCGTAAACGGCAACAGGGCATTATCAAACGCAGTAACGTAGTCATTGTCAGCGAAATCGCTGATCGACTGAAGCAGTTCATTCGGGTCAGCGATGCGCCCCGCCACGGCCAGCTCGAGATTAAAATCTTCATCGGGATGCGCTACCGCCAACAGCGCCGGGTTGTAAAAGCTGGCCGTACCACTGTTGCTGGCCGCGACCGACGCACCGCCCATACCTAAAGTGCGTGGGTCTTGCGCCATAAACGGCGCCGCCACTACGCTGCTACTAGCCCCAGCCAACATGGCACATACGATTAATGATTTACGAAACATTGATATCTCCTGAGTTACCGATGACCGTTGCCTGATCACGTGTTTTGATGCGAATAAACCCGCTATCGGTTTTTTGATATCAGAACTAAAGGACAAATTTTGATTTTGTCAGCCGACACTCTGATAGTAGATATTCTGCGGGTGATTGACCATCGCAAAGAAGTACCAACGCTCAGCCATCAACCCCAGATATTGGACGGCAAACGCCAGCGCCAGCAGCGAGGCTGAATCTTGCGTGATGCTAACCAGCAATAACAGCAGTGGCGCAACAAATCCCAACACAATAAAAATGGTTTTAATGTTGCGAATGAATTTTTCCGTTTGGCCGTGAAAAAATTCACGAGTGTTGTAACTGCCGCCCATCATGCCCATGGAACGCTGTTTCACGTTGGGATGCTTTATGCCTGTGGCAGTTTGCACCGTGGTGACCTGCTTGGCGCGCAGTTTGTTGTTGTACGACAAACCGACCAAGCGCGTCATCATCGCCGCAAACGTCAGCACTGCGGCAACCGGCAGATAAAACTTCACCAGCGCATCAGCCTCTTTGCAGGCGGCGAAACCGGCAGCAAACACAAAACCCGAAGCGCTGCCCATGAGGATGAAATTAATCATGGTCAACGGCGTTGCCCATTCACGCAAAAAACTCAGGCACTGGTAAATCATGCTGGTGCAGACGAACAAGGCGAAACAGGCAATCAAACCCACCAGGGTGATGACCAGCGATGTTTGCAGTTCCTGGTTGGTGTAATAGCTGGCGGTGTAGAGAAACGCCATCAACATGAAAAATGGCAGCGCAATGACCTCGCGTGACAGCCACGACGTACGCCAACGGGTCACCGCCCGCCAGGCACGCTCGGGATGACCGAGATGAAAAAACGAAGCGACCAGTCCACCGGCAATGAACAGCAACACCAGCGCACCGCCGGTGGCGTAGAACTCATTGCTCATGGCAAAACTGTCGTCCGCCAGATCCACCACCTGACCCAGCGCCAAGGCGATGAACAGCCCCTGGCCGACACCGATCAGAGTTGTCAGAAAAATTACCGAAAACGCCGGATGCATGCTGCCGCTCCCTATTCTTGTTCTGCTCGGTTGCCCGCCGAGGTGATCAGGCGTGGCAAGTAGTGGTTGGCCGGTTTGCTGCCCAGCTCGGGCATCAGTGCATAGCCATAACGCTCGCGAATCGCTTTCGACGCGTCGGAGTTTTCGTCATGCACGTCGCCAAAAATTCGCGCACTGGCCGGACAGGCCATAACGCACGCTGGCTTGCGTTCTTTTTCCGGCAGACTTTCATCGTAAATGCGATCCACACACAGGGTGCACTTCTTCATCACCTGTGAGTGCTCGTCAAATTCACGCGCACCGTAAGGGCAGGCCCACGAGCAATATTTGCAGCCGATACACTTGTCGTAATCAACCAGCACGATGCCGTCGGATTCGCGTTTGTGCGAGGCTCCCGTCGGACACACCGGCACACAGGGCGGATTCTCGCAATGCAGACACGACTTGGGGAAATGCACCGTCTGTGTATTGGGGAAACTGCCAACCTCATAAGTCTGCACGCGATTGAAGAACACACCGGAGGGGTCTTGGCCGTAAGGCCGGTCGTCGGGCATGGGGCCACCCATGCCGGAGGTGTTCCACTCCTTGCACGAGGTGACGCAGGCGTGACAGCCGACGCAGACGTTCAGATCAATTACCAGAGCGAGCTGAGTCATTAGCCTTTACCTCCCAACAGTTTGAACACCAGCTTGCGCACCCCATCCAGCGGCGCGGTCACCACGTTCATGGCGTTGTGCAAATTCATGGGAATTTTATATTTGTGACCACCCTGTCCGGCGCGATAGGCGAGCAGCTCGACCGGCTCCTCCTGGCCCGGCGCACGCTGTTGCGGTGCAAACTGCGGCCAACTGACTTTTTCCTCGGCGGCATCGGCCTTGTAAACGCGCACCCGCACGTCATACCAACCGGCCTGACCGGTGACCGGATCGGAGTTGGAAATGTGGTCACCTTCCGGACCCGGCGGCAGCTCTTCGGAAATCACGTGGTTGAGCAAAAAGCCCTGTTTGGATTCATTGGCATTGGGGCTAAGCGCCCAGGCACCGGCGGCCTTGCCGATGGCATTCCAGGTCCAGACCGTGCCCGGCTCCACCGCTTCGGAGAAGCGGCACATGCAGCGCACTTTGCCGTGCATGGATTCGACCCACACCCAGTCGCCGTCTTCGAAACCACCTTCAGCGCCGAGTTTGGGACTCATGTAGAGATAGTTGTAGGTGTGAATCTGGCGCAGCCAGGCGTTCTGCGAATCCCAGCTGTGATACATCGCCATCGGGCGTTGCGTCACTGCGTTGAGCGGATAAGTTTTCTTGTCCGAGCGCTCGCTTTCGATCGGCTCATACCAGAACGGCAAGGGATCGCAGTAGGTTTTCACCCGCTCGCGCAGATGTGCCGGTGGTTGCTTGCCTTCGCGACGGCCTTCGGCGGCCATGCGGAACTCCTGCAAAATTTCGGAGTAGATCTGAATCACAATCGGCGCGTTCTTGCTGATGATCAGATTGTCGTGCGCCCAAGTGAGATAGTCCTTGTTGAAGTTGCGCATGTACTGCTGATTTTTCGGCAGATGGTAGTGGAACACGCAGTTGTTCTTTTCGTACATTTCCCACTGTTTGGGATTGGGTTCGCCACGCATGGACTTGCTGCCATCCTTGCCGCGCCAACCGGCGAGGAAACCAACACCGGAGCCCGGCGCGGTTTCAAAATTGGTGACAAAGTCGGGATAGTTTTTGAACTTGCGCGTCCCATCTTCGTTGGTGAAGGCGGGGAATTTCAGCCGCGAGGCCAGCTCCACCAGCACTTCCTGGAACGGTTTGCACTGCCCGGTCGGCGGCAACACCGGAATACGCACCGAATCCACCGGGCCGTCGTATTCGGAGATCGGACGGTCGAGCATGGAGATCGCGTCGTGGCGCTCAAGATACGTGGTATCGGGCAGCACCAGATCGGCGTAGCTGACCATTTCCGACTGGAAGGCATCGCAGACAATGAGGAACGGAATCTTGTATTCGCCGTTTTCGTCCTTGTCGTTAAGCATCTGCCGCACGTCGGAGGTATTCATGCTGGAGTTCCACGCCATGTTGGCCATGAAAATCAGCAGGGTGTCGATTTTGTACGGATCACCGCGCCAGGCATTGGTGATGGCGTTGTGCATCAAGCCATGCAGCGACAGCGGAAATTCCCAGGAGAAACCTTTATCCAGCCGCACCGGCTGGCCATTTTCATCCACAAACAAATCATCGGGACTGGCCGGTGAACCCAGCGGCGCGCCGTTGAGCGGCTTGCCCGGTTGCACGTCGGCAGGTTTGCTGGGAATCGCCGGACCCGGTGGAATCGGACGCGGGTAGGGAGCCTTGTGGCGGAAGCCTCCGGGGCGATCAATGGTGCCGAGCAAGGTCAGCAGCAACGAAAAGGCGCGAATGGTTTGGAAACCGTTGGAGTGCGCCGCCAGACCGCGCATGGCGTGAAACGCCACCGGGCGGCCGGTCATGGTTTCATGCTCGCGGCCCCAGCTGTCGGTCCAGGCGATGGGCAGTTCAAAGCCCTGCTTCATCGCCGTATCGCCCAGCTCATGCGCCAGACGCACGATGTCTTTGGCCGGAATGCCGGTAATGCTCTCGGCGTACTCCGGTGTGTATTGCTGCACCCGCTCACGCAGCAGGTCGAACGAAGGACGCACGGTTGTGCCATCGGCCAGCCTGAACGAACCGGTCAGGGCAACATCCGGCAGTTCCAGTCCCCAATCATGGAAACTGACCACCGATTTTTTCGACTTGTCCCACAGCAGCGCCTGACCTTTATCGTCGGTACAAATGCGGCCGTAGTCGGGATGCTTGGGGTCATCATTCACCAGATGACCGCTGTTGCTGTAGTCGATCAAAAAGTCGCGATCGTACTTGCCGCTCTCGATCAGAATTTTCAGCATCGCCATGATGAAGGCGGCATCGGTGCCGGGTTTGATTGGCACCCACTCGTCGGCAATGGCGGAATAACCGGTACGAATCGGGTTGATGGAAATAAAACGGCCGCCCTGGCGCTTGAATTTGGACAGGGCAATTTTCAGCGGATTAGAGTGGTGATCCTCGGCGGTGCCGAACATCATCAGCACCTTGGCATGGTCCACATCAGGACCACCAAATTCCCAGAACGAACCACCGATGGAGTAAATCATGCCGGCAGCCATGTTGACCGAACAAAAACCACCGTGGGCGGCGTAGTTGGGAGTGCCGAACTGGCGTGACCACAAACCGGTCAGCGCTTGCATCTGGTCGCGACCAGTGAACAGGGCAAATTTTTTCGGATCGGTTTCGCGCAGGTGGCGCATGCGCTTTTCCAGAATGTCGAAGGCTTCGTCCCAGCTGATCGCCTCGAATTCGGAATCGCCGCGCTCGGCGCCCTGTTTGCGTTTCAGTGGCTGGGTGAGGCGGGCGGGGGAGTATTGCTTCATGATCCCGGAGCTGCCCTTGGCGCAGATCACACCCTGGTTCAGTGGATGCTCGGGATTGCCCTGGATGTATTTCACCACCCCGTCCTTGAGGGTCACGCGGATGCCGCAGCGGCAGGCGCACATGTAGCAGGTGGTGTTCTTAACCTCTAGCTTTCCGTTACTCGAAGGCATGCTCGACATAGGTATTCCCGCCAGTTAATAGGCACACAGCGCGAGGTCTCCCCCGCGCTGACAAAATCGGCTCGTTACTTTACAACTGTAATCAGTGATCTAGGCAAACGCCAATTAAGCCTATTAACGGCCATATAAAAGAATACTTATATTCTTATTTCTGTTTTTTTATCAAGAGAATCAAAGTCTCGTCATCCCGGCGAATTTTGAAAAACTGCCCTCGGCTACTACCCAGCGCAACCGCCTCTCCGAGTTCGCGGGCGCTTTCCACACTCACCCGGTTGACCTCCAAAATCACGTCCTCGTCACGAAAACCGGCAAACCACGCAGCGCTGTTTGGTTCAACCTTGGACAGCCGGATGCCCTGACTCTGACCAATGTCATCCTGTGCTTCGACCACCGCCAGCGTCGCACCCACCAGGAAAGGTCCAATTTTGCTGCCATCGAAACTCACTTCCTGGGTGGGCGCAACCACTGCAGTTTTGGTCATACGCTTGCCGTCACGCACCACCTGCACCTGGACTTTTTGGCCGGCGCGCAGCAGACCAATCAGGTTGCGCAAGTCGCTGGTGTTGTTCACTTCGCGACCATTGATGCTGACGATCACATCACCGGCCTTCAGCCCGACTTCATCGGCTGCCGAGCCCGGCACGACGCGGGAAATCACCGCGCCCTGAATTTGTGCCATGCCGAATGCTTCGGCCAGTGCCGGCGTCATGTCCTGGGTCGATACACCCAATCGACCGCGCTTGACCACGCCGTATTCGACCAGTTGCGCCATGATGTCTCGCGCCATGTTGATAGGAATGGCAAAACCAATTCCCACATTGCCCGGGCCATTGGGCGAATACAACGCGCTGTTAATGCCGACCAGTTCGCCGCGAAGATTGACCAACGCGCCTCCAGAGTTACCGGGATTAATCGACGCGTCGGTCTGGATGTAGTCCTCAAAACCCTGCATTCCCGAGGTGCGCCGCCCCAAGGCACTGACGATACCCGACGTTACCGTCTGCCCCAGCCCGAATGGATTACCGATGGCCACCACAAAATCGCCCACACGCAAATCATCCGAATCACCCAACTTCGCCTGGGTCAATTGGTCGGGTTTCACCTGAATAATCGCCACATCCGTCGCCGGATCCGCACCCAGTAACTTGGCCTCCAGCGTGCGACCATCACGCAAATTCACCCGAATTTTTTTGGCTTTTTGGATCACGTGATTGTTGGTCATCACATAACCCTTGGCCGCATCCACCACCACACCCGAGCCCAGCGTGTGCGTCTTACGCTCGCGCTGCGTCATCGGCACATCAAAAAATCGACGGAAACGCGGATCGTTCATCAACGGATTCAACGGTGTATCCACCATTTCCACGCCCTCGGTGGAAATATTCACCACCGACGGTGTCACCCGATCCAGCATCGGTGCCAGTGTCGGCGTGCCATGCGTATCGACATCGGTAACGCCTGTCACCGGAATGCCGGCGCGGGCTGACATCGCAGCGACCAGAGAAAGGGACAAAAACAAAAGAGAAGTCGAACGTTTCAAACCGGTAATACCTCAATGCATCTGAATTTGGCCAATGTTTGTCTGCACAGAAAATTGGGATCGCGATACCCTAATCCAACTCGAACATGCAGCATAGCCGCATTTGTTTCGATGTTAAACACGCTCGGATTGATGCGCTTGGTATAAAAAGAAGGGGAGGGGGAAACCAACCGGTGATAAAAACGCCAGGGAGGGGGGGAGGGACGAATCCATCCACCGGCGGTTTCCCAAACTTGTTACCTTAACCCTCGACCGCTATTTTGCGGCTGCGGGACTTTTGCGTCTTGGGAATAATCACTTCCAACACGCCTTGGTTGCACTTGGCTGACACGCCATCGCTGTCCACCGAATCTGGCAAACTAAAGCGGCGGAAGAAACTGCCTGACACCCGCTCAACACGTTTGTAGCCATTTTCGGCCTCGCGACGTTCGTGCTTGCGCTCACCGCTGATGGTCAGCACGCCACCTTCCATTTGCACGTGGATATCTTTGGGATTCACGCCGGGAACATCAACGTGCAGCATGTATTTATCCTGCTCCTCTTTGATGTCTACCGCCGGAACCCAATCGCTGGACGCCAACTCGGTGCGCGCCGCCGGCTCCATGCGATTGTCGAATAACCGATCAATTTCGTTCTGTAGTTGCCCCAAAACACCCCAGGGTTCATAACGACGTATACCTGCCATAAATCACCTCTTTTGTGGTTTGATCAAAATCGCCTAGGAGTGAGATAGGGCTAGCGATTTGCCTTTTCAAGGGCTGCTATTGACTAAATTTCATCCACCGCCACACACAACATGTTGTGTTTTCGCACATTCTTGTACATGCCTGGCCGATTGCAGCTAAAACAGTATTTTTTTGTCTGGCCAAACCTAATACATTGAATAACTTGGAATTACTTTGCGGATTAAAATAATTTTAATCCATGAATTGACAGTCGAAGCGGTTAGCTATACTCTTTCATGCACACAACATCTTGTGTTTTTAATAAAAAATAAAAAACCGCTCCCACATCAGCGCTCCCAACTTGCTGATATCACTGATTGTTAAATTATAAGGACTACCAGATGAGCAATTCTGCCAATGCACGAGGGACCCATTTGAAGGCTATCCCCAGCTCTGTCGGCGAAATCAAATACCAGTCCGCATCACTGGACATCTGGGAAAAGAAGTACCGCCTGACCGACAAACAAGGCAATCCCGTCGACAAATCCATCGATGAGACCTATATCCGTGTTGCCAAGGCACTGGCCGACGTTGAAACCACGCCTGCCAAAAAGAAAGAGTGGGAAGAAAAATTCCTGTGGGCGCTGCGCAAGGGCGTTATCCCTGCTGGCCGCATCATGTCCAACGCTGGCGCACTGGCGTACAAACCAGCCACCTCCACCATTAACTGCACCGTGTCAGGCATTGTGGAAGACTCCATGGACAACATCCTGGAAAAGGTTCACGAAGCTGGCCTGACGCTGAAAGCCGGCTGCGGTATCGGTTATGAATTCTCCACTCTGCGCCCCAAAGGTGCCTACGTATCCGGCGCCGGCGCTTACACCTCCGGCCCGCTGTCGTTCATGGATATTTACGACAAGATGTGTTTTACCGTTTCCTCTGCCGGCGGTCGTCGCGGCGCGCAAATGGCCACCTTCGATGTTGGCCACCCGGACGTGATGGAATTCATCCGCGCCAAGCGTGAAGATGGTCGTCTGCGTCAGTTCAATTTGTCGCTGCTGATCACTCAGGATTTCATGGAAGCCGTTAAAAACGACGCCGACTGGCGCCTGAGCTTCCCCATGAGTCAGTCCGAACTGGAAACCGAAAAGCTGGATCTGAAAAACCCCGAGCAAGTGGTTTGGCGTGACTGGCCCGTGGCCAAAAATTACGTCACCAACAAGGATGGCCAGGTAGCCTGCAAGGTCTATCGCACCATCAAGGCCCGCCGCCTGTGGGACATGATCATGGCTTCCACTTACGATTTCGCTGAACCTGGTTTCATCCTGATCGACAAGGTCAACGAGATGAACAACAACTGGTTCTGCGAAAACATCCGCGCCACCAATCCTTGTGGTGAGCAGCCACTGCCGCCGTATGGTTCGTGCCTGCTGGGTTCGATCAATCTGACCCGTTTTGTGAACAAGCCGTTTACCGCCGAAGCCAGCTTTGACTGGGCCGAGTTCCGCAAGACCGTCAATATCTTCACCCGCATGCTGGACAACGTGGTGGAAATCAACGGCCTGCCACTGGAACAACAACGCCACGAGATCATGAGCAAGCGTCGTCACGGCATGGGCTACCTGGGTCTGGGCTCCACCCTGACCATGATGGGCATGCAATACGGCGACGCCAAATCCGTTGCCTTCACCGAAGAAGTCACCAAAGAAATGGCAGTGGAAGGCTGGCGCGCAGCGCTGGACCTGTCCAAAGAAAAAGGCGCGGCACCGATCATGGATCAGGACTTTGCCGTTACTGCCGAAATGCTGCGCCACCGTCCACAAATGAAAAAAGACGGCATCAAGGTTGGCGACACGCTCAAAGGCCGCGTACTGCACGCCAAGTACAGCCATTACATGCAGCGCATTGCCGAAGTTGAGCCTGAACTGGTCAACGAACTGGCCGAAGTGGGCGCACGCTTCACTCACCATAGCTCCATCGCACCGACCGGCACGATTTCGTTGTCACTGGCCAACAACGCCAGCAACGGTATCGAGCCATCGTTTGCACATCATTACTTCCGTAACGTGATCCGCGAAGGCAAGAAGAGCAAAGAGAAAGTCGACGTCTTCTCGTTCGAGCTGTTGGCCTACCGTGAAATGGTCAACAACAAGGCCGAGCCGTTCAGCCAGGAAGCCGACAAGGCACTGCCTGAGTATTTCATCACTGCTGACGACATCACGCCCAAGGCGCACGTCGACATTCAGGCTGCAGCACAGAAATGGATCGATTCCTCCATTTCCAAAACTGCGAACGTACCGACGGATTACGATTACGAAGATTTCAAGGACATCTACCTCTACGCCTACGAGCAGGGCCTGAAGGGCTGCACCACCTTCCGCTTCAACCCAGAAGCATTCCAGGGCGTACTGGTGAAAGAGAAAGACCTGAAAAACACCGTGTACCGCTTTACCTTGGAAGACGGTAGCGTCGTTGAGTGCAAAGGTGACGAAGAGATTGTTTACGACGGTGAAACCCATACCGCCGCCAACCTCTACGATGCACTCAAAGAAGGCTACTACGGCAAATTCTAACGGTTATAACGATTACAGCCTGGAAGCGCCCTTCGGGGCGCAACCTTTAAAAGATTCTGGAGCTACACCATGAGCGTCACCATCGCCAAAAAAATCACCGGTTTTGCGGTTGTTAAAAACGAAGAACAAAAAGCACCCGCGGCTGTCGTTCCAGCCGAGCCTGAACGCGAATTGATGAATGAAAATGTTGCCCGCCCCGAGATGCTGGTCGGCGCAACCTACAAACTGAAAACCCCACTGTCCGAGCACGCGATTTACGTCACCATTAACGACATCGTGCTCAATCCTGGTTCCGAGCATGAAGAGCGTCGCCCGTACGAGATCTTCATCAACTCCAAAAACATGGATCACTTCCAGTGGATCGTTGCCTTGACGCGAATCGTCTCTGCTGTTTTCCGCAAAGGTGGCGACGTGACTTTCCTGGTGGAAGAACTGAAAGCAGTATTTGATCCACGCGGTGGTTATTTCAAAAAAGGCGGCAAATACATGCCTTCGCTGGTGGCCGAACTGGGCGACGCCATTGAAAACCACCTGAAGTTTATCGGCATGCTCCCCAGCGACAACCTGGATGAGCATCAGAAAAATTTCATCGCCAAAAAACGCGCTGAATTAAGTTCTGGCCCCGCCAAGGAAAGCGCCGACAGCAAGAATGATTTCCCCGCCAATGCCCAGCTCTGCATGAAGTGCAACACCAAAGCCATGATCAAAATGGATGGTTGCATGACCTGTCTGAACTGCGGCGATTCCAAGTGCGGCTAACACAGAACAAGGAGGTCGTCAGAATAGTTATTTTTCTTTGAGAGCCAGGAAGCACGGAGCTGACAACGCTATCGAAGAAAAAGGACATTCTGCCGACCTCCGCAAGAGCACCACCCTCTCGCCCTCCCAAAGGGCTGGGCATACGGACGATGCCCATGCACACCACCCGGGGTCAATCCGATCAGCAGTGCCCCGGGTGGGTTAGTGCAAAATCTACGGATTTCCCTGCCGCAGCATCACCGTAATTGTTGTACCGTTTTGTTCTGACGTTTCCATCGCAATCCTGCCGCCCTGCGTTTCGGTCAATAGCTTTGCTGAATACGCGCCCAATCCTGTACCTGCAGTTTTGCCAAACGTGGCGTATTTCGTAAAAAATCGCTCACGAACTGGTTCAGGTACTGCGCCTGGATTGTGCACCGCAATACGACACCAGTCATCCGCTGCCGTTGTCGCGCTGACTGTAATGGTTGATCCTGACGGCGCGGCTTCAATTGCATTTTTAATCAGATTTGAAAATAGCGTGTGGCACAACAACGTCTCACCAACCACGATGCATTCCTGCGCATCATTAGGCCACGTTAACCTGATTTCTTTAAGTTGTATCAGCGTCGCTAAGTCATTACTGATGTTGGCAAATACCTGATTTAAATCAACCTCGGTTGGGCGTAACACGTATTTGCCCACTTCCATTTTGTAAATATCCAGCGAGGTGTTGATCATTTCCAGCATGCGATAACCCGCATTCTGCACCATTTTCAGCATATTCACCTGTTCGTCATCCAGATTGCCTTCGTGTATCAACAACGATGGCACGCCAATAATGGCGTTTAGTGGATTTTTCAAATCGTGGCGGGTAATACGATCCACATCTTCGCGCAACTGTGCGGTGTACACTAGTTCTGCATTTTGTGCTTCCAGACGCTTATGTGCCTCCGCCAAGGCCAGCTGCGCCTGCTTGCGTTCGGTAATGTCCTGATACACGCCCAGCGTACCGATGACCTCATCCTCACTGTTGGTGATAGGGATCTTGCTGGTTTCCAACCAGATCATTTTGCCCGCTAGCGTGGTTTGCGGTTCTTCGTACATCATCAATGCTTGCCGTGATTCGCGCACTGCCTGATCATCGCGACGATACAGCTCCGCCTGTGCAAACCAGGGCATGTCAAAATCGGTCTTGCCGATCACCTCTTGCGCCAGCTCAAAGCCTGCGTCTCGCGCGAACAGCGCATTACAGCCCAAATAGACTCCTTGTGGCGACTTCCAGAACACGCGGGCCGGAATGGTGTCCATGACGTACCACAGCATTTTTTCCGACTGGCGCAATTCTTCCGTACGTTCTTCAACTTTTATTTCCAAACCTGCACGCGCTTCTTCCAGCGCCTGTTGCCGCTCGATGAGTTTACCCAGCAGCTTGTTCAAACTCGTCGACAGTTTTTCAACCTCGGTGTAACGTGCCGAACTGGGCAGCCCTGCCGTCTGCTCACTATCCATCGCATCATCCGCCGCACGGGTAATATTCACCAACGGCAACGCCAACCACTTGGCCAGCCACAACGCTAGCCCCATGAATATCACGCCAAGCAACAACCCAACCCTTAGCAGGTTATTCTGCAGATTTTTTACCGGTGCAAATGCCACTTCCACCGGTTGCCGCACCAAGACTTTCCAATCCAGACCCTGAAATTTTTCGTAGCCCCTGGTCATGGTGTACGCCGTCAAATAACGCTGCTGATTTGGCCAAGTCACAACAGCAAAACCACGCTGCCCCCGCTGTATCTCTGCCAGCAATGGCATCTCCAACGGTTTGAGCATCATCTCTCTGGAGCCCGAAACGACGACGTTTTCCTTGGTCAGTACCAAAATTTCCACCTGGCGTTGCGTGGTAACGTTACTCAGGCCGGCAATGGCGTTGTGCGCCAGGCGCCAATCAATATGCGCGCCCAAAACTGCTATCTTTTCTCCACTCGCGTTAAATACCGGCGCCGACACATCTACCAGCCGCAATGGCAGGTCGCCCTGACGCCCTGTCAGGTAGGGTTCAAGCAAAACCGCAGCGTGTAAATCGCCGGCAAACAAACCATTGAGTCCGCTTTTAAACCATGTTCGCGCTGACACATTTTTGCCTTCCAGCAGGCCATCACTACCGACAAGAATATTGCCTTGCAAATCAACCAGGCCTAACCAGGCATAGTGGTTAATGCTGCGCTTCAGGCGATCCAGATAGTCGCGTTTCTGTTGGGCGCTATAACGATTTTCGGTCAGGACACCGTCTTTCGCTGCCAGCTCAATGTCCACCATGCGCTCGTGCATTTCACGATCCAGCATCCGGGTGATTTCATCAGCCAGGGATTCCAGCTCCGCCCCGGTTGCCTGGGTCAATTGCTTGGCCGACTCCTCCGCCGACCGGTGAACAATGGTAACAATCACCGTCGTTGTAACCAGTGCAAAAAACAGCAACAGGTAAATCTGGATTTTTTGAGTCCGGAAAAATGACATGCGGGCCTGTTCTTTCTAATGAATATATTTATGCGGCAGATCACATATGGCTGTTAGCGTCCTGGCTAAGGAAGGTTTTAGTGCAATAAAACAGCAAACACCGCGCAATTTTGCGATTACAACAAACAAAAAGGGGAGCTATGCTCCCCTTGCTTTTCATTGTATTTTATATGGAAATTACGACTCGTTTTCCAAATGACTTTCCAGCGTCGCCATGGCTGCGGGCAAATCCACTTTGGCGCCCAGGCGATTCATACTGGAGCCAAACGCGTGAATGGTGCGGAACAGATTATGTGCGCGGCACTGCTCACCCATCTGGCCGATACGGACGATGGGCGGACCAAACGAACCGGCAATCTCCACACGGTAGCGTTCGGACATGGTTTTTAGCAGAATTTTGCGATCCATCTGCGGTGGCGTCAGTATACCCACCACCGAGTTCAAACGCGATTCAGGCTGGACGTAAAGTTCCACGCCCAACGCTTCCAGCGACGCCTGCAGCGCAATAGAGCATTTCAGGTGACGCTCGTAGCGCACGCTCAGTGTTTCGTTGCACACCAAGCGCAATGCCTCGTGCATGGCCAAAATACCCGAGACTGGCGCGGTGTAGTGATATGACTTTTTGTACCAGAACTGATCTGCCAGACGCGCGTCCAGACACCAATGACGCAGGCGATCGCTGCGAGACTCGATGAAGGCCCAGGCCTTGTCAGAAAACGCGACCAATGACACGCCCGGAATTGACGACAAACCTTTTTGGCCGCCAGTGATGACTGCATCCACGCCCCAGTCATCCATGTCCAGCGGCATGGTGCTCAGGGTGCATACTGCGTCCACCACCAGCAGACAGTCGTACTGACGCGCCAGCTTGCCGATTTCGGGCAAATAGCGGTTGTACACCGTGTTGGAGGTTTCTCCCTGCACCATGGTGATGACGCGCGGATTGTGCTGTTTGATGTACTTTTCGACCTCGTCCGGCATGGCGCATTCGCCGTCGGCCACCTGCATCCGCAGCACCTTGGCTTCGGAACGTTCAGCCATTTCTGCCAGACGTCCGCTGAAAAAGCCGTTGCAGATACTCAGGACGTTATCCCCTGGGCGAATCAAGTTGACGACCGCCATTTCCATCGCCGCCGAACCCGGTCCGGCAACCCCGAGGATGTGGCGCGATTCGGTCTGGAACACATAGCAGGACATGTTTTTCACCTGCTCAATGACCTGCGCCATGGTGTCGCCCAAGTGGTTGATCACGATCGAATTGGCGTGCGCCACGCGCTCGGGGATGGGAACAGGTCCTGCGCCCATCATTAGCAGCGGCTCATCGGGTAGGATGTTATCCAGGGGGACAATACCCTTGGGTACTTGAACTGTCACAAACTCTCCTCGTCGCGCAGGTGGCGAACTTACTTGGCTGGCACAGCAAAATCCAACTCGAGCACAATACATGCCCGGCCCGGCAATTATACATTCAACCAGCCGCTTCCCGTAAGGTGTTGGTCCCACTGGGTTTACGCTTCAGCTCAACCGGCTAAAGATCATGCCCTAGCTTGTCGCTAAGTTTTTGCCCCTCAAGGCATGAGCAACAAAAAAAGCCCGGTCAGGACGATCGGGCTTTTTCCTTTCAGCGCACAGAGCCATTCCCGCTACAGCACTGGATAGAATTTGTGCGCCATCAATGTCTGGCGCCATTCCGCGCTCTTGGCATAGCGGCTGATTGCCTTGATCAGCGCTGTATCCGCGTGTTTTTTGTCATACACCAGCCCGACATCCACCCCGGCGGTAAATCCGTACATTTCCACCAGATGCTTGGGCGAAAAGTCCTCGCGGCTACCAAAACCAACCGCGTAGTTTCCGTCTTCGCTTTCGATAAATTCCCGCATCGCCTGACCACTGACCAGTACCTTGTCGAAATTTGCATCACTCATAAACGAGTGGTGTCTTTTGATTTCGCTGTAAATTTGTTCGTCGTCCTGCCTGCCCGCCAGCACAATGGCGTGATTGGCTCCGCCCAACTGGCTCCAGTTGTTAACCTTGCGGCGATACAAACGCGCCAAATCACCAATACTCAATTTTTTCACACCGGTTTTTCCACCCACGACGATCGCGATAGGTGCCTTGGCCAACAGAATTTCGGTTTTTTCCACCTTGCTACCTGCCCCACCCAGCGAATGATGGCGCACAGTGAACATTGTCTCTTGCGATTGCTCCGGCAGCGCCACAATGACATTAAACTGGTAGCCTTCGGCCTGATCCTGCTTGGCAAAATGCTCAAAGAACAACGTTACCAAGCGACTGGAACCGCTGGATGCATCAATCGTGATAACTTCGTCTGCCAATGCCGCTGTTGTCAGCCACATCAGCACCAATATTCGCAATAGAAACATAAAGAACATTCCGCCATGTCGCGTATCCCCGAGTTTGGTCATCGGCACCTGTCCCCCAAATTCAATATGTGAACTACGACAACTGCGTATAATGCGGATCGACATCACACATCTGCTCTACAGCCAAATAATTATGGCGAACCATTCTCAAAACACTCACTCTGATTGGCTTACCTTACTGCCGCTGTTTCTTGTTTTTTGCCGCCACGGAACCTGCGGCAACCACATAAAACCCGTTGTTCTCCCCCAATCCCGTGTCGCTGCCACAACCCCTAGGCTCGCACATGATTCATAAATGATTACAATATGTTAGATTTAATAACCTGACATTATCAGGAGGGAATCATCCCTGCCAAAATAAAGGGTCAAGGAGCACAAGGCTGTTCCGATAAACAAAGGCGTACTAATTTTGTAATTACGCGTTACAATGAAGCCCATTTTTGGCTCGGTAGCGTCATTTTAACTTCATGTTTCTCCTGAGACTTGCATAAGACATGGGCTGGTTTTTGGATCAAAAAGCGTCTTTGCGCTCGCGAATGCTGTTTGCCATCGGTGTCATGCTGCTGCCGCTGTGCGTGCTGGCGTTGATCACGTTTATCGCCGTGCGCGGCGCTGTTTCCACCCTGGAAAAGGCCGTCTATGATCCGGTCGAAAAACAGATATTTGTGACCGACATACAAAAACTGTTTTATCAGATCAAGATCCCCATTCAGCAATTTGGCAACCGCTCGGAAGAGGGCGACCACACCCAGTTCGACAGCCTGGCAGTACAGCTAGGGCTGGGGTTTGATAACGGCTTTGCCAATATCGATCTTAGCAAGGAAGAATTCGACCTGCTCACCACCGCCAAACACGAATTCATCAATCTGCAAGCCATCGCCAATCAACTGTTCGTCCAATTCCACCTGCTCAACGCCGATCAACGCCAACGACTGGTACTGGATTTCAGTCGGGGAGTGGACCGTTGTTTGGCGATGATGGCGCGGATGGAAAATATCGCCCTCAACGAGATTCAGTCGCAACGACTCGCCGCCCAGGAAATAAAATGGAAGTCGGTGGTGTTGGTAATCATCATCCTGGGCTGTGGTTTGGTGTTTGCCATTTTGGGCGCGGTAGTGCTGTTCCGTTCAGTCATGGCGCCGATTCGCAATCTGGAACACACGGTAAACCGCTTTGGCCAGGGCGATCTCAGCTCACGAATCAACTACAACGCCAATGATGAACTTGGCCACTTGGCCTCGGCGTTCAATGCCATGGCTGAGCGTTTCCAGAAAATTCAGACCGAACTGGATTATCTATCGATTCACGACAGCCTGACCGGCCTGTTTGACCGTCCACAGTTCCACGACGTGGTGGGCATGGAAGTACATCGCGCCAAGCGTTACGACCGGCCATTTTCCGTATTGTTTTTCGACATCAACGAATTCCGCGCCGTCAATGAGAGCTACGGTCACTTGGTAGGGGATTCGGTGCTATGCTCGGTGGCAATGCAGATTTCTGGTGCCATACGACCAACCGATACCGCAGCGCGTTATGGTGGTGATGAATTCGCCGTAGTTCTGTCAGAAACCGATGCCCAGGGCGCACAGGAAACCGCTGCCCGTATTGCCAAAGCCATTGCCGATCATCCGCTCAATATCGGCGATGGCAAGAGCCTCACCATCCAGGTCAGCGTAGGCATTGCGACTTTCCCCATCGATGCCGACAACGACACCGGTCTGTTTGCCCAGGCCGAATACGCCCTGGAGCGCGCCAAGCGCCAAAGCCAGAAACAAGAATTACCCAAACTCTCGCGCGGCGACTAGCGTTCCGCACCACATCGCCAACACTGACTGAATTGACCAACATGTTCCTCACCACAGCGTAAACAGCGCCATGGTGGCCTGAACTCGTTTTGCAGCAGCATATGCAGTGCCGCCGTTGCGGCGTCTTCCTGATCGTCCTGCGCCACCCAGACGCTGGGATAAATATTGACCGGTAATTCGCCTGCCGCACCACTCAGAAGCGCCCCCTGCACCACCACTGCGAAACCAGCAGCCTGCAACTGATCCACCAGCAGTTGGGCTTCAAACATGTGAGCAGCGTCGTAAATTTTTTTCATGGATGATTACTTTACTGGTGTTAATTCAAACCCGGCCTTATGCAACAAGTTTAGTAAGCCCCGTTCACCTGTCAGGTGCAAAACTCCGACCGCAACAAATACATTTCCTTGCTTGAGCAAGGACTGCATACGATCAAACATCACTAGGTTACGCTGGTACAGCAACCGCTGGTTCACCTTTTCCGCCAGCGCCGCATCAGTAAATTGCATGTGATCATCGTTCAGCTTTTCCATGCCAACCAGATCCTGCGCTAAGTAGCGCTCGATAATCCCCTCTATCATTTGCTTCATCTTGCCATGCTGTGCCAGCGTATCCTCCAGCAACACCAACTGCTCTGCCATCGTCAGCTCGTCAAATACCGCAATCTGTTCCTGCATGGTTTCCAGTCCAATGAGTTTTTTCTGCTCACTTTGTGCCTTGGAATACAGCATTGCATCCAAAAACTGACCCGTTTTCATTTCCGGCATACTCAACACGGTAAACACTGCCCACGGCTTCATCATCGCCACGTGTTGCTCGCTCATTCCCCGCGCTTTTAACGCCGCCACGGACGCATGAAACAGTTTGTCGCCCGCCACCTGCCGCAGGTGGCGGCCATCGGTAAAAAACATTGCTCGCGACGCGTAGGCGCTGTTTTCGCTGCTCAGCAATACCTCGACCGCCAGCGTTGTCGTCGACGCCAGCAGCGGCAATACCCGCTGACCCACCGCAATAATTCGCGGGTCATCTGTGTGCACGGTACCCATTAAATACGACGGCTCCATACCGGGTTTACTGATTTGCCATAACACCCCGGATTTAAAGATATTGTCTCTATTTGCCGAAGTCTCTACAGTATCGGCATGGAGGGGAGCAACGCCTCCCAGCAGGGCAGCAATTAGAGCGACAGTTGATAATAACAATCGGTTCACTCGCTCTCTCCCGGGCCAACAAGCGGTTGGCTCATTAGACATGCTCGCTGGTTTGGACGACCATCGTGCGCAAATAAAATATGGGCACAAGGCCAGAATAATGAAACGGATTATTTCCGTCGCTTTCATACTTTTTTTCCTCTTGCTGGCGTTTCTTTTCAGCCTGCTGGACACTGACGCGACAGTGGACACTTCGCAAACACTGCGTTTTGACGACGTTGCCCACATTCGTCAAATTGCGCGTGACAACAACCCCAAAACACTCAAGCCTGGCGAAATTCGCAATATTCTCATCGACGAGCGCGATCTAAATCTGCTGCTCAATTACTCGGCCAAACGCTACGGTGATATACGCGTCCGCGCCACATTACAACCCAATCTGATCGAGCTTCATGGCAGTGTGGCGCTGCCATTTTCCTTGTATCTAAATTACCACGCCACCCTGGGCTTGCGTGATAACGCACCGTATTTTCTAACCTTAAAATTGGGTTACTGGCAACTGCCCACTTTCTCATTGCCGCTGGCCAGCCGCTTGCTGCACAACCAACTCGGTGTACACATTCTGAGCTACAAACATATCTGGCAGGCCGTGCAAGGTGTCGACATCCGTCACGGCGAAGTCAGTGTCCGTTATCGTTGGTCACCCAAGCTGCTGCAAGAAATCACCAAGCAAAGTAACTGGATACTGTTTGAAGAGGACGACTTGCAGCGCATCGCCGTTTATCAGCGGCAAATTGCCCAATGGTCACTGCAACGGCCTGGACGTTGGGGCTCGCTGCATCATCTGCTAAAAACCCTGTTCAAAACCGCGCAAAGCCGCAGTCTGGGCGGGGAAGATGCCGCAGCAGAAAACCGCGCACTGCTTTATTCGGTCGCATTGTACGTGGTCAACACCGAGATAGTGCAACTGCTGCCCGATGATCTGCGCCGCGAAATTCCCGCCAAACGAATTTCACTGCTGCTTGGCTCTCGCCAGGATCTAAGCCAGCACTTTGTAATTTCCGGGGCAGTTACCGTCTCCGCCGGTAGTGGTTTGGCTGACGCCGTTGGTGTGTTCAAAGAGGTGCATGACGCCCATGACGGCAGCGGTTTCAGCTTTGCCGATTTGCTCGCCGATCGGGCGGGGACTCGCTTTGCCACGCTGGCGACCGAATCCCGCCGCAGCGCACGCCGTGTTCAGGACTTTATGGTCAATTCGACCCGCGAAACCGAGTATATGCCCACCACGTCCGACCTGCCTGAGGGTATAATGGAACTCGAGTTTAAATCCCGCTACGAAGATCTGGACAGCCAGGCTTATCAGTTGGTCGAATCCGAAATCCAGCGCCGTATTTCCACCTGTAAAATATACGACAACAACTGACCATGGTTCCTCAAAATATTTTAATGGCGCTAGCCGAGCTGACCCTGATGCTCGAAAAAGAGCTGCGTGAACAACATCTGTGGCACAGCAAGCCGCCTGCAGCACCGGCCTTGGCCAGTCCCCAGCCTTTTTGCTTTGACACGCTGGAGTTTCCCCAGTGGCTGCAATGGGTCTATTTGCCCCAGCTCAAAACCCTGATAGAGCGGGGCGACTATCTGCCCAAAGAAAGTGATATTGCAGAATATGCCGAGCAGGCGCTGGAAACCACCCCTGACGCCGACAAGCTGGTGATGATTCTGCACGCCATCGACGAGGCGTTCCACGACAACGCCGCGCACTCGCCGCCGCTGCATTAAAAAAGGGCCCCTGGGGGCCCTTTTTCGTCGTCCGCGTTCAGCGTATCAAGCCCGGTTGCCCAGAACTTCAATTGCCATTTGCTCCGCGCTGGTATGGCGCACGTCTTTGCCCTTAACCAGATAGATAACGTATTCGCAAATGTTGGAGGCACGATCGCCCACGCGCTCCAATGATCGCGCAGCCCAAATGACTTCCAGCACCAGCGGAATGGTACGAGGATCTTCCATCATGAACGTCATCAACTGACGCAAAATCGCTTCGTATTCTTCATCCACTTTGCGATCTTCGCTCCATGCACGATAGGCGGCCTCGGCATCCATACGTGCAAATGCATCCAGTGCATCACGCAGCATCGCCTTAACGTGACGCCCCAAATGCTCAAGCGCGGTTTTTGGAATTTTGGTTCCGCCTTCTTCCGTCACTTTTAGCGCCATCCGCGCTACGCGACCAGCTTCATCGCCGATACGCTCCAGGTCGGTAATGGTCTTGATGACCGCAATTACCAAACGCAGGTCCGTCGCTGCCGGCTGGCGGCGCGCCAGGATTTGGGTACATTCTTCGTCAATGTCCACTTCCAGGGCATTGATGCGGTAGTCACTGTTGGCCACTTCACTCGCCAGAGCAGCATCGCTCGTGGTCAGCGCTGTAATCGCATTTTCCAACTGCTGCTCCACCAGTCCGCCCATCGCCATGACGCGAGTACGAATATCTTCCAGTTCTTCGTTAAACTGCTTGGAAATATGGTGTCCGATACGGTTATCCATCTTCAACTCCCTGCCTTAGCCGTAACGGCCGGTTATATAGTCTTCAGTTTGCTGCTTGGCCGGATTGGTAAACAGAGTATTGGTATCCGCCAATTCAATCAGGTCACCCATGTACATGAATGCGGTGTAATCTGAAACTCGCGCAGCCTGTTGCATGTTGTGGGTAACAATAACGATGGTGTAGCGATTCTTCAGCTCATAGATCAACTCTTCGATCTTCAGCGTCGAAATCGGGTCTAGGGCCGAAGCTGGTTCGTCCAGCAGCAGCACTTCTGGCTCAATCGCAATTGCGCGGGCAATCACCAAACGCTGCTGCTGACCACCCGACATGCCCATCGCACTTTCATGCAAACGATCTTTTACTTCGTCCCACAGCGCCGCGCCCTTGAGCGAACGTTCGACCACTTCGTCCAAACGACGACGGCTGTTAATTCCCTGCAAACGCAAACCATAGGCGACGTTTTCGTAAATACTCTTGGGGAAGGGGTTTGGCTTTTGGAACACCATACCCACCCGGCGGCGCAATTCGGCAACGTTCACCGATTTGTCGAAAATATTGCGGCCATCAATGTTCAATTCGCCTTCAACGCGCACGTTATCAACCAAATCATTCATTCGATTGAAGCAACGCAGCAGCGTGGACTTACCGCAACCGGACGGGCCGATAAACGCCGTCACCTTGTTGCGTGGGATATCCATGTTGATACCGTTCAGCGCCTGCTTTTCTCCGTAGTACAAACGCAGGTCGCGCACCTTGATGCAGATGTCTTCAGAAGCCAAACCTTTACCCTGTCCGGCACGGACACTGGTTTCCAGTTTCACTTGAGCATTATTACCTTCAGTCATCACTCTAACCTCAATCCTAGTTATCCAGTGCCTTGTAGCGCTCACGCAGACGATTACGAATGGCAATCGCGGCGATGTTCAGCACGATGATAACCAACACCAGCAACAGCGCAGTTGCGTACACTAACGGACGAGCCGCCTCAACGTTCGGGCTCTGGAAGCCCACATCGTAGATGTGGAAGCCCAAATGCATGATCTTGTAATCCAGATGCACGTAAGGGAAGTTGCCATCCATCGGCAGGGTCGGGGCCAGTTTCACCACACCTACCAACATCAGGGGCGCCACTTCACCCGCCGCACGAGCAATGGCAAGAATCAATCCGGTCATCATTGCCGGGCTGGCCATGGGGATAACCGTTTTCCACAAGGTTTCCCACTTGGTCGCACCCAGCGCCAGACTGCCTTCGCGAATATTACGTGGAATCCGCGATAAACCTTCCTCGGTCGCCACAATAACCACCGGCACGGTCAAAATCGCCAGCGTCAATGACGCCCACAACAAGCCCGGAGTACCAAAAGTCGGGGCGGGCAGGGCTTCCGGGAAAAACAGGGCATCAATGTTGCCACCCAGAAAGTACACAAAAAAGCCCAAACCAAACACGCCATAAACAATCGCCGGCACGCCCGCCAGATTGTTTACCGCGATACGTATTACCCGAGTCAAAAATCCTTGCTTGGCATATTCGCGCAAGTAAACCGCTGCCACTACACCAAACGGCGTCACAAAAATCGACATGATGATAACCATCATCACCGTACCGAAGATAGCTGGGAACACTCCACCCTCGGTATTGGCCTCACGCGGCTCGCCGCTAACAAAGGCCCAGACATTGGAAAAATATGTGATTAATTTTTGTACCGGGTTCATCGCATTGGGCATATGAACACGGACGATATTCTTCAGTGGAATTTCCACCACACGACCATCCGCCGTGGTCGCCGTCAGAGCATCCCGACTGATCGCAGCGTGTAAACCGTTCAACTGTTTTTGCAGCGAGCCGTATTCGGCATTGAGAGCCGCACGGTCTTCCACCAATTGCGCCTTGGCCTGATCATCCAACAGGCCATCCAATTCCAGGCCACGTTCCTTTAGTCGCAAACGCTCCAGACGGTAATTGACCGAACCAATTTCGGTTCTTTCCAGATCACGAATCTGCACTGCCAAATCGGCGGAACGCTGCAGCAATAATTCGAACTTGGGCCAGGCTGCTTCACCCTCGGCCACCACCACGCCGTCCTGCTTTACTTCCTTGAGATAACCGTAAAAGTTACCCCATTCACGACGCTCGGCAACAAACAGATTCTCCGGCGTGCTCCAACTTTCAATGTTGTGCTTCATCAACCAACGGAAATCCATGCCGTTGACGTCACGATTGCCGATCTTGAACAGGAAACGCGTCACCTTTTCCATATCTTGCGGAATATCCGTACCGGATTCACGCAAACGTTCGGCCAAGACGGCTTCCTTGCCATAAATCTCACCGGCAACAGTGATCGTCTGACCGCCAGCGTCCCGATACTGCACCTGCTGTACGTCCGCTGGCCAGAAAAATCCCAAGCCGCGAACTGCGATCAAACCTAGCAGACCCACCACCATGATAACGCTGACGGCAACCGCCGCACCGGTCAACCAAACCCAGGGAGCGCCACTTTTAAACCAGTTTTTAACGTTTTTATCTGCCATGCGACTGCTCCCAACTACAGCGAACCATACTTCTTACGCAAACGCTGACGTACCACTTCAGCCAGCGTATTGAAGAAGAAGGTAAACAAGAACAGCACCAACGCCGCGAGGAACAATACGCGGTAATGCGTACCACCCACTTCGGATTCTGGCATTTCCACCGCAATATTGGCGGACAGGGTTCTCATACCCTGGAAAATGTTCCAATCCATCACCGGCGTATTACCAGTCGCCATCAGCACAATCATTGTCTCACCCACGGCGCGACCAAATCCGATCATCACCCCGGAGAAAATACCTGGGCTGGCAGTTGGCAGCACCACGCGAACAAACGTCTGCCAAGGCGTTGCGCCCAATGCCAATGATCCATTGGTCAAATGTTTGGGCACCGAGAAAATTGCATCTTCGGCAATGGAGAAAATGGTCGGGATGACCGCAAAGCCCATGGCCAGACCCACGACCACCGAATTTCGCTGGTCAAACGCTATGCCCAACTCATCGCGCATCCATCGCGGCATATCGCCGCCAAAGAAATACGCTTCCATCATCGGACTGGCGGCAATCACTGCCCAGGCAATCAAAATAACTACTGGGATCAACAGAATTGGCTGCCAGCCATCAGGAATCGAGTGGCGCACAGAACGCGGCATGTGCAACCACAGGTAGGCAAACGCCAACACACCCAACGGCATGATCACCAACAGGGCAAACACCGCCGGCAAATTGGTTTCCATGAACGGCGCCAACCACAACCCCGCCAGGAAGCCAAGAATAACCGTTGGCAACGCTTCCATGATTTCTACGGTCGGTTTGATGGTCTGACGCAGCTTGGGAGCCATGAAATACGCAGTGAAAATCGCCCCCAAAATGGCCAGCGGCACCGACATTACCATCGCGTAAAACGCCGCTTTCAGCGTGCCGAAGGACAGCGGCACCAGACTTAACTTGGACTCAAAGTCGCTACCACCGGAGGTGGATTGCCAGACGTAATCCGGCTCCTGATAACCCTCGTACCACACCTTGCCCCACAGCGATGACCAGGAGATTTCCGGATGTTCGTTTTCAACCTCAAAGACCCGGACTTTGCCGCCAGTCTCTTCCACCAATAACGACTTGGAGCGGGGAGAAATAGCCACTCCGGTGACATCACCCTCAAGCAGCTTCTCCACCAAGAGAGTGCTTTCGGCCGTCGCGTGGTACAACCCAAGGTTACCGCTGTTATCCATCGCAAAAAAGGACTTGCGATAGAACTCTGGTTCGATAACTTTAATAACGCCTTGCTCGGTGTCAAACGAGCGAATCTTGGTCAGCTTGAACTTGCCGCTGCTATCGCGCACCCGGAACCACTGCGACAGCGAGCCATCACTGCCCGCCACCATCAGCGACACTGTACCCGCCAGGAAGCGGATATCCGTCAACGCCACATTTTCCGGCAACAGCTTGGCATCTTCGAGAAGTATTGGTGCCGATTCTTTGTCCTGGATATCATACACGTGGACTGTACCGTCCGAGTCCACCACGTATAACACGCGCTGCTCGCCGGTCATCAGCAACTTGGCCGCGCTGTGTTCCAGCACAAAATCATTGGTCTGGTGCTCGAACGTTACTTCATCTTCGAACAGCGAGTCTTCTTTGACATAGCTGACCACCCGAACGTGATTGGTCTCAGTGGTCGCCACCAAGGTCATTCCCACGTCGCCGCTTTGCAGCGTCAACAATTTGATCGCTTCACCATGATCGCTAATGATCAGTGGCTCTTCGCCCAGGGGATAGAGCAGATTTGGCGTAATTACTCGCTTACCGTCAGGATAGGTGGAGTTATATTCCACCTTGAACGCCATGGCCGTACCGTTAGCCAGACCCAACGCAAAAATTCCTGAAGTCGGATCAGCCCGACCTATCGCCGTGATCGGCGCGGCCAACGTCAATTGCTGTTTATGAATTTCTGCGCCATCAGTCGCGTTAAAGAACAACAGTTCACCACTGTTGTTGACGCGCAATACAACTTCGCCTTGTTCTTCCATGGCCAGCATCAATGCCTGACCACTGCCTGGCATGGTGTATTCGTGGACTTGTTCCACCTGCGCCGACTTGAACAACGGCAACACAACCCACGCCAGATAGAAAAATATCAACGTTATGGCGATGATGACCCCAATGCCACCAAATCCAACACCCCAACGGGCGATGTGGTCAACAATGAGACGGCGACGATCCCGCTTTTTGCTCTGGATCGCATCTGATGAATTTTTTGCTGCTGAATTTTGCATAGGCCGCGCAGTTTATTTCAGAAATATTACAGTAATGTTACATCCCATCACTGGCCGCAAACATCCTTATTCCACCCAGCACACCTTTGATTCGACTTTGCAATTCCTGTTGGACCAGTTCAGCATCTGCCGGCAAGGGCCAATGTCGCTGCTGTACCTGGGGTAGCAAATCCGGTGTCAGCTCGAGAGTGCGCTGTCCCAACGAAATAATCAAATCTGCCCAACCAGCTGTTCCCGCGCAACCGCAGCCTGCTCAAAACCCAGGCTCCGGCCATCTGCCCACGCAGCGCCTTCTTGCTGCAGGATTGTCAAAGCCAGTTCCGCAACCTGTGGCTGCTCACTGACAAATAGAATCCGGGGCTTACGTTTATACATGGTGTCAGGTCTAAAAACCGCGCTATTGTACCGCCGCGCATCGCGCACCGCAAAAAAAAGCCCCGGATACCGGGGCTTCATTGCAACTACTTGATATTTTGTAGAATTTTGTTCACTGCTTTGGCTGGCAGCGGGATGTAACCGTCTTTTACCACAATTTCCTGACCCTGCTTGGACAGCATCAGCTTGATAAATTCACGTTCCATTGGGCTCAGCGGTTTGTTCGGTGCCTTGTTCACGTAAACGTAGAGGAAACGTGACAATGGGTAGCTGCCTTTCTCTGCGTTTTCTGGTGTAGCAGCAATGAAGGGCGCGCCTTCTTTCTTGGCCATAGGCACTGCCTTCACACCAGAGGTTCTGTAACCGATGCCGGAGTAACCAATGCCGTTCAAGGAAGTGGACACTGACTGAACCACAGAGGCAGAACCAGGCTGCTCGTTCACGCCATTTTTGAAGTCGCCTTCACACAGCGCTTTGTCTTTGAAATAACCGTAAGTACCGGATACAGAGTTACGACCGTACAACTGAATACGGCGAGTTTCCCAAGAGCCCTTCATGCCCAGATCGCCCCAAGTACCGATTTCGCTGCCGTGACCACACTTGCGCGTTGAAGAGAAAATCGCATCCACTTGTGGGATAGTCAGACCCTTGATGGGGTTGTCCTTGTGGACAAATACCGCCAATGCGTCAATAGCAACAGGAATCTGCATCGGCTTGTAACCGTGGCGCTTTTCAAAGGCTTCGATTTCACCAGCCTTCATTGCGCGGCTCATTGGACCAAAGTTAGACGTACCTTCTGTCAGCGCAGGTGCCGCAGTTGATGAACCCGCAGCCTGGATCTGGATGTTTACATTTGGGTACAGACGCTTGAAGTCCTCTGCCCACAGGGTCATCAGATTCGCCAACGTGTCAGAACCAACGCTGGACAGGTTACCTGATACGCCACTGGCAGTTTTATATTCGGGCAGCGCAGGATCTACGCTGGCGGCAGCGTTACCAACCGCGCCAAAGGCCAAGCTTGCGCTCAGGGCTAACAACACATTTTTCATTTTCATATTCGCTCCTTTAGGAGAAACAACAAACAGATATTGCGCATCTGCGCCGGGGTTCGATGGGGGCACATTTTGCGTCGGTTGTGTGACAGAAATATTACAACCCCTAAATTATTGCTGACGTACCAGCAAATCCAACGGAAATTCGCAGCGGAAAGTGCTGCCGGTGCCGGGCACACTGTCAATTTGCAGATTGCCACCATGGCGGGTAAGTATTTGTTTTACAATGGACAATCCCAGACCGGTACCACCCGTGGCTCGCGACCTGGCTTCATCCACCCGATAGAACCGCTCGGTCAGCAGGGGAATATGTCTGGCCTCAATCCCTATACCTGAATCCTGCACTTCAAAGCAGGGCACGCCCGCCCGCAGGTACCAGCGCAAACTTATTTTGCCTCCCGCCGGGGTGTAACGAACTGCGTTCGACATCAGGTTCTGGAAGGCGCTTTGAATTTCCGAGCTGCTGGCGCGCAACCACAGCCCGTTATCGATATCAGCCTGAAGCTGGTGTTTGTTATCACCACTGAGCATCGTCGCCTCATTCACCAGATTGCGCACCAAACTAGGTACGTCTACCGGCTTTTCCAGCACTGGCAGCGTTTTGGTTTCCAGTTGCGACAACATCAGCAGCTCATCGACAATGCGCGACATACGCTGTGTCTGCTGCTGCATCGCAGCAAACTGCCGACGCCAACGCGCCGTGCCTTCATCATCGCTGTTCACCAGATTTTCAACATAACCACTGATCACCGTCAGCGGCGTGCGCAATTCATGTGATACGTTGGCGACGAACACTTTGCGAGTCTGCTCCAGTCGCATAATGCGGCTCATGTCCCGCGCCACCAGCAGGCGCTGGTCATTGCCATAAGGCACCAATCGGATGGCGAGGTGCATATCGCTGTTCAACGGCGAAATCATATCCAGCGGCTCGTCAAATTCACCTTTTTTGATGTAATTGCTCAGCGCTGGACTGCGCAAAAAATTAGTAATGGGATAACCCACATCCTGTGGGACACGCAGGCCCAGCAACCGCCGCGCAGCCTGATTACACCATTCAATGCTGGCATCGGCTTCAAGAATCACAATGCCATCAGGCAATGCGGTCGCAGCCTTCTGGAACTGGGTCAGCGCGCTGGCTAGTGTGCGTTTTTGTTTGCGGTTACGCTGTTGCAAAAGCAGGATGTGGTTAAACACTTCACCCCAAGCCCCACGCGCCTCCGGCGGCTCAAAACGCGTGCTATCCTCCAACCAGGATTCCAGATCGGACAATTTTTTCAGGTAATAGTACAGATAGGCGACCAGCACCAAAATCAGCGCCAGCAGAAAGTGACCCAGCATCAGCCCCAGCAACAGGGCCGGCAGCGCCACCATCACCAGCCTGCTCAGTTCACGAACAACAGTATTTGACAAATTCGATTAAACGCTGGCAGAAAAACGATACCCGGCGCCTCTCACAGTTTGAATCAGATCATCTCGCTGAACTGCTTCCAGGGCTTTACGCAGACGGCGAATATGCACATCAACCGTACGTTCTTCCACGTAGACATTGCTGCCCCACACGCGATCCAATAACTGGGTACGACTATAAACCCGTTCCGGATGTGTCATAAAAAAGCTGAGCAGCTTGAATTCCGTGGGCCCCAGTTCCAGTGGCTTCCCATCTATCGACACGCGGTAATTGTCTTTATCCAGCACCAGCCCACCGATAGAAACGGTATCATCCCCCATACCGGAGGTTCGACGCAATACTGCCTTGATACGCGCCACCAACTCACGCGTGGAAAATGGCTTGGTAATATAATCATCTGCACCCGCATCAAAGCCGCGTAAACGCTCATCTTCTTCGCCACGTGCAGTCAGCATGATGATGGGAATATCTGCAGTCATTTGTTCACGCTTCAAGCGACGGGCAATTTCCACGCCGCTCAATCCTGGCAACATCCAATCCAGCAGAATGAGGTCGGGGCGCACATTCGCGATAACATTATTCGCCGCCGCACCCTCACCAGCCTCCAACACCGCAAAACCCGCCTGCTCCAATGAGAATGCGATCATTTCACGGATGGATTCTTCATCCTCAACAATCAAAATGGTGTACGCCATAGCTTTTTTATCTCGTTACTCTACGCGGCCATATTACACTGCTGTAATATGACAAAATGATTACGCCGGCTTGTATTGTGCATATTTTGATCATCATAGTCAGGCCGACATAAACCAAGTAAAATGCTCCAGTCCATTGTTTTCAAACTTAACAATATGCAGGAGATTCGCATGGCGTTTCGCTTTCTGTGTGAACAAAACTCACTCGCCGTTGGGGAAAAAAAGGCCTTCAACGTTGATGGTGAGAAGGTATTGCTGATCCACCTGGAAGACGGATTTTACGCCACTGGCGCTAAATGTCCGCACATGTCCATGCCCTTGGAAAAAGGCAAACTGATTGATGGCCAACGTATCCAGTGCAAATTCCACCATGCTGAATTTGACATCAAAACCGGTAAAGCCTGCCAATGGGCCTGCTTCCCCCCCGGCATTCAGTTGCTGAACGTCATCCGTGGGCAAAAAGATCTGCCCACTTACGCACTGAAAATCGATGACGGTCGCATTTACGTCGAGCTTTAATCGTCTATGACCTGGCCCACTGCGGTACTTGTCGTGCCGCAAGGGTCAGGCTTCGCTCCAAGCGGGCATAATCCGGTTCAAAACTCGCCACCTGTCGCCAAAACTTTTCTGAATGATTCATCACCCGGGTGTGACACAACTCGTGCAGGCACAGGTAATCCACCAGCGGCAGCGGCAGAAATAACAGGTTTCTGTTGAGGTTTATATTTTGTTTTGATGAACAACTTCCCCAGCGGGTTTTTTGTGCACGTATCGTCACGCCGCTGTAATTCAATCCCGTGTCATTGGCCATCAAACGCAGACGCTGCGGCAAAAACTGTTTCGCCATCACCGTCAACCAATCACCCAGCGCATGTTTGATCATCGCCTCCTGATCGGCCCGTACCAGCAGCGCGCCATCGACATCCCGCCATAACGCACGCTGACCCGTAGTGACATACTCCACTTGCCAGGTTGCGCTCAGTGCCGGCAAATAAATTTGCTCAGGCCGCGTTTCAAACAACTCAGGATGCTTGGCATGTGCCTGTGCCGCCTTTTGCCGTGCATGCGCAATCCAGTCCTTGTGCTGATGAATAAAACGAGGGATGTGTCGTTGATCAAAATTAGCCGGCACCACCACCAATAATTGGCCATGGCTATCGACCTGCATTCTCAGACGGCGTGCACGCGCACTGATGCGTACTTGGTATTGCTCGCTCATGTTCGGCGGGTTTTATTCAGCATGCGCACAATCGAATCCTCTTGAGCGTGCTGCAGCACTTCATCAAGCGTCATCCAGGCAATGTCATTGGTTTCTTCAGTGCGCAAAATTGGCAGGCTATCGTCAGCCTGCAACAAGAACCGCACATCAAAATGTTCGTGTTGCGGCTCATCACGGCGCGCAGGAATGGTATGGATGTCGACATCAAAAACAGCTTCGCTGACTGGTTGAATGGAATCCAGTCCTGTTTCTTCGCGCGCTTCACGCAGTGCAACCTGCAGGGTATTGGGATCACCATCGGAATGACCACCTGGTTGCAGCCAGCGATTTAATTTGCGGTGATGAATCATCAGCACTTTGCTGCGCTCTGGATTCACAATCCACGCAGATCCGGTAATGTGTCCAACCAACAATTCACGATCAAAACAGTTTGCGTGCTCATGCACAAAACGGGTTAAGCGCTGTTGCATGTCACGTTCTTGCGGGTCATGCGCGATATGATTTTGCAGGCGGGATAATAGCCACTGACGATGCATGCCCCTTTGTCCTCTTCAGAATAAAGAGGCATGCTAGCAGATTCATGATCAACGGGGGAACTAGGTCCAGTCCCCACCCCAACGGCTGGTCAAGGTCGTCCACAAATCATCGTCCTCTTCGGAGAAGACCAGCTCAGGATCCGCAGGGACCACAATCCAGGCTCCATCCTCGATTTGCTTTTGCAACTGACCCGGGGTCCAGCTGGCGTAGCCAATGAAGGTTTTAACCTTGGTATTTTGCGAGTCGTAACTAAACCGCGTCAGCGTGTCCAGACCCGCACCCAGCATAATGGTGTTATCCACTTGCAGCACTTCGCCCTGCTTGTAGGGACTTTCTGCCAGTGAAAACAGATACTGGTTGTGAAGGGGGCCGCCATAGAACACCTGGTCGTTATGGTGACGTTGCGCGGTTTCGTCGGCGAACACTTCGCCCAGGGAAATTCCCGTCGGGCGATTGACCATCAGACCGTAGGTGCCAACATCACCCGCCTGGGTAATGTATATCACGGCTTGTTCGAACGGGCTGTTGCGTAACTGGTCAGTCGCGACGATGAATCGGCCCTTTTCCAGCTTATAGCCTTCGGCAAGAGCGACTTGAGAAATAGCCAGAGCGAAGACACTCAAAACTAAGTAGAATACTGCACGTTTTTGGATAGCGGGCTGCATGGCGAATCTCCTTACTTTGCAGCATCACCGGCATGCTTTCGTACCTTGTTCCGCGGAGCCGTGTCGGTGGCAAAAGCGGCCCGCACTGCTTCCGGTGCAATTATTAAACCGGCCTTAAAAATGAACACAGAATCAGCCAGTTATCCATCGACAATTGCAATCGTCAGCACCGAGCCAAAGGATGCGCCACTGGCCAGCGAATGGTCGCGGCGCCTCAATATTCCTATCGGCCTCCCCACGGACAGTGTTGAGCTTTTGTTCAAGGTCAATTCCCATAAAATCAGCCTGCAAATGCAGGATGAAGAGGGCTCCGGTGAGGTTTTTGTCGACTTTGTCGAAGGAGCGATGGGGCACCGTCGCCGCTTCGGCGGAGGGAAGGGTCAGACGCTCGCCAAAGCCATGGGCTTCAAAAACAACAAGCATCCGCAAATCCTTGATGTTACAGCAGGTTTGGGCCGGGATGCGTTTGTACTGGCGCACTTAGGCGCTAACGTGACCATGATGGAGCGCTCGCCGGTGATTGCCGCACTGCTTGAAGATGGCCTGCGGCGCGCCAACCAGGACCCGGAGCTGGGACAATGGCTGCCTGAGCGTCTGTCGCTGCAACAAGGCGACGCATGCCAGCTGCTATTGCAGCTGGAGCAACGCCCTGAAATTGTCTACATGGACCCGATGTATCCCCACCGCAGCAAAACCGCACTGGTGAAAAAAGAAATGCGTCTGTTGCGCGCCGTCGTAGGCGATGATGACAACGCCGAAGCACTTCTCAAGGCAGCGCTGGCAACCGCCACAAAGCGAGTGGTCGTCAAACGCCCCAAAGGCGCGCCGTGCGTGGATGAAAAACGGCCCTCCTATGTTCTGGAAGGCAAAACCACTCGCTACGATATTTATCTAACCGCCTAGCCACCGATCAAGCCGGTGCCTGCGCCCACCAGCAACAGCGCAAACACCACTGCTGCAGTAAACAGCGCGGTCGACACCATCACGTTGGTCTTGCGAAATCGCATACCCAGCCACGTCATCACCAACATCAACACGATAGAAATAATTAACCAACGGTACATAACAACTCCCTAGAGCTCTTCAATGTAAGTGCGTGCAATCGGGGTTTGTACATATTTTTGTTTGCCATTCGCCTCTACCCAAAAATAGTAATACCCCTTTTCCGGTTCGGACGTTACCTTGCCGCCATGGACTTCCCAGACTTTCAGATGATTACCTTCAGCAAAACTCACCCGGTAATCGCCCTCCAGCCAAGTCACTCCCAAACGGCTTAACTTGTTTTGCTGTTCTTCGCTGCAACCCAGCAGCAACAGCGCGCACACCAACAATACAAAAATCTTCATCGATCGCTCCTGTCATCGACAATCAAAAAACAGTGGACGCAATGACGTTTAAACAATTTCGCGCTCCACTACCGAAACCCGTGCTGTAACAGCCACTGCTGTGAACGTCTGCCTGCATCCATGATCTGCTGCTCACTCAACTGCATCGCCACACGTTCACGATGGCGAACCGCCGTCGCATCGCCCAGCTCCACCGCAATGTTAAACCACATGTAGGCCGCCTCATCATCGCGTGGCACGCCCTGGCCCATGGCGTAACGAATCCCCAAATTATTGGCGGCCTCAGCGTGTCCACGTTCTGCTGCCTGCGTATACAACTGCACCGCCGCTGCATAGTCTTGCCGCACACCGTCGCCATCCGCGCACATTTGCGCCAGATTAAACAATGCGTCCGGCTGCCCCTGCTGCGCTGCCTGCTGATACCAGTGCGCCGCCTCCGCCGGATTGCGCGCTGTGCCGCGTGCCTGCAACAGCATCAACGCCAGATTAAATTGTGCTGGCGCATAGCCTTGCTCCGCCGCGCGCCGATACCACAACACTGCTTCCCATGGATTGGGCTCCACATGGTCGCCATTGTCAAATATAACGCCCAGATTAAACTGTGAACGCACATCACCGGCTTCAGCGGCCTGGGTCCAATATTGGATGGCGGCACGAATGTATCCCGCCTCGTAGGCAATCAAACCTTCTTCAAATGTACTCATATCTTGTCACGAATTGCTGGAAATCGTTGCATCATCCCGTCCAGGCCCTGCATGCCCCCTGTGTGCAAGGCAACAACGCGGCAGCCTGACGGAAAATAGTTTTTGCTCACCAGATCAACCAACCCATACATCAGTTTGGCCGTGTAAATCGGCTCCAACGCTACACCTGTCTGATAGCGAAAATCACGCATAAACGTTAACAGCGTATCATTGAATTTGGCATAACCACCAAAATGATAATCATGATTGATCTGCCAGCGCTCCGCCATTCCCGGCGCCAATTGCTCAACCTGTTGTTGCAAATATTCTGCTCCCTTGAGCACGCAAACCCCCAGCGCACGCTGATCAGGCTGCAATTCCGTCAACAATCCCGCCAGGGTTCCACCACTGCCTATCGGCGTCGCAATCACATCAAATCCATCGACCATTTGCTGTCGTAACTCCGGGATTATTTCCGCCACGCCACGCAACGCCAACGCATTACTGCCGCCCTCTGGAATCCATTCGCATGGCGCGAACTGACGCTGCAATCGCTGCACGTACTCGGCACCATTTCGCTGGCGATATTCCTCGCGACTGACAAAATGCAAATGCACGCCGCAATCATCCACAAACTGCAAAGTCGACCCCAGATTAGTGGGCCGCTCGCCACGCACAATCGCCACGCCTTCAATCCCAGCCGCACGACATGCTGCTGCAAATGCGTGCAAGTGATTGGAATAACCGCCGCCAAATGTCATCAAACGGCTGACACCTTCTTGCCTGGCTTGAAGCAAATTGTATTTGAGCTTGCGCCACTTGTTTCCAGAAACCTGCGGATGAATCAAGTCATCGCGTTTAATAAAAAGCTCGATACGCTGTTGCAATACGGGCAGCTCAACACGCTGCAGGGGCGAGAGTGAATACTGTGGTGTCAGTCCTGGAATCATTCCGTCGCTTGAAAACGCAAGGAGGCTGAGTTCACGCAATAACGCAAACCCGTAGGTTCGGGACCATCGTCAAACACGTGACCAAGATGCGCATCGCAGGCAGCGCAGGTAATTTCGGTACGCACCATGCCATGACTGGTATCGGTGTGTTGATTTACCGCCGCCGATTGCACCACATCATAAAAACTTGGCCAGCCACTGCCAGAATCATATTTCGTCTCCGACGAAAACAACTCCGCATCACAACAAACACAATGATACGTACCACGATCCTTGCAAAAATACAGCTCACCGGAAAACGGCCGCTCCGTGCCTTTTTGTCGACAAACAAAATATTGCTGTGGCGATAACTCCTCACGCCATTGTTGTTCGGTTTTGTTAATTTTATCCGTCATTGCTTGCGCCAGTCCGCCAACACCACTTCTGCCTTGCTCACTTGCAGTGCGCCGCCATTTTCAACATTCAACAAGCGAACAACACCATCCTGTACCACCATTGCAAATCGCACGCAGCGCATGCCAAAACCCTGCTTGGTCAGATCCAGTTGCAAACCCGTTGCGTGCGCAAATTCAGCACTGCCATCGGCCAGCATCAAAATTTCGTTGGTGATGTTTTGACTTTTTGCCCATGCCAACATCACGTAGGCATCATTGACTGAAATACAGGCAACTTGTTCAATGCCGGCTTTTTTAAAATCGAACAGCACGCCAAGGTATCCGGGCAAATGCTTTTCCGAACAGGTCGGCGTAAATGCTCCCGGCACACCAAACAACACACTGCATTTGCCGGCCAAAAGCTCGTTTATATCTTTGCTGAGCATTTTCCCATCCTGCATGACCTGCACGGCAACGGATGGCAAGCTATCACCCACTTTAATCATCGTTATGCTCTACTTGATTCCTACAATATATGCCAACCAGGATTCTTGTTGCTCTATCGCCGTCACTGGCTGATATTCACCTGTACCTACCAGATAATCGCTGTCAGGATCATTTTCATTTTCAGCAAATTCTTCCCAATACACTTTCATGTCGCTGAATCCCGCTTCGAGCAACAGTTCGCGAATTTCAGGAATGGTCCACAAGCGCCAATCATAGGTGAACGCCTGCTCCATCCGCGAGCCATCACTAAATTCGAAATGGATATGACACTGCAAATGGTGATCAATCGGGTTAAAGCTGCTTTGATCCCAAATGTAGACAAAATCTTCATCTTCGACATCGCGCACGTCTTCGACAACATCCATGGTTGCCGTGCCGCCCAGCAAATCCAGAAACAGCAGACCTTGCTCGCTCAAACCAGCGTAGACATTTTTAAAATAGGTCAACAGTTCCTGCCGGGTCTTGAAGCAGCAGAAACTGAAATTCATCGCGCAAATTACGTCCTGCGGACCAGGCTTTACCGTCAGTACATTTTCATTGCACAGACTAATGCGACGGCTCACGTCATTGCCGGCCGGCAACACGTTATTTTTCAATCCCCAGTCCAGCGTATCCTGGCACAAATCAACACCGATCGCCGTGCGACGCGGATCGCTTTTACACCACTCCACACACAGCAGCGCCGTACCGCAAAAATCTTCGCGCATAGTCAACGGATCAGCGGCGCGCAACTCGCGAAAACGGTCAACGAAAAACGCCACTTCAACATCGGCGGACTGCACCGACTTTTGATACAACACATGTCGATCGGCCTGTTCCGCCTGGGTTTTTTTCCGCTTCCGCACTTTGTCTGCCACGACGCTCATTCGCTTACTCCCACTACCACAACCGAGTTGCCAGCTAGTGTAGCAGGAATCCATCAGCCTTGGATGCCGAGGACAGGGCAGGGTGAGGCACGTATAATGGCCCTGGTTTTTTCACGGATACGACCACCATGCTCTATTGCCAAGCCCTCCAGCGCCAGGACCTGCAAGCCGTTCTGGGCCGTTATGCCATCGACGTCATCGCCGTTGCCGATGGCGAGCCCATCCCCGGCAGTTTTTGGGGCGACAGCGAAGCAGGCATTATCGCCAACCGCCTGTACGTGCGCGGTGACACGCCGGTGCATTCTGCTCTGCACGAAGCCTGTCATTACATCTGCCTGGACCACCAGCGACGCAAAGGACTGCACACCGATGCTGGCGGTGGTTATGACGAGGAAAATGGCGTGTGCTATCTGCAACTGTTACTCAGCGACCAGATGCAGAACTACAGCATGGCAGAGCAGTTTTTGGACATGGACGAGTGGGGCTATTCATTCCGTTTGGGCTCGGCCCGCGCCTGGTTTGAACAGGATGCCGAGGACGCGTTCGACTGGCTGCGTCGTTATGGCATCGTCGATCAGCATCGCCAGCCCAGTTGGCGCTACCGCGATGACCTGAGAGATACTGCATGTTTGAAGTAGGCTTGACCCGCTTGTTCAACAGCACGCTGTTACCGCCAGGCTCCATCGTGGTGGTGCTTGCACTTAGTGCCGGGCTGTTTTATCGCCGCCCCAAACTGGCTCGCGGCCTGTTGCTGTTCGGCACCTGCAGTTTGTTGCTGTTGAGCCTGCCGGTAGTATCGCATCTGCTGATGCGCCCGTTACAACCTTATCCCGTGCTGGATAAGGCGATGATCGATCAGTTTCAACCCCAGGCGATTGTCATTTTGGCTGGTGGAAGACAGGACTACGCCCCCGAATTCGGTGGCAGCTCGGTCAACCCCTACACCCTGCACCGGTTGCTGTACGGCGTAGCATTACATCGTCAAACCGGACTGCCTATTTTGGTGACCGGCGGCAATGAAAAACCCAACCTGCCGGCAGAAGCCCGTCTCATGGAAAAAGCGCTGGTAGGGCAGTTCGGTGTCACTCCCCAATGGGTGGAGGATAAGTCACGCACCACCGGTGAAAATGCCATTTTCAGTCAAGCCCTGCTGGAACCCGACCACATTCAGCGAGTGATGCTGGTCAGCCACGCTTGGCATTTGCCCAGAGCCGTTGGCGTTTTTGAACAGCAACAATTGCAGGTTTTACCCGCACCGATGGCGTTTGAAATGGACAGCAATCCGCTGAAGCTGACTGATTTTTTACCCAAGGCCGCCTCGCTGGTAATCAGTTACCACGCCTTGCACGAATTTATTGGGCTGGCTTGGTACCGGCTGCGATATTAGCCCGTTCCAGGGTTTTGTAGACGGCGGCGGGATTAAACGGTTTGACCACAAAGCCTACTGCACCCAGTTCCAGTGCCGTTTTTACCGCCTCTTTGGTGGCTGAACCGCTGATCATGATCACCTTCACCTTGATCTGCTCGTCCACCAACTGCTTCAACACTTCCAGACCATTCATGCCGGGCATGTTGATGTCCAGAAAAAGATAATCGGCCTTCTGGTAACGTACTGCTTCCAGCACTTTTTGGCCATTGGCCACTTCTGACAATATTTCGATTTTCTTTTCCCGCAGAATCATTCGCAGCGCTTCGCGAATAAACGAGTCGTCATCAGCAACAATCACTTTTTTGCCGAGAAACGGATCCAGTCTACCCAGTTGCAGGGCATCTTCCTTCAAAACCGCAAACCCTTTTGCCATGCTTGTTCTCGCTCAGTGTGTTAAACCGCCTCGAACCCGTATCGGCAACCGGTATGTGATTTGAACCGCAGTAAATACGGGTTAATTTCCCGACAACGCAAATCCGGTTCCAAACACTGTCAGCAATATCCCCAGCGCCAGAATCATCCAGTCGCCTTCCTCGGAGGGCTCCAGGGTGCTTACGTCCGGCTTCCCCGGCTGGTAATACACCGTTACCGCTGCTCCCAGCGGGTATTTTTTGAGATAGGCCTGGCAAAACTCCGGGGTAGGCTGGGTACCGTCGGGGAATTCCATCAATTGCTGATGCGTCGTACCTTCTATCTCGTAGCTGTATTCAATCCGGGGAAACAAATCGATGACGCCTTGCTCACGACTGGATACCACAATTTCGCCGCTAACCGTTGGCCAGGTCTTGCGCTGACGCGCCTGACTCATCACCCGCCATCCCCACACAGTCAGAACAACGCCAGTCAAACTGAACATCACTAGAATGATCACGTAGTAATTCAAAATACTTCTCCCGCATTGAATTCGGTCGCAGTATAACCAGCTCTGCGCCCACAAAAAAGGGCGCTAACGCGCCCTGAAATCGATCATCCATCCGATCATCACTTCGGTTTGGCAGCCATCATATCCTCATAACCACCGCCATTCACCACATTGGTAAAGCCGTTGGATTCCAAAATATCCTTGGCCTTGCCAGCGCGCACGCCCGCTGCGCAATAAACCACGATGGGCGCATTCTTGTCGTTACCAAATTCCGCCAGACGGCTGCCCACTTCACTGACCGGAATCAGCTTCGCATCAGGCAGGTGGCCAGCGTTGTATTCGCCTGGGGAGCGCACGTCTACCAACAGCGCGCCATCATCGATCATTTGCCAGGCTTTGGCCCGGTTGTCCGAACATCCGCTCAACGTCAATAAGCCTACCAGTACCAACGCCCACGGCAACACACCACGAAACAGCGACATAACCACCTCCAGATTAGATATTGCTAATATACTAACTTTGCTTATCGGCCACAATCAACCACTTTTTATACCAGGGTTGCTAACAAAATTCGTCGGGCAACCGTTGAAAATACAAAGTTTCTCCATACAGTCGCTGCATGGCCTGCGGCGAATACAGCTCTGCACCCGACTGGAAATAGCGGACATCCCCCTCGATGCCCCCGGCTGCCAGACCATCCACCTGCTGCAACACCCGCTGCAACTGGCGCGCAACTGCGCCGTTGGGATCAATAATCTGCACCTGAGGCCCCGCCACCGCCGCGATGTTGCGGCGCAAAAATGGGTAATGGGTACACCCCAGCACCAGGGTATCTGCCCCCGCCGCCAGCACCGGCTCAAGATGGCGGCGCACCAACGCCTCGGCAGCAGCGCTGTCCAGATCACCGCTTTCCACCAACTGCACCCAGCCGGGGCAGGGTTGGAGGATGAACTTCAGCGTCGGTGCCTGCTGCGCCACCAGGCGAGAAAACTTTTCGCCCACCAGCGTGCGTTCCGTGGCCAGCACGCCGATCACCCCGGATTTACTCAGCTGGCCCGCCGGCTTAATCGCCGGCTCCATACCGACGATGGGCACCGTGTAACGCGAACGCAATTCATGCACTGCCGCGCTGGTGGCAGTATTGCACGCAACCACCATGGCCTTCACCCCGGCGGCGTGGAAATATTCCCCTACCGTATCCACCCGGTTCAAAATGTATTGCTCGCTTTTTTCGCCATAGGGCGCATGGGCGTTGTCCGCCACATAAATTAACGATTCCTGCGGCAACAACTGGCGTATCGCCGCCAGCACCGACAGGCCTCCCAGGCCGGAATCAAACACACCAATGGGATTTTGTGCAGACATATCACTCGTCGTTCAACAAGATGGAGGTTCTATTCTACCCAACTTCCAGCACAAACGCCGTGCTCGGCTGCACCTTGCTTGCCACTGTCGGTCAGCCTCTCTATGCTGAACGAACCCCGTGGCAGTTAGTCAAACTGTCCTGATAGCACTTCTGAAAGGATAAACCTTTGCGCCGAAGACGCTTTTTAGCCCAAGCTGCCACCCTGATCGCCCTGGCCGCGTGCAGCAAAACCCTGCTGGCCCAGCAGATCGAAAAAATTGTCCGCAGTGACCGGGACTGGAAACAGCGGCTCACGCCCGACCAATACCGCATCCTGCGCGAGCACGACACCGAACGCGCCCACAGCAGTCCGCTCAATCACGAAAAACGCAATGGCAACTACGTTTGTGCCGGCTGCGATCTGCCGCTGTTTACCGCCGCCATGAAATACGACAGCGGCACCGGCTGGCCCAGCTTTTTCACCCATCTGCCGAATACGCTGGAAACTCAATGGGACTTCAAGCTGATTTACCCGCGTACGGAATACCATTGCGCCCGCTGCGGAGGTCATCAAGGTCACGTGTTTAATGACGGCCCACAACCCACCGGCCAGCGCTGGTGCAATAACGGCCTGGCGTTAAAATTCGTCGCCGCAGGAGAGGGTAAAAATGGTTAAACGCATTCTGTTCTTCTGCCTGTTGTTGCTGACGGCTACAGCTCATGCACAGGAAAATCTACAAACCGCCATTTTCGCCGGCGGCTGTTTCTGGTGCGTGGAGTCTGACTTCGACAGGATCAAAGGGGTCAAAGAAACGCTCTCCGGCTACACCGGCGGCCAGGTGAAAAATCCCAGCTATGAACAGGTTTCCGCCGGCGGTACCGGCCACGTGGAAGCGGTGAAAGTCATTTACGACGCCAACCAGATCAGCTACGCCCAGCTACTGGAAAAGTTCTGGCGCAGCATCGACCCAACCACGCCCAATCAGCAGTTCTGCGATCATGGGGCGCAATATCGCAGCGAGATTTTCTACCTCAACGATGAGCAAAAACAGGCCGCGACCAGATCAAAACACGCCCTGCAGCAAAACAAACCCTTCGCCGCCGCCATCGTCACTGCCATCACCCCGGCCAGCGAATTTTACCCCGCCGAGGGCTATCACCAGAATTACTACCAAAAGAACCCCCTTCGCTATAAGTATTATCGATATCGCTGCGGTCGCGATCAGCGCCTGCAACAGCTATGGGGCGACAATAGATAACGTCTATGGCCAAACGCTGGCCTCGCCCCACCTTGGCGGGCATAATGGCCTCAGCTTTTTAACCATTGATTGACAGGATATTTCCATGAATGAAGACAACTCGCACGACCTAACCCTTACCACCCCACCGGCGTGGGAGAGTTTTGGCCAATGGGTGATTTACGGCATCGTGCTGTTTATGACGATTGTTGTGATTATTTTCATATTCAAAATGATTTTCCCTGGCAAAAGCGACGATAAAGACGAAAAGTAAGTCATCACCCCCCGTTTGGGGAACCCGGAGTGTTATCCACGGTCTATAATTGCGTCATCTCGTGGCTGATTCAGTTAGGAGGCTTGCGTGATTCTGTACTTCTCTGAACGACTGATTTTCTTTCCCACCCCGCCCGAATTCAGTGCTTTTGCCGATTGGCTGTTTTACGGTTTTTGTATTGCGGGCATTGGCTTCGCGGTGTTTTACGCTTTCACCGTCTACTACGACCAACAATCCGGGGACGACGACATACCCTCGCTTGACCAGTTTGTCGACGGCAAAAAACCGCGCCCGCCGTGGCGCAAAACGCTGGCGGCGTCCTACCGCAAACACTACCGCCGCTTCTCCAGCCGATACATCAAACGCAGAATTGGCCGGATCAAGCCGCATATTGGGATGTGATTGGTGGGGGCGTTTGTTCTGCTCGAACTCCAGCACGGAGGGGCGTAATTTTTTAGAACGCAGCGGGAATGGATTGTCTCGCGAACCAACAAGGAATGTTTATGCCTCAATATATTCGCTTTCCACGAAATGGCGGATGCTACTTCTTCACCGTCAACACACACCTGAAACAACCGCTGTTATGCCATGATGAAGTCCGGCAGGCATTGCGGCAGTCCATCAATCTCGTTCGTGAGAAGTATCCATTTGAAATTTACGCCTGGGTACTCTTACCCGATCACCTGCACTGCATCTGGCAGCTACCTCCCAACGACAGCGATTTTTCAAAACGTTGGTCGTGGATAAAGCGGCTTGTGACGCAGGAAGTTCCCTATATCGCCTATAACCAGAGCTTAGTCACCCAATCAAAACACAAGCGCCGCGAATCCACTTTATGGCAACGTCGGTTTTGGGAACATGATATTCGTGACCAGAATGATTTTAACCGACACATGGATTACATCCATTGGAATCCCGTCAAACATGGCTTGGTGGACAGGGTTGTCGACTGGCCTTATTCGACTTTTCATCGGTATGTGAGGGATGGGGTTTATTCGGTGGATTGGTGTGGGGGTGAAAAAGAACTCGAATTGTAGGACGTGGATAAAATTGGTTTGGTGATATTTTGTTGGCCTGTGCTGTGGTGCGCGTGGTGTACAGACCGGGGACATAGGTAACACCCTGTTCGGAGACATGGCTGCAGACACAAAAAAACCCGCTTTCGCGGGCTTTTCTGATTCAGCGTCAGGCTTAGACTTCGCTGTAGATTTGTGAGCCTTTTTTCACAAACTCCACCGCTTTGACTTCCATGCCTTTCTGTAACGCCTCCTCTTCGCTGATGCCCTGTTTGGCCGCGTAGTCGCGGACATCCTGGGTGATCTTCATGGAGCAGAAGTTGGGGCCGCACATGGAGCAGAAGTGGGCGACCTTGTGGGCCTGCTTGGGCAGGGTTTCGTCGTGGTAGGCGCGGGCGCGATCGGGGTCGAGGCCGATGTTGAACTGGTCTTCCCAGCGGAATTCGAAACGCGCCTTGGACATGGCGTTGTCGCGAATTTGCGCACCGGGGTGACCTTTGGCTAGGTCGGCGGCGTGGGCGGCAATTTTGTAGGTGATGATGCCTTCCTTCACGTCGTCACGATTGGGCAGACCCAGATGCTCTTTGGGTGTCACGTAGCAGAGCATGGCGCAGCCGTACCAGCCAATCATCGCGGCACCGATACCGGAGGTGATGTGGTCATAGCCGGGAGCGATGTCGGTGGTCAGTGGGCCCAAGGTGTAGAAGGGCGCTTCGTCGCAGCACTCCAGCTGTTTTTCCATGTTCTCTTTGATCATGTGCATGGGCACGTGGCCGGGGCCTTCGATCATTACCTGCACGTCGTGTTTCCAGGCGATCTTGGTCAGTTCGCCCAGGGCTTCCAGTTCACCGAACTGGGCTTCGTCGTTGGCGTCAGCAATGGAGCCAGGACGCAGACCGTCACCCAGCGAGAATGACACGTCGTAGGCCTTCATGATTTCGCAGATTTCCTCGAAGTGGGTGTAGAGGAAATTTTCTTTGTGATGCGCCAGGCACCATTTCGCCATGATGGAACCACCACGGGAAACGATACCGGTGGTGCGCTTAGCGGTCAGCGGTACGTGACGCAGCAGTACACCGGCGTGAATGGTGAAGTAGTCGACGCCTTGCTCGGCCTGTTCGATCAGGGTGTCGCGGAACAGTTCCCAGGTCAGGTCCTCGGCCTTGCCGTTGACCTTTTCCAGCGCCTGATAGATGGGCACGGTGCCGATGGGCACGGGCGAGTTGCGGATGATCCATTCACGGGTTTCGTGGATGTTCTTGCCGGTGGATAAATCCATGATGGTGTCGGAACCCCAACGGATACCCCAGGTCATTTTGTCCACTTCTTCCTCGATGGAGGAAGTTACCGCCGAGTTACCCAGGTTGCCGTTGATCTTCACCAGGAAGTTACGGCCGATGATCATCGGCTCCAGCTCGGTGTGGTTGATGTTGGCCGGGATGATGGCGCGACCACGGGCGATTTCGTCGCGGACGAATTCGGCGGTGATTTCCTTGGGAATACTGGCACCGAAGGACATGCCTTTATGCTGGTTCTTGGCGGCTTCACGGTATTCCTGCAGGCGCAGGTTTTCGCGGATGGCGACGTATTCCATCTCGGGGGTGATGATGCCTTTTTTCGCATAGTGCATCTGCGATACGTTCATGCCGGACTTGGCACGGCGGGGCTTACGCAGGTGCTCTTCAAAACGCAGGCTATCTAATGAAGTATCGGCGGCACGGGCGCGACCATATTCAGAGGTTTGGTCTTGCAGGATTTCGGTGTCACCGCGTTCTTCGATCCAGGCGGTACGCACATCGGCCAGACCTTTGCGGATGTCGATCTGCACGTTCGGGTCGGTGTAGGGACCGGAGGTGTCGTACACAGTCAGCGGTGCGTTTTTCTCGGCGCCTGCGTCGGTGATGGTGTCAGACAGGGTAATTTCGCGCATGGGGACGCGGATGTCAGGACGGCTTCCTTGCACGTAGATTTTTTTGGAATTGGGAAACGGCTGGATGGAGGCGGCGTTAACCTTGGCCGTCTTGCTCAGAAAATCTTTGGGTTGTGCGCTCATTGCTTGTCCTCTGGAAAAACACAACGGGAGCGCAACAACTGCTGCCTCCCTACGCCGGTACTGACCGGATCAGGTTCAAAGGGTAAAGTCTCAGCCGGGAAAATCATCTGCCCGGCACCCCTGTAGCAACGCAAAAGTACCACAAAATGCCCCATCAGGGTACTTTGCTTTTAGCCTGCGATGGTTATAATGGTGGGCTTTTTCCGATTTCACGCGTTTATTACGAGACAATTTCATGACAAATCTGAATTTAGACCAAGCTCGTTTCAACATGGTCGAACAACAGATTCGCACTTGGACCGTACTGGCCCCTGCGACCCTGGACATGCTAATGGACACGCCGCGTGAGCCGTTTGTCCCCGCCGCCTATCACCAGCTGGCCTACGCCGACATCGAAATTCCTTTGGCACACGGCCAAGCCATGCTGTTCCCAAAAATCGAAGGCCACATCCACCAGGCCCTCGCCCCCAAGGCCGACGACGTGGTGCTGGAAGTGGGCACCGGCAGTGGTTTTCTGACCGCTCTGCTGGCCAAAAGCGCCAAACACGTCTACAGCGTGGAATACTATCAGGACCTGCTGAATCAAGCGGCCGCCAACCTGAAATCACAGAACATCAGCAACGTCACCCTGGAGCAGGGCGATGCGGCGCAGGGCTGGAACAAGCACGGCCCATACAACGCGATCGTGCTCAGCGGTGCCATGCCTGCCGTACCCGAGGTTTACAAGAATGCACTGGCCATTGGCGGACGTCTGTTCGTGGTCGTGGGCAACCCCAACGGTGGCGCGCAGTCGGCCATGCTGATCACCCGCACCTGGGGCACGCACTGGGACGAGAAAGTCCTGTTCGAAACCCAGCTGCCACACCTGATCAATGCCGGTAAAAAACCCGAGTTCCAGTTCTAATCATTGCCAATCCACCTCCCACAAGCCTGATTGTGGGAGGTATTTTCCTCTTCCAGGATAAAGAATGCGGTCATTTACTCCGAAACAGCTAGTGGAATACTTGGCTAAGGCGGAGCCGCCCCCGCTGCTGCTGGACGTACGCGAACCCTGGGAGTTCGACATCTGTCACCTCGACAATGCCGTGCTAATACCCATGGGCAGCATACCCAATCAGCTACAACATATTGATCCGGCGCAAGAAATTGTGCTTATATGCCACCATGGCGTCCGCAGTCGACGGGTTGGGTTTTACCTGCAACAACACGGCTTTCTGCGGCTGATCAATCTGGAAGGGGGAGTGGACGCATGGGCCAGGGATGTTGATTTCAACATGGCGACTTATTAGGAGTGGCATGAAACTACGCCTCGTGCTGTTGGCGATTACAATAGGCTGTTGCAAACCAGCCTTCAGCGCCAATTTGCTCGACGTTTTTGATCAGGCACTGCAAAACGACCCGGTGATTGCCGCCGCCAAGGCGAAACTGGACATCGTCAAACAAAACTATCCCCAGGCCGTGTCGCAGTGGTTGCCCAAAATTAACGTCCAAGGCCGTTATGGCAAAGTAACACAGCAGTTACAGGGCGGCGCGCTGGTTCAACCCGACGAACTGGGCCCCTATCAGTACGACGATATCTGGTACGAGCTCAACCTGACCCAGCCGCTATTCAACATCCCGGCGTTTCATGACATCCGCGTGGCCGATGCCGAGGCGCTGGCCGCCACTGCCGAATACCGCTACGAACAACAACAACTGATTTTCCGGGTGACCGACGCCTACCTGAGCACCCTGGCCCAATCCGATCGCCTCAAACTGGCCAGCGAAAAGCGCAGCGTGTACGAAGATATCCTGCAAAAAGCACAGGCCTTAGTGCGCTCCGGCAAGGCACCGTCCAGTGACGTGCAAACCGTAGAAGCCGCTAAAGACCTGGCTGTGGTCGCGGAAGTGCAAGCAGAAAACCAATTGATTTATCGCCGGGAAGTATTGCGCCAACTGGCCGGCAAAGAAGTCACCGACATGCGCCGCTTGATTGCCAACACGCCGCTCAGTCCGCCCACCCCAACCAACATGGAAGCCTGGACCAACACCGCGCTGCAGCAAAACCTGAAGCTGGTATCGCTGAAAATGCGTGTCGATGCCGCGCAACGCCAAGTCAGTCGTTATCGATCCGAGCACTTACCGCAGATTGATCTGCGCGCATCCTACGGCCGCTATACCGATGGCAGTTTCTTTGGCACCCAATCACTGGATCAGCGCGTTGCGGTCGATTTCAAAATGCCACTGTTCGCCGGCGGTACCACTTCGTCGCGGGTAAAGCAGGGCAATAGCAATGTGGAACTGGCCAAGGCGGAATATCAAAAAGCCGAAAACGAAGTACTCATCGCCACCCGTGACGCCTATCTCAGCGTGCTGTCCGGGATGAGTAATGTGCGCGCCATGAACCACGCACTCAACTCCAGCCAGAATGCGCTCAACGCCACCATTCGCGATTACGACCGGGGGCAGCGCCCCATTGCCGAACTGACCGATGCCATCGAAAGTTTCTTTGACACCCGTGGCCGCTACGAACAAATCCGCTACGACTTCATCATCAACACCATGCGGCTACGCACGCTGGTGGGTCAGGCCACCGTCGACGATCTGGTGATGGTCAACAACTGGCTGGATTCTTCCACCTTGAACTAAGGCGTCAGCTGGGCGATTCGCGCCAAGGTCTGATTCACCCCGCCGCGATTTTCCACCATCACCTGACGTGCGCGTTCCCCCATCTGGCTCACCAGGTGCGGATTCGCCAATTGCTGCTCAAACAATTGCGCCAGTTCAATCAATCCCGTTGCCCGTCGCACCGCGTCCTGCTGCTCTAAGCGGACATACACTTCGGCAAAGTTAAAAGTATGCTCGCCCACCAGCACGGCTTTGCCCACCGCAGCGGCTTCCAACGGATTATGTCCTCCCAGCGGCGCCAGACTGCCACCGATGAAAATCACATCCGCCGCCGCATAAAATCCCGGCAATTCTCCCAGCGTATCGCCAAGAAAAACATCCTGCTGACAAGGCACGGGGCTAGCCTCGCTGCGCCGACACAGACTCAGGCCCGCGTCCAACACCAGAGCCGCCACCGATTCAAACCGCTGCGGATGGCGTGGCACCAGCACCAGCAACAATTGCGGAAAACGCTGCCGCAGCCGAGGGTACAACTCCAGCAACGCAGCCTCTTCGCCGTCCCGGGTGCTGGCCGCCAGCAACACCTGCCTGCCGCGCCACTGCTGACGCAAATCCTTGGCAACCTCATCGGTGTTGGCTGGCAGCTGCAAGTCATACTTGAGATTGCCCAGCACCGCCAACCGCGATGCCGGTACGCCCAGTAACTGGTAGCTCGTCGCATCGGCGTTGCTTTGCACCGCAACCACATCCAGCTTGGCCAGCAAGGGCGCAAACAGCGCTGAAAACTGCTGATAGCGGCGCGCCGTGGCCGGTGAAATCCGTCCATTGGCAATCATGGTTTTGATGCCGCGTCGTTGCAGGCTGGCCAGCATGTTTGGCCACAGCTCGGTTTCAAGAAAAATCGCGCATCTGGGCTGAAATTTACGCAAAAACTGGCCAATCATCGGCCCCAGATCAATGGGCAAATAGGCATGTTGCACCCGAGCGCCGAAGCTGCTGGCAACAAAATCAGCGCCAGTACGGGTAAAGGTGGTCACCACAATGGATCGCTGCGGAAAACGCTGCAGCATGGCCTCGATCAGTGGCCGTGCGGCCAGCACTTCGCCCACCGAGGCGGCATGTACCCAGTAAAACGCGGGTTCGGCTGACGAATAAAACCCCAGCCGCTGCGCCAGGGTCGGCCGCTGATCACGGCGCAACCACAACCAGATCAGCAGCCCGGGCAACAGCAGCCAGAGTAAAAGTGAATAGAGTTGGCGCAAGAGATTAGACGTAGGGGTTGTCGGCTTCGAAGGCTTCGCACAAATGATGCAGCAGGAAGATATGCGCTTCCTGAATGCGCGAAGTCCGCTGACCGGGAACCACCAGTGCCACATCCACCACCTTGCCCAGTTCGCCGCCGTCACGCCCCAACAGGCCGATGGTGGTAATACCCTGTGCTTGGGCTTGGCGGCAGGTTTCCATCAGGTTGGATGAATTGCCCGAGGTGGAAATCAGAATCACCACATCGCCTTTACGCCCCAAGGATTCCAGCTGCCGGGAAAAAATGCGGTCAAAACCAAAGTCATTGCCAATCGCCGTCAGGGCGGACGTGTCCGTGGTCAACGCCACTGCCGGATAGCCGCGACGGGTTTTTTCAAAGCGGCCTGTCAGCTCGGCAGCAAAGTGCTGGGCGTCCGAGGCCGAACCACCGTTGCCGCAGGCGTAAACCGTTCCGCCGTTGGCAAAACTTTCACGCATGGCATTAATGGCTTTGTTTACCGGTACTTGCAGTTCCAGCAGGCCTGCCATCACCGCTTGGTGCTGCTGCAGGGCCTTTTCTAAATCAGGTAGCATTTAGCTATCTCGCTCAAACAGTTACAATACGTGACATAGTGTATCACAGGCCTGATTATCGCGTGTCTCACAAGCTGTTCGCCAAACCCTTTACTCACCCCCGCTACTGGCCCGATTGGCTGGGCATTGGCGCGCTGCGCCTCGTCACCACGTTGCCGCATCCCGCGCGATTGGCCGTGGGGCGCATGATTGGTCGACTCGCCTATGCGGCTGCGGGTTCTCGCCGCCATGTCACCTCGGTCAATATTCGCCACTGCTTTCCTGAGCTGGACAGCTCCGCGCAACAAGCCATCGTTAAAAAACATTTCCAGTCACTGGGCATGGCGCTGGTGGAAACCGGTATCGCCTGGTGGGAAGACAAGTCCGCCCTGCAAAAACTGGTCGATGTGGAAGGCATGGAACACATCCGCCAGTGGACGGACCAAAGCCGGGGGGTAATTCTGCTCAGCGCGCATTTCACCTCGCTGGAACTGGGCAATCGCATCATGAACGACCAACTGGCAGAAGGACTGGACGCCATGTACCAGGCGCACAAACATGCCTTCAAAGAACATGTCATCAGCCATTACCGCAACATCCACATGGCCAACATGATCACCGAAACCGACATTCGCCAACTGGTGCGCTCGCTCAAACAGGGCAGGGTGGTGTGGTACGCCTCGGACCAGGGCTACAACGACAAGCACTACATCATGGCGCCGTTTTTTGGCATCGATGCCACCTGCAACACCGCACTGTCACGGCTGGCCAAGGTCAGTGGTGCCGCCATTGTGCCGTTTTTTGTCCAGCGCCAGGACAGTGGTCGCTATCTGCTGCGGTTGCAACCGGCAGTCGGCATTCCTTCCGGCGACGAAAAACAGGACGTGGCGATTTATCATCAATTGATCGAAGAACACACCCGCCGCGCTCCGGAACAGTATTTGTGGTCACATCGCCGCTTCAAAAAGCGTCCGCCACCGTATCCGGATTTGTACGCCAAATAAAAAAGGCGGGGAATTCCCGCCTTTTTTACGCCCATGAAACCCGGCGTTATCTGGATTCTTGCTTCACCAGATATTCGATCACTTGCAGCATTTGCGCATTGCCGCCTGCGGTACGGCCATTGACCATGTACTTGCCGTTAACAATAACTGCGGGCACACCATCAAGGTTGTAGCGTTCAGCCAGCGTCTTGGCGCGGCGAATTCGGGTTTCTACCGCGAACGAGCGGAAAGTCTTGGTGAATGATTCCTTGTCTACGCCTTGCTCAACGAACAGTTTGGTAATCTGCTCATCCGTTTCCAGCGTACGTTGTTCCAAGTGCAGCGCATTGAACATGGGCTTGTGTACTTTCTCAAGCACACCCAAAATTTCTGCCGCGTAATAGGCGCGAGCATGCAGTTCCCACGTAGCGCGGAACATTGCCGGGGTGCGCACAAACTGGGCATTGGCAGGAAGCTGTTTTACCAAGCGCTCAACGAATGGCTCAAAACGAAAACAGTGCGGACAGCCGTACCAGAAAAACTCCATCACCTCGACCTTGTCGCCGGTGCTGGTGGGTTGTGGATCGGCAAGCTTGATGTACTGCACGCCTTCCTTAAATTCAGCGGCAGAAACTGTGGCCAAAGGGGCCAGCATAAACAAAGCACAAAAGATCAGAGCGATTTTTTTCATGATTTACCTCCCGTAGTACCGCGGCCAGACTAGCGGATTTCATAGGTTAAAACAATAAAGTTTGTTAACATCCGCGGTATATGATCGTTTAACTCAGTATTTTGCCTGGAGGGCAGTATGACCTCGGAAAAGATCAATCTGATTCAATTTCTTAATCAGCAACACTTGTGTGAATCGCTGACTATCAAAGAAGTCCAGTTGCTGTTGGACTATACCGAAGTGGTCACCTTCAGCAAAAACCAGATCATTGCCGAAATTGGCACTGTCGGTGAGTCGTTGTACTTCGTTATCAAAGGGCAGGCCGGCTTGATCCATGTCGATGGCACCAACGAAACCGAAGTGGGCCGCGTTCACGAAGGCGAATTGATGGGTGAAATGTCGTTCTTTGACCTGGAGCCTCGCTCAGTGCGCATGATGGCGCTCAAAAATGATACTCAGCTGCTGAAGCTGTCACGCACCATGTACAACCGTCTGCGTGTTGAGTACCCCTACATCGCAGTGAACATTCTGGAGCATGCCATCGTCAGCCTTGACCACCTGTTCCGCCGTCTAAGTTCCGACGTCGCCACCTACTCCAATATCCTGTACGGCAAAGGCAAACACTAAACCGTGGCCGAATTACGTCATCCCGCGCTCCGCCGCGCCTTTTTCACCATGGCGGCGAATGCCATAAGTCAATTGCCTGCGGACAACGGTCTGGAAGTGGGATTTGCCGGGCGCTCCAATGCCGGCAAATCCAGCGCCGTAAATACCATCACCGGGCAGAATTCACTGGCTCGCACCAGTAAAACACCGGGCCGTACCCAGCAAATCATTTTCTTCTCCCTGGACGAACAGCGCCGGCTGGTCGACCTGCCCGGATACGGCTTTGCCAAGGTTCCGTTCGAAGTAAAGGACCACTGGCGAAATCTGATGGAAGGTTATTTTCGCCAGCGCGCCAGCCTCAAGGGACTGGTACTGGTCATGGACGTGCGCCACGCCATGCGCGATTACGACCAAATCATGCTGGACTGGTGCGAGGCCACCAAAACCCCGGTGCATGTCCTGCTGACCAAATCCGACAAACTCAGCCGTGGCGCTGCCAGCAACGAATTGCAGAAAGTCCGCAAGGAACTGCAGAAATGGAAAGTTGATCATGAAGTGCAGCTGTTTTCGTCGCTCAATGCGGTTGGATTAGAGCCGGTGCTGGCCAAACTCTGTACCTGGCTGGATTTGCCGCCGTTGGAAACCACCTGAAAAGAAATGGCCCCGGAGGGAGAGAGGGGGTTCCGGGGCCGTTGGGAGCCATACCGACTCTGGGGAATCGGTGTGCCTGTTCGAGGGAGGGGCAAACAGGCGATTCTGGGAGCTCGTACAAAGTTAGAGGGACACCAATAGAAAAAGTTTCAGCATTCTGAAAATTTTTTTAGCTTCATCTATGGCTAGTGTGCCTCGTCCCAGTTATTGCCCACCCCCACGTCCACTTCCAGCGGCACATCCAGGCTGGCCGCCGCTTCCATGATCCGGCGGATCTCGCCGTTAATTCGCGTTAGCTCACCTTCCGCCACCTCAAACACCAGTTCGTCATGCACCTGCATGATCATGCGCACGTCCTGGTTGTCATCCCCAATCCACTGGTGCAGGGCAATCATTGCCTTTTTGATGATGTCTGCCGCCGTACCCTGCATGGGAGCGTTGATAGCGGTGCGCTCGGCGTACTGGCGTAACTGGGCGTTGGACGAACGAATCTCCGGCAGGTAAAGCCGACGACCAAACAGGGTCTCGACGTAACCCTGGTCACGCGCCTGATTGCGGATGCGCTCCATGTAATCCGCCACACCGGGGTAACGCTCAAAGTAGTGATTCATGTACTGCTGGGCCTCGCCGCGCTCAATACCGAGCTGGCGTGACAGGCCAAACGCGGACATGCCATAAATCAGACCAAAGTTGATCGCCTTGGCGTTGCGACGTTGGTCAGCGCTCACATCAGCCAATTCGACGCCGAAGATTTCTGCGGCGGTAGCGCGGTGAATGTCCTCACCCAACTGGAACGCTTTCACCAGACCGGCATCGCCGGAGAGGTGCGCCATGATGCGCAATTCGATTTGCGAGTAATCCGCCGCCACCACTTTGAAACCCGCCAGGGCAATAAACGCCTGACGAATCCGCCGCCCTTCCTGGGTACGCACCGGAATGTTCTGCAGGTTAGGATCAGAAGAGGACAAACGCCCGGTGGCCGCCACCGCCTGATGGTAGGAGGTATGCACTCGACCGGTGTTCGCGTCTATCATCTGCGGCAGTTTGTCGGTGTAGGTCGACTTGAGCTTGGCCAGACTGCGGTGCTCCAGAATCAGACGAGGCAACGGATAGTTTTCCGCCAGTTCCTGCAGTACCGGCTCGGCAGTGGAGGGCTGCCCGCCCGGGGTTTTTTTGATGACCGGGATGCCCTGTTTTTCGAACAGGATCTCCTGAATCTGCTTGGGCGAATTGAGGTTGAAGGCACCGTCGGCCAGATCGTAGGCCTGTTGCTCAACCTCGGCCAGCCGTTGGGTTAGTTCACCACTTTGGATAGCCAGTAAGTTAGCATCCACCAACACTCCATTGCGCTCCAGTCGGGACAGCACCGTCACCAGCGGCAATTCAATCTCGTTGAACACCTTGGGCAGGGTTTGGGTCTTGCCGAGCTGTGGCCACAACGCCCGGTGCAAGCGCAGGGTGATGTCGGCGTCCTCGGCGGCATATTCACCGGCCACCGCCACCTCGATCTGGTTGAAGGTTTTCTGCTTTGCGCCCTTGCCGGCGATATCCTCAAAGTGAATGGTGGTTTCGCCCAGATGCTTTTCCGCCAGCGAATCCATGTCGTGACGACCCACAGAGTCGAGCACGTAGGACTCAAGCATGGTGTCAAACGCAATGCCGCGCAGGGCAATGCCGTAGTTGCCCAACACGTTCATGTCGTATTTCAGGTTTTGGCCGATCTTGGTCTGTGCCGGGTTTTCCAGCAGCGGCTTGAGCTGGGCCAATACGCTGGCACGATCCAGTTGCGCAGGCGCGCCGTCGTAGTCGTGGGCCAGGGGCACATAGGCCGCTTCGCCCGGCTCAATGGCAAAAGACACGCCGACGATCTGTGCCTGCATGTACTCCAGGCTGGTGGTCTCGGTGTCAAAGGCGAACAGTGTGGCGGTACTTAGTCGTTGCAGCCAATCGTCCAGCTGGGCTTGCTCGGTAATGATCTGGTAGTTGCGCTTTACCGTCGCAGGCGAGGAGGCAGGCAACTCCTCTTCAATCTCGGGCATGCCCAAATCCATTTCCTGCTGGACGGTACCGGCCTGTTTGACCTCGCGCAACCAGGTGCGGAATTCCCAACGCTGGAACTGGTCAGCCAGTACCGCATTGTTCGGTGTCGACATGCGCAGGCTGTCGAGAGAAGCCTCCAGCGGCACGTCGCATTTGATGGTCGCCAGTTGATAGGAGAGGGGCAACTGCGGCAGGGTCTCGCGTAATTTTTCACCCACTTTGCCGCCAATTTCATCTGCATGGTCAATCACGCCCTGCAGTGAGCCGTAAGTGGTCAACCACTTCACTGCGGTCTTGGGACCGCAACTGGGGACGCCGGGGATGTTGTCGACCTTGTCTCCAATCAATGCCAGGTAGTCGACAATCAGCTGTGGCGGCACGCCGAATTTTTCCACCACGCCGTCGATGTCCATGTGGGTTTCGGTCATGGTGTTGACCAGTTGCACGTGCTCGTTGACCAACTGCGCCATGTCCTTATCGCCGGTGGAAATGATGGTGCGCTGACCGGCCTGGCTGGCGTGGGCGGCGAGGGTACCGATTACATCGTCAGCCTCGACCCCTTCGATCATCAGGATGGGAAACCCCATCGCCTGCAGGATCTGGTGAATGGGTTCGATCTGGCCGCGCAGCTCGTCGGGCATCGATGGCCGATTGGCTTTGTATTCTGGATACATTTCATCGCGAAAGGTTTTGCCTTTCGCGTCGAAAACCATAATGACTCGGTCGGTGTCGTAGTCGCGCAGCAAGCGCTTCATCATGTTGATGACACCGTAGATGGCGCCAGTGGGCTCGCCCTTGGAGTTGCTGAAATTGGGCATGGCATGGAAGGCGCGGTATAGATAGGACGAGCCATCAACGAGTATCAGGGGTTTATTGTTCATAGCACCTAGCAAAATTTTAGGAAAACATATGACGTCACAGCACAAGTTGTCACATCCGGGGATGGCTCCGGCAAGCGATACGATGTTATCCCGTGAGTCGTGGAAAATTTTTCAAATCATGGCCGAATTCGTCGAAGGCTTTGAGCGCATGGCGCAAATCCGGCCTTCGGTAAGTATTTTTGGCTCGGCCCGAACCCCGGTCGACCACCCCTATTATAAACAAACCGAGGACATCGCCCGCGCTTTATCTGACGCTGGTTTTAGCGTTGTCAGTGGTGGCGGCCCCGGCATCATGGAGGCCGCCAACAAAGGTGCGTTTGAGGGTAAGTCGCCCAGCATCGGCCTGAACATCCAACTGCCCAAAGAGCAGGTGGGCAATCCCTATCAGGATATTTCCCTGAGCTTCCGTCACTTTTTTTCGCGCAAGGTGATGTTCGTCAAGTACGCCGCTGCCTACGTGGTCATGCCTGGCGGGTTTGGTACCCTGGACGAGCTGGCGGAAATTCTCACCCTGGTGCAAACCCGCAAATCCCGCCGCATTCCGATCATTCTAGTGAATAAACCCTTTTGGCAGGGCTTGCTGAGCTGGTTTGAGCACAGCCTGATTGCTGAGGGCATGATCAATCCCGAAGACATGCAATTGATTCAGCTACTGGATGACCCGAAGGAGATTGTCGAAGCCATTTTTAATCACTACGAACACAGTGGTTTTGAGCCCAGCGCCGAGGAAGCGGAAATCATGCTTGATTTGTAGCGTTGGCCAAGCCGTGTCCAACTGTTTATAATCAGGGTATGACAACCTTGCGAACTCTACTCTTGGCCACTTTGGCCACATTGGCGTGGTTGCCTTCTGCTCAGGCCGAAGGTGACGATGTTGAACCTGAAATCACCATTCGTTCCCAGCAGAATGAATCCATCATTGAGGAATACCGCGTCAACGGTAATCTGTACATGATCAAGGTTACGCCCAAAAAAGGTCCTTCCTACTTTTTGGTCGATTCAAACGGTGATGGCGAATTGGATCAACGCAAGTCGGATCTTGATCCTCATATGCTGATTCCACGCTGGGTACTGTTCAGCTGGTAAGGCTCACTCGCACATTATGTCTGTTTACACCTCACTAACCTGGGCAGAGCTGCTCGATTTTTCGCATGGCTATGATATCGGCCAGCTTGATTCCTTTACCGGCATCCACAGCGGCATCATCAATACCAATTTCCAGTTACAGACAACTCGCGACAAGTATGTGCTCACAATTTTCGAGCGCCTCAGCAGCGAGCAAGTCCGCTATTTTCTGCAACTGAAACAGTTTTTGTACCAGCAAGGCTTGCCCATTGCGCTGCCCATCGCCAATCATCATGGTCAGTTGGTCACCACGCTCAAAGGCAAACCCGCCGCGCTCATCCAGTTCCAGCCTGGCCGCAGCATTTTCAGCGTGTCTCCCCAGCAAGCATTCGCTGTTGGCGCGGTGCTGGCGCAATTGCACTTGGCCTGTCGCGATTTTCCCGCAGGTCCCGAATCCAACCTGCGCGGCCTGAAGTGGATGAAACGCAGTTTTCAGGCGCTGGGTGGGCAAATTGACGGAACCCAACGCGCCCTGATCCAGACAGAACTGGATTTCCAGGCACATCACTGGGTGGATGACTTGCCTGGCGGCGTCATTCATGGCGATTTGTTCCGCGATAACTGCCTGATGCTGGGTGATCAGGTGTCGGCGGTACTGGACTGGTACGCGGCCAGCGTCGATCATTGGCTGTTTGATCTGGCCATTTGCATTAACGACTGGTGTGGAGATCATGAGGGTTCGCTGGAAGCGAATCTGGTTGACGCCATGCTCGCCGGGTATCAGTCCGTCAGACCGCTGACCAACGCCGAACAGCAGGCATTCGATTGGGCTTTACGTCGGGCGGCGTTGCGGTTCTACCTGTCGCGCTTGCTCGACATGCACAACCCCCAGCCAGGCGAGCTAACCCACATCAAAGACCCGGAGGAATTTGGCCGGCTGCTGCGCCACTTCCGCGACCAAACGATCGCGGCCTGACAATCGTTGGCTTACAACGACAGGATAAAATCCACTAACTTTTCGATATTTTCGTCCGTTACGCGCGGCGAGTACGGCGGCATGGGCACGCCCTTGGTTACGTCCGTCCAGTTGCCTTTGGTGCCTTTTTTAACCCGCTCGATCAAAACCCCCCGAGCTGCCTCCAAATCTTTATAGCGTTTGGCGACATCAACCCAGGCCGGCCCCACGATCTTGTGGTCTATGGCGTGACAGGCCGTACAGCCACTTTTCTTGGCAAGTTGAGGCATTTCCGTTGCGTTCGCCGATTGCAGCGTTGCTGAAAGCAGCATGGCCACAGCGAAGGTTCCTTGCAACTTTTTCATTTTTCCCCCTAGGTGTCAGGTCTTCCAAAGTTGGTTTTGGCAGGAAATCCGTCAGATCATTGGCGGTATGATACACCGTTCATTAGACCTTGGTAAATTTGAAGTTAGTTTATTTTATGATAGATAAGCTGCTGACAAAGTTCATAAAACTTGTCCATCGTTGGGTTATTTTTAGCCACCGGCATAATTTGCTACCTGATGAGTACAAATCCCGTTAAGCTGCGTTTTATCCACCACTGAGAATCTCTTCTACGCTGATGACTGTTTTCTCCATCCGTTTGTTACCATGTGTCTTCCCTGTCGCTATTTTGCTTTCGTTGTTGATCTCCGGAAACGCTGTCGCTGATGGCCGCGCCAATGGCGATGTCACCAGTTTGGCGCTGGGTGGCACGTTAACCACCCCGATCATGTCCTATATCGCCGGCGCCAATCCTGCGCAGTTACCCATGTTACGTGATCCCACCGAATTATTGATTTATCCCGGCAGTTACACCGAGGGTCATGGAACAGAGCGGGACTACAACGCCGCACTGGCCAACTATCAAAGCCAATATGACCAATTTCTCGCGTCGCCATCGGCCAACACTCAATCCTCACTCGAATCCGCTGCCCAGCGCTTTGCCAGCAGCGATCAGCAAGAATCCAAACACGCCTTCGGTGGCATTGTCTTACCGCACCTGCCAATCAGTTTGGATGCCCAGGTTCAGGTACACCACCAGGCAGCATTTCGCGGCAGCAAAACTGCCACCAGCGATTATTCCGACCCCAACCAGCCACTGACCCATGTCTATGGCGACTATCGCGCCCTGACCAGCGTCACGATGGCCGCCACCTTCGCGGGCATTGTGCTGGGGGATGCGGCCTCGGCCCGGCAGTTGAGCATCGGGATCAGGCCCAAGCTGGTTAGCCTTCGCAGCCGCGCCTACCATTTTTCCGCGCACAATATCAGCGGCATACCTTATGCGAGTGATTTTGCCCGCCAGTTCAATCTGGATGTCGGCGCACTGTACCGGGTCGATACTCTGTACACCGGGCTGTCCGTGCACAACGTGCAACCGCAAGCGGTTGATTTTTTTCTCGTCCCCGGCAGTTACCGCCAACGCCCCGATGCCCGCTTGGGCATTGCCCACCAGCAGGGGCGCTGGTTTAGCACGGCAGAAGTAGAGCTTGTTCCAGTACAGGATCTTTGGGGCGAGGATTCACAACACGTCCGCGCAGGTCTGGAGTTTAGCCCCAGGGCGCGATTCGCGCTGCGTGCCGGGGTAGCGTATGACCTCCTGGCGCAATACCCCACCGCGCTATCAGCCGGTTTGGGTTACAACAGCGAGTGGCTCACGTTGAATGCTTTCGGCCAAGCCAGCACCGATGCGCTCTCTACCGGCCTTTCCCTGGGCATTCGACTCTAGTGTGGTGTCCACTCGGCGATGTCGCCACCAAAATCGAACACATACCCGGTTCCGTTCGAATCTGTGCGGACAATCATTGGTCTGACTTCGCCGCCCACATTGACGTTCGCCAATATGGTGTAGTCGTTGATTTTTTCCCAAGTGCCCGGCAAGGGCGTGTCTGCACTCAAGTTGTTTCCTGAATTGTTGGGATCGGTGTAACCAATCGCCGCAGTCAGCGTCCCGTCCGGATTAAAGACCAAGTCGGCGGTATTTGTGCTGTCTTTGTTGCTGGTTAGATTGAGGTTAACCTCATCTGTACCAAGCACGCCCCCCACTTGTTGATCCATGGTTTGTCGATTGACGAAATCCGACGCGCTTGCCGCGACCGCCATTCCATTGGTCTGAAAATCTTCTACTAGGCGGAATATGTCCGCCTTGGGCGAACTCAGTCCAAACAAGTAATCCACCGCATCGCTCGGTGTGGCGCTGCCTGTTCCCAGCGCCAAATCTATTGCCCGTTGCGCCGCCGGGTCCATGTTGGGCAAATTGGCCTTACTTGGATCTCTAAGCAAAGAGGTGACAACCTCAATAGCCCGCATGCGGGCGCCAATATCGCGCTCATCACTGAGCAAGCCTGCAGTGTCCTTGTCCGTGGAGTTAGTCGCCGCCGACATCAGGGTATCCACGAACAACGCAAATTCGCTAAGCCGATCGGCGATATTCTGACGACTGCCGCTGGTCAGCGTGGTATCGGCGGCAATTCCATCCGGCACGGTGTCGGCATTGATCAGATCCCTTGCCGCAATAATCTGGGTCCATAATTTGGCTGGATCGCTGTGGATACTGGAAACCGAGGAGGGTACTGCGTTCCCCATTAGTGTCTTCGCCAGTGATTTCATCCAATAGGGATTCGGATCTTGTGGATAGTTCTTGTTATTGCCAAATAAATCCTTTTGTCCGTCGCTGTCTTTATACAGGCTGTTGAGATACGGATTGATTATTTCAGCGGTCTTTTGAATCTGCATCGCCAGATTAATGCGGTAACGACGGCTTTGCTCAATTAACGGTTCACCGATCTCACCCAGGTTGACCAAAATATCGCCGGCCATTTCAGCACCGGTCAAACCCTCGACGGCGGCGTATTCCAAACGATAGGCTGGGGTCATGTAGGCAAGCAAACTCGTAATGGGACTGGCGCTGTTGGATCCTGGCAACTCCATCGCATCTGTTCTCGTAGCCCAGCTGGTCAATGTGCCTTTGAATGGCTCTCCGGTCACCGTGTCATAGCCCTTGGTAATCTGTATCAGCGCCTCGTCAGCATATGGTGGTAGTTTCAGACAATGTTTGTATTTGGAGTCAGATTTGGGCAAGGCACAATAGTTCTCACCATAATTCTCGCCATCGACTTTGCTGTTATAGCCAAAATATCCATCCGTATCGGTGAACGCTCTTGGTTCCCACGGATCGAGTATGCCGTTTTGGTTGGTGTCGACGTAAACAATCGCATTGGCCAGGTAGCCATCAATGGCCCGGCCACTGATGGGGGCAGAACTGCCGTCGCCTGCGTCTTGTGGCGTGGTTGTACAGGCCGCCATGGCTACCAGTAATGCAACGTAACTAGCTCGTTTTTTCATTGCAGCATCTCAACTTAAAACAGCAACTCAAAACCCAGATTGATGTAGCCGGAACGTGGCTCGCCCTGGCCATCGATCACGACATTTTCCAGGGTATAGGCCACATCCAGGTTGACCATTTTGAAGAAGGTCAAACCGAACGAAACGTACTTCAGCTTGCTCCCCGCCAAGTTCTGGCGGATTCCGGCGCGTACGCCGGGGACAAACCAACTTCTGGTCAAATATCCACCGCTGATCGTCAACCATTGATAGCGATTGCCCAAGGCATCATTAACCGGGTTGGTATCCAGCGTAATCTGCCCAACCGCATCCAGGCCGTCATTGAAAATACCCAGTTCGATGTTTCCTTGTGGATCCATCACCCAGCGTTCGTTCATATCCACTCGTTCAGCAAACGTCTGTGCGATATAACATGCGTCGCGCGCGGCCCCTGTTTTGCCTTCACAGTTTTCGCCAATGGATTGGTATTCCAGGTACGGGCTGTTCAGGTTTTTGCCCATCAATCCCAATCGATGGTTGCGCCATTGCCACAATGCGCCAACATCCAAACCAACCGTGTCTGTCAGCGTAATGGATTTTTGTTGTTCGTCTTTGGCGATAGCGTCTATCCCGTCAGCCACGGCCAAACCGATCAGCGTCTTGCGCAGTCCACCCATGTAATAGACGCCGCGCACGCCCAGCGTCATGGTCGACTGATCATCCACAACCACCGGCAGGCTGTAACCAAGCGAGGCTTCGGCAATCATCGCAGTTTTGATATACAACGCACTGTTGGTTTCCAGCATGCCACTTGGCGGCGCCAGCGGATTTACCTTCAGCGGTGCATCAAGCAGACGAATGCTGGTTGCGCTGCTGATGTTGCTGTCAAACACCAGCGAACCACCCATAAGTTCTCTTGAAGTGAGAATAAGAGGATTCATGGGCAGTTCCATCCCCCCATAAATATTCAGATAGCCATTACGCCCGGCTTGGCTCAAAAAACTATCAAACCGTTCTTTGAGCTGCTCCGCTGTGTCCAGCGTCATGTTGTCCTGATTTTTTAATTCTTTTTGCAGCGCTTCCAAATCTGTCTGTAAATTATCCACCCGGCCAACTTCATAGCCAAACCCGATGCTGCTGAGCAATCCCATGCCCAGTCCCCACCGCTCCCATTCCAGGGTCATCGCTGGCATCGCCGGGTTATTGCTATAGGAATTCAGCAACTGCAAATTGCTGCCATTTCCCAAGGTTAAATTCGACCCAGCCGGTAGGTTTACTGGCGCACTCCACACCGGCGAACTTAACAAGCAGAGCAATAATGCGAATTTGGTTTTTTTCATCAAGCGGGTCTGTAAAATAGGGGCGCCACCAATCCTGGTCCTGGCCAATCACGCTCGGTCGGACAGATAACTGCTTTGGCGGCAGAAGCACAAGGTTCTTTAGAATTTGTTCATGCGGTTAATCGCCCTAGGCGATTGTTTATTCAATGAAATCAATCGATAGCCCACACGGAATAATGTCATGGAAAACGCGGTTTGCCCCCATTGCCAAGAGGCACTGATTACCTCCAAACAACGCCTTTTGGGCACCTTGTGGATGGACATGTACTGTTCTGGCTGCGGCGGGAGGAGTTCGCTCAACCACATTGGCCTGGCCCTCATTTACATGACCTGGGTGTGGAACGTTGCTTTTTTTGGCTTTATGGCCGTCGCCGAAGAAAGTCTGGTGTACTTGGCCGTGATGCTGGTTGGTTGGGGGATTCTGCAGTTTTTTGCTTTTTACCTGCCGCTGTTGCGGTTGCGTCGCAAACAACCTAACACCTCCGCCCAATGAGTTCAGTGTTATGCGTTGGCATCGCCACGCTGGATATTGTGAATGAAGTTGATGCGTATCCGGCCGAGGACGCCGAGGTTCGTGCGCTGGCCCAGCACATCCGCCGTGGCGGCAATGCCGCCAACAACGCGGTTGTTCTCGCACAGCAAGGACATCGGGTTGCTTGGCTGGGCAATCTGGCCGATGACCTGAATGCGGATTTGATCAAAGCCGACCTTGCTCGCTACCAGGTGAATTACCCCCAGGCCCCGGTGATTGCGCGCTCGGCCACACCAACCTCATACATAGCCCAAAGCCGGCGCACGGGTTCCCGAACCATAGTGCATTACCGCAACCTGCCGGAGTTAATGCTGGCGCATGCCTCGGCTGCCTGGCAGGACTATGACTGGGTTCATTTCGAGGGCCGAAACGAATCGGTCACCCTCATGCAATTACAACAAATTCATGCCCTGGATTGCTCGCATCGTCCCAAAGTGTCGATCGAAATTGAAAAAGTGCGTGAACGTGAATGCGAGCTTATCGCTTTTGCCGATGTGGTGTTTTTCTCGCGTGACTATGTCCGCAAGCAGGGGTGTTCGTCAGCGTCTGAATTTACTGCTGGCCTGTCGATTCAAGCCGATCAGCTTGTGGTTATTCCTTGGGGAGAAGAGGGCGCTTACGCCTACACCAGCAAAGATACCTTTTTTGCCCCGGCAGTCGCCAATGTCCAGGTCGTCGACAGCATAGGCGCGGGTGACTGTTTTATCGCTGCATTTATCCACGCCCAACTGCAAAACACTGATCTACTCAATTCGCTGCAAATGGCCAATCAATTGACCGCTCGCAAATTGGCGCAACAGGGTTTTGATAATTTAACTATTTGAGTTTTAGTTTTTTCAGCAGAGCCGCGAGCCTTTCCAGGCGCACGATGGGATCGGTCAATTGCAGAAAATACTGTTTTTGGCTCAGCTTCATCGGTAACAGCTCCGCCAGACGAAACCCCAGCCAAGTGGCATCTTCATAATTTTTAGGCATGTTCAAATAGCGATAAGACACCTGGTCGATTATGTCGCGACACATATCCACCAAGTACATATACTCTGACGGTATAGCTTCTGCGGGTTCTGCATCAAATGGATGCACGCTTGCTGTAATCAACCGATTGGGTTGTTGCGCAGCTTTTTCGATATTGATTCGCTGTTCTCCCAACACCGTAATACCTAGCAGACCATCCTGACGCGTATGCCAGTCATGAATTGATGCCAAGGTACCTACGTCATGGGTAGTGGTTGCACCACCGCCCACTTCTTCGCCATCACTGATCAGACAAATTCCAAACTGACTGTTGTTTCGCAGACAGTTGCGAATCATGTCAATGTAGCGAGGTTCAAAAATTCTTAGCGGCAGCAATCCGCCGGGAAATAAAACTGTGTGCAGGGGGAAGATAGGGGTGACTTCAGAGCTTGCCATTGCTGCCCCAAGGTTTTATCAAATCCTGAGGAACATTCAAGTGATCCAGGATACGCGCCACCACATGATCGATCAGTTCTGCGATCGTTGTCGGACGGTGATAAAACGCTGGGCTGGCTGGCATCACCGTCACGCCCAGGCGTGACAGTGTCAGCATGTTTTCCAGATGTATAGCCGAATAGGGCATTTCTCTAGGCACAATGATCAGCTTCCGTTGTTCTTTTAGCATCACGTCTGCGGCGCGCTCGATTAACGATCGGCTCGACCCATTAGCGATTGCAGAAAGTGTGCCGGTAGAACAAGGACAAATGACCATGGCACGTGGCGCGTTAGAACCACTGGCCACCGGTGCCATCCATTCATTTTTACCAAAAACGGTGAGCAGGGTAGGGTCTGCTGAAAAACGTTGCGCCAGGTATTCCGCAATTTCGCGGTTGGTTCCAGGCAAGTGCAAATCCATTTCGGTCGCCAACACCACTTTGGCTGGCGATGAAATCATCAAATAGACTTGCTGCCTTGCCCGCAACAAACATTCGATCAAACGCAACGCATACACCGCGCCCGAAGCACCGGTGATGGCAATTGCGATTGCCGAATTGGCCACTAACTTAATGCCTCAATCAAACGGCGGTGGATATTTTCGAAACCTCCGTTACTCATAATCACGATTTCGTCACCCTGATGGGCCGAGGCTTTGAGATGATCGATGACCTCCTGCACGCTGTCGTACACTGCTGCAGGTTGCGGCATCCGTTTGGCCATCGCATGCAAATCCCAACTCAAACCCGGTGGCTGAAAAAAAACAACTTCATCTGCCGGAGCAAACGACGCCGGCAAAGTATCAATGTGCGAACCTTTACGCATGGTGTTGGATCGTGGTTCAAATACGGCGATAATTTTTTTATTGCCGATTTTTCTGCGCAATCCATCGAGCGTGGTTTGAATTGCGGTTGGATGATGGGCAAAGTCATCGTAAATTTTAATGCCGCGTGGCTCGCCGCGTAGTTCCATGCGTCGTTTGGCGTTGATGAATTCAGCCAGCGCTTCACAGGCAACATCTACCGGCACACCCGCATGACGTGCCGCAGCGATTGCCGCAAGCGCATTGCTCACGTTGTGAATGCCCAGCAAATTCCAGCGAACTGTGCCTAATTTTTCGCCGCCAAACATGACATCGAATTCTGAACCATCATCTGCATGCAGTACCGCATGCCAACCTGTTTGCTGAGAATTTTCTAATGAAAATTTCTCACTGGGCGTCCAACAGCCTTTGCCCAACACGTCTGCAAGATTGGTATCATCGGCGGGATATACGACCAAACCATTGCCTGGCACAATTCGCAGCAAATGATTGAATTGTTTTTTTATCGCATCCAGATTTTCAAAAATGTCGGCGTGATCGAATTCCAGATTGTTCAGTATCGCGGTTCTGGGCGAGTAGTGTACGAACTTTGATCGCTTATCAAAAAATGCAGTGTCGTATTCATCTGCTTCGATGACAAAAAATGGCGTTTCACCCATGCGGGCCGAAATACCAAAATTTTCTGGAATGCCGCCAATCAAAAAACCTGGCGCCATGTGCGCATAATCCAAAATCTGCGCGACCATGCTCGACGTAGTGGTTTTGCCGTGCGTACCAGCGACAGCAATTACCCATTTATCTTTTAGCACGTGATCATGAATAAACTGTGGACCGGAAACATAGGGCAGTTGATTGTTGAGTATATGCTCAACAAATGGATTGCCCCGTGCCATGGCGTTGCCAATGACGTAGAGATCGGGTTGTTTTGCAACGGAAGCAGGATCATATCCTTGAGTCAGCGCAATACCTTGCTCTTCCAGTTGCGTGCTCATCGGCGGATAAACTTGTTGATCACTGCCCGACACTTCAAAACCCATTTCACGGGCAAGCAGCGCAACGCCCCCCATGAAAGTGCCACAAATTCCTAAAATATGAATATGCATTAGCCCGCCGTATACATGCTGAGAACTTTGACCAAACGCAGCGTAATGGTCGCGGATAGGTACAAAAATATCATTGCCATTCCCGCTGCCGCGATGAATGGAATATCAAGCGCAAAACGAAACACGTGCGCGATCATCACTGTTTCCCACACCACCAACACAATCCAGAACGCCGTGTACAGATATTGCGTTGTACCTTCTGCGCCGCTAAACAACATGATGATAGGGAAGGCGATTATGGAGATGATCGTGCCCGCACCGGTTATGGCTGTTACGGTCTGCACAATCCGTTCTGGATTTTTTCTTATCCACAATGAAACGTTAACGATGAATATCAACAATCCTGTCTGCACTGCACTGACGAACACCGATTCGATCAGGCTTTGGCTTTGGATCAGAATGATGACGCCCACAGTCCAGTAGGCGAGGATAGCGGTGTACTGCGCCGTTAATGATAACGGCGCATCTGCTGGCGATGCTTTTAAAGTACTGACTTTAAAAAAGAATTCAAGCCATCGCAGCATAATTTGCACCCGTGTTAAACATCCAGGTTTCCTACGGACAACGCATGGTGCTCGATAAACTCCCTGCGTGGTTCCACGTGGTCACCCATCAGTGTTGAAAAAATGTTATCCGCGTTAATCGCATCTTCAATGCGTACTTTCAGCAATCGGCGACTTTCGGCGTTCATCGTCGTCTCCCAAAGCTGATCCGGATTCATCTCGCCCAAACCTTTGTAGCGCTGAATGTGCTGTCCGCGCTTCGCTTCTTGCAGCAACCAATCAAAAGCCTGCTTGAAGCTCGCAATCTCAGCACTTTTCTCACCGCGCTTTATTTTCGCGCCATCGCCAATAAGACCCGACAAGCTGTTGTTGAGCGAACCTATGGCAGCGTATTCTGCTGATCTAAACAAATCCTCGTCCATCAGGACTTCACGCGTCACAGCGTGTTTCTCAATGCTGATCACCGGCAAGTACAACTTGTCTTCCAAGGTCTCGCGCAGAACCGCAGAATATTTTGCCGTCGCCTGATCTCCATTGAGCTGCTGCAACAGTTGCTCCAGCCAATTTTCCATCGCTGCTTTGTCGTTTAGTTTTTCTGAATCCAACAAAGGCGTGTACAGCAAGCGTTCCAGCAGATATTCGTCAAAGCGTACTGCCAAACGGGTGATAGATCCCATGACTTGCTGATAATTTAAACACAAAGCTTCCAAGCCCTGACCCGAAATCGGTGGTGTGGCATCATTGATGTAAAGCTCTGCGCCTTCCATTGCGGTCTGGAGCAAATAATTTGCCAGTGCTGCGTCGTCTTTTACATATGACTCCTGCTTGCCTTTTTTCACCTTGTACAAAGGTGGTTGGGCAATGTAGACGTATCCACGCTCGATCAATTCATGCATCTGACGATAGAAGAACGTCAGTAGCAATGTTCTGATGTGCGATCCATCCACGTCAGCATCCGTCATGATAATGATGCGGTGGTATCTCAATTTTTCGATGTTGAATTCTTCGCGACCAATGCCACAGCCCAGCGCGGTTATCAGTGTTCCGACCTCGGCGCTTGCCAGCATTTTGTCAAAACGGGCTTTTTCCACATTCAGGATCTTACCTTTCAAGGGCAAAATCGCCTGGTACTTTCTATCACGGCCCTGTTTGGCCGAACCACCTGCGGAGTCACCCTCGACCAGAAACAGTTCAGACAGGGCGGGGTCTTTTTCCTGGCAATCAGCTAATTTGCCTGGCAGTCCCGCGATATCGAGCGCTCCTTTTCGGCGAGTCATTTCACGTGCTTTTCGTGCTGCTTCACGAGCACGCGCAGCATCCACGATCTTGGTGACAATCGCTCTTGCATCGCTGGGATTTTCCAATAGGTACGTTTGTAAATGCTCACTAAACGTAGACTCAACGATTCCTTTGACTTCTGATGAAACCAGCTTGTCTTTGGTCTGCGATGAAAACTTTGGATCAGGTACTTTCACCGAAACCACTGCAGTCAAACCTTCACGCGCATCATCACCGGAAAGATTCACTTTGGCCTTTTTGGCATAACCTTCTGCTTCGATGAACTGATTGAGTGTCCGTGTTAATGCGCCGCGGAATCCAGCCAAATGTGTTCCACCATCCTTCTGCGGGATATTGTTGGTGAAACAGAAAATGTTCTCCTGGTATGAGTCATTCCACTGCAATGCGACTTCCACAGTCACTCCATCTTTTGCTGTAGTCACATACAACACCGAAGGATGAACGGGGGTTTTGAGTTGATTCAAATGCTCTACAAAGGCCGTAATGCCACCTTTATATTCGTATACATCTTGTTTGTCAGTGCGCTTATCCAGCAACTGGATTCTTACACCTGAATTTAAAAAAGACAGTTCGCGTAAACGCTTTGCAAGAATTTCATACTGAAAATCTATATTGGTAAACGTAGCAGCACTCGGATGGAAACGGATTTCAGTTCCACGTTCTGCTGTCTCGCCAATTTCTTTCAATGGTTCGTCAGGATTACCGTTCCGGTACTTCTGATAATAAAGTTTGCCGTTTTTCCTTACTTTCAGTTCCAGCTCATCAGATAGCGCGTTTACTACCGATACACCGACGCCATGCAACCCACCTGATACCTTGTATGAGTTGTCATCGAACTTACCACCTGCGTGCAGCACGGTCATAATGACTTCCGCAGCCGAAACACCTTCTTCTGGATGTATGTCTACTGGTATGCCGCGACCATTGTCCTTAACCGAAACACTATTGTCGCGATTGATTATCACTTCGATAGTATCGCAATGACCTGCAAGAGCTTCGTCAATAGAGTTATCGACAACCTCAAACACCATGTGATGTAAACCAGTGCCATCATCCGTGTCACCGATGTACATTCCTGGACGCTTTCTTACTGCATCCAAGCCACGTAATACCTTGATATTTGACGAATCGTACGTATTACTATCTGTTGTCATAACTGCCTGCTAGATATCTAATTTTTTATTGAGCTTATAGTACCGTGTTTCACGTGAAACATCGAACTATCCAAAAATCTGTCCAGCCGTAAATCTTCTTTTTTAACGCTGGTAATCAATAACTGAGTTTTTTGAGCTAACAACACATCCAACAACTGGTCAAAACTTTTCTCATCTAACTCAGAGCTAACATCATCTAATGCAAGAATACTTTCTTTCCCAGACACCGAACGGAAATGAATAATCTGGGATACAAGTAGAGCGTAAACAAGTAATTTCTGCTGTCCTCGTGATAGCACTTCCTTGGCATCGTGTTTTCCAACTTTTATACGTATATCAGCAACGTGGGGTCCCTGCATGGTACGCCCACGTTTAAGATCTTGCTCAAGGCCAGACTTCAAATACTCTACAAACGATAGTTCTTGAGATACACCGGATCTCAGCTGAACATTTAGATCCATATCCTCAAATAACGAACTGCAAAGCGTATTTATAAAAGGCACCAGTGAGGAGAAATATGATTCCCTAAGTTCGGTAACACCAGTGCCTAATCTTCCGAGTTCAACATCAAGAGATGCCAGTAGATCTGCATCTTGTTTATTGCGTAATCCTTTAATCAATAATGCATTGCGATGCCTGATCGCTTTTTTAAACATGCTCCAAGTTTTGCCATAGGAATGTTCCACGTGAAACACTCCCCAATCTAAAAAGCGCCTTCTATGGTGTGGCCCACCATCTAGTAGTTCATGGCTACTTGGAGTCACAACCAGTAGTGGTAGTGCTTTAGCGAGCTCAGCCCGATTGTTAACGCCACAGCCATTAACACGAAATTCACTGCCAGAATTACCTAGAGAAACACCAAGCGTGTTGTTGTGCAGTCCTTGGGAAAAGTTACAAGAACCAAAAACTGTAGTCTTGGCTTCACCATCACGAATGACACTGCGCTGCAGATTAGTTCTAAACGATCTACCTGTGCTTAGCAAATAAGCCGCTTCCAGGATAGAAGTCTTACCACTGCCATTGTCACCAAACAGGACATTAACACCCGGTGACAGTTGAATGTCCATTTGTTTGATGTTTCGCAAATTGTGTATGGACAGTGTTTCCAAGGCCATTTATGGTTAAAGTCTCATTGGCATAACAACGTACAGAGAATTATCACCCTGAGTTGGCGTTACCAAGGCACTGCCATTGGCATCAGTAAAACGGATTTTGACTTGATCGGTATCTACAGCACTGATGGCATCTGTCAGATAATTTACGTTAAAGCCAATAGTGAGATCTGCACCCTGGTAATCAATGGCGATTTCATCCTCAGCTTCTTCCTGCTCGGGATTGTTGGCTTTGGTTTTTAACATGCCATTTTGTAATTCCAAGCGAATGCCGCGATATTTTTCATTCGACAAAATAGCAGTACGCATCAAGCACTGCTTCAAATCATCTTTATTGGCGTAGACAACATTGTCACCGCTCTTGGGAATAACTGCGTCATAGTTTGGGTACTTACCATCGATTAATTTGGTGGTAAACGTCACGTCAGCTGTTTGGAACTGAATATAATTTTCACCCAGCAGCATCTGCACATGATCATCTGCACTATTGAGCAGGCGACTGAGTTCCATAACCGCTTTACGGGGAACAATCGCTTGAAACACTTCGTTTAAGCCAGTTTCAACATGACATTGAGCCAAAGCCAATCTGTGCCCATCAGTTGCAACTACACGAATACGGTTGGCGGTAATTTCAAGCAGAAGACCGTTGAGGTAATAACGGACATCCTGCAATGCCATAGCGAAAGAAGTTTTTTCAATGAGTTTCTTTAGTTCAGTCTGAGAAACCGAAACTTTAAAGCGTGGATTGTCTGAATTGATAACCGGAAAATCATCTGCACCTAATGTGGCAAGCAAAAACCGGGTCTTGCCAGACTTCAGGTAAGCTTTTTCATTGTTCACTTCAAAACTAACCGTAGCACCTTCGGGAAGCGCTTTGCAGCTATCTTGAAGTTTACGAACCGGAACGGTTATTGCCCCAGATTCTAGTGAGTCAACCACACAACCGGCAATGACCTCCATTTCAAGGTCAGTTGCGGTGATGGTTAACCCATTGGGGTCGAGTTTAAACAGTACATTGGAAAGAATCGGTAAGGTTTGCCTTTTCTCAACAACACCACTCACAGTTTGCAACGGTTTAAGTAGAGTTTCCCTTTGTGTACTGAACTTCATTTTGCGCCGTCCCGGTTTGTTAATATATATAGATTAAAGTATTACTTTACTTGCTATTGTTATTACTGAGCCATGTTTCAGTGGATAACTTTAATTTTAATAGAAAAATTAACAAGTTAAGCCAATATTTTCGCAATATAACCAGTTAGGAACCGGCTTATTGCTTGTGGATAAACTGTGACAAAAAAGGCAGTGTAAGATTTTCGTCGAGTTATCCACAGGTTGTCTACATCAAGTCGTTAGTATTCTTAACAGGTTGTTATAATCTTCGGAAATTTTAACATCCTTGCGCTTTAACTCTTCAACTTTCCGGCAGGCATGGAGCACAGTGGTGTGGTCTCTGCCTCCAAACGCGTTGCCAATCTCCGGTAAGCTATGATCGGTGAGTTCCTTGGCGAGGGCCATGGCCACTTGGCGTGGACGCGCCACAGACCGTGAGCGGCTCTTTGAGAGCAAATCGTTTAGCCGGATCTTGTAGTACTCAGATACTACTTTCTGGATGTTCTCTGTCGTGACCTGTTTTTCATGCGCTGCCAATAGGTCTTTTAGGGTTTCACGTGCGAAATCAACCGTGATCTGCTTATTGGCAAAGCGCGCATGGGCAACTACCCGACGAAGAGCGCCTTCAAGCTCACGGACGTTGGAGCGAATGCGCTTGGCAATGAAAAACGCCACATCATCGGGTACATGCACATCCTGACCCTGTGCCTTACTGAGCAGAATCGCAACACGGGTTTCAAAGTCAGGCGGCTCAACTGCAACCGTCAAACCCCAGCCGAAACGGGATTTGAGACGCTCTTCCAGGCCGTTGACCTCTTTGGGGAAGCGGTCACAGGTCAAAACAACCTGCTGTTGACCTTCGAGCAGGGCATTGAAGGTGTGAAAAAATTCTTCCTGAGAGCGCTCTTTGCCGGCAAAGAATTGAATATCGTCGATTAGCAGCACATCAAGTGATCGATAGTAGGTTTGAAACCGTGACATGGCATTCTTCTGAAGAGCATTGACCATGTCTTTAACGAATTTTTCTGAGTGCAGATAAGCGACCTTGGCTTTGGGCTTGCGGGCGAGAATGGCATTGCCGATCGCGTGCATTAAGTGGGTTTTACCCAGACCAACACCACCGTAAATGAACAGTGGGTTATAGCCAGTGCCGGGGTTTGAGGCGACTTGGTCCGCGGCGGCGCGAGCCAGCTGATTGGACTTGCCTTGGACAAAGGTGTCGAAAGTAAAATGTTTGTTCAGACTGCTGCTGTGCAGTATGTTGGGGGTATCGTCAACCGACGCGACCGAGCGGGGTGGTGCAATGGTTGCGGTGTTGTGCGAGCCAGCAGTAGGGGCACCAGCCATCGCAGCCGCCAGCGGCGAACGCGCTGGCAGGTTTTCTCGGGCGGCGACGCTGGGAGCCGTGTTTGTAGTCGTTCTTGTGGGGGCCGGGGCGCCAACTTCTAGTTGGATGCTTACCCCGGGGTCGTCGACCAGTGTCAGAATTCGCTGAAAAAACCGGTCCTTAACCCATTTAAGTACAAAATTATTGGGCGCAATAATACGAAGCTGCTGGTTTTCAAGTACACCCCGTAAGGGCCTGATCCAAGTGTTAAATTGCTGCGCAGACAATTCGCTTTCAAGCGAATCTAGCACTTTATTCCAGAGTAAATCGGACACGAGATATGGACCATGGTGGCGAATCAAACTGCCCAGTTTAGCGATGTTCAAATGATCGTTCCACCTATTTATGTGGAAAAAAGCAGGGGGATCGCCTTGACAAAATATCCTCACGGACGTATTCTTGGCCGCCTTTTTACAGACTACCAAGTAGGATTTGTACTATGAAACGTACGTTTCAACCAAGCAATCTGAAGCGCAAGCGCGTTCACGGTTTCCGTGCTCGTATGGCCACCAAATCTGGTCGTCAGATTCTGAATGCCCGTCGTGCACGCGGTAGAGCAAAACTGTCAGCTTAATTGCTGACAGTTCTTTTTTCCCCACGTCTCCTTTTGCCCACGCTGATCAATCACACGGGCGATAAAGGCAGCACAGATCTCGTGCAGCAGGAAACAACAGACTGTCGTTTTCCAAAGTCGGTGCGTTTATGCAGCGCTGCGGAATTCAAAAATGTTTTTGAAAAACCACGAAAAATAAACTCGGCGGGATTTTCACTGTATGTGCGCACTAACCAGTTGCAATATTCTCGACTGGGTCTTGCAATCCCCAAAAAGGCAGTCAAACTGGCCAGTAGCCGAAATCGCTTGAAGCGACTGGTTCGTGAGAGTTTTCGCCATCACCGGGATCTAGGATCGGTGGATATTGTTTTTCTTGCCTACAAAGGCGTAGACGAACGCACAAACCAAGATATCATGTGTGCCTTGGAGCAGGCATGGCGGCGGGTGAAACAGCATGCGTAAAATTCTGACCGGTGTAATCTGGCTGTATCGCTATGGCATCAGTCCTTTTTTAGGTAATAATTGCCGTTTTTATCCCACCTGTTCCGCGTACGCACAGGAAGCTATCGAAAAACATGGGGCGCTGAAAGGGTCATACTTGGCCACCAAGCGTATTTGTCGTTGCCACCCCTTTTGTGAAGGGGGTGTCGATTTAGTACCTGAGAAGTCTGAAACAAAAAACTAGCTTATGGAAAACCAACGTCTTTTGCTGTTTTTAGCTCTGAGCCTGGTCATTCTCCTGATATGGGAGGCATGGCAGGATAAAAATACGCCTGTTACCCCAACAGTTGCGACAGTAAGCAGTGGTGAAACAACCCCGCTTGCCGTACCAGCCGATAAATCTGCACCCACCACACCTTCTGATCTGCCGACTGCGGTAGCGATGGAAGAGCCAGCTCAGCCCGCCGAAGCGGCTGACAACGCCAACATGGATCGCGGCAGTCTGGCAACACAGAAGCGCATTCGTGTTGTTACCGATGTGCTGGATGTGGACATCGACACGCTGGGTGGTGATTTACGTCGCGCCTACTTGCCGACATATCCTGTTAGCCAAGATACACCGAATAAACCTTACCCATTGATGGGCGACGAACTGCCGCAGTTGTTTGTGGCGCAGTCCGGCCTGTTGTCTCAGCAGGGTGGCCCGGATCACCACGCTATGTACCAGGTTGATCAGGACCAATTCGTGCTCAACGATGGCGAAGACACTGTTACAGTTGCGTTGCGCTGGACAGATGGCAATGGTCTGGAAGTGATCAAGCAGTACACGTTCACGCGTGGTTCGTACCTGATCAAACTTGACCACATCGTAAAAAACAACGCTGGCGCAGAGTGGAAGGGACGTTTATACCGTCAATTCCAGCGTTCAGAATACGATGAACCCGGTAAATCACGTCTGCTCTACACCTTCACTGGTGGCGCAGTATCAACACCGGAAATTCCGTATTCAAAAATCGATTTTGATGAATTTGCAGAATGGAAGGCAGAACAGAGTTACACAACCGGCGGTTGGGTAGCGATGCTGCAACACTATTTCGTTACCGCCTGGATACCCAAGTCAGACGAAGTTAACAATATCTACACCCGCAACTACAACGATACTCGTTACATCCTGGGGATGACGGGCAAAGAAGTGTCGGTGCAGCCAGGTCAGCAGCAGGTACTGGATACCCAGCTGTATATTGGTCCGAAGTTGCAGCATGTGCTGGAAGAAATTGAACCTAACCTGAAGCTCGCGGTGGATTACGGCATTTTGTCGATCATCGCCCAGCCGCTGTTCTGGTTGTTGGAAAAGCTGCACCAGCTGACGCAAAACTGGGGTTGGTCCATCATTTTGCTGACCTTGATCATCAAGCTGGTGTTCTACAAGTTGTCCGAGGCGAGCTACCGCTCCATGGCCAACATGCGCCAGTTGGCACCCAAGTTCCAGGCCATTCGTGACCGTTACGGCGATGACCGTCAGCGCATGACCCAGGCGACCATGGAGCTGTACAAAAAGGAAAAGGTCAATCCAATGTCCGGCTGCTGGCCGATGTTGGTACAGATTCCGGTGTTTATCTCGTTGTACTGGGTACTGCTGGAAAGCGTCGAGATGCGTCAGGCGCCGTTTATCCTGTGGATAACCGACCTGTCGACCAAGGATCCGTACTTTGTATTGCCTATCCTGATGGGTATTTCGATGTACATTCAGCAAAAACTGAGTGACAACCCGTCCATGGACCCGATGCATCGCAAGATCATGCAGTTCCTGCCGATCGTGTTCACGCTGTTCTTCATGCTGTTCCCGGCCGGTCTGGTACTGTACTGGGTGGTCAACAGCGTACTGTCGATTTTGCAGCAGTGGTACATCATGCGCAAAATTGAAAAAGCGACTGCATAACACCGATGAAAACTCAGGGCGATACCATTTGCGCCCAGGCAACGCCCCCCGGTAAGGGGGGCGTTGGCATTATCCGTATCTCTGGTCCGAAAGCGGCGACCATTGCCGAAACTATTCTCGGCCACTGTCCCAAAACCCGTTACGCTGAATTTCTTCCCTTTAACGATGAACATGGTCAGATGCTCGATCAGGGTATTGCGCTGTTTTTTAAAGGGCCGAATTCGTTTACCGGCGAAGACGTGCTGGAATTGCAGGGCCATGGTGGCCAAGTCATCATGGACATGTTGTTGCGGCGCGTGGTGGCCGCGGGTGCCAGACTGGCCGAACCGGGCGAGTTTTCCCGTCGTGCCTTTCTTAACGACAAGATCGATCTGGCCCAGGCCGAGGCCATCGCCGACCTGATCAATGCCTCCACCGAAGAGGCGGCAAAGTCGGCGATGCGTTCCCTGCGCGGCGATTTTTCTGCCAAGGTGCACGCACTGGTCGAACAGTTGATCTACCTGCGCATGTACGTTGAATCGGCTATCGACTTTCCCGAAGAAGAAATCGATTTTCTCAGCGATGGCGAAGTCGAGCGCATGTCGAGTGAGTTTTTGGCCGAGCTACAACAGGTGCTACACGCCGCCGAGCAGGGTTGCCTGCTGAACGAGGGCATGACCCTGGTCATCCTGGGTCAGCCCAATGCGGGCAAATCCAGTTTGTTGAACACCTTGTCGGCGCGGGAAACGGCGATTGTCACCGACATTGCCGGTACGACCCGCGACGTATTGCGCGAGCAGATTCAGATCGACGGCATGCCGGTGAACATTGTCGATACCGCTGGTTTGCGTGAATCCACCGATGTGGTTGAGTTGGAAGGTATACGCCGGGCCTGGCGCGAAGTGGAACAGGCCGACCGCATTTTGCTGCTGCTGGATGATACCCAGGGGTGGACGGCGGCGGAACAGGCCATTATCGACAAACTGCCCAGGGGTACGCCGGTGACGGTGGTGCGTAACAAAATTGATCTGTCTGGCGGCAACGTGGTGGGGCAATCGCCCACGCATGGGCCGTCGATCGGCATCTCGCTAAAGACCGGTGCGGGAATGGATGAATTGAAATCCCACTTAAAGCAGCTCATGGGTTACCAGGGTGGCGGCGAGGGGGTGTTCATGGCTCGCCGGCGGCATGTAGATGCTCTGCAGCGGGCTCTGGCGCTGACGCAAACGGGTATGGCCCAGTTGCAACAGCATGCCGCCGGCGAGCTGTTGGCCGAGGATTTACGCCAGGTGCAGCAGGTGCTTAACGAAATTACCGGCGAGTTTGACCACGAAGATTTGCTTGGCCGTATCTTTTCCTCTTTCTGCATCGGCAAATAGAGTTTCATAAAAAATAGAGTCTTAAGTCCTAAACGGCTAAAATGACGCCCTTTTTTGACGTTTAACCAGGTTTTTCCATGTTTTACTCCGACGTATTTGATGTGATTGTGGTGGGCGGTGGCCATGCCGGTACCGAAGCAGCCCTGGCGGCTGCGCGCATGGGTGCCAAAACCCTGTTGCTGACCCATAATGTGGAAACCATCGGCCAGATGAGCTGCAATCCCGCCATCGGCGGCATTGGCAAAGGCCATCTGGTGAAAGAAATCGATGCCATGGACGGAGCCATGGCACGGGCCGCTGACAAGGGCGGCATCCAGTTTCGTACCTTGAACTCGCGCAAGGGGCCGGCGGTACGTGCTACCCGCGCCCAGGCCGACCGGGTGTTGTATAAAGCCGCCATACGTGAAATGGTGGAAAACCAGCCCAACTTGACAGTGTTTCAGCAGGCAGTTGATGACCTGATCGTCGAAAATGAAGCAGCAGTTGGTGTAGTGACGCAGATGGGCTTGGCCTTCCGTGGCAAGGCGGTGGTGTTGACGGTTGGCACTTTCCTCGGCGGAAAAATCCACATCGGCTTGAACAATTACCAGGGGGGGCGCGCTGGCGATCCTCCCGCCAACGCCCTGTCACGCCGTCTGCGCGAGTTGCCGTTCAATGTACAGCGGCTGAAGACCGGTACCCCGCCACGCATCGATGGCAAGAGTATCGATTTTTCGGTGATGGAAGCCCAGCCCGGCGATACGCCGCGCCCGGTGTTTTCCTTCATGGGCAGTCATGCTGATCAGCCGCAGCAGATTTGCTGCTACATCACCCACACCAACGAGCGAACCCACGAGATTATTCGTGGCGGTATGGACCGCTCGCCCATGTACACCGGCGTGATCGAAGGTGTTGGTCCGCGCTATTGCCCGTCGATTGAAGACAAAATCGTGCGCTTCGCCGACAAAAATTCGCATCAGATCTTTATTGAGCCAGAAGGTCTGAACACCCACGAGGTTTACCCCAACGGCATCTCCACCAGCTTGCCGTTTGACGTGCAGCTGGAATTGGTGCGCTCTATTCGTGGACTGGAAAATGCCCACATCATGCGTCCTGGCTATGCCATTGAATACGACTTTTTTGATCCGCGTGACCTTAAACCCACGCTGGAAACCAAGCATGTACACGCACTGTTTTTTGCCGGCCAGATTAATGGCACCACTGGTTACGAAGAGGCAGGGGCGCAGGGCTTGATCGCTGGCTTGAATGCCGCCCGCCTGTCACAGGGCAAAGAGGGATGGTCGCCGCGCCGTGACGAGGCCTATATCGGTGTGATGATCGACGATCTGATCACGCGTGGTACCGCCGAACCTTACCGTATGTTCACCAGCCGCGCCGAATATCGCCTGATGCTGCGTGAAGACAATGCTGACATGCGCCTGACCGAACGCGCCTATCAACTGGGCCTGGTCGGCGAGGCACGCTGGCGCGCCTTCTCCGAAAAACAGGAAGCGATTGCTCGCGAACAGCAGCGATTGAGGGCAACTTGGGCAGTTCCCGCCAAGTTGGAAGAAGTCGAAATGACGCGTGTTTTAGGCAAGCCATTGGCGCGCGAGGCCAATTTGATGGATCTGCTGCGTCGCCCGGAAATTAGCTATGAGAAACTGATGACCCTGCCAGGCATGGGGCCGGGTGAAACAGACCCGGCAGTGATCGAACAGTTGGAAATTGCGGCCAAGTACGCGGGTTACATTGATCGGCAAAAAGACGAAGTCGAGCGAAATCAGCGTTACGTGGATGTCAGTTTGCCGACCACTTTGGAGTACGCCGACATTCGTGGTTTGTCCGCCGAGGTGACCCAGAAGCTCAATCGTGTGAAACCGACCAGCGTAGCGCAGGCGGCCAGCATTCCCGGCGTAACACCCGCAGCGATTTCACTGTTGTTGGTACACTTGAAGCGCAAGCGATTGCTCAAAGACGATGACGGTGAACTAAAGCATGGCTGATCTGTTGAGCGAACTGCGGGCAGGTCTGGCGCATTTGAACATGCAGGCCGATGAAACGCAGCAGCAGCAACTGCTGGAATTTGTCGCGTTGCTAAAAAAATGGAACAAGGTTTACAACCTGACGGCGCTACGCCGCGAAGACGACATGCTGCGCTTGCACATTCTCGACAGTCTGGCGGTGCAACCGTTTGTCAGTGGCCAGCGGGTGGTCGATATTGGTAGCGGCGCGGGCCTGCCGGGCATTCCTCTGGCGATTATGAATCCGCAGCGGCATTTCACCTTGGTCGACAGTAATGGCAAAAAAACCCGCTTCATTACTCAGGCGTTTGCCCAGCTGAAATTGAAAAATGTCGAAGTGATTAATTCCCGCTGCGAAGACTTTCATCCCACCAATTTGTATGATTGCGTCATGGCCAGAGCCTTTGCTGCTGCGCCCAAAGCGGTGGCGTTGATTGAGCATCTCCTGGCGCCGCAAGGCGAAATTGTGTTGATGAAGTCCAAACAGGCCGGCGAAGAATTACAGCAATTGCCGGACTTTTATGATAAAAAACTCCAATCGTTCACGGTGCCAAATTTAAATGCCGAACGTAATGTACTGATATTACGTCGCAATCAAGCGCAATAACTGCTTTCGAACCTAATCATGGAGTGCTGTATGGCAAGAATTATTGCCATTGCTAATCAAAAGGGTGGAGTAGGAAAAACCACGACCACGGTCAATCTTGCAGCATCACTGGCAGCAACCAAACGCCGCGTGTTGTTGATCGATATGGACCCCCAGGGCAATGCGACCATGGGCAGTGGGGTGAATAAACATGATGTTGAATTATCCACCTACGATGTTCTGGTCGAAGGCGTGGCTGCCAAAGATGTTTTGATCAAGGTGGAAGAATCCGGCTATACGGTGATGCCGACCAATGCGGATTTGACTGCCGCCGAAGTGCATTTGCTGAATCTGGACAACCGTGAAAAGCGTCTGCGCAATGCATTGGCGACTATCGAAGATGATTACGATTACATCCTGATCGATTGCCCACCATCGCTAAATATGCTGACACTGAATGCCTTGGCGGCGGCACGCTCGGTGATGATTCCCATGCAGTGCGAATATTTTGCGCTGGAAGGGTTATCGGCACTGCTTGATACGATCAACAAAGTACAGGAAACCATCAATCCCGAATTGGAAATCGAGGGATTGCTGCGCACCATGTACGATCCGCGCAACAACCTTGCTACCCAAGTGACTGAACAATTGGTCAAATATTTTGGTGACAAGGTTTATCGAACTATAATTCCACGCAACGTGAGATTGGCTGAAGCCCCCAGTTACGGTCAGCCAATCCTTATTTATGACAAAGCATCCCGTGGTGCGCAGGCCTATTTGTCGCTGGCGGGTGAAATTTTGCGGCGGGATGATCCGGTCGTGCATCAAGACTAATGGCTGAAGGAATATGAGCAACATGGTGAAAAAACGTGGCCTGGGACGAGGACTGGACGCACTGATTGGAGCATCAAGCAGCAAACCTGTTTCGACGACTCCGGGTACAACAGTGGACGGTGACAGCGAAATGCGTGATGGCGGCGTCGATGGCCAGTTGCGACAGATGTCAGTGGATTTGATCCAGCGAGGCAAATACCAGCCGCGTATCGACATGCACACCGAGGCGTTGCAGGACCTGGCCAACTCCATCAAGGCTCAGGGTGTGGTGCAGCCGATCGTAGTTCGTCCCATTGGCGGCGGACGCTTCGAAATCATCGCCGGTGAGCGTCGCTGGCGGGCTACCCAGTTGGCCGGACTGCATGAAATCCCGGTAATCATCCGCGACGTGCCGGATGAAGCCGCCGTTGCCATGGCATTGATCGAGAACATCCAGCGGGAAGAACTCAACCCGATGGAAGAGGCCAATGCATTGCAACGGCTGATTGACGAATTCAACATGACACACCAGCAGGCCGCCGATGCGGTGGGGCGTTCCCGCGTCGCAGTCAGCAATCTGCTACGCCTGCAGTCGCTGGCAGAGGAAGTGAAGCGCATGCTGGTCAACGGTGACCTGGAAATGGGTCATGCGCGCGCCCTGTTGCCGCTGGAGGGTAATGAACAGCTCAAGGCCGCCCGAATAGTAGTGGCCAAATCCATGTCGGTGCGAGAAACCGAGCGGCTGGTGAAAAAAATTCAAATCGCCAAAGAGCATCCGGAACAAAAAGTTAGCGTCGAAGATCCAAACATCCGCAGCTTGGAGGAGCGTATTTCCGAGCGGCTGGGTGCCAAAATAAAGATTGCCCAAAGCGGAAAAGGCAAGGGCCGCCTGGAGATATACTACAACAGCCTGGATGAGCTGGACGGTATACTCGCCCACATAAAATGATTAAAAAAACCGGGTTAATTCAACCATTTCCCTACAGAAACTAGATTAACCGTGGATTAAAGTCCTTGCGGCTGTTTGGAACACCGGGCTATAATTGCGCCCGCTTTTTTGGGCTCGAATTTTATGGCAGAAAAACAAGGAATCAACCTGCTGGCAGGCGGCGTAAGTAGCTTGCTTGGCTCGATGGTAATCGCCGGTTTTCTGCTTGGTTATGCCACGGATTACTGGCTTGATACAACGCCGTTGTTTTTTCTGTTGTTTGGTCTTTTGGGTTTGATCGGCGGCGCCCAAAAAGTAATGAAAGTATTGAGTCACCCGGAATTTAATAACGTTGAAAAACCCAAACGGCGACGTCAGCAATAACACCCGACGCTTGATGATGTTCCAGGCGGCCATAGGCGTTGCTGTTGCTGCTGGGTTTTTCTTCTGGGGAAATGGCTGGCAAGCTGTTTCAGCACTGTTCGGATTAAGCGCCGCCCTATCGTCAGCCTTGATGCTGGGTACGGGCGTAACACGCGCCAGCGCAGCCGCATTGCGCGATCCCAAGAACAGTATGGGCATTCTTTATTTTGGCGCAGTGAAGCGCTTTGTTCTGGTACTGGCTTTTTTCATGGTTGGCCTCGGCCTGTTGGGCCTGGACGCGCCGGCCATGTGCGCGGGATTCATCGCTGCGCAACTAGGGTTTCTTTTTAATGTACGGGGCGCTGCTAAGGCCTCTGTCTAAACTTTAGGAGTTGAACTGTGTCAGGAAATTCATCCGGCGGCGGTACAGTCGAATATATTCAACACCATTTGACCAACCTGTGTGTGGGCGACTGCGATCCAGTTACTCATCAAGCGGCGGGCTTTTGGGCTCTGCACGTAGACACGGTATTTTTCAGTGTGCTGTTGGGCTTGGTCATCATTCTGGTATCCATGAAGTTATCGCGTAATCTGCAGACAGGTGCGCCATCAGGTTTCCAGAACATGGTTGAAGGTATTCTTGAGTTTGTGAGCGGTCAGGTACGTGATACCTTCCCTGGTCACAATCCTTTGATAGCTCCACTGGCATTGACCATTTTCCTCTGGGTTTGGTTGATGAACTTTATGGACTTGATTCCTGTGGACCTGCTGCCTTTGCTGGGCACATTCATCGGCGTTGAGTACCTGAAAGTTGTACCTACCACTGACTTGAATACCACGATGGCGATGGCGCTGGTGGTGTTTGTTTTGATCGTTTATTACAACATCAAGGTCAAAGGTGTAGTAGGCTACCTGAAAATGTTCTTGTTCCACCCCTTCGGCAAATTCTTCGTACCTGTAAATATCGTTATGACGGCGATTGAAGAACTGGCCAAGCCATTGAGCTTGGGTCTTCGTTTGTTCGGAAACATGTTTGCCGGTGAGCTGGTATTCCTGCTGATCGCACTGTTGGGTGGTTCTGCAGCCATTGGCGCTGGTCTGCTGTTCATTCTGCCACTGCAGGTTGTGCTGGATCTGGCCTGGTTGATTTTCCACATTCTGGTAATCACGCTGCAGGCGTTCATCTTCATGGTGCTGACCATTGTCTACTTGGGCATGGCGCACACTGACGATCATTAATTTCGGTTTTGTTTTTGGTTTTTTTGTTTTCTTAACTTTGAGGAGAAGTAATTATGACACCTGATATGATTGCTAACATTTACGCTTACACTGCTGTTGGCGTTGGTGTTATTTTGGCTGCTGCTGGTTTGGGTTCTGCTATCGGTTGGGGCCTGATTTGTGCGAAAACTCTGGAAGGTATCGCTCGCCAGCCTGAAATGCGTCCTCAGCTGATGACTAACATGTTTATCTTTGCTGGTCTGATGGAATCTTTCCCGTTCATCATCCTGGCTTTCGCAATGTGGTTCCTGTTCGCGAATCCTTTCGTTGGTGCTTTGCAAGCTGCGTTGGGTTAATCGGGTTTACTCGATATTGCCAACCAATGTTTAACAGAGCCTAAGAGGATTACGCCATGAACATTACGGTAACCCTATTAGCGCAGATGGTTGCGTTTATCATCCTGATTTACTTTGTAAACAAGGTGCTGTGGAAGCCCTTGTCAGAGATGATGGAAGCGCGTCAAAAGCGTATCGCTGATGGTTTGGCCGCAGCGGAAAAGGGTAAGCAAGAACAGGAGCTGGCGGAAAAGAAAGCACTTGAACTGATTGGCGATGCCAAGAAGCAAGCGGCTGAAATTATTGTCCAGGCGCAAAAGCGTAGTAACGAAATTGTGGATGAGGCAAAAGATGCCGCACGTGCCGAAGCAGATCGCATCGTCACTGCTGCCAATGCCGAAATCCAGCAAGAAGTTAACCGCGCGAAAGAAGCTCTGCGTAAAGAGGTTTCTCAAATTGCCCTGGCCGGTACCAGCAAAATACTCAAACGCGAGATCGACGCCAAGTCCCACAAAGACTTGCTCGACGATCTGGCCGCTCAGATTTAACGGGTAACAGATCATGGCAGAAGCAATTACTATCGCGCGGCCATATGCTAAGGCGGTTTACGATCTGGCTCACGAGAGCAAGTCGTTGAAAGACTGGTCAGACAGTTTGCAATTTGCTGCTGCCGTGGTTAGCGACGCCCAGATGGCTGCGTTGATTTCGAATCCAAAAGTAGCGCCAGAGAAAACCGTTGAGCTGTTGCTGTCTGTATGCCAAGGCAAACTGACAGCAGGTGCGACGAATCTGGTTAAAGTGCTCGCCGATAACGATCGTTTGGAACTTCTTCCCGAAATTTCTGTTTTATTCGAGGAATTGAAAGCCCAAGCTGAGCGCACGGTGCATGCTGTACTGACTGCTGCAGTCGCGGTGGATAAAGCACAGCAAGACAAATTCATCGCCGCGCTGAAAAAGCGTCTGGGCTGTGAAGTAAGTCTGGAGTGCAAGCTAGATCCGTCCGTAGTCGGTGGCGCCATTATTCGCGCAGGTGACCTGGTGATCGACGGCTCGGTATCCGGGCAGTTGGATCGACTGGCCAGTGTGATGTCGCGCTAATCCAAGTTTTGAGAGGGAAAATCCCATGCAACTGAATCCAGCCGAAATCAGTGATCTGATTAAGCAAAAGATTAAAAACTATGACGGCGCTGCTGAAGCTCATAATGAAGGCTCAGTAGTTAGCTTGACTGACGGTATCGCCCGTATTCACGGTCTGTCCGGCGTAATGTCTGGTGAAATGCTCGAGTTTCCCGGCAACGTATACGGCCTGGCGCTGAACTTGGAGCGCGATTCCGTTGGTGCGGTAATCCTGGGTGACTATCAAGGTCTGTCCGAGGGTGACGCAGTAAAATGTACTGGTAAGATCCTGGAAGTTCCTACCGGCCCAGAATTGTTGGGTCGCGTTGTGGACGCTCTGGGTAATCCAATCGATGGCAAAGGCCCGATCAATGCCCGCACTTCTTCTCCTGTTGAGAAAATTGCACCTGGCGTTATCGATCGTAAATCCGTTGACCAGCCTGTTCAAACAGGTATCAAGGCGATCGACGCGATGGTGCCAATCGGCCGTGGTCAGCGTGAGTTGATCATCGGTGACCGTCAGACGGGTAAAACCGCTGTAGCCATCGACGCCATCATCAATCAAAAAGGCACTGGCATTAAGTGCGTTTACGTTGCAATCGGTCAGAAGGCTTCTTCTATCGCCAACGTAGTACGCAAGCTGGAAGAATACGGCGCACTGGAGCACACCATTATCGTGTCTGCGTCGGCTTCTGAATCTGCAGCAATGCAGTTCCTGGCACCTTACTCCGGTTGCGCCATGGGTGAATACTTCCGTGACCGTGGTGAAGACGCACTGATCATCTATGACGACTTGACCAAGCAAGCTTGGGCTTACCGTCAGGTGTCTCTGTTGCTGCGTCGTCCTCCAGGTCGTGAAGCATACCCTGGTGACGTTTTCTACCTGCACTCACGTCTGCTGGAACGCGCATCTCGCGTTAACGCTGAATACGTTGAGAAGTTCACCAACGGTGCAGTGAAAGGCAAAACCGGTTCTTTGACCGCACTGCCAATCATCGAAACCCAAGCGGGTGACGTATCTGCGTTCGTACCAACCAACGTAATCTCGATCACTGACGGTCAGATCTTCCTGGAAACCGACCTGTTCAACAGCGGTATCCGTCCTGCGATCAACGCAGGTCTGTCAGTATCGCGCGTAGGTGGTGCAGCTCAGACCAAAATCATCAAGAAGCTGGGTGGTGGTGTTCGTCTTGACTTGGCTCAGTACCGTGAATTGGCAGCATTTGCCCAGTTCGCTTCTGACCTGGACGAAGCAACCCGTAAGCAGATCGAGCGTGGTCGCCGCGTTACTGAACTGATGAAACAGAAGCAGTACGTACCACTGAGCACTGCAGAAATGGCGTTCTCGCTGTTTGCTGCTAACGAAGGCTTCCTGGACAACGTTGATGTTAAGAAAGTTGTCGATTTCGAAGCAGCCTTGCATTCGTACATTAATTCCAGCTGCGCTGAGTTGGTGAAAAACATCAACAGCACGGCCAATTACAATGACGAAATTGCAGCTCAGATGCGCGCAGCGATTGAGAAATTTAAAGCCACAAGCACTTGGTAAGGCGGGGTAACTAATCATGGCCGTAGGCAAAGAGATTAGAAATCAGATCAAGAGTATTAAAAACACTCAGAAGATCACCCGCGCCATGGAAATGGTGGCTGCCAGCAAAATGCGTAAAGCTCAGAAGCGCATGGAGGCGTCACGCCCCTATGCGAAGAAGATTCGCAATGTGGTCAGCCACCTTGCTCATGCTCATCCAGAATACAGACATCCGTATCTGGCGGTTCGTGAAACTGTTAAACGCGTAGGCTTTATCGTTATTACGTCTGATCGCGGTCTGTGCGGTGGCTTGAACGCCAACGTACTGAAAGCGGCGGTCGGAGCCATGCGCGCGTGGGACGACAAGGGCGTTCAAGTGGACGTCTGCACTATCGGTCAGAAAGGCACTTCATTCCTGAAGCGCTTTAAAGGCGAGATAGTGGCCTCTGCCACGCAGTTGGGCGACTCGCCTGGGGTTAACGTATTGATCGGTACCGTTAAAGTCATGCTTGATGCATACGACACCGGTAAGATCGATCGTTTGTACCTGGTGAGCAATGAGTTCGTGAATACCATGACGCAATTGCCTCACGTAGAACAGTTGCTTCCCATTGCCATTGAAGAACCAGAGGCAGAGCTGAAGCACCATTGGGATTACATGTACGAACCAGAAGCCAAACCCGTTTTGGACAAATTGATGGTTCGTTACATCGAGTCTCTGGTCTACCAGGGTGTGGTTGAAAACATCGCTTGTGAACAGGCCGCACGTATGGTGGCTATGAAGGCTGCAAAAGACAACGCAGGCAATCTCATCAGCGATCTGCAATTGGTCTACAACAAAGCGCGTCAAGCGGCGATTACTCAGGAAATTTCCGAGATTTGCGCCGGCGCAGCTGCGGTGTAAGCGAACAGGTTTATAAACGATTAAGGGGAACTAAGACATGAGCACAGGTAAAGTTGTTCAAGTCATCGGTGCGGTAGTAGACGTAGAATTCCCACGCGACAGCGTGCCAAAGGTCTACCATGCATTGAGCATTGGCGAATTGAATCTGACGATGGAAGTTCAACAGCAGCTGGGCGACGGCATAGTTCGTTGCGTAGCGATGGGGCCTTCCGATGGTTTGAAGCGTGGTATGAAAGCTTCAAACACTGGCAAGGCGATTTCTGTACCTGTAGGTAAGAAAACGCTGGGCCGTATTATGGACGTATTGGGTAACCCAATTGACGAAGCCGGCCCGATCGGCGAAGAAGCTCGTTGGGAAATCCACCGCAAAGCACCTACTTATGAAGAGCTGGCAGCTTCTAACGAACTGCTTGAAACCGGTATCAAAGTTATCGACCTGGTTTGCCCCTTCGCAAAAGGCGGTAAAGTTGGTCTGTTCGGTGGTGCGGGCGTAGGTAAAACCGTAAACATGATGGAGCTGATCCGTAACATCGCGATCGAGCACAGCGGTTTCTCCGTGTTCGCCGGTGTAGGTGAGCGTACTCGTGAAGGTAACGACTTCTACCATGAGATGAAAGAGTCCAACGTATTGGACAAAGTATCTCTGGTTTACGGTCAGATGAACGAGCCACCCGGTAACCGTCTGCGCGTTGCGTTGACTGGTCTGACCATGGCTGAGTTCTTCCGTGACGAAGGTCGTGACGTACTGTTCTTCGTAGACAACATCTACCGTTACACACTGGCCGGTACCGAAGTATCCGCACTGTTGGGTCGTATGCCTTCTGCGGTAGGTTACCAGCCAACACTGGCTGAAGAGATGGGTGTTCTGCAAGAGCGCATCACTTCTACCAAGACTGGCTCTATCACGTCTATCCAGGCCGTTTACGTTCCTGCGGACGACTTGACTGACCCGTCACCTGCAACCACGTTCGCTCACTTGGATGCGACCGTTGTATTGTCACGTTCTATCGCTGAACTGGGTATCTATCCTGCGATCGATCCTCTGGACTCCACTTCACGTCAGTTGGACCCACTGGTTATCGGTCAGGAGCACTACGAAGTTGCGCGTGGCGTGCAGAACACTCTGCAGCGTTACAAGGAACTGAAAGACATTATCGCGATTCTGGGTATGGACGAACTGTCTGAAGAAGACAAGCTGGTAGTACAGCGCGCTCGTAAGATCCAGCGCTTCCTGTCTCAGCCGTTCTTCGTTGCCGAGGTATTCACCGGCTCACCTGGTAAGTATGTTTCTTTGAAAGACACCATCGCTGGTTTCAAAGGCATTCTGAAAGGCGAGTACGACAGTCTGCCCGAGCAGGCGTTCTACATGGTTGGTTCTATCGACGAGGCAGTTGCAAAAGCCAAGAAGATGATGGGCTAACCCAATAAGAGGGTAATGTCATGGCAATGACCTTTCATGTAGACATCGTCAGCGCAGAAGATGAACTGTATTCCGGCACCGCCGAGATGCTGTTCGCTCCTGCGGAAATGGGCGAGGTGGGCATTATGGCCCGCCACGCTCCATTGTTGACAGGCTTAAAACCTGGCGAAGTGCGCATCCAGACCGCCGATGGTGAAGAACACTTCATCTACGTATCCGGTGGAATTCTGGAAGTACAGCCTCACGTTGTGACGATTCTGTCCGACACGGCGATTCGTGCCAAAGATTTGGACGAAGCGGCGGTGGTAGAAGCGAAAGAGCGTGCGGAAAAAGCAATGGCGGATAAGACTTCCGAGATCGAATACGCCGAAGCTGAGCGTCAGTTGGCCGAAGCAGTGGCGCAGCTGCGCGCATTGCAACGCATCAAAAAGAACGTGCAGCGCTAAACTGCATGGGATTTAAGCTTATTCCGTAAGCTGACGATAGAAAAAGGGCCTCTTTGGGGCCCTTTTTTGTTTATACATTTTAGAGATGGAAAACAGATGGATCTAACCGTCGTAATTCTCGCTGCGGGTAAAGGTACCCGTATGCGTTCCGCCCTGCCAAAAGTGTTGCACAAACTGGCAGACAAACCCCTTGTCCAGCACGTTATCGATACCGCCAAAGCGCTCAATCCAGCGAAAATCGTCGTGGTCTACGGTCATGGTGGTGAAATCGTGCCCAGCACCATCAACGATGCCTCTATCCAATGGGTGGAACAAAAGGAACAACTGGGGACTGGTCATGCGGTTGCCCAGGCAGTCAACGCGCTGCCCAAGGCGGACAAGATTCTGGTTCTTTACGGTGATGTGCCCCTGGTGCAGCAGGCAACGCTGCAAGCTTTGACGGCAGCACTGGCCAATAAGGAAGTTGGTGTGTCCTTGCTAACGGCAGTGTTGGCAGATGCGACGGGTTACGGGCGGATTGTGCGTGACGCAAACCATGAGGTGGTGCGCATCGTCGAACAAAAAGACGCCAGCGAAGTTGAGCTACAGATTTCAGAAGTCAACACCGGCATTTTGGCTGCCAGCTATGCTGATCTGAAAACCTGGCTGGGCCGGCTGGGCAACAACAACGCGCAGGGTGAGTACTACCTGACTGACGTGATCGGCATGAGCGTGGCCGACGGCAAGCGGGTCGAAGCCAGCATTATTCGCCGCGAATGGGAAATGGCCGGCGTGAACAACAAAAAACAACTGGCTGAGCTGGAGCGCCAGCATCAGCGCAATATTGCCGAACAGCTCATGGAACAAGGTGTAACCTTGATGGACCCGGCGCGTATTGATGTGCGCGGCAAGTTGACTACCGGACGGGATGTGCTGATTGACGTGAACAACGTGTTTATCGGCGACGTGGTGCTGGGAGAAAACGTACAGATTGGCCCCAACTGCACTATCAAAAATTGTCGCATTGGCGATGATGTGCACATTTATCCCAATAGTGTGCTGGAAAATTCCGTCATTGAGGCCAACTGTGACATTGGGCCGTTTGCGCGGATTCGTCCCGACAGCGTGCTCAAATCCGGTGCGAAAGTGGGTAACTTTGTTGAAGTTAAAAAATCCACCATCGGTCACGATTCCAAGGTCAACCATCTGAGCTATATCGGCGATACCACCATGGGTGATAATGTAAACATTGGTGCGGGCACGATTACTTGCAACTACGATGGTGCCAACAAATATCAGACGATTATCGAAGACGACGTTTTTGTCGGTTCAGACACGCAATTGGTTGCGCCAGTGACCTTGGCCAAGGGCACCACCATCGGTGCGGGCTCCACCATCACCAAGGACACGCCGGCGGGCAAATTGACGTTGAGCCGTTCCAAGCAAATGAGCTTGGACAATTGGCAACGACCTGTGAAGAAGAAGTAAGGAAAAAAATATGTGCGGAATTGTAGGCGGAATCGCCGAGCGTAACGTGGTACCTATTCTGGTGGAAGGTTTGCGACGCCTGGAGTATCGAGGCTATGACTCTGCCGGCGTTGCTGTCGTGAATAAAACCGATGGTGAAATTGGTCGCCAACGTTCCATGGGCAAGGTCAAAATTCTGGCCGACAATATTGCCGCACACGGTCTGGCCGGCGATGTGGGCATTGCACACACCCGCTGGGCAACCCACGGCAAGCCCTCCGAGGCCAACGCCCATCCGCACATTTGTAACGGCACGATCGCAGTCGTACACAACGGCATTATCGAAAATCACGAAGAGCTGCGCGAGCGGCAGAAAGCGGAAGGTTTCCGTTTCACTTCGCAAACCGATACCGAGGTTGTTGCCCATGAAGTTTTTGCGCAATGGGAAAAAACTTCAAACCTGCTGACAGCGGTACAGACGGCAGTCAAAGTGTTTGAAGGTGCGTATGCCATCGCCGTATTGCAGAAAGCAAATCATGGCGAAATGGTGGTCGCGCGCAAAGGCTCCCCCTTGGTGGTTGGGATTGGCATTGGCGAATACTTTATTGCCTCGGATGTTTCCGCACTGTTGCCGGTAACGAACAAATTCGTGTTTTTGGCAGATGGTGACGTTGCCCGAATCACGCGGGAAAAATTGGAGATTTTTGATCTAAACGATCAACCAGTTCAGCGCGATGTGACCTTCTCAACCCTCAGCGCAGACAGCGCGGATAAAGGTCAGTACAAGCACTACATGCTCAAGGAAATTTTCGAGCAACCCAAAGCCATTACCGACACGCTGGAAGGTCGGACCTTGAATGGCAAAGTGGTCGATGTGTCCTTTGGCAACGATGCGCCAGCGATTTTTGACAAGGTTGATGGCGTAACGATTCTTGCCTGCGGTACCAGTTACCACTCAGGTATGGTGGCCAAATATTGGCTGGAGTCGATCGCCGGCATGCCCACTAGCGTGGAAATCGCCTCAGAATTCCGTTATCGCGATCCGGTACCACGCAAAAATAACTTGGTGGTGACTATTTCCCAGTCCGGCGAAACGGCAGATACCTTGGCCGCATTGCACGAAGCCAAGCGTTTGGGATTCGGTGCCAGTCTGGTGATTTGCAACGTGTCCGAAAGTTCACTGGTGCGCGAATCTGATCTGGCGCTGATGACGCGCGCAGGTCCCGAGATCGGTGTGGCTTCGACCAAGGCGTTTACCACCCAATTGGTCGCGCTGATGCTGTTGACTCTGGCATTGGGCCGTCGCCGTGGTTTGAGCAGCAAGCTGGAAGCCGAAATCATCCACGAACTGCACAGATTGCCGGGCAAAATTGAGGCAACGCTGAAAAACAGTGACGAAGTGATTAAATTGCTGGCCGAGGATTTCATCGCCAAAAATCACGCGCTGTTTTTGGGGCGCGGTGTGATGTACCCCATTGCCATGGAGGGGGCGCTGAAGCTGAAAGAAATTTCCTACATTCATGCTGAAGCGTATCCCGCAGGCGAACTAAAGCATGGACCGTTGGCGCTGGTGGATGCGCAAATGCCGGTAATTACTGTCGCACCCAACGATGATTTGCTGGAAAAACTGAACTCCAACATGCAGGAAGTCGCTGCGCGTGGTGGTCAGTTGTACGTATTTGCGGATCCTGCGGCGAAAACCACCCAGGGTGAAAATATTCGCACCATCGTGATCGAAAAGTCCGACGAGTGGATATCGCCGATCCTGTTCACTGTGCCACTGCAATTGCTGTCGTATTACGTGGCTGTGTTGCGTGGTACCGATGTGGACCAACCACGTAACCTGGCGAAATCTGTAACGGTGGAATAAGCGAATAAATTTCGCCTACGCAAAAAAGCCGAAGTATTTACTTCGGCTTTTTTGTTGAGCTAGCCATCAGGTTGTAGCGCCGAAGGTTTTATTCCTTGCCGAAATTACGCAGAATTTTTTCTACCACATCGTTATCCAGTGCTTTGACTTCGCGTTCGTCAAGTATGTGATAAAGCGCAGCGATGGCATCGGTGTAGTCCTCAAGATCCAGTTTGTCGGTGCGCTTTTCCTGCGACCAGGCCAGGGCTTTTTTGGTCGGGCCAGTGGTGCCATCGTATTTCTCCCACAAAGGGAAAAATTTCCATAACAGACCGTCACCTTTTTCGAGTTCGGTGATGTACTCACGAATGTCGACGCGGGTGGGATAGTCCATCCGGTTTTTGGAAATCAGGTAGGTGAGCAGGCCCACCACTATGGAAGGAATCATAAAAATCCAGACCATCTTGGCGAACCCGGCAAGCGGAATCAGATTATTGCTGAAGCCATAATAACCACCAACGAAACCAATGGTGTACAGGCTGAAGGCGGCAAAAATACCGTATAGCAGTGCTTTGGGTTTGTGCTTTTTGACGCGGGCTTTGTAATTTAGCCGATAAATATCAAAACTGCGGTCGAACAGTCGTTTGATTTCTTTTTTGGCGGCGCGTTCGTTTCTGTGACGGCTGGACATGTTACTGCGGAGTTTCCTTCTTGGGACGCAGCAGTGGGCCTTCCACTGCCAGTCGTTTGATTTTACTGTCGAGAACTTCGATCAGCGTGAGTGCAAAATCCATCGCTGTGCCTGGCCCACGGGACGTGATGATAGTGCCGTCGATAACAACATCTTGTTCAACGTAGCGCATGCCGGGCACATTGGTCATTTTGTCCAGGGTGCCGGGATAGCTGGTGGCATTACAGCCATCCAGTACACCCGCTGCCGCGAGTGCTCGTGGCGCGGCGCAAATGGCGGCGACGTAACGCTTGGCCTTGAAGTGTGCCTTGATGCAGGCCTGAACTTTGGGGTCGTCGCGCAGGTAATCCGAGCCAGGAAGGCCACCGGGCAACACCAGCATGTCAAACAATTGATCGCCAATGTCGGCCAGGGTTTTGTCTGCGACCAGTTTAGTACCACGGCTGGCGACGACCAGTTTATCCGGGTCGAGGCTGGCGGTGGTGACGGTAATGCCGGCGCGGCGCAACAAATCAATGATGGTGACGGCTTCTAATTCTTCACAGCCTTGAGCGAGGGGGATAAGGACGCTTGCCATGAGGGTGTCTCGCTGTATTGTTGGACCAATTGACTGATGGGGACTAATTCTATGCCTTTTGCCGCCAATTGTGGCAATTGTTGACGCAAAAACTCCAGCGTTTCGGGATGCGGGTGACCGATGGCCACGGCGTATCCTTTACGGCGCGCCCTATTTAACAGGCGTTTGAACTGAGTTTCAAGATTGCCGAACTGCTTGTCGTGGTCGAGAAAAACATGCCGGCCCAGCGAGGGAATGCCGTGCTTGCCCGCTTGCGACAGGGCGATGCTGTTGGAACTGGTGCGGCTGTCGATGAAATAAACATTGCCCCATTGTTTGAGCTCTTCCATTAGCCAGCCCATGGGCTTGGCTTTTTCAGTCAGCAGACTGCCTTTGTGATTGTTGACGCCATAGGCGTAGGGGACGGCACCGATAAAACGCCGCAGCTGGGCGACGAAGGCTTGCTTGTTCATGGAGTTGCTTAGCCATTCAGCATCGGCTTGTTTGGTGTTATGAGCCTGCATGGGCAGATGCAGTAAAACATCGCGATTATTGTCATGGGCCAGTTGTGCCAGCGCCAGGGCGTGAGGGGTGTTAGGCAGAATGGAAACACTGATGTCGCCGGGCAGAGCAATGGCCTGCTGGCCCTCCTCGAACAAATAGCCAAGGTCATCAATGATAATTGCAATACGTGCTGGCGCAGCCTGTGCCGATGCGCAGACCAAGGTGAGCAGCAGAAAAACAGCGGTACGAAGTGAGGTCATCTATAGGTTTGGTAGCGCCCCTCCTTCCATTCGGAAGGAGGGGTTGGCAAGACTTAGTTAGTGTTGATTTGGCCCATGATCTTCATGGCGCGCAAAATATTCAAGGCTTCGTAGAGGTTGTAATCCTTTTGCGCAAGATCAGTGTCATCAGGAGTTTTCTCAGCCTCTTTGGCAGATGACGATTCTTTCTTTTTACCATTGTTTTCCAGATGGCGGGCCAGATCCGCTTCTTTGACGCGGTTGGACTGCTCATCGGCAGCAGTAACGTTCAGCGGCGCCAGAACAATGTTGGGCTGAATTCCTTCGGCCTGGATCGAGCGGCCGCTGGGGGTGAAGTAGCGCGCGGTGGTCAACTTCAGCGCCGCGTCGCCCAGCAGTGGCAGTATGGTCTGAACCGAGCCCTTACCAAATGAGCGGCTGCCCATGATGATGGCGCGTTTGTGGTCCTGGAGCGCACCAGCGACAATTTCAGACGCGGAGGCCGAACCTTCGTTGACCAGTACTACGATGGGCGCACCGTCGAGAACATCATCGGGATTGGCGCTAAAATTCAGACGCGATTCGGGATCACGACCCTCGGTGTACACGATCAGACCTTCGGTCAGGAACGCGTCGGATACTTCAACTGCCGCATTGAGCACGCCACCGGGGTTGTTGCGCAGGTCAATGACCAGACCATGGATGCCGCCCTTGGCTTCTTTTTTGAGTTTCTTGATGGCATCAAGTACGGCATCACCGGTTTTGGATTGGAAGCTGGTGATACGCAAATAGGCAAAGTCCTGGTCGAGCATGCGGTATTTGACGCTCTGGACGCGGATCACATCGCGAGTCAATTCGATCTTGATTGGTTTGTCAGAGCCTTCACGCACGATGGTCAGCAATAATTTGGAACCGGGTTTGCCGCGCATGATTTTGACGGCTTCGGTCAGGGTCAGACCTTTGACCGGGGTATCATCAAGTCGAATGATGACGTCGCCGGCTTTGACGCCGCCACGATCCGCAGGCGTGTCGTCAATGGGAGAGATGACTTTGACAAAGCCGTCTTCCATGCCGACTTCAATGCCCAGGCCGCCAAATTCACCGGTGGTGCCTACTTGTAATTCTTTGTAGCCGTCAGCGTCGAGAAAATTGGAGTGGGGATCCAGGCCCTGCAGCATGCCGCGGATGGCGTTTTCCAACAGGGTTTTGTCGTCGACAGGTTCGACGTAATCACTTTTGATTTTGGCAAAGACTTCGTTGAACGTGCGCAACTCATTGACCGGGATGGACATCGGCACTTCTTCTTTTTCAGCGAAGACCGTGCTGACGATAGACAGGCTTACGCCGAGGACCACACCCGTACACAAAATGAGAATTTGACGCGTTCTATCTTTCATTACTAGCTCCACGGGCCTGTCGATTAATAGCAAAAGGTAATTAATTCCGGGCGTTGCGACGCGTACTAACTATACACGCATCCAAACGCTTTACATAACGTTAACGCCTAGCAATCCATTGACCAGGATCAAGCGTACGACCATCGCGGCGAATTTCAAAATACAGACCAGGTTCGTCACGGCCGCCACTGCTGCCAACCTGTGCGATGGTTTCGCCCAAGCTGATTTTGTCGCCAACATTTTTGTAAAGCTGCTGGTTGTGGCCGTAAAGACTCATATAGCCGTTACCGTGATCAATGATCAACAAAAATCCGTAACCACCAAGCCAATTGGCAAATACGACGCGGCCTCTGGCGACGGCTCTAACCGGGGTGCCTTCATCGGCGCGAATGCTAATGCCGTTCCAGCGCAGGCCGCCATTCCCTCGTTGGCTGCCATAGTGGTTCTCAATACGACCTTTAACGGGCCAAGGCAGGCTTCCCTTGAGTTTGGCAAATGGCTTTTGCGGGTCGATATTGGGCGTGTCACGGGTAACCGATTGATAAATTTCGCGGGCAAGTTTGCTCAGGCGTTGTTCATCGGCGCGAAGGCGATTAAGGCGAGAGTTGTCCTTGCGAACTTCCTGATTGATTTGAGCAAGCACTTCCTTGCGGTAGATGCGCTGTGCGCGCAGTGTTTGATGCTGTTCTTGCGCGGCGGATTGTTGTTGCAGTAATTGTTGCTGCCCAGCATCCAGTTCGAGTTCCAAGGTTTTTAGGCGGGCAAGTTCTTCGTCAAGTGAGGCAAGGATTTCCACGCGCTGTTGATTGAAATAATGATAGTACGCAAGGTTTCTGCCCACGAGCGCGGGGTCTTCAGAGTTCAGCAGCAACTTCAGATGATGGTTGCGACCCATCATGTAATGTGTCAGCACCTGGGTTTTTAAGGCTTCGCGATGCGAACTGCTCCTGCTAATAATGTCATTGCGCTGGGAGCGCAGTTGCAGCATTTGGCGTTGGGTGCGACGCATGTCGGCTTGCAGACCGGATAATTGCCGGGCGGACTCGGCAATTTTTTGCTCGCTCTCGAGCAGCAGTTTTTCATTTTGCGTTTTTAATTCGGACTGATGCAGAAGATTTTTTTGGATGGCCTGAATCTGTTGCTGCAGTTTGGCCAGATCATCGCTGGGGGCGGCCAGCAATATTGCGGGGGCTAGGCCCGTGAACAAGCCCGCCAGTATCGCGGCGAAAACGAAAAACCGCGTCGCCACTGGCGGGCGAATCATGCTCACTCCTGCAGGGTGACCAAAGAAACCCCGGTCATTTCTTTGGGCTTATCAAGACCCATCAGGTACAGCATGGTGGGAGTGACATCAGACAGTGCGCCGGTGTCGGCCATGGTTGCAGCACGTCCAATGTACAGGAACGGCACAGGGTTCATGGTGTGTGCAGTGTGTGCTTGTCCCGTCTCGCCGTTGAGCATCATTTCCGCGTTGCCATGATCTGCGGTGATCAGCGCTTCTCCGCCAGCAGCAGTCAGTGCGTCAATCACTCGACCAATGCAGACGTCCAGTGCCTCAATGGCGCGCACGGTGGCGTCAAAGTTGCCGGTATGACCAACCATGTCGGGGTTGGCGAAGTTGCAAATAATGGCATCGTACTGGTGGCTGTCGATGGCGTTGATCAGGCGGTCAGTGACTTCTGCGGCATTCATTTCCGGTTGCAGATCGTAAGTGGCTACCTTGGGAGAGGGGACCAAAATGCGGTCTTCGCCAGGGAAGGGCTCTTCCACTCCGCCGTTGAGGAAAAACGTCACGTGAGCGTATTTTTCAGTTTCGGCGATGCGCAGCTGCTTTAGCCCAAGATTGGAAATGTACTCGCCAAACACGTTTTCCAGGCTGGACGGTGTAAAGGCAATCGGCGCATTGAAATCGGCGCTGTACTGCGTCAGCGTGACAAAATTGGCAAGTTTTGGCCGATGGGATTGCTCAAAGCTCTGGAAATCGTCTTCAATGAACGCACGGGTCAGTTGGCGGGCGCGGTCAGAGCGGAAGTTCATGAAAATCGCCAAATCGCCATCCTGCATGCGGACGGGTTGGTCGTGGGCGTCAAGAATGGCGGTGGATTTGATGAATTCGTCAGTTTCGTCACGCTCATAGCCAGCATTGACTGCGTCGGCTGCGGAATGGGCGGTGAAGTGGGCCTTGCCATTGGCGATCAGCTCAAAGGCGGCCTGCACGCGTGCCCAGCGATTGTCACGGTCCATGGAAAAGTAGCGGCCGATGATGCTGGCAAACTGGCCTTTGCCCACTTCGGCGAAGGTTTGTTCCATTTGCTCAATGTAGCCAAGCGCACTGATGGGTGCGGTGTCGCGGCCGTCGGTGAATGCGTGCAGATAAATGCTGTCGGCGCCTTGCTGGGCGGCCATGCGAACCATCGCCTGAATGTGCTGAATGTGGCTGTGGACGCCGCCGTCGGAAAGCAAGCCGATGATATGAACCGATTTTCCAGATTTGACTGCTTGTTGCAGGTTGCTGCACAGGACCGGATTGTGGAAAAACTCGCCGGATTCGATGGCGTTGATGACCCGGGAGGTTTCCTGATAAACAATGCGACCCGCCCCAAGATTGAGGTGCCCAACTTCGGAATTGCCCATTTGATCAGCGGGTAGGCCTACTGCTTTTTCAGAGGCGTAAATGAGCGTGTGAGGGTACGTGTTCCAGAGCTTGTCCCAATTCGGGGTGTGGGCATGGGCAATGGCATTGTTTTCGCGATTTTCGCTGTATCCCCAACCGTCAAGGACGATTAAGGCGACGGGGCGTGTTGTGGGTACCATGGTTATTTATATGTCTTAATCAATGTTTTTAAAAATCAAAGGGATATGGAAGGCATAAGGAGCCAGTCATATCACCGGGTCGTGGTGCGCGGCAATTATAAGAAAACGTGAGCAAAATTACACAAAATCCTTTAGGGATGGCGTATCATTGTATAATGGATTGTTGATAAAGCAGTAGCAGCTATTTGCGTTTTTGTGCGGTTGGCTTCTCTGTCGAAATTTGGCAAATGAAGGCAGTGCGTGGGTATGAACGAAGAGAATCAAGACATTATTAGTCGCGACGAAGACATTGAGCGAGCAGCGATGTCGATGAAGGCGATGGCACACCCCCTGCGTTTGAAGATCTTGTGCACCTTGGGCGACCGAGAAATCAGCGTGCAGGAGATCGTTGAACTGGTGGGAACATCTCAGAGCAATATTTCCCAACATTTGGCTATTTTGCGTGATAAGGGTATTTTAGCCTCTCGCAAAGACGCCAATCGTGTGTATTATCGCGTCAGTGATGCCCGGACGTTGGCGCTGATCGTGATGATGCGCGACGTATTTTGTCCCAGTTTCATTTAATTTCCGGCGAAGGTGTGCGTGTACTGACAGCGTTTTGTCATCCGGCACGTGTATTTTTTACTGGTCTAACGTTTTTTGGTTTTGAGTGCGCGTAATGGAAACTTATCTAAATTTTATTGCTGAAGAGTGGTTGTTGTTTTCGGCGCTGATCATCCTTCTGGCGTTGTTGGTGCGGTCGGTGGTCATTCCTCGCATCAGTGGACTGAAAGAAGTCAATGTTAACGAGGCGGTGCGTTTGATTGATGCGGACAACACGTTGGTGTTGGATGTGCGTCTGGATCGTGAATACGAAACAGGTCACGTGGCCAAGTCAACCAACATCCCGGTTGGTGCGTTACCCGCGCGGATTGGTGAGCTGGAAAAGTACAAGTCACACAATGTGCTGGTGGTATGCCAAAGCGGCGCGCGTTCAGTGACTGGTGGTACGGTGCTGCGCAAACATGGTTTTGCCAATGTGTTTAGTCTTCGTGGTGGCATGAACGCGTGGAGTAATGCCAACATGCCGGTGACGAATAAACGCGCGGAAAAAAAGAAAAAACGGGAACAATAAGTGTCGTGGCAAAGATAGAAATGTATAGCACTGGTGCTTGTCCCTACTGCGTGCGTGCCCGCATGCTGTTTGAGCGCAAGCAGGTGCAATATCAGGAATATCGCGTTGACCTGCAACCCGGGCTGCGACAGGAAATGGTCGGTCGGGCCAAGCGCACCAGCGTCCCGCAGATATTTATCAATGGTCAGCACATTGGCGGCTTTGATGACATGAATGCATTGGACAGAGCCAACAAGCTGGATGTGCTGTTGAACGACAACACTTCGGAGTAAGGCCTATGCTGCTTGCCTGTCCCCACTGCAATGCGATTAATCGGTTACCTGCCGAACGTTTGGCAGAAGGTGGTAAATGTGGCAAGTGCAAGCAGGGTCTATTTGCAGGCAAGCCGGTGGAGCTAAACGACGCCGGGTTTGATGCGCATGTGGTGCGCTCGGAATTGCCGGTGTTGGTGGATTTCTGGGCATCCTGGTGCGGTCCTTGTCAGGCGATGGCGCCGGCGTTCAGTCAGGTGGCGGCCGAGCTGGAACCGCGATTGCGTTTTGCCAAGGTCAATACCGAAAGCCAGCAAGCACTGGCGGCGAGATATGCGATACGCAGTATTCCCACCTTGATACTTTTCCGCCAGGGCAACGAACTTCAGCGCATGTCCGGGGCAATGGACAGCGCAAATCTACGCAGATGGATACAACAGAGTTTATAGGAGAAAAGAAAGCTCATGACGGATACCCAAGGCAATACTGGTAACGGCGCACAACGTGAATTCACCATTCAAAAAATCTACACCAAGGACATGTCCTTTGAAGCGCCCAATACCCCCATGGTTTTTCGTGAGCAGTGGCAGCCTCAGGTAAACATGCAGCTGGGCAACCAGGCCCAATCGCTGGGTGAAGGTGTACACGAAATCGTATTGAGTGTGACCGTGACCGCGAAGATTGGCGATAAGACGGCTTATCTTTGCGAAGTACAGCAGGCAGGCATTTTCACCATAAAAAACTACAATGACCAGGAAATGGGCGCGATGGTTGGTGCATTTTGCCCCAATATTTTGTTCCCATACGTTCGCGAGCTGGTCTCTGAACTGGTAACGCGCGGTGGATTCCCGCAGTTGTTGCTGGCACCGGTCAACTTCGATGCGTTGTACCAGCAACATTTGCAGCAGTTGCAATCGGCGAAACCGGAAACAGCGCATTAATCACACTTCATGACGAACACCGTATCCATCGCTGTATTGGGCGCAGGTTCCTGGGGAACCGCGTTGGCGAGTTTGCTTGCGCGCAACGGAATCGATACCCGTCTTTGGGGGCGTGACCAGCAACAAATGCTCGAGATGAACCAGTCCCGACAAAACGCACGATATTTACCGGGCATTGCGCTGCCATCGTCATTGCGCATAACGCCTGATCTGGCGAGCGCGGTAGATGGGATCACCGACGTGCTGTTGGTGGTTCCTTCGCACGTGTTTGCCGAGACGCTCACCCAATTGTCGACCATGCTGCCGAAAGCCGTGGGCATTGCCTGGGCCACCAAAGGTCTGGAGCCGAAAGCCTGCATCCCCTTGCATCAAGTAGTCGAACAACACATGGGGCGTGAGCGCCGGACCGCCGTGTTGTCCGGGCCAACTTTTGCCAAGGAGGTCGCGGCAGGATTGCCAACCGCGATCACAGCGGCATCGCCGCAGGCGAGCTACGCCGAAGCGTGGGCGCACTGGTTGAGTAGCGAAACATTTCGCGCCTACACCAGTGATGATGTTATTGGCGTCGAAATTGGCGGCGCAGTGAAAAATGTATTGGCCATTGCTGCCGGTATTGCCGATGGCATGGGCCTGGGTGCCAATACACGCGCGGCGTTGATTACTCGCGGATTGGCGGAAGTGCAGCGCCTGGGCGTGGCGATGGGCGGCAAACCTGAGACGCTGATGGGATTGGCGGGGCTGGGCGATCTGGTGCTGACGTGTACCGATAATCAATCGCGCAATCGTCGAGTGGGTTTGGCGCTGGCGCAGGGCAAAGCACTGGAACAAATTCTCGCTGACCTGGGGCAGGTGGCGGAAGGCGTGTATGCCGCCAAAGAAATCAAACAACTTGCTGCCCGTCATCAAGTGGAAATGCCCATCGCTGAACAAGTGTACGCGGTGTTGTATGGCCACAAGGATCCAAAACGGGCGGCGCGCGATCTGCTTGGTCGGTCGCTCAAGTCTGAAACTGACTGATTCCCTTGTTCGCTTTCAGTCAACTACCGCCGCTAGCGCTGTATGTTCACCTGCCATGGTGCATAAAAAAATGTCCGTATTGTGATTTCAATTCGCATGCGGTAAGCGGTGATCTTCCAGAGCAATCATACATTGCTGCGCTGATTCAGGATCTGGAGCAAGAATTGCCGCTGGTATGGGGGCGACGAATCAGTTCCGTGTTTATCGGCGGCGGTACACCCAGCCTGTTTTCACCTGACGCCATCGATCAATTGTTGTGTGCTATTCGCGCCCGTTTGCCATTGTTGCCCAGCGCAGAAATCACCTTGGAAATGAATCCGGGTACTGTCGATGCGGGACATTTGCCAGGTTATTTTCAAGCGGGCATAAATCGCTTGTCGGTGGGTGTGCAAAGTTTTGATGATGCGGCATTGCAGCGCATCGGCCGGGTTCATAATGCCGGGCAGGCTGTAAAAACAATCGAGCAAGCACAACAGGCGGGCTTTGAGAATATCAACTTGGATTTGATGTTTGCCTTGCCTGGTCAAACACCAGCAACAGCGGCAGAAGATGTGCGACGCGCTGTGCAACTTGGTCCCACGCATATTTCGTATTATCACCTGACCATAGAACAAAACACCTACTTCTATCATCATCCGCCAGTGCTGCCAGAAGATGATGATGCCTGGGATATTCAGGCAAAAGGCCAAGAGGCGCTGGCTGCGGCAGGGTATGCACAATATGAAGTGTCGGCGTATGCGCGTCAGGGATTCCAGTGCAAACACAATTTAAATTACTGGCGCTTTGGTGATTACATCGGTATTGGTGCGGGTGCGCATGGAAAAATAAGCAACGCCCAATTTCAATTTATTGAGCGGCGAATAAAGCATCGTAATCCCCAGGCGTACATCGATGCGGTCGAGAAATTGTCCAGCAGCGAAAAATTGGAGTCGTACGATATGCCGTTCGAGTTTATGCTCAACGCGCTCAGGCTAAAACACGGTTTTGATGTCACGTTGTTTGAACAAGCGACTGGTTTGCCGCGCACGTTATTGCAGCCAGGCTTGCAGAAAGCATCAGATCAACAGCTGATTACCCTGGATGGACAAAGTTTGCACCTGACCGAAAAAGGCGAGCTGTTCTTGAATGATGTGATGGCGTTGTTTCTGGCGGATTAATTCGATTTGTTAGTCAGGATTTGATTGCACACATCGACCAGTTGTTTACAGAGTTGTGGCGCAAATTCACAGCGACCATTTTTCAGCTCATCATTCAAAACTTTGGCATGCTCTGTAATGGCCTGAAAACCATAGCCGCCGCCCAGCCCTTTGAGGTTGTGCGAAATGTCCGTTGCCAGAGCCCAATCCTGACGTTCAACCGCATCACTCAGTGCTTTTAATTTTTCTGGCAGATGATCGAGAAAACGCGACACGAGACTTTCAAATCGTGCGTCAGTTTGCGCTGCAGTCTGAGTGGCCGGATCTGAATCGTCGTTTTTTTCAAGCAAGCGATAAATGGTCTCGTAAAATTTCTTTGGTTCAATGGGTTTGGTGATATAGCCATTGGCGCCTACCAGTTGGCTGCGTTGAAAATCCTGCTGCAATGCATTGGCGCTCACGGATAAAATTGCATTCTTATAACCATTCTCCCGAAGAGCCTTGATGGTGCTGATGCCATCAAGTTCAGGCATGTTGGTGTCCATCAACACCAAGTCGTAAGACTTGTATTTCAGAATGGTTAGCGCTTCCATCCCATTTAGTGCTTCTTCGACTTGCAGGCCGATTTGATTCAAATAGTACTTCAGTAAATCACGGTTTTCTGTGGTGTCATCAACGATTAACGCTGTGGCATCCACCTGTTGATAGGGCAAATAGAATTCGTGCTCAGTAGCGGAATTATTTGGTTGCTCGTTGTGGATGAGTTTTACATTGCTGACATCGCCAACATCAATGGTGAAATCAAATTCGCTGCCCTGGTAGCGTTTGCTGAAGAAGCTCATGTGACCACCAAGCTTTTCCACCAGTTGCTGCGAAATGTATAAGCCCAATCCGGTGCCGCCATAGCGTCGGGTGATGCTGGAATCTGCCTGGGTAAATGGGTGGAGAATACGCTCCATTTCTTCATCGGTCATGCCTATTCCGGTATCAACCACGGTGAATTGTAATTTTGCCATGGGCTCAAGATAGCGCATGCGAATGGTGATTTCGCCTTGCTCGGTGAACTTGACAGCATTGCTGCACAGGTTCAATACAATTTGCCGTAGGCGGGTGGGATCGGTGTAAATAAATTCAGGTATCGGATAGGAAATATCCAAATTAATTTTGAGTTTTTTGGCTTCAGCCAAGGGCTGTATCACCTGAATGGCTTGCTGCAATGTTGCGATAGGTGAGGTTTGCACAATTTCAAGCAGCAGTTGGCCGGCTTCGATTTTGGAAAGATCGAGAATGTCATTAATCAATTCATGCAAATGACGCCCGGCACGAATGATGGTATTGAGATGTTTGCGGGCATCGTCTTTTAAGTAGGCCAGGCTGGTAAGATTTTCAGAGTAGCCAATGATGGTGGTCAGCGGCGTACGAATTTCGTGGCTCATGTTGGCCAGAAAATAACTTTTTGCATCGTTGGCGGCGCGTGCAGAGCGCGCTGCTTGTTCCATATGCTCCTGGGCGATGATGCGTTCCAAAATGCTGCGTACCCAGGCATTAATCAAATTGACGAATTCCAGATCCAGCGTTGTAAATGGTTTTACCGGTGGCTGTTGCGCATAAAAATTGAGTACGCCATAGCGCTGGTTGTTGATGATCATGGGTACGCCAAGATAAAAATTAGAATCACTTTCACGGCAGACGTGGCTGTTGCGGAAGTCTTGTATTTGTGATCCCTGACAGATCAACAACTCATTGCTTTGATAGGTTTTCAGCGCCAAGCTGTTATTCAGATGCAGTGTCTTGCCCTGGTTGCATGGAGGATGAGAATGCGCCTGACAGCTGATGATGTGGCCAACGTGATGCTTGTCTTCGATCTGAATCGCAGAGCAGGCATCGACATCGAGAATGTCGCAGCTGGTGCGCAGCAGATTCGCCAGCTGGGTGGGCAAATCCATGGACGAATCCTGGGTAATGGCGTATAGCCGGCGCATGCGCTGTGCCTGCTCGTTGACGATGTGCTGGCAGGATTGCCTTTTGCGGATAGCGTATGCCGACAGAAGGGCCAAGACGCTGAAAAAACCAATACTGATATAAAGCATTTAGGCCGAGATGCGTTCGGGGAGACTGCAACGACATCGACCCGGTTCGCGCCCGGCTTAAGCCCTGGTCGGTGAAAATTATTCGATGTTCTGTACCTGTTCGCGCATCTGTTCGATGAATACTTTCAGGTCTATGCCCAGTTTGGTGACGTGGGCGTCCTGGGACTTGGAGCAAAGAGTATTGGCCTCGCGGTTAAATTCCTGCATCAGGAAGTCCAGGCGGCGGCCAACGGGCTGGCTGGATTTGTCATCGAGGATGCGTTGCAGCTCGATCAGGTGGGTTTCCAGGCGCTTGAGTTCTTCTTCAACGTCCGAGCGCTGGGTAATCAGCACCATTTCCTGTTCCAGCCGGCTGGGGTCCAGTTGAAGCTGTAGCTCATCAAAACGGGTTTTTAGCCGTTGTTGGGTTGCTTGCAGTGTTTCCGGCAGGCGCACGCGGACTTCGGCAACAATCGCGGAAACCGCGTTGAGTCGCTCCTGCAGGGCTTCCCGCAGTTTTTCGCCCTCGCGGCTGCGGGTGGCAATGAATTCGTCCAGTGCCTTGTCGATAGTCTCGGTAAGGGCGTTTTGCAGGGCTTCCATATTCACACCGGGATTGTGCAAAATACCAGGCCAGCGCAGTACGTCGAACGGCGACAGCGGACCGGGGTTGCGCATTTGCCGGTGAATGCCTTCTGCCAAATCGATCAGGTTTTTGCAAAGATCTTCGTTGACGCGTAACTGATTGGTGTCGGTGGCGGGCTTGAAGCTGAAATTGCACTCGACCTTGCCGCGAAATGTCTGCTGCGCAACGCGTTCCCTGATTTTGGGCTCCAGGCTGCGCAGTTCGTCGGGCAAGCGGACATAGCACTCAAGGTAGCGGTGATTTACGGAGCGGAGTTCCAGGCTCAATGAGCCAAATTCGCCAGATGCGTCTTGTCTGGCAAAAGCCGTCATACTGCGTAACATATTAACCTCTTAAAAAACTCATGGATTTGGCGATAACCTAGACGCGTTTAATACGAATCAGAAGGCATGGGAACTAAAACGATCTTACCGCTACCGGCAGAGACCAAAATAAGCCACTACCAAATAAAACAGGTGATTGGCGGTGGAGGCTTTAGCATAGTGTATCTGGCCACCAATCTCAAAACCGGCGCCGAGGTGGTGGTGAAAGAGTACATGCCAGCCAAGCTGGCCAGGCGTGATGCGGATCTGAGCGTTCATCCCAAGGATTTTTCCACCGAGAAATTGTACAAGCTGGGAC
>Ga0224510_10000032_pt1 | contig 111201 bp, 93 predicted proteins | sample SF_May12_sed_USG_FD_170161 | JGI IMG/M metagenome (GOLD analysis project Ga0224510, IMG submission 170161) | Sediment microbial communities from San Francisco Bay, California, United States - SF_May12_sed_USGS_4_1 | ecosystem: Environmental > Aquatic > Marine > Sediment | place: USA... | reverse complement strand
GCGAAGTTTTTTCGTAACAAGAGGCTAAAGTACCGGATATGTTGAGTAGCGAGCTCGAATTCTGTCTGAACGAGGCATTCCAGAATGCCCGCGACCGCCGTCATGAGTTCATGACGGTCGAGCATCTGTTGCTTGCTTTGCTCGATATACCGAAAGTTCACGAAATACTGAAAGCCTGTAATACCAACATAGGACAACTTCGCCGCCAATTGACGGATTTCATCGACGAGGCGACGCCGCTGGTGTCGAATGACGATGAAACGGAGGTTCAGCCGACGCTCGGATTCCAAAGAGTCCTTCAGCGCGCAGTGTTCCATGTGCAATCGAGCGGCAAGAAGGAGGTGACCGGCAGCAATGTGCTGGTCGCGATATTCAGCGAAAAGCAGTCGCAGGCCGTGTATTTTCTCGGACTGCAGGACGTGACCCGGCTCGATGTCGTTAACTTCATATCTCATGGCATGCCTCAGCTGCCCGGCGACGCCGGAATAGAGCGGCCTCAGGCGCCCGGCGAGGAAGATCAGGAAGCGGATTCGACGGCGCTCGAAAAGTACGCGAGCAACCTCAACCAATTGGCGATAGCCGGTAAGATAGATCCGTTGATTGGGCGCGATCTCGAGATCGAACGAACGATTCAGATTCTCTGTCGCCGGCGCAAGAACAATCCGCTGTATGTCGGCGATGCTGGCGTCGGCAAGACCGCGCTTGCCGAGGGCCTGGCGAGGCTGATCACCGAGGAGCGCGTTCCCGAAGTATTGCGAGACAGCACGATCTATGCGCTCGATATGGGTACTTTGATTGCCGGTACCAAATACCGGGGTGACTTCGAGAAGAGGCTGAAAGCGGTTATTGCCGAGGTGCGCAAAGACCCGGGGGCGATACTCTTCATTGATGAGATACATACCGTCATAGGCGCTGGGGCGGCGTCGGGCGGCGTCATGGATGCGTCCAACCTGATCAAGCCGGTACTGGCCAGCGGCGAAATTCGCTGTATCGGTTCGACAACCTACTCGGAATACAGGGGCGTTTTCGAGAAAGATCACGCTCTGGCCAGGCGTTTCCAGAAAATCGATGTACCGGAACCGAGCGTCGAGGAGACGGTGGAGATTCTGCGGGGCCTCAAGTCGCGCTTCGAAGAGCACCACGGCGTTCGCTACGATGCCCAGGCGCTTGTCGTCGCGGCCGAACTTGCGGCAAAGCATATCAACGATCGGAAGCTCCCGGACAAAGCTATCGACGTCATCGATGAAGCTGGGGCCAATCTGCGTCTCAAACCGGAGTCGGAGCGTGAGGATGTCGTCACTGTCACGATGGTGGAAAATATTGTGGCCAAGATGGCACGCATACCACCGAAAAGCGTTTCGTCTTCGGACAAGGATGTCCTGCGCAATCTCGAACGCAATCTGCAGCTGACGATTTTTGGCCAGGACCAGGCGATTGCGGCTTTGAGTTCCGCTATCAAGATGTCCCGATCCGGCCTGACGGACGAGGAAAAGCCGATCGGCTCGTTCCTGTTTGCGGGACCGACCGGCGTCGGCAAGACGGAAGTGACCCGGCAGCTGGCGATGATCATGGGTGTCGAGTTGATTCGCTTCGACATGTCGGAATACATGGAGCGACACACCGTATCGCGGTTGATCGGAGCACCGCCAGGATACGTTGGTTTCGATCAGGGTGGGCTGCTGACGGAGGCGGTGTCGAAGAATCCGCACGCCGTTGTCCTGCTGGACGAAATCGAAAAGGCACATCCGGAAGTTTTCAATTTGCTGTTGCAGGTCATGGACCATGGCACACTGACTGACAACAACGGCCGCCAGGCGGATTTCCGCAATATTGTGCTGGTAATGACGACTAACGCCGGGGCCCAGGAAATGAGCAGGGCATCCATTGGATTCACGACACAGGATCATTCCAGCGACGGAATGGCCATCATCAAGAAATCCTTTACCCCGGAGTTCCGCAACCGCCTCGATGCCATCATTCAGTTCTCGTCACTGGACGCACGTTCAATCTCCAGAGTTGTTGACAAGCTGGTTGTAGAACTGGAGGCAAAACTAGGGTCGAGCAACGTTACGCTGGAACTCACCAGTGAAGCGCGCAACTGGATTGCCGAACGCGGTTACGACCCGCAAATGGGTGCCCGCCCGATGGCACGGATTATCCAGGAGCAGATCAAACGGCCATTGGCGGAGGAGTTGCTATTCGGCACGCTCGCCGAGGGTGGTCATGTCTGTATCGGAGTTGGCTCGGATGGCAATCTGGAGCTCAAAGCGGAAAAATCTCTCAAGGAACTGCAGCACCTGCCGCAGGAATGACAGGGACCTCAGCGTCCGCGATAGGTAATTCTGCCCTTGGTCAGATCGTACGGAGTCAGTTCCACCGTAACCTTGTCACCCGTAAGAATCCGAATGTAATTCTTGCGCATCTTCCCGGAGATGTGCGCAGTAACGACGTGTCCGTTTTCCAGCTCAACACGAAAAGTCGTATTGGGCAGGGTTTCGGTCACGACGCCTTCCATCTGAAGTGCATCTTCTTTCGCCAATTTCCTTAGGTCTCTGGTAGCCGAGGCCCGCGAATTGTGCAGAAACGACCGCATCATTGCAATGCGGCATACGAGTTGATCTACAGGAATTTCGCGGCCGGAATCCATCCTTCCGGCCAGAATGACGCAGGATCAGCGCTGCGGTTGGCCTTCGCCAGCATCTGCTGGAAAGCCGATCGTGGCACCTGCCTGGCGCCGAGCGACAGCAGATGGGGCGATGCAAGCTGGCAGTCGAGAAACACAAACGAGCGGCCGCGAAGAATCCGGCATAGCGCCAACATCGCTATCTTGGATGCGTTGGTTTCCTCACTGAACATCGATTCCCCGTAAAATCCGGCGCCGGATGCGAGCCCGTAGATTCCGCCCACCAGCCGCTGTTGTCGCCACACCTCGACCGAATGGACCCAACCGCTGGCATGCAATTCGACATAGGCCTGTTTCATCCCGGCGGTAATCCAGGTTCCTGACTGACCCTTTCTTCGGTTGGAGCATGCGTCGATGACATCCGGGCAGGCGCGGTTGAAAGTCAGCAGGAATTCGCCGGATCGCGCACAGCGTTTCAGGCTTCGAGATGCGTGAAACTGATCGGGCTGCAAGACACAGCGCGGATCCGGTGACCACCAGAGAACCGGCTGTCCCGCCTCGAACCAGGGGAAGATTCCAGCACGGTATGCGTAAAGGAGGCGCGCTGTCGAAAGATCGCCGCCGGCTGCGAGCAAACCGTTTGGTTCGATCAGTGCCCGATCGACTGGCGGAAAAGCCTCCGGCGGATCATCGTTCGCAAGCCAGTGAATCTGCAGCGGGCTCATTCGGCGATTCGCTTTTCTCGATACGGACTGTGCTGGTCAACCGCCTCGATATAGCGCTCGATATGGCGTTGCTCGTCATCCAGGTAGCGGCAAATTGCACTCGAAAACTCCGGATTTGCCAGCCAGTGGCCGGACCACGTCGTTACCGGCTGAAATCCGCGGCTGATCTTGTGCTCACCCTGCGTCCCCGGCTCGAAAGTCTGCAGCCCGTTACGGATACAGTATTCGATTCCCTGGTAATAACAGGTCTCGAAGTGCAATGCATCGTAATCCGAGTCGGCGCCCCAATAACGCCCATACAGGGTCGAATCACCCACATAGAAAACGGCAGCAGCGATGGTTGATTGCCCTCGCTCGGCAAGTACGATCAGGATTTGTTGCGAAAGGGTTTTCGACACTTCCGTAAAAAAATCGAGATTGAAATACGGCACGGAGCCGTGCTGTCTGAAAGTGATGCTGATCAGCTCGTAAACTGCTGCCCAGAGCGATGCATCTATCTGGTCACCGTGCAACCAGCGAAACCCGATGCCTTGATCTGCGACCCGGCGCCGATCCTGGCGTGCTTTGCGGCGCTTGGCGGAACTGAACGTCGCGAGAAAGTCGTCAAAGCTCGTGTAACCACGGTTGTTCCAGTGAAACTGACAGTCTTTTCGTAACATCAGTCCGGCACGTTTCAGCGTATCCAGTTCCTGCTCTGCCACAAAATGCAAATGCAGCGACGAGCAGTTTTGCTCGGCTGCGAGCTGTATGGCGCTGCTGACAAGTTCATCCGCCACCTCCCGATCGCCACGATTCATCAGCAACAACTTCGGGCAGGGGGCCGGCGTGAACGGCACGGCAGACACCAGTTTCGGGTAGTAGTCGATACCCAGCCGGTGATACGCCTGCGCCCAGGCCCAGTCAAAGACGAATTCACCCCAGGAGTGCGTCTTTTCGTACAACGGCATTGCCGCAATGGCCTTGCCACTGGCATCGCGAATCAACAGATGCCGCGGCTTCCAGCCGGTTTCCGCGCAGACAGAGCCACTGGATTCGGCAGCTTCGAGAAAGTCGTGTCGCAGAAAGGGCCAATTCGTACCCGCCAGCGCATTCCATTCGTTGGCCGAAATCTCGGCGATACCGCTCAGGAGTTCTGTCGACATCACGCCCTCAGGCGGCGTTGCTTGCCGATTCGCTGTCGCCGCTCTTCTCGTCTATTGCTTCTATGTACTTTTCGGCATCGAGCGCCGCCATGCAGCCCGATCCCGCTGACGTAATAGCCTGGCGATAAACCTGGTCGGCTACATCGCCCGCGGCGAAAACGCCAGCTACCGATGTTGCCGTCGCATTGCCTTGCAAACCCGACTTCACGGTGATGTAGCCGTTTCTCATGTCGAGTTGACCGGCGAACAATTCAGTATTCGGCCGATGCCCGATGGCAATGAATACTCCCGACAGCGCCAGCTCCCGCGTTTTAGTCTTGTCCTTGGTACTGCGAATTCGTAATCCGGTCACGCCGCTGTCATCGCCCAGCACTTCGTCGACGACGTTGTCCCAAAGCAATTCCACTTTGCCTTCCTTGGCCTTCTGAAACAGGTGGTCCTGAAGAATCTTTTCGGATCGAAGCGCGTCTCGCCGATGAACCAGGCTGACTTTCGAAGCGATGTTGCTGAGATATAAAGCTTCTTCGACTGCCGTATTGCCGCCGCCGATTACCGCTACTTCCCTGCCGCGATAGAAAAATCCGTCGCAGGTCGCGCAGGCAGATACGCCGCGGCCCTTAAATGCCTCCTCGGATGGAAGGCCGAGGTACATGGCGGTTGCGCCCGTTGCAATAATCAGAGCGTCGCAGGTGTAGGTGTTGTAGTCACCCTCGAGAACGAATGGCCGAACGGACAGGTCGGCTTTCTTGATGTGGTCGTTAATGACCTCGGTGTTGAAGCGTTGCGCGTGTTTCAGCATTCGCTCCATCAGAGCCGGTCCCTGCAGGCCCTCGACGTCGCCCGGCCAGTTATCGACGTCGGTAGTCGTCATGAGCTGGCCGCCTTGCTCCATGCCACTGACCAGTACCGGATTCAGATTCGCGCGCGCAGCATAGACTGCTGCGGCATACCCTGCCGGGCCCGAGCCCAGAATCAGAACGCGGCAATGTTTGGGATTGCTCATGTATAATTTGCCTTCGTTTTTGCCTTGATGAACGTTCAACAGGCCGACCGGATCCCTGATCCTGCGTCCTCAACGCAGAGAATCAAGGGCTGGCAGTCGAAAATCGCGTGGTATGGGTGTCGAGCGGCCAGTTTAGGGAAAAGCGTATTCGCGGGCAAAATGTCGTCAGGGATTGCGATCGGGATCAGGGCACCGGGCCGTGCCTCTGGCGGAGCCCGATTGAAATCGCATAAAGTCGGTGTACTCCGGATAAAGTAACTTTTAAATCAGTGTCTTACCCTTAATACTTAAACCAACGCTTTCACTATGGCCAGAACCCGATCGCAAGCACAAAACGGCGCAGGATTGTCGTCGCAGGTCGTGCGCACGCTCCGCGAGGGGGCACTGTGGGTATTCGGCGCGCTGGCGCTGATCCTCTGGTATGCACTCTTTACTTACGATGCGGCCGATCCCGGCTTCAGCCAGGCCAGTAGCGGCACCGTGCAGAATGGCGTCGGCCGTTTCGGTGCGCTGATCGCAGACCTGCTGTTCTACGTTTTCGGCAGACCGGCGTACCTGTTCACGCTGATGGTTTTTTATTTCGGCTGGATGATCTATCGCGAACAACGGACACAGCAATTGTTGACCAGAGCCGATTTCGCCTGGCGCTTCGGCGGCTTCATTGCCACGCTGATCACAAGCTGTGCGCTCGCAACGCTGCATTTCTCGCCCGCCGGTTTCAGCGAAACCGCGGGCGGCATCATTGGCCAGATCGTCGGCGGCGGCATGGCCTCGGTTATGAAACTGCTCGGTGCCAGTATTCTCCTGTTCTTCCTCTGGCTTGCCTCGGTTTCGGTATTCCTTGGTATTTCGTGGTTTGCGGTCATGGACGGCATTGGCCGCATTGCCCTGAAGGGATGGGACGCGGCACAGGTGAAGATCGGAGAGCTGCGTGACAGGGCAGAGGGGAAACGGCAGCAGGCTGCGCGCCAGGATGTTTTCAAAGCGGACGCAAAACGAAAGGCCGGCCGCGCACCACCTCGAATCGAGCCGGTTGTTGCGCCGCTCGAACCGAGTCGTCGGGCCGAAAAGGAACGACAGGTACCGCTGTTCGATCCGCCGTCAGCCGGCGAATTGCCGCCACTGTCATTGCTCGACAGCCCACCGCCACAAAAGAAAGGCTATTCGGAGGAATCGCTGGAGGCGATGTCCAGGCTGGTCGAACTAAAGCTGAAAGATTTCAATATCGACGTTGAAGTGGTGTCGGTTTCTCCCGGGCCCATTATCACCCGTTTCGAGCTGGATCCGGCGCCCGGCGTCAAAGTCAGCCAGATATCGAATCTTTCGAAAGACCTGGCGCGCTCACTGTCGGTAGTCAGCGTACGCGTGGTCGAAGTCATTCCCGGCAAGTCATACGTCGGCCTCGAAATACCCAATGAATCGAGGGAGCTGGTTACTCTCGGCGAGATACTGAAGAGTCGTCCGTATGACGAGATGGCATCTCCGCTGACACTCGCATTGGGCAAGGATATTGGCGGCAACTCGGTTGTTGCCGATCTTGCCCGCATGCCGCATCTGCTGATCGCGGGAACGACCGGATCGGGCAAGTCGGTTGCAATCAATGCCATGGTGTTGAGCCTGTTGTACAAGGCGAAGCCGGAGCACGTACGGCTGATCATGGTCGACCCGAAGATGCTGGAATTGTCGGTTTACGAGGGCATTCCGCACCTGCTGGCGCCGGTCGTTACAGATATGAAGGAAGCGGCCAATGCGCTTCGCTGGTGTGTCGCCGAAATGGATCGGCGCTACCGACTGATGGCAGGGCTGGGCGTGCGAAATATCGGCGGATACAACCGCAAGGTCAAGGAGGCTATCGAAGCGGGAACACCCATACAGGACCCGACTTTTACGCCGCCGGAGCTTTTCGATCCGGACAAGCCCATCGTGCGACCGACGCTGACGGAGCTTCCCTTTATCGTCGTTATCATCGACGAATTAGCCGACATGATGATGGTTGTTGGCAAGAAAATAGAGGAGCTGATCGCGCGACTCGCGCAGAAAGCTCGCGCATCCGGCATTCACATGTTGCTGGCAACGCAACGTCCGTCCGTGGACGTTATTACGGGCCTGATCAAGGCGAATATTCCGACCCGTATTGCGTTCCAGGTTTCTGCGAAGGTGGATTCGCGGACAATTCTCGACCAGATGGGCGCGGAAAATCTGCTCGGGCACGGCGATATGTTGTACTTGCCGCCGGGAACCTCTTTGCCTACCAGGGTGCATGGCGCTTTTGTTGCAGACCATGAAGTGCACGCCGTCGTCCGGCATTTGAAGAAAAGTGGCTCGCCACGCTACATCGATGAAATTCTCGAAGCTCCGACGGGTCCAACACCAGGGCTCGCCGGCATTGACCCTCCGACCATGGAAGAGCTCGATGCGGAGCAGGACCCGCTTTATGACCAGGCCGTACAGGTTGTGATCGAGACTCGAAAGGCGTCGATTTCCGGCGTGCAGCGACGCCTGAAGATAGGCTACAACCGCGCGGCACGCATGGTCGAATCGATGGAACAAGCGGGCCTCGTCGGCCCGTTACAATCGAATGGGTCGCGCGAGATCCTGATTTCGACCGGCAAAGATTGACGCGACCAAAAGGAAATATCTTGATCAGGAAAGCATTAATCCGGGCGCTGCTCGTTGTCGCCGGGACATTCGCATGCAGCGGTGTGCTGGCAGCCGACAAAGACGGCAAAAGCCTGCTCGATCATTTTCTGAGCGACGTAAAAACGTTGTCCGCCCGCTTCGAACAGTCACTTGTCGATGATAACGACATCGTCGTCGAAGAGTCAGCCGGCACTTTCGAGATTTCGCGACCGGGTCGCTTTCGCTGGGCTTACACCGAGCCATATGAGCAACTGCTGATCGCCGATGGCCTCAACGTTTGGAGCTATGACGCGGACCTGCTTCAGGTCACGGTAAAACCGCAGCACGAGATACTGCAAAGCACGCCAGCGCTGCTGTTCGGTGGTTCTGCCGATGCATTGGCAGATTTCGAGTATGTCGGAAGCTTTTCGGATCGTGGCACCGTCTGGGTTCGGCTGCGGCCAAGAGATGAGCAAAGCGGTTTCAGCCGCGTCGATCTCGGATTTACCGACGATCAACTCAGCCGCATGATTTTCACGGACAATCTCGAGCAGACGACACTCGTTGCGTTGTTCGACGTTGTGGTCAACTCGGAAATTGCCGCCGACCGGTTCCGCTTTTCGCTACCCGCCGGCGTCGATCTTGTCGGCGTTCCGCTAGTTTCAGAAAACGCAGACTAGCCGATGCTGGAACTTCGTTATGCCGCCACATGGCGTTTGTTGAGCGTGGTTTCTTTGCTGCTGATTCTTGCCGCAACTATCGTGCCCTCGGACTGGCTGTGGCCCAACGACCGTACTTTCCACTTGCATATTTCCGACAAATGGTTGCATGGCATCACTTTTGCCGGTCTGGCACTCTGGTTCAGTGGCCAGTATGCGAAATCCTGTTACTGGCGTATTGCGCTCGGACTGCTGGCTTTCGGCCTGCTGATCGAGATAGTCCAGCGAGCGGTATCTTATCGAAGCGCGGAGCTTCTGGACCTGGTGGCTGACGTCGTCGGCATTGCAGCGGGCCTGATACTGGCGCGCGCCGGTCTGGGTGGTTGGACGCCCCGACTGGAAGACTGGTTGCAAGAACGGTTTGGCTGATTTGTTTGCACAGGAAAAGACTGACGACGCTGCCAGCAGCGGCGCACGACCGCTTGCCGATCGTTTGCGACCGGCATCGCTCGGTGATTTTTTCGGCCAGGAACATGTGCTCGGCCCTGGCAAGCCATTGCGCCTGGCTATCGAGCACGGCAAGGCTCATTCCATGGTGTTCTGGGGGCCGCCGGGCACCGGCAAGACGACCCTCGCACGCATAGTAGCGCAGGCGACCGAATGTCATTTCATCGGATTGTCGGCAGTCATGGCGGGAGTGAAGGAAGTTCGCGCTGCCGTACAGGAAGCCACGCAATTGCGCGGCCACAACGGAACTCGCACGATCCTGTTTCTTGACGAAGTACATCGCTTCAACAAATCTCAGCAGGATGCATTTCTCCCGTACGTCGAGGATGGCACACTAACGTTTATCGGTGCGACCACCGAAAACCCGTCTTTCGAACTCAACAATGCACTGCTGTCACGCGCACGCGTATACGTGCTGAAACCTCTGGATGAAGAATCACTGAAAAGCATCCTGCGACGAGCATTGGCGGATCCCAAACATGGACTTGGAAAATCGGTTGCTTCTATCGATGACGGCGCTCTGGAATTGATAATCCTGGCCGCAGATGGTGACGCACGTCGTGCGTTGAATCTGCTGGAGCTCGCGGCAGACCTTGCTGATGGTGCCGGCATCGATAAGAAAATTGCGGAAGACGTTGCGCAGGGAAGCCGGCGCCGATTCGACAAGAAGGGCGAATATTTTTATGACCAGATCTCCGCGCTGCACAAGTCCATTCGCGGCTCCGATCCGGACGCAAGCTTATACTGGTTAATGCGCATGCTCGACGGTGGTTGCGATCCCCTGTACGTTGCGCGTCGGATGGTTCGCGTGGCATCCGAAGATATCGGCAACGCCGATCCGCGCGCGCTGCGAATCTGCCTGGATGCATGGGAAACTGTCGAACGCCTCGGCAGCCCGGAAGGCGAACTGGCGCTGGCTCAGGCTGCTGTTTTCCTGGCGTGCGCAGCCAAGAGCAATGCCGTGTACAAGGCTGCCAAGGCGGCCGCGGCCGATGTCGACGAGTTCGGCTCGCTGGATGTACCTATGCATTTGCGCAATGCGGCAACGAAATTGATGAAGGACCTCGGATACGGCGAAGAGTATCGCTATGCGCATGATGAGGAGGGTGGTTTTGCCGCCGGCGAGCGTTATTTTCCTGACGACATGCCGGACCGCAAGTATTATCATCCGGTGCCGCGTGGCCTGGAGTTGAAGATCGGCGAAAAGCTGCAGCAACTCTCGAAAAGAAATCGTGACAGGCAGCCGGTTCCGGACCGTACCGAACGCAAAAACGCGCAAGAAAAAGACAATCAGTAATGATCGATCCGAAACTATTGAGACAGTCGGCCGACGATGTTGCAGCGAACCTCGCAAGGCGAGGTTTCGAGTTCGACGTTGACGAATGGCGCGCTCACGAAGAAATTCGAAAATCTGCACAAATGCAGACCGAGGCATTGCGCGCAGAGCGAAATTCCAGTGCCAGGAAGGTAGGGGCAGCCAAGGCCAGGGGGGAAGATGTTGCCGGTTTACTCGCTTCCGTAAAAGATCTCGGAGATCAATTGCAGGCTGCGGAAGAGCAACTGCAGAAAGCGCAATTTGCACTGCAGTCCATAGAGCTGGGTTTGCCCAACCTGTTGCTGGACGACGTGCCGGATGGCTTCGACGAGTCGGCGAATTGCGAGGTGCTCAAGTGGGGCACACCGCGTACGTTTGAATTCGAGACGCGTGACCATGTCGATATCGGTGCCGGTCTGGGATTACTCGATTTCGATGCTGCCAGTCGAATTTCCGGTTCGCGCTTCGCGGTGTTGCACGGTCCGTTGGCGCGGCTGCAAAGGGCGCTGATCCAGTTCATGCTGGATGTCCATACTGCCGAACACGGTTACAGCGAAACCTATGTACCGTACCTTGTGCAGTCGCAGGCGCTGATGGGTACCGGCCAGCTGCCAAAATTCGGTGCCGACCTCTTCAAGACGGACAACGAAACTCCTTTCTACCTGATACCGACCGCCGAAGTTCCGGTAACAAACCTGTTGCGCGATACCATCGTCGAAGCGGATGTCCTGCCATTGAAATACGTCGCGCACACCCCGTGTTTTCGCTCGGAAGCCGGTTCCTACGGAAAAGATACGCGCGGGATGATTCGTCAGCACCAGTTCGAGAAAGTGGAACTGGTTCAGCTGGTAGCAGCGACAGAGTCGTCGGATGCACTCGAAGCGCTGACCGGCCACGCCGAAGTGATCTTGCAGCGCCTGGAGCTGCCGTATCGAAAAGTGATCCTGTGTGCCGGGGACATCGGTTTCGGATCGAGCAAGACGTATGATCTCGAGGTCTGGCTGCCCGGGCAGAACGCCTACCGGGAGATCTCATCCTGCAGCAATTATCGGGACTTCCAGTCGCGGCGCATGGGCGCCCGCTGGCGAAATCCGGAATCCGGCAAGCCGGAATTGTTGCACACGCTGAACGGCTCCGGCGTGGCGGCGGGCAGGGCACTGGTTGCAGTAATGGAAAATTACCAGCAGGCAGACGGCTCGATATCCGTACCTGCCGCACTGCAGCCGTACATGGCCGGGCAAAAAAGCATTCGCAAGAACTGAGCGCCGCTGCAAGAGCAGCGGCGCAGACCGATTCCTTATCTTTTTTTCCTGACGTATTTCTTTATTGCCCTTGGCCCGACTTCCGCGCCGTAGATATTGCCCGCCGCATCGACAGCAACGCCTTCGGCGGCGCTGGTACCTGAATTATCCTGGTCCGGTTCCGGATCCGGAATGAAAGCGGTGACGAAACCGTCTTTGGCACTGCCGATACGAATACCGCGTTTCCATCCAGGATTTCGACCGGCATTCGATTCGGAGTCTGCGGAGTACAGGATGTCATTCTTGTCGATAAACAGTCCGCTCGGTCGGCCGAACTGCGTCCAGGTTGCGAGGTGTTCGCCATCCTGAGTGAATATCTGGATGCGACTGTTGTGGCGATCGCCGACAAACAAGCGGCCCTGGGAATCCATTGCCAGAGCATGCGGATCGCGAAACTCGCCGGTATCCCCGCCGATGCCGCCCCATTCCTTGATGAACGTACCGTTTTTGTCGAACTTGACGATGCGACTGTTGCCCGGCGGTTCGTGACCATCGGCGACAAATATGTCGCCGTTCGGTGCCACCAGCACGTCAGACGGTTTGGTAAACGTATCTTTGCCGGCACCTGCGACGCCTTCCTTGCCGAGTCTCATCAGCAATTTTCCTTCCGGGCTGAACTTCATCACGGTGTGACCAACGCCCTCGGGAACCGGTACGTAGCCGACGGCATCCGCGATCCAGACGTTGTCTTCTGCATCGACGAAAATTCCGTGGGGCCAGGTGATCTGCCCCGCGCCGAAACTTCTTACTACGTTTCCTTTGGTGTCGAACAGCATGACCGGATCGAGATCACTGCCGACGCACAGGTTGGCGCCGCAGCGTTCTGCGATCCAGATGTGCTTGCCGTCATTGGCGGGGTAAACCGCACTCGTGGCACCCCAGACCCGGCCTTCGGGCAGCTTCGCCCAGCCTTCGACGGTTTTGTATGGATTCGGGGCATGGTTTTGGGCCAAAACCGGAGTTGCGCCGAGAGTCAGTATGCCGACCAGCAATAGTGCTGCACGTCGGATCGATATTGCCGCCATGGATTTCCCCTGATATTGATTTCTAAACAACCATTGATTCTATTTGATCGGCTTGCCGATCGCATTTCTCAATACGCCGACATTTTCGATTTCTATTTCGATGACATCACCAGGAACCATCGCACTGGTCTGGCCCGGAGTACCCGTGAATATGACGTCGCCGGGATACAAGGTCGCGTATTGACTGATGAAGCTGACAATCGCATGCACGTCATGAATGTGGTCGCGGGTACGCTGTTCCTGAACCACTTTGCCGTTCAGGCGTGTCTGCAGCAGGAGGTCACGATAATTCAGTCCTGTGACGATTTCGGGCCCGATCGGGCCGAACGTGTCGGAGGCTTTGCCGCGAAACCATTGCAGGTCATTCGCCTGCCAGTCCCGTTCACTGACGTCATTACCCGCCGTGACCCCGAAAATGTACTCGCCGGCGGATTCCGCTGACACACGGCTTGCGGTCTTGCCAATGACAACCACGAGCTCGCCTTCGAAATGCACGTTGCTTGCGCCGGCTGGATAGATAATGTCTGCGCCGGGACCGGTAATGGTCGACGGCAATTTGAGAAAAATAGGAGGGTGAGCGGGCAAGACCTGGTCGCCCCGGTGGCTGTCGTAATTAAAACCTACGGCAAAGACTTTGGATGGTTCGGCCGGCGCCAGCATTTTGATATCTGAAACATTGACGGAACGCCCGGTTCTTCGGCCCCCATTCCACGGTGCCTTGTCCAACTCGTGTATTACATCGCCGTCACGCTGCCCGTAGCTCTGCGATTCTCCGTCTGTGTAGCGGACAAAACGGGCGGTGTCTGCAATCGCAGCGTTGATTGGCAGACAGGCAAAGATCACTACAGTGAGAAATGCGACGTAATGGCTTGTGTTTGGCACCAAGTATCTCCGCGAATGGACGTTTCGTATACCCGGAATATTCCAAGTCTTTACTGCGCAATGCAAGCGATCTTTCCGTGTGAAACCAAATCATGGATTGCGATTCGCCTGTGACCGTCTCGTTGTAATCTCCCTTGAAAAACTGCATCTTAGCCGGCGGGACAGTCGGTAGACCGAATTGGCCGACAGGAAAACCACAATGAATCCTACTGATTGGGGAATCTGGTCGCTGTTGCCTTTATTGGCAACGTTGGTACTGGCGTTCGTTACGCGATCGGCACTGATTGCGATGCTGCTGGGTGTGTTTGTCGGCACCCTCATGCTCGGTGCCGCTCCGGGTGTCGGGCTCAATCAGTTGTTCCAGTCTTCGTTGGGAAACGAGGACTTCATCTGGATTTGTGAGATCGTTCTGCTGATCGGCGTGCTGTTCGAATTGTTCCGAAAAGCTGGCGTGCTCGGCGAACTGGCGCGTCGATTTTCCGGCGGAAACAAGAGTCGCCGAGGTGTGGAGTTGACCACATGGGGCATGGGATTCGTTATCGTCGACGACTATTTCAGTCCACTGTTGTCAGGCGCAGTCATGCGGCCGATGTCGGACCGGGCGGCAATTCCACGAGAGAAACTGGCATTTATACTCGATTCGACGACGGCTTCCGTTTGCATCCTGGTGCCGTTCACTGCGTGGGGGGCATATGTTGCGAGTCTTATCGCGGCGCAGGCAGGTCCGGTCGCCGACGTCGAACAGGGACTCGCAGTGTTCGTTTCCGCCATTCCCTATAACTTCTACCCGATACTGATGCTGCTGTTTACGCTCTTGGTCTGCGCCGGGATCATTCCCGATTTCGGTCCGATGCGGACTGCCGAACGACGAGTCCGCGAAACCGGGCAACTGATCCGACCAGGCGCAAAGCCGCTTGCCGACAGTGGCGATGAGGACGTTATCAGTGAGGCTACGAACTCGGGATCATCATTGGTCCTGGATTTGCTGGTGCCTGTCGGTCTGCTGCTGACCATTGGTACGTGGACGCTGGTGGCCACGGGATCAGTGAAAATCGTAGAAGCATTTCTGCTTGCCGATACGTATTTGATTGCCGTGTTGGCAATGCGCGGCAAGTTCAATAGTGTCGCGGAGCTTGCGGATCTCCTGGTCGACGGTGCGAAAGGGGTAACCGCTGCATTGCTGATTGTTGCGTTGGCTTACGCTTTGAACGCAGTTACGAATCAGCTGGGTGCGGCCGACGTTATCATAGAGAGATTCAGCGAAAGTCTGAACGCCAACACGCTGGTGGCGCTGACATTCCTGATAACCGCTGCAATCTCATTTGCAACCGGTACTTCCTGGGGTGCCTACGCCATGATGATGCCTGTAGCGCTGCCCGTGGCGTTCGAACTGACTTCCGCTGAGCTCGGGCCGCTCGTATACCAGACAGTTGCCGCTGTCGCCGGCGGCGGAATTTTTGGTGACCATGCATCACCCGTATCCGACACCACCGTGTTGTCATCAGTCGGTGCTGGCAGCGACCACATCGACCATGTCGTAACGCAGCTTCCATACGCGCTTGTCGTGGCCGGCCTCACGATGGTTTTGTATCTATGGATCTAGACAGGATTACACAACGCCGCGGCACGGATTCCTTCAAGTGGGACGATACCGAGCGGCTGTTCGGGCGAAGCGACCTGATGCCATTCTGGGTGGCCGACATGGATTTCGAGACACCAAAGCCGATTCTTGATGCGATCCGGCAGCGCTGCCGGCATTCGATACTGGGATACGGTATACGTTCACAGGAATACTACCAGGCGATTACCGACTGGTTGCGTATTCGCCATGACTGGGTTGTGCCGGTCGAATGGCTGATGTTTTGCCCGCCGAGTTCGATCGTCGGCATTCACGGATTGGTAACCGGACTGACTGATGCCGGGTCCAGCATTTTGCTGCATACGCCGATTTACGGTCCGTTGATGAATATCGTACGAGACAACGATCGGCATCTGATCGAGTGTGCGCTAGTCGAGCAAGGTGGCAAATTCGGCATTGACGCAGACGCAACTGTTTCGCAGCTCCGTGAAGATACGCAGATGATCATGCTGTGCAATCCACACAATCCGACGGGCAGAGTATTTTCGTCCACTGAACTCATGTCAGTCGTACAACTTGCAGAGGAAAGAGATCTTCTGCTGGTTTCAGATGAGGTGCACTGCGATCTCGTGATGCCCGGACAACGCCACATACCCCTCGGCAAGATCGCGGGAGAGCGATCGATTACGGTCATCTCACCGAACAAAGCATTCAATACTGCCGGACTCCCGCAGGCGACGCTGATCATTCCGGACGCAGCAATACGGAGGAAGTTCGCATCGTATCTCGACACGATGCAGCTCAATCACGACAGTACCTTTGGCGCAGTCGGCATGATCGCCGCTTATACCAAGTGTTCGGAGTGGCTGGATCAGGTCATTCTGTATGTGTCGGAGAACCACCGTTTCGTGGCAACGTGGCTGGAGATGAATTTGCCGGTCGTCAGAAAGGCGACAGCGGACGCAACCTACCTGGCGTGGCTGGATTTTCGAGCAACCGGCCTCAACGAAGAGGAGCTCTCGAAACGACTGGTTGAGATCGGCGGAGTCGGGCTCTATCCGGGGTCGATATTCGGAGCGGCAGGAACGGGATTTTTCAGAATGAACCTGGCGTGCCCGCGCTCACAGCTCGAGAAGGGGCTGCAGGGGATCCGCACGGCGCTGGTAAAAGTATAGAAAAGACTGCGGTTTCTCCGCACAGGACAGTCGCGCTTACCGGCCGAACATATTGCGAATCGTTCCGTGAGGCACCAGCTCCCACAACCTTTCGTGCACGTAGTAAATAACGATTTTTGCGATCGGCTCCACGATGCCGACAGCCATCGCGATCGCCAGTTCACCGGTCACCGCAAACACAATCAGTGCGGTAGTTACGGTTCCTGTAATGCGGTACGTAATGGCCTTGAACAGACTTCGAATCCTGGAGTCACGCTCGCTGGGGGCGCTGATAGCTTGCATAGCTTGTTGCCTTCCTGAGGATCAGCTCGTTCTGTGGTGGGACGTTCGAAATACTTGGCTGATGGCGGAGAGGGTGGGATTTGAACCCACGAAGGGCTGTTAACCCTTGCCGGTTTTCAAGACCGGTGCATTCAACCGCTCTGCCACCTCTCCGATTCTGTTGCCCTGCTAAAAGCACTGTACTTAAAGATCAATCCGCACCGACCCGCGGCGAATTTCTGTGCCACCAGGGCGGATTGCCTCTCCGATTCTGTTGCCCTGCTAAAAGCACTGTACTTAAAGATCAATCCGCACCGACCCGCGGCGAATTTCTGTGCCACCAGGGCGGATTGCCTCTCCGATTCTGTTGCCCTGCTAGACGCACTGTACTAAAGATCAATCCGCACCGGCCAATAGCGAAATGCCTTCTCACCCGGGCGGATTGGGAACGCGATTCTGCGTGTAGCCGGCCAGAGATTCAATATTCCACTTGAAATAACACGAGTTCACCGCCAAATAAGCACTTCTCCGGCGGATTTCGAACGAAATTCCGTGGGCTTTGTCTCAATGGGATCAGCGTGTCAGGATTAGTAAAATCGGTGGGGGAATAATGAATACGAGCAGAATCCTAATGTTTCTAGGCGCGATGCTGCTGGGGACCGCGAGCAGCGCCCAGTCTTCGGATCAGGCGAGTGCGGCCAGCGCGCCGGCGGCACCTGCGTACCCTTGTGAGAACGATGAGCGCTTCAAGGAGTTCGATTTCTGGGTTGGCGAGTGGGAAGTCAGGACAGCAAGCGGCCAACTGGCAGGAACGAATAGCGTTCGTTCCGAGGAAAGAGGTTGTGTCATCACCGAGCATTGGCGAAACACGGCCGGCGGAACCGGAATGAGTATCAACTATCTCGACAGGACGACCGACAAATGGGTGCAAGTCTGGATGGCCGAGGGCGGAAGCCAGATCATAATCAGTGGTCGGCTGACGGACGACGGCATGAGCCTCTCTGGAACGCTCCACGACATTGGCAGCGATACAACGTGGCCATTTCGCGCACTTTGGACGTCTCTGCCGGACGGTCGTGTGCGACAATTCTTCGAGCAGTCGAACGACGGTGGCACAAGCTGGGTACCGTGGTTCGAAGGCTTCTACTCTCGTGTTGAAGCGAAATAGAGGAGTATCGGTCACTTGAATATGCAATTCAGCAATCGACAGATACCGGCAGGTAATCCACTGGCAAATGCGCTTATTGTAATCGTCGGTGCTCTTGCCATAGGCGCGTCATTGATCCTCGGGTTTGTTGCGATGATCGTTATTGGCAGCATCGTCCTGATGATGGCGGCAATTGTCGGTATTCGAGTCTGGTGGGCAAATCGTCGCATGCTACGTCGGGCCGGTCCTGGGCGACCGAAACCGGATTCTTCCGGCCCGAATGTAATTGAAGGCGAATTTCGCGTGATCCCGACGCAGCCGAAAAATGGCGAGCGGCCGCGGCAATAGTCAAACCCCGTAAAAACTCGTAAGCTCGGCAGCCATGCGCAACGGAAAATCAGAAAAAAATCGCAGCAGGCGCCGTCGAAGACGACTGCTGGCAGTTGTCATCTACGTAACGATTGCGGTTGGCCTGGCGTGGTTCTTCGAATCGCAGGCTACAACGACTGTAATTTTCGTACGACATGCGGAAAAAGACCTGTCCGTTGCCGAAGACCCGCCACTGTCTGCAGCCGGAAGGCAGCGCGTTGCGGAATTGACGCGCCAGCTCGTCGATGCGGACGTCGTTGCCGGAATCGATGCAATTTACTCGACACCTTTCAAGCGCACGCGTCAAACAGCGGAACCGTTGGCAGCAAGGCTGGCTATCCCGATCGAGATTTACGACCCGGACGACAACGAAGCCGTGCTTGCTCAGATACTGAAAAAACACAAGGGGAGGATTATTCTCGTTGTGGCACACAGCGACACGGTTCCAGCCCTGATCGCCGATCTCGGCGCGAGCAAGAAAGTTCCAGCGATTGCCGAAAACGAATACGACAATATCTACGTCGTTTCGATACCGTGGTTCGGCAAGACCAAAACGATTCGCCTGCGCTACGGCACACCGTACACTGGCCCGGCCGGCGAGGCGCAAATGTAAGGCATTGGCTCGTTGAGCATCGCCTTGTGACATCTGCAATGAAAATCAGCCAGAAGGAATTGACTATTACGACCGATGGTCGTGGTTTTTATGAGCTAACCGGCAAACTCCAGGACGCCGTAAGGGAATCGGGGATTTCGGCGGGAATGTGTCATGTCTTCGTTCGTCACACGAGTGCATCCATAACGATTTGCGAGAATGCAGATCCTGACGTCCTGCTGGACCTCGAATCATTCATGTCCCGGCTCGTTCCCGACGGTGACTCGATGTTTCGTCATACCGCAGAGGGTCCGGATGACATGCCAGCGCATGTTCGAAGCATTTTGACCCAGTCGGACCTCAACCTGCCGATCAGCGACGCCCGGTGCGCCCTTGGTACCTGGCAGGGAATTTATTTGTGGGAGCACCGTCATGCGGCCCATTCCAGAAAGGTGCTGCTGACTATGACCGGTTCCTAGTTTTCATCCCTGGTCGATTTGCGCATGCCTGCCGTTTCCCGAAGGATGATGGCTTTTCGAATGAACTCGGTATGCCGACCAACCAGCACATCAGCCTGTACAGCTGCCTGGATCTTCTTGCCCTGGTTAATCAAATAGGTAACGCGTCGCACACCGACACCGAACGGCCCGTCAACGTCGTACATCTTTATCGCTACCTTATCCGTGTCGCTAAGCAGTCGAAAGGGCAGCTTGTGTTCCTTGCGGAAGCGCTTGTGACTATCGGCGTCTTGCGGGCTGATGCCGACGACCTGCAGGCCGACCGATTGAATGTCACTGTGAATGTCGCGAATGGAGCAAGCTTCTTTCGTACATCCGGGGGTAAAGTCCGCCGGATAAAAATACAGCACCAACGGCCCGGCCTGCAGCAATTCGGACAGGGATACTTCCTTGCCGGTCTCATCCGGCAGAATGAATTCGGGTGCGACACTGCCCGTTTTTAACATCGATACTCTCCTTATCGCTTCTGGCCGCCGAAAACGGTCTGCATTACTACATATCCCGGCCTGTTCATTCCAAGAGCCAGGTAGGTGGCCTGGGCGCGTTCGTTCTGTTCCTCGACGTACAGGCGCAAGCCACAAACGTCGGGTTCCCCTTGCGCAAGCAATTCTACATGGCGGTACAGTTTCGAGAATACCCCGCGGCGTCGGTGCTGTGGGTGGACGAATACGCTTTGTATCCACCACATCGTGCCGTTGCGCCAGTCGCTCCACTCGAAAGTAACCATTATCTGACCGATCACGGCGCCGTCCTGCTCGGCAACCCAGTACCTTCCCTTGCTGGCGTCCGACAATATCGTGGCAACGCCCGGGTCGACGATCGCCGGATCCAGTGAGCGATTCTCCGTCTCCTGTGCAATCTGATTGTTGAAGTTCGATATGACCGCAGCGTCCTGAGGTACTGCCTCGCGAATGCTGAAGGTCACGTTTGACACCCGTTATTCATGACGATTTTTCTCCGATGAGTGAATGCGCGTAATATCTCCCGTATCGTTGCGCATATTATTGCGGATAATCCCTGTCGCGGCGAATTGCTGGTCGAGAAAACCATAACGGTGGCGATAGAGCACCCGCACAAAGCTGCCATGCGATCGCTGTTGCAGCAGCGTGGCGCCAAACTGATTGCGCAGGCAGTCGACAAATCGGGTCGGATGGCCGCGCTCGGTGGATTTGCCTCGAAAATGGGTCTCGCGAGCGGGCCGATGGTAAGCGGTTTGTTGCTTGGCGATGGCAATTACACTTTGCTGATCAATGTCTCTGTGTTGATCATTGCATTGAGCATGGCGGCGAGCCTGGTACCCGCCTGGAGGCAGGACAAGGCCGCCACTTTGTGAATTGCTCTGATAGAATTCCGGGCCTGCCCCGGTAGCTCAGTGGATAGAGCGTCCGCCTCCTAAGCGGAAGGTCCCACGTTCGAGTCGTGGTCGGGGCACCATTCCAACGAGTTGCCGGCAGCAACCGCTGTTGTCCGGCCATTTAAACATAATCGGGATCGCGCGGGCAGACGCGCATTGGCGCCGTTTGAGCGCTGGTTCATAGTCCGAAATCCGTGCCGGCCGTACTCTGGCGTTGTGACATGTACCACCGCCAACCGAATTCTGTTACTGGCCGCATTGATTCTATCTGCGGTCTCCGCGGCGTATGCCGGCGACTTCGCCAAAGGAATCGACGCGTTTCAACGCGGCGACTATACAAGTGCACTCGAAGAGTGGCTGCCGATGGCAGAAGGCGGTGACATGAACGCAATGTACAACGTTGCGCTTATCTATGATCAGGGCCTCGGGCGCCCCGTGGACAAGTTGCTGGCACTGCGCTGGTACCGCGCGCCTGCAGAAGAGGGCGACGTATCGGCACAGTTCAACATGGCGACGATCTACCATTTCGGCGAGGGTGTGCCGGCGAACAAACGTGAAGCCGCACGCTGGTACGAAGCAGCGGCGCAGCTTGCTGACGAAGAAGCGCAATTCAACCTCGGGCTCATGTATGCCGCAGGCGATGGCATAGCACGTGACGTAGAGGAATCCATCAGATGGTTTCGCCTCAGCGCCGATCAGGGTCATTCCGGAGCCCAGTACCGCCTGGGCTACATTTATGACACAGGTGATGGCGTCGAAGAGGACAACAATGCAGCCATGCGCTGGTATCTGCTGGCCGCCAACCAGGGAAATTCGATAGCGCAGAATAACCTCGGCGCCCTGTATTTTTCCGGCGAGGCCGCCGTGTTCGACTGGGTGCAGGCGTACAAGTGGTTCTATATTGCCGAGCAGCTCGGCAATACGGACAGCCGTATCAACCGGCAGTCCTCAGCTCGCCTGATGACCGGGTCCGACATCGAAGAAGCACAAAAACAGGCGGAAGACTGGCTGGAGAAATTTCCAAACCGCGAATAACGGCGCCTGCCGCCGGTTGCCACGTCAGACAACTTCCCGTCCGCTACAATACCTGCAACTTCATCCAGAGGAGTTAGCGTTATGGGTATCCGGACCCGGAAGCACGTCTATGTCGACGGGGATGCGACCTTCGAGGCCTACCTCGCCTGGGACGACGGCGTTACACAACCGCGACCCGGCGTGCTGGTATCGCATGCGTGGCGTGGCCGCAGCGAATTCGAGAATGGCAAGGCCGAAGATCTGGCCAGGCTGGGCTACGTGGGTTTCGCACTCGACCTGTACGGTCGCGGCGTGCTCGGAACGCAGCCTGAAGAAAATCGGCGCCTGATGCAGCCATTTATCGACGATCGACTAAAGTTACAGCGACACCTGGAGCTGGCACTTCGTGAAATTCGCGCACTGCCGGAGGTCGACGAATCACAGGTCGCGGCCATAGGATTCTGCTTCGGCGGGCTCTGCGTCCTCGACATGGCGCGGTGCGGCGCGGACCTGTCGGCCGTCGCAAGTTTTCACGGCTTGCTCACTCCGCGAGACACTTCGGCAGCCAATCGTTTCGCCGGTAAGGTGCTGGTCATGCATGGCTGGGACGATCCCATGGCGCCGCCCGAGCAGCTGGTTACGCTCGGTAAGGAGTTGAGCGAGCTGGGTGCCGACTGGCAGATCCATGCCTACGGAAATACTCTGCATGCCTTTACAAATCCTGCCGCGGATGATGCGGCTAACGGGCTGAAGTTCGACCTGCGCGCGAACGATCGCTCCTGGCAGTCAATGCAAACGTTCCTCGCCGAGGCCTTCCGCCAGCCGGACTGAGCCCCCGGAAACACCTCGATCCGGCTTGTGCTAGAGTAGCCGGCCATTTTTGTCGGACCCGCGTGGGATAAAAAAGCTAATGGAAAACGTTATTAAAATCAGTTATTTAACTATCATTCTTAGTGTACTTTTGAGCGCATGCAATCCTGCTGAGGAGCCTGCAGCGACGCTCGGTGGTGGCACGGAGCAAGGCAGTAACCTTGTCGCCGAGGAGGCTACAAGACAGATTACCGCTGACATGATGCGGCACTATGTGCGGGAGCTCTCGGACGACAAATACGAAGGCCGCGGGCCGGGCAGCCGCGGGGATGTCGCGGCACGGCAATACCTGGCCGGTGAAATGGAAAAGATGGGGCTCGAGCCGGGTGCGGCAAATGGCAGCTGGCAACAGGAATTCGACCTCGTCGGTGTAGCTGCAGAGCAGCCGCCTGCCTGGAAGTTCAGACGCGGCGACGATGTGCTGACGCTGAAACAGTGGGACCAGTTCATCGTGGGCAGTGGCGTGCAGGCTGAGCAGGCGTCAGTGAACGATGCCGAGATCGTATTCGTCGGCTACGGTATCCAGGCTCCGGAGTATGACTGGGACGATTACAAGGGGCAGGATCTGAAAGGCAAGGTCCTGTTGATGATGAACAACGATCCGGACTGGGATCCGGAGCTCTTCGGCGGCGAAACGCGCCTGTGGTACGGGCGCTGGGACTACAAATACCTGAGCGCTGCGAAACAGGGCGCAGTTGGTGCGATCATCATTCACACATCGCCATCGGCGGGTTATCCGTTCCAGGTTGTGCAAACTTCCTGGACCGGCGAGCAGTTCGAGCTCCCGGCGGGCGATGAGCCACGCAACCGGATCAAGGCCTGGGCGACCGAGGATGCGGTAAGGCAGTTGTTGTCTTTCGCCGGTCACGATCTCGACAAGCTGCGGGAAGCGGCCGACAACCGCGACTTCGTACCGGTGCCCCTCGGCATCACGACGTCGATCTCTTTGAATGTCAGCCTGAACCGTGTGCAATCCGCGAACGTATTGGGCCTGATTCCGGGAAGCGATCCGAAATTGCGCGACCAAGCCGTCATTTATACCGCACACCACGATCACCTCGGCATCGGCACGCCCAATGCGGACGGCGACAGCATTTATAACGGTGCGATGGACAACGCATCCGGCGTGGCGCAGGTCATGGCCATTGCCAAAGCCATCAGGTCGATGCCACAGGCACCGCGCCGATCGATCCTGGTTGCGCTGGTTGGCGCCGAAGAACAGGGTCTGCTCGGTTCACTTTACTATGCGGACAACCCGACCTTTGCGCCCGGGAAGATCGCCGCCAATCTGAATTATGACGGTGGCAATATCTGGGGCGACACCCACGACGTGACCTTCATCGGGCTGGGCAAGTCCTCGATCGATTCAATCGTGACAGCCATCGCCGCGGAGCAGGGTCGGGTCGTCAAACCGGACCAGTTCTCGGATCGCGGGTATTTCTACCGTTCGGATCAGTTCAGCTTTGCCAAGATTGGCGTGCCGGCGATGTATCTGGATACCGGGACCGATTTTGTCGACCGGCCGCCCGAGTGGGGCAGGGAGCAGCAGAATCATTACACGGACGTCAATTACCATCAGCCGACGGACGAGTACAACGACGGCTGGAATTTCGACGGCATGATTGCCGATGCGCACCTCGGTTTCTGGGCCGGACTGGCTATCGCCAATGCCGACGAGATGCCGGCATGGAATCGCGGTGACGAATTCGAGGCAGCGCGCCTCGAAGCGCTGAAGGCGGTTAGCGGCAAATAAGCTTCCGGCGAGCCGGCGCAATACTCCGCGCCGGCTCGCCGTTTTCTTATCAGCCGGTCGTTACCGTTGGCGGGATATTGGCATTCAGCCGGAACAGATTGGTCGGGTCGTAGCGGTTCTTGACCTCGAGTAAGCGCTCGAAGTTGCCTTCATAATTCTCGGCGATTGTCCGATGCGCCTCGTCGGACACTTCGTTGGTGTAGAAACCCTGAGTGCTGGGCTCGACCTCGCTCCACCAGTTGCGCAAGTAGCGGACATGCGGATCGCGATCGACCGTCGGGTTCCATGCGACGACAGTGAAGACACTGTGTGACGCCCAGCGGTGTGCAAAAGCGGTCGAAGCGCTGGGCACGCGACTGATTGCCCCACCGGACTGCTGAAAGAATGCGATCGTGCTGCGATCGTTATGCGGTTCGAATCCCCCGACAAGCCCGTCGATGAGGTTGTTGTTTATGCCGTCGTTGAAGCCGGACTTCAGGTATTCGCCACCGCTGCGGGGATCCGAATCGTCGCCGCTTCGCTGCAGTGCGACATAGTCAATGGCTGCAACCTGGCTGACCAACGGCTTGCCGAATCCGGTCACAGGTGCAAGCAGCGCGTCCGCCCGATCCTTCGGGCCGGAATAGCAGGCATGAATGATGACGACCGGATCCGCGCCGTTTGGCGGTGCAACCATGATGAAGTCGAGGTAAAGGTCATCCGGTGCGGCAGCACAATAGTCGGCGTAGAACCTGAGGACTTCGCGGGCATCCGCCAGCGGCCAGACCACGTTGCCACCCACGACTTCGCGTTGCATCTCGTGTAAGGCGAATTCGAACGAGGTGACGATTCCGAAGTTGCCGCCGCCACCGCGCACGCCCCAGAACAGGTCCGGATTTTCATCCGCCGACGCGTGGCGCAGCTGGCCGTCGGCAGTAACGATATCGACACCGGTCACGTTATCCAGTGCAAGCCCGAAACGGCGCCCGACGCGACCGAATCCGCCGCCCAGGGTCAGCCCACCGACGCCTGTGTGCGAGACCGTGCCAGCGGTCGTCACCAGGCCATTTGCCATACATTCGTGATCAATTTCGCCCAGCAGGCTGCCGCCTGCCACGTACGCTTTGCGTGCTTTGCGGTCGACCCGAACGTTGCGGAATGTCGACAGGTCGATCTGCATGCCGCCGTCGCAGGTCGATTTGCCGGAAAAACTGTGGCCGCCGCACTTTACCGCGAGCAGCAGGTCGCGCTCCCGGGCAAATGCAACCGCGTTGCGGATATCGGCAACGCCTGACGGACGCACAACCAGCGCCGGATACTTGTCTATGGATTTATTCAGGACCCGGCGGGCCACATCGTAGCCGTCGCTGCCGGAGACCAGTAGCTGGCCTCGGAGACTGTCGCCCAACTCCTGGACCGCGGATTTTTCCAGCACGAGATCAGCGCCGTCCCCTGTTACCGCGTTGATGCTGGAACTGGCCTGCGTCAGCGATTGCAACAGCGATCCGTACGTATACGGCGACCAGAGTGACGTGGCCACGGCGGCACTGACGGACGATCTGAAAAATTGCCTGCGATTCATGGCATCCCCCGATGTGTTGCTGCTTCACAGCGAACAAATTTGTTATTTGCGAACTTTAGTCGATCGGAATGGCGCACTCCAGTGTGACGGGCGCTGATGACTATCCTGCCGGATCGGAGCCGCGTTGCCGTGCCAGCGTATAGAACACAAGCCCGAGCACCAGGAGCCACGCAGTGAGACGCCAGGAGTCGGCGGTCGACTGGAACGCAATCCAGACACAAAGCAGCAAGGCAATGGCGGGAATCGTGTAACCGCCTTTCAGGCGGTATGCGTCACGCATTGTTGCCTCGTCCGCCTGCTGACGAATACTGGGCAAGGCAGCAATACTCAGGCCGTAACAGATCAGCCGGGTCAGCGAACTTGCGGCAGCAAGATACGCAAAAGATCCGGAGATCGCGAATAGCAGCGACAATGCACCGAGGAAAAGAACGGAATTTCCGGGCGTTGCATACCTGTCATGCACTTCGCCAAACCATCGTGGCAATAATCGTTGCTCGGCAAGCGCAAAAGTCAGGCGCGGCACTGCGAGCATGATGGCCGACAGATTGCCTGTTACCGAAAAGATTGCTGCCAGCGTAATGACTATTGCGCCCGCCGGGCCGGCCAGTTTGGCGCCGACATCAACAAGCGTGGCGCCTGCCGAGCTGGCATTGGGTAGAACCGAAATAAATATCAGCACGATGAGGAAATAGAGGAGAGCAGTACCAAGCACTGTTGCAACCAGCGCGCGCGGCATGGTCCGACGCGGATTGACGGTCTCACCCGAAATTATCGTGGCAGACTCGAAGCCCACAAACGCGTAAATGAGCAACAGGGTCGTAGCGCCCATGTCTTCGATTTTTGGCAACGACTTTGGAATCAGCGTATCTGCCGTCACGTACTGGAGCCCGAGCAGGATCATCAAAACAATCGGTGTCAGCTTCAGGAACGTGAGAATTGCTACCGTTCGAATGCCGTCTTTCAAACCGATGTAATTGACGATAGTCAGGCCGATACAGACCACGCTTATGATCAAAGCGCGCCCGAAGCCCTCGGTCATCCATGGCCAGAAGGTCCCGAGATAGATCGGAATCACGGTGACGTTTGCGGCAAACGCGGCCATGCGGCTGACGTACAGCAACCAGCCCGTGCTGAAGCCGACGAGCGGCCCGAATGCCGTCCGCGTGTACAGCACCGGGCCGCCGGAATTCTGAAAGTAGCTGGCGAGTTCGGCGAAGGACAATACGATGCTGATGAACAGTACGCCGACCAGCAGGAACAACCACGGACTCAGATTTCCGGCAGTGCTGGCGATACTGGTCGGAAGCGCGAAAATCCCGGCGCCTATCATCGAATTCAATACGACGATGGCAATACCAACGAAACCGATGCCACGGATGAGCTGCTTGCGCACCTCGACTGTCATCGTCAGGATCGCCTAGCGGCCAAGGTACTTGCTGGCGAACGTTATGATCTGTTCCGAATTGCCGAAACGCACGCCGCAATCAGCTGAATTGCTTGCAAGTGCGCGAGATACGCACAAGAAGACGGTTCTGGTCACTGCAGCTCCCCCCGCGATAAATTCCGCGGGACGTTAGCACATGCAGGCAGGGCGAGCTATTTTCGGCGCTATGGTGCAGACGGTGCTGCAATCAGGCTTTTTCTTCCTTGTCGTTCCGGACAATCAGGATATCGCAGGGCAGGTGATCCAGAACCCTTTCCGCCGTGCTGCCGATAATAGCGCGCTTCAGACCCCAGCGCGCCAGTGCACCCATAACAACCAGGTCGGCGTTCTTGCTTCTTGTAAAGGCCGGTATCAGCTCGTGGGCAGAACCTGGCAATTGATGCGTATGCTCAGCGTCGACATTGCTGGCCCTGGCCAGGGCGTCGAGTTTCTCCCGATGTTCCTCGCGGATTTTCTTGTCCAGTTTGTCAATAGGCAGCTCGATCGGCTTGAAGGTCCTGGTCGCCGCCATGCCAATGCCGGTCAGGCGATGATAGGTGTGAAGAAGGTGCAGCTCACCGCCGGTTTTTGCGGCGACCCGGCCGGCATGTTCGACGATGATACGGTCCAGTTTCGCCGGCTTGTCGTGGGCGTGGGTGGGATCGACGGCAGCTATGATTACCGGCTTTTCACGAATCTTGTGTGGCTTGACCAGCCACAACGGGCAGGGGCAGCTGCGCAGCAGCTGCCAGTCCGTATCCACAAAAATCGATCGTTCGGCGACGCTGTGGTACTGAGTACCTTTGACCACCATCGCCGGATGGGAGGCCAGCGCCTGGTGAATGATGCCCTCGGCGATCGGCCGTTCCTCCAGCACGTCGCCGCTTGCCTTCACACCGGACTCGCCGGCTATTTCGGTGAACTCGCCAATCATCTCCTGTTGTGCGGTGCGGATTTTCTCGCCGATGTCGCGCGCCTCGTTGGACAGGTAAAACGGTGCACCCAGCGGACCAACGCTGGCATCACACAATAACAATGAAAGGTCGCAGCCGAATATCTTCGCTATCCATGTGGCGCGTTCGACGACTTCATGCGGATGCTTGTCTGGCTCTACAATGACAAGAAGGCTTTGTTTGTTACTCATTAAAATCTCTCGATCCGGTGATTCAGGGCATAACCCGCGCATACCAATGTAGAAGAATTTCCGGCTGGCCTTAATCCGTATTCGGCTCGCCGGATTTCGGCATCTACTTACGCGATTTTGCATTGCTGTTGTCACAATCGCGGGGATATTTGCGGCTGCAACGTTTGCAGTCTCCGCCGCTCCCCGTAGAATTGCGGGCAGTCAAAAATATCGCAATACGGCGTTCATTCAGGGGGCTTTTCAATGAGTCGAGTTGTCGCAGGCCGAAGTCTGTTTGTTTGTTGCCTTTTTTTCGCTGTCGCGGTGCCCGCGCAGCAGGCGGATCTGGTGCTGAGAAACGGCGTCGTCTGGACGGTCGATCCGGCGATGCCGCAAGGACAGGCTGTCGCTTCGGCCGGTGACAGGATTATTTACGTCGGATCGGACAACGGCGTAACCAGCCACATCGGCCCGGCAACGCGCGTTGTCGATTTGCAAGGCAGGCTCGTCGTCCCGGGTTTCAACGATAATCATGTGCACTTCGAACAGACCGGGCAACTGCTGTACGGGTTGAACCTGCTCGACGTTTCCAATGAGAAAGACTTTGCGGCGCGTATTCGTGACGTTCACGAGCGATATGCCCCTGGCACCTGGATCACAGGCGGCGACTGGTCGGCCTACGAAACCTGGGCCGAGGGCGATGTCGCCAAAGCCGGTCGTGAGGTCAACCCGGATGATCTTTACGGCAACCTGTTCTTGCCGAACAAGGCGATGATCGACGGGTTTACGAGCGACAGGCCCGTGCTTGTCCGGCGCTTCGACCGGAAGGTATACCTGGCAAACAGCGCGGCATTGCTGCGCGCCGGCATACGCAAGGGGGTGCCCGATCCCGAAGGAATAGCGGTAGAGCGGGACCGGAGTGGCGAGCCGACCGGCGCACTGTTCAATCCGGTTTCGGGTGCAGTCGAATCCACGGTGCTGGTCCGCGACAATGTACGAGCGCTGTTTTCGGGCCTCATTCCCGATCCCTCGCGCGAACAGCGGGTCCAGGAGACGCGCGCTGCCTGGAAACAGATGCGAATCGATGGCGTGACGAGTTACTCGGACGTTACCTCGGCACCGATACAGGTGGATATTTACCGGCAACTTCGCGCGGCCGGCGAGATGACGGCGCGCGTTCGTTACCGGCCGCCCTTGGACAAATGGCAGTCCATGGCAGATCTGGGCATACAGGTTGGCTTTGGTGACGAATGGATTCGATTCGGCGCCGTCAAGGCATGGATCGACGGCATCATGGGCAACAGCTCGGCGCGTTTTTATGAGCCGTATACGCACAATCCGGGTAGCCGTGGTATCTGGCGGGACATCATGTTCCCGTTCGAGCGCAGCCCGGACAATCCCGAGGACATGCAAAGCCGCCTGGAGCGGCTGGCGTTGCAGGCTGACGCAGCGAACATTCAATTGAGCGTCCATGCCATCGGCGACGAGGCAAACGGGTACCTGCTCGATATGCTGGAGCGCATCGTCGCGAAGAACGGCGACAAGGATCGTCGATTCCGACTTGTTCACGCTCAGGTCATGACGGACAAGGACATTGAGCGTGCCGGCAAATTGAAGATCGTTGCTGAAATGCAGCCCTTCCATACCTCAGACGACATGCGCTGGATGGAAGAGCGGATAGGCCGGGATCGATCTCGGGGAGCCTACGCATTTCGCCGCATCTGGGATTCGGGAGCGGTGCTGAGCTTCGGATCGGATTCTCCGGGAACGAACGCGTCGCGCTACTACCTCAATCCGATGCTGGGCCTGTACGCGGCTGTCACGCGAAAAACTCTTTCCGGACAGCCGGAAGGCGGCTGGTTCCCGCAGGAAAAGATCACGATCGAAGAAGCGATACAGGCTTATACATTGAACACGGCCTACGCAGCATTTGAAGAAGATATCAAAGGCTCACTGACCGTGGGCAAACTCGCGGATCTGGTGGTGTTATCGGACAATCTGTTGACGATGAACGCAGACGAAATCAAGGACGTGACCGCGTTGATGACTGTCGTGGGCGGCAGGGTCGTGCATGAAGTGAAGCCCTGAGCGATCCGGCATTTCAGTCTGGCCCGCTCAGGTTGCGAAACATGCGGCATAATGGCCGCCAATGAAACGCACGATTGCGATTGCAGGCAACATGGGGTCGGGGAAGTCCACACTGGTGGAGTTTCTCAGCCGTACCTACGGTATTGCGCCTTTCTATGAGCCGAACGAAGACAATCCGTACCTGCCCGATTTCTATTCGAATATGCGGCGCTGGTCGTTCCATTCACAGTTGTATTTTCTCAGCAGCAAATTTCGCCTGCACCAGGAGCTGGACAAGAACCCCGGCGTCGTCGTTCTGGATCGTACAATCTTCGAGGATGCCGAGATTTTTGCTACAGCGCTGCACGATATGAAGCGGATGGACGATCGCGACTGGCAAACGTACTGGGATTTCTACCAGTCGATATTGAATGCCATCCAGCCACCGGACCTGATGATTTATTTGCGCTGCTCGATGCGCGCCTTGCGAAAACGTATTCGCATGCGCGGCCGGGAAATCGAGAAGGACGTCCCGCTGGCCTATCTGAAACGCCTGGAACGACTTTATGAGTCATGGATAGATCGATATGAGAGCAGTGAAGTTCTGATCCTGGAAACGGATCGGCTCGACTATATTCACGACCTGGTGCACCGTCTCGATGTAATGCAACGAATAGAAGAGCTATTGCCACCGGAGCTTGGTCGCCCGGCCTGCGGCTGACCATGAGCAGGCCGGACGGCCGCAATTCAGCGCTCGGTTCGTTTGCAGGTCCCGATATCCATGAATGGTGTCGCCTGATCTTTGGCAAGGATCTCATCCTCGGCGACATCGTAGTAGCCCTCCATCTGCGAATAGAGGAATCGCAGGGTACCGGTATCCATTCGGAATGCCTCGTCACTGGCACCGTGGCAGATGAACAAGCCTTTTTCGACCGCGGCTTCTTCGCACCAGGAGTTCGCACGCATTCGCCCGGCCTCGACAAAAACCCAGGAGGTTTTTTCGGCGAAGCGATCGCCTTCGCTGACGGTTCGCACTATGAAAATCTGGTCGACGACATCGACGATGTCCGGAATCCAGACGGCGTTGCGTCCGCGGAAGCCGACCCGGTGCTCGGTTCGGCAGGTATAGGATCCGACGAAACTGGCGATCTCGGCGTCCAGCCGGACCGTGGACACTGCCGCCAGCGTGCGGGCGAGAACGCTTTCATCGGCATCGTTTGATTCCAGCGTAAACACGACGATGGCCTGGCCCACGATGCGGGCACCATGGCTCAGATAGGTGTATTTGCCGCGGTCCCTGCCCTGTGTTGCAAGTCTCGCATACTGACCGTGCCCGTCGGGTCCGAATCGCCTGACGTCGAAATCAACTGTGGACCCTGTCAATTCAGGCAGACTGTAGTTCAGATAGCTGCTCAGGCGGTTCTGAATGTACTCATCGAGGCTCACATCGTTGCTGCGACTGCCCAGATCGATGTAACTGAATTCCAGACGCAGCGTAAACTTTTCTTTTCTCGACTCGATTTCGAGGATCGAAGCGCCGGTTAATTCATCCTTGCCGGACGAACCCTGCCATTTCTCCGGCAGGGAAACCTTCAGATTCCCGATGTTGTCGTTGTTTATGCTGATCTCGGTAACAGCATGTTGCGCAAGTGCCTGCCCGGACAACAATATCGCGCAGATGAGGACCGTGATTCTCAGGGGCCCACCCGATACCCGTGTGCAGACCGGCGTTCCGCTGCGCAAAGCAGGGCGTCAATTGCCAAAAGGTTCGACGAACGCGGAAGGCACGGCTTCACCGTCGACCATCGCAGGAATGAACGGGCTTTGCTCGATCGTATCGACAATTGCCTGCTGACAGTTGCCGGTCGGTACGATGCCGTAGCCATGTGCAAGGCTGACATTGCTGCCGACTCCCTCGACGCTGACATGCGCACGCGCCGTCAGGGCAAAATCAGCCCGGAGAGGGCAGACCTTCATCCAGCGCTCCTTGCCTATGACGCGTTGCGCCGCAATGAAGTCCGGTCCGTATGCCTCCAGGTTCTCCGCGTCTCCGGTATTGAGATGAACGATGATGTGTTTCTCTTCGTCCTTCTTGGTGAATTCGACCCGGAATTGCAGATAGATCTTCTGCCGTTTGCCATCAATCGTCGCGGGTTTCAACAAGGCTTTTTTCGCCGCTTTCTGGATGGCCTCGTTGTAAGTGAAATCCGCATTATTGCGGATGTAGCAGAACGTATCCTTCATTTTCCCGGATCCTTCGACCTGGCTTGCGCAAAGCATCATCACTGAAGCGTTTCCGGAAATATCAGGAAACTCCACCAGGTTCTGGAAAATCCGGTCCGGGTTGTCGCCTTCAAACAGCGCGGGCAAGCGCTCCGCCTTTGCCGCAACAGGCAATGCGAGAATCGTCAACACGGCAAGCACTGCAATATTCGGGGGCCGGGTTTCGTTACGTAGCGGTTTCATACGGAGCTCACAGGTATCTATATACCGCAATGCAGTTTTCGTTACCACAGGAAAGAAGGTGGCAATTAACATCCCGCAGCGGCCGCCATCTGACGCCATTGACGAGCTTGCCTGATTTCTATTGGCAAGAATGCAGCGTCCTGCAACCAAAACTGATCGGACTGCATCTAAGAGCAAAAGGTTCAATGAACGGATCGAGAAGAAGGGAATTCGTCGCCACGACTGAAACATAGCCAGACCTGAATGTTTACTTGGATAATGGAGAGGAAATCATGAAAGAGTCAGTCAAAGTTCGACGAATTGTTCCCGTGGTATTCGCCTTGGCGATGAGCGTCCCGGGCCTGGTATTCGCATCCATTCCGGCGTCCACGGGCGAGCCGGTTCGAATCAAGGTGTCCTATGCGGATCTCGATCTGGCCAAAGATGATGGAATCGAATTGTTGTATCGTCGCCTGAAATCGGCCGCCAGTAATGCCTGCGGGCCAACGTCGCTACTACAGGCCGGTTCGGTCCGGCAGGTGATGGGAAACCGGGCCTGCTATAAAGACCTGTTGGATCGTGCGGTTCAGAAAGCTGACAATGCGGCGCTGAGCAAGCGACACGCCAGTTAGACAGAGAACGCCGGTGACGTTTGTCACCGGCGTTTTCGCGCTGGGTCCGTCAGAACCTGCGGCCAGTGCCTGGCATTGCGAGCGGAATCGCAGACGGCAGTTTCAGCCTGGCAATCGGGCTGCCGGTGTCTGGCTTGTGGACGTCTTTCAATCCTGTGTGTGGGGAAGCCCGACCGGCACGTTTCAATACACAATCCGTGTCGGCAGATCCTGTCGCAGAATGCTCAGGACTCTTCGACTTTCTCGGGCGTGGCCTGTTTCAGAACAGCGAGAACCTTGCCGTCCGCATCCGAAAGGATCAGTCGACCGGCCCGCGACTCGGCTGTAACCGTGCGTTGCAAAGCGTCGAAGAAGCGATTTTCGAGGGTCGTTTCCCGGTCGGGGCAAGCCATTCTGGTCGCGCCCAATGGTCCGATCTCGACGGATTCGGCATCACGACTGTAGTCACCGGAAAAGCCGTTGCAACCGCTGTGCCCTGTCAACTTGCCGTCCAAACCGAATTGCAGGCGCATTGCCGACCCGACCGCTATCGGATCCCCACCGATCGACAGCGGCTGCCAGGAAATACCGGTGATTTCATTGCTGGCACTCAATTCCGCGACGGGCCGCATGCCTTTCAGCGAGACAAAAGCAATGGCGGCCAGGAACAGCAAGAAAAAACCGAAAGCGATGACTTTGCTCATGCTGATTTTCTCAGTTGGAATCCGACTGTGACAGCGCTTTGGTCAGCCGGTACAGGAATTCCTGTCCCTCGAAAAAAAGGTCGGCGCGAATGCGTTCGTTCTGTCCATGCGCACGGTTGTCTTCGATTTCTCCGAACAAGCCGGACACACCGTAAACCGGAATACCGGCGTTTCGCAGAAACAGGCCGTCAGTTGCGCCGGTGCTCATCGTCGGAACGACGGGAACGCCCGGCCACATAGCCTCCGTGATAGCCTCGATCGGCCCGAGAACATCTGCAGTCAAAGGCGAGGGCGGAGATGGGTTGGAGCTGGTAACGCGACTGATGCCGACCTGGGCATCTGCTATGACTGTCTCGAGCGTCTTGTGTACTTCGTCAATTGACTCGCCCGGCAGTACGCGACAGTTGACGGTGGCCTGCGCCCGTTGTGGCAGAGCGTTTTCTGCATGCCCGCCACTCAGCAACGTCGCAACACAAGTGGTTCGCAGCCGGGAATTGAAGAAAGGCGTGCGGGAAAGATAATCGATAGCCGCTGCATCCGGCGGTTCGCTTAACACACCGCTCATCGCCGCAGCCAGCTCACCGCTTTGCAGGCTGGCCGACCTTTCGAAAAACGATCTCGTGATCTCGTTCAGAACGACCGGGAAATCGAAATCGCGAATTCGACCCAGCGCATCCGCAAGCCGATAGATCGCGTTGTCCCGAACGGGTAATGAACTGTGGCCGCCGGGATTGGTTACGACGAGATTGAAACTCTGGTAGACCTTTTCGCTCGCCTGGACATTGTTCGAAATGCGGACTCCGTCCTTCATTGCTCCACCTCCGCCCTCGTTGATCGCATACTCGGCATCGATAAGCTCGGCATGATTGGCCAGCAACCACTGCACACCGTTGTTCGGTCCGCCTTCTTCGTCGGCCGTTAGTGCCACGATGATATCTCGATCGGGTTGAAAGCCTTCCTGTTTCAATCGGATGAGAGTCGCGATGTGAATTGCGGCTTCGTCCTTGTCGTCGGTAGTCCCACGACCATAGAAATAGCCGTCCTGCTCGGTGAAGGCGAACGGATCCAGGGTCCAGTCTTCGGGATTGGCCTCGACGACGTCGATGTGCGCAAGCAGCAAGAGTGGTTTTCGCCCGCTATCCCGTCCGCGGTAACGGGCCACCAGGTTTCCCTTGGTTGGCACCGGTTCGAGCACCTTGACGTCTTCCTCCGGAAAGCCGGCTGCGACAAGGCGGTCCGCCATCGCCTGCGCGGCTTTCGTGTTATCGCCCTTGCTTTGTGTCGTGTCGATTTCGATCAGTTCGCGCAATAGATCGCGTGCCAGCCGCTGTTCCGGCAACAGTGCGCCTGCAGGGCGGGTGATCTGTTGCGTTGCCGGGGCGGCCGATTCGGCGGGGCCTGCGCCATCGGGTGCATCACCGCCACAGGCAGCGAGCAACAGAGGGTACAGAGCCGTGATCCGGCGAGCGTGAGCGTTAGGAAACCTGCGTTTCATTGGCGAACTCCATGAACTCGGAATGTCTGCGGGCGCTTACAGTAGCAGTGCAAGCAACCGCATGTCATTTCCTGAAGAAATTGCGTCTGTGTTACCCTTTTGCCGCGGCAAATAGTCATTTGTACAAGAGCAAGAATTCATCCGCAGGGGAAGCACCAATGCGTCCGGAAAAATCGTGTCTGTTGATACTTGTTTTCTGCAATTGGCTCAGCATGCCGGCACTTGCCGATATCGATCCGGACTCCTTTCCTGACGAGATACGCGCCCTGCAGTGGCGCGAGGTCGGTCCTTACCGAGGTGGACGTGCGGCGGCCGTTGCCGGCATATCCCGCGATCGAAATACATACTATTTCGGTGCTACCGGAGGCGGGGTCTGGAAGACACTGGACGCGGGGAAATCCTGGCGCAATGTATCCGACGGTTATTTCGGCGGTTCGATCGGTGCAGTCGCGGTGTCCGAATGGGATCCGAACGTAATTTACGTGGGTGGCGGCGAGAAAACGGTTCGCGGCAACGTGTCACCTGGCGACGGTATGTGGAAGTCAACGGATGCGGGCGATACCTGGCGACGCATCGGCCTCGAAGATTCCCAGCACGTTTCGCGAATCCGCATTCATCCGACCAATCCGGATCTCGCTTACGCGGCGGTGATGGGGCACCTGTTTGACGCAAACGAACAGCGTGGAATTTTTCGCACCCGGAACGGAGGCGAAAGCTGGGAGCGTGTGATGTTCGTCAGCAACCAGGTTGGTGCTGTCGACCTGGCTATGGACCCGGTAAACCCGCGGATACTGTACGCGAGTTTCTGGCGCGTATTGAGAACGCCTTACAGTCTCGAAAGCGGCGGAGAAGGTTCAGGAATTTACAAGAGTAGCGATGGCGGAGATTCATGGACCAATCTCACCGCCAACGACGGCCTGCCAAAGGGTACGCTGGGCATCATCGGCATCGACGTTTCGCAGGCGAGCAACAGCAATGTGTACGCAATGATAGAAGCGGAGAATGGCGGCGTTTTCCGCTCGCAGGATGGCGGGAAAACCTGGGTACGTACCAATGAGGAGCGCAGCCTTCGCCAGCGCGCATGGTATTACACACGCATTTACGCAGATCCGGCCGACGATGAATCGGTTTACGTGCTGAACGTCAAGTTTCATCATTCCAAGGACGGTGGCAAGAGCTTCTCTGAAATCGAAACGCCGCACGGTGACAATCACGATTTGTGGATCGACCCTGCCGATCCCCGGCGAATGATAGAAGCCAACGATGGCGGTGCCAATGTTTCCGACGACGGCGGTGCAACCTGGTCGACACAGAGCAATCAGCCGACCGCGCAATTTTACCGGGTGTCGACCGACAACGCATTTCCCTACCGCTTGCTGGGCGGCCAGCAGGACAACTCGGCAGTGCGAATTCGATCGCGTTCCGCATTCGGCGATGCTATCGACGTTCGTGATTGGGAAACGACGGCGGGCGGCGAGAGCGGGCATATCGTAGCCAAACCTGACAATCCGGACATCGTCGTCGGAGGCTCGTATGGCGGCTATCTGCGTATCCTGGATCATCGCAGCGGCCAGAGCCGCTCTATCGATGTATGGCCGGACAATCCCATGGGATGGAGCGCAGCCGATATTCGATATCGCTTTCAGTGGAATTTTCCGATCGCGTTCTCGAAGCATGATCCGGACGTTCTTTTCGTCGCCGCGAACGTACTTTTTCAATCAGAAGACTCAGGCCAGAGTTGGCGCGCTGTCAGCCCGGACCTCACGCGCAATGACAAGTCGACCATGGGGCCGTCCGGCGGCCCGATCACGCGGGATAATACGAGCGTCGAGTACTACGGAACGATTTTCGCTATCGCCGAATCGCATCATGAACCGGATGTCATCTGGGCTGGCAGCGACGACGGCAAAGTGCAGCTGACTCGCAACGGTGGTACTACCTGGGCGGACGTCACTCCGTCGAAGCTGCCGCAATGGGCGCAGGTCAACAGCATTGAAGTCCACCCGTTCGAGCGTGGTGGTGCCTACCTAGCTGCGACGCGATACAAGTCCGGCGACTTCCGGCCGTATCTCTTCAAGACGACCGATTGGGGCGCCAGCTGGAGCCGGATAACCAATGGCATACCACTTGAACATTTCACGCGGGTACTGCGGGCGGATCCGGATCGCGAAGGCCTTTTGTATGCCGGCACCGAACGCGGCATTTACTATTCGCTCGATGACGGTGCGAAGTGGCAGGCGCTGCAGCTTAATCTGCCCATCGTTCCGATTACGGATCTGGCGATCAAAAACCAGGATCTTATCGCTGCAACCCAGGGCCGTGGATTCTGGATTCTCGACGACCTGAGCGTCCTGCATCAGGTGGACTCGCGGCGGCGCGACGCGGTTCACCTGTACGCGCCACGCGCAAGTCATCGACTGGCCGCCGGTGGATCGCAAGCGGAAAAGCCGGTCGATGCGGGCAGCAACCCCCAAAACGGTACCGTTTTCTATTATGCGCTGGGCGCGGAACCGGCTGCAGAAACCGCGGTTTCGCTCGAAATCTTTTCCGCACAGCAGCCCGGACCGATCTGGACATGGACTCGCAAACCACTGCCTGCCGACGAGGACGACAGTAAGCCTGGCAAGAACGACCCGCCGGACACGCGGTTACTCGACGCCAGGGCGGGCCTCAACCGGCATACCTGGGATCTGCGTTATCCGGGGATGGAGCGCTTCGACAACTTGATTCTCTGGAACGATCTGAAGTCCGGGCCCGTGGCCGTTCCGGGCAGCTACCGTGCAAGACTTAGCGTCGGTGCGGCCGTGCAGGAAGTGCTGTTCGAAGTGCGCGCGGATCCGCGCTCAACGTCGTCGCAGGAAGATTACCTGGCCCAGTTTTCGTTCGTAATCGAATGCCGAGACCTGCTGTCGCGCGTACATCGGGAAATTAAACGAGTACGAGCTTTGCGATCGCAATTCGAGGAACTGAAAAAGCGCTTGGAAGAATCACCGCAGGGCGAGGCCAGCGCCTCCCTGCTCGAGGAAATCAGTGCAATCGATCTTGCAATGACCGATGCAGAGGAGGCGCTTTACCAAACCAGCAACGAGAGCGAACAGGATCCTTTGAATTTTCCGATCCGCCTGAACGACAAGCTGAGCGCTGTCATGCGCCAGGTCGCATCCGGCGACGCGCCGCCGACGAGTCAGGCCATCGCCGTCAAGTCCGAACTGAGTTCAGCCATCGCACAGGAGCTTGCCAGGCTGGATGACATTTGGGCCAGTCGTTTGCCTGCGTTCAATGCAAGCGTTCGCGATGCAGGCATGGATTTTATTGCGTTGCCGGAGCAGTAGCGGTCCGGATTCAATCGAGTTCACGACTCAGTACGGATGCAAGGATCGCGATACCCTCGATGAAATTGCCGATGCGCAGATTCTCGTTCGGACTGTGCTGATTGTTATCGATATTGACGGTTGGCACGATTGCTGCCGGGATCCCGAGAGTTTCGACAAACGGCGAAATCGGAATGGATCCACCCATAGTGCGAATCAAGATGGGTTCTTCACCGTACAGATTTCGCATACCGGCGCGAGCAAGCCGGCCAGGTGCGGAGTCGAAGTCGGAACGAAATGCCGCGTAGCTGATTTCGCTGTCAAAGCGAACAATCTGTGCATATTGCCGGCGTTGGGCATCTGACGGTTCCGATACGATGACTTCGTACCCAAGCCCCTTGATATGCGCACGCACCAGATCGATCAAATGGGCCGGATCGGATTCGACAACCAGTCGAATGTCGATTTCCGCAGTCGCAGTCGCAGGGATTATCGTTCGGGATTCTTTGCCGACCCAGCCTGAAGACAAGCCGCGAATATTCAATGAAGGGAATTGCAGTGACTCTTGCAGATTGCCGGCTACCTTATCGGGCGCCGACACACCGATACTCGAGAGAATAGCGCCTTCATCATCCGGTACCGCGTCCAGCCTTCGTCGCAGTGCGTCGTTGATGTCAACGCCGACATAAAAGCCGGGGATAAGCACGCGCCCTCCCGCATCTTTCATCGAGGCAAGGATTCTTGCCAAATGAAAGGCAGGATTTGGAATGAAGTTGCCGTAATGGCCGCTGTGTTGCGGTGTCCTGGGTCCGAAGGTGGTTAGCGTGATCGTCGCAATGCCGCGTGCACCGAAGGTAACGGTCGGCCTGTTGGATGCATGGGGGGGGCCGTCGAAAATCAGCAACAGGTCTGATGCGAGAATGTCGCGATATCGGTTGACGGCATCGGCCAGGTTCGGCGACCCGAGCTCTTCCTCGGTATCAACGATGACCTTGAGATTGAACGCAGGTGCCACGTTGGCCTGTGCAAGCACGTCCATGGCCAGCAGAAACTGCGTCATTGGTCCCTTGGAGTCCGATGCGGATCTGGCAAAGACTCGCCAGTCCGGATCTATGCCTTGCTCGAGCGAAGCCCACGGGATGCTCTCCCAGCTGCCGTCCGTTGCCCGCGCTTTCAGTACCGGCTCGTATGGATCCCTTTGATTCCAGGCCGATCGGTCCACCGGTTGCCCGTCCGCCTGCAAGTACACAAGCACCGTCCGGGTCGCGGCGGGATTGGACAATTGGGCAAACAATACGGGGCTGCCGGCCGTGGCAAGGCGGCGAGTCTGAAATCCGCGTGCAGCGAAGACGGGCTCCATCCATTCGACCAGGCGCAGGATGTCATCCGGGTATACGGCGTCGTTCGGCTGGCTGAGGAAATCCCGGTACAGCCTCAGAGCAGGCCGTACGTTGGCCGCCGTCAATTCGCGGATGCGCTCCGCGGATAGCATTTCGGCCTTGCCGTAATTGCCGGAAAGCAGGAACAGCAGGAAAATTCCGGCTCGGACGTGTGACATGGTGTATCGAACCTCGTATGCGGATTACACAAAGCCTACCGCAATAAGCGTCCGGCGACGATCTGCTATGCTCGCCGGTTGACACCTTCACGAAAAGCCCGAGTTGAACAGGAGCACAATTCCAATGAGACGATTTCTGTCGATTCTCGTTGCAGTCGCACTGCAATTTTCCGCTCAGGTCCTGGCTGCAGAACGACTGCAGCATACTGTTCTCGCTGACGGCCACCCGATTGCCCTTTGGGAAAAGAGTGCGGCCGGGGCATCCGAGGCGATATTGCTGGTACATGGACGAACCTGGAGCGCGATTCCGGATTTCGATCTGCAGGTTGACGGGGAAGACCTGTCATTGATGGATGGGCTGGTCGAGCAGGGATATTCGGTTTACGCAGTCGACCTGCGTGGATACGGAATGACGCCGCGCGATGAGACCGGTTGGCTGACTCCCCGCCGTGCGGCCGACGACGTGGCAATCGTATTGCAATGGATCGATGCGCATAAGGAATTGCAAAGCAAACCGCATCTTTTCGGATGGTCGATGGGTTCTACCATCGCGATGATGATGGCGCAGCAAAGACCGGAACTGATTTCATCCCTTACCCTGTTCGGTTTCTGGCATGACCTGGATGTCGTTATTCCGGCGGATGATCCGGCGATAGCGATCCAGCGACTGGCCAATACGGCTGAAGCGGCAGCCAGCGACTTCATCACACCGGGATCCATCAGCCGGAAAGCGATCGATACTTATGTGGCTGTATCGCTGGCGACGGACCCGGTAAAGACCGACTTGCGCAACTACGATCACTACAACGAACTCGATCCCGCCGAAATCACGGCGCCGACGCTGATCATATACGGCGAGCACGACCCGATCGCGCCGCCACAATTTCAGGCAAAACTCTACGCAGGGCTGGCAACAGGTCACAAGCAACTGGTATCGGTGCCGGGCGGTGATCACGCCGCTTTCCTCGAAACGCCGCGGCCGTATTTCATTGCCGAACTCGTGACATTTCTCAGGGGCGCATCGAATTGATGCCTGGTCGCTCAGGCGAACGCGACGCTCGTTGCGTTGCGGCCGGCGCGCTTGGCTCTGTACAATGCATCATCCGCGCGCCGCAACCAGTTCTCGGCTGTTTCGCCCTGAGCCAACTCTGCAACGCCCAGGGAAATGGTGACCGGATGCATTGGTGCGAGTTCGTTGGCCTCGACCAGCGTGCGTAGCTGTTCAGCCAGGTGATTGGCCTTGTCGAGATCCTGGCCCTCCACAACGACGACAAACTCTTCGCCGCCGATGCGGTACAGGCTGTCCGTAACGCGAATCCGCAAATTGATGATTTCGGTCAGATTGACCAGGATCTGGTCGCCCACAGCATGCCCGTAAGCGTCGTTCACTCGCTTGAAGTGGTCGAGGTCGATCAATAGCATCGACGACGGGAGTGCGTTGCGGGACTGTGCGGAGATGATCTCTTTGAGCTTGCGTTGCAAAGCCCATCGGTTTCCGGCTCCGGTCAACGCGTCCCTGGTCGCCAGTTTCATCAGCTTGTCTCGCTGGTTTCGGCTGACGGTCGCGAATGCATAGGCAAACGAACTGGTGACCAGCAAGGTGATGACGATGGTAGCAAGAGAAAAAACATCCAGAACGGCTACCAGCGGCGGAATCAGCGCTACGGTAACCAGCAGGCAGGCGCCGATGGCTTCATGGATTCGCAGAAGGTAGAACGAAGCCATCATCGCGGGGAACACCCAGTACACCTGCCCCGGTCCCTTGATGTAGACGGTCGAGAGAACCCCCGCGAGGCAGATGAAAGTAATCAATACGCTGGCAATGCGGACGCGGCCGGTACGATAAACGTAGGTGCCGAGTAGGATAAGTCCGACAACGATGATGCTGTCGAGGACACCGAGAGCCACTTCGCCATTCATGAAGCGCATAACGGCGAAAGGCAATACGCCGAGAGCACCTGCGGCACTCAGGATAAGCGGCAGTACTTCCTCGACCGACAGTTTCCGGTTTTTCAATGTTTGTGCAGTCCGTGCAGAGGTCCCGCGTCTTGCGTGTTGCGCCGGATTGTAGCAAGGAATTTACAGCAGCTTATTTTTACCGGCTGCTCTAAATGCAAAAATCAATACCGGCAGCAGCGTGATGTTGGCCAGCAGCGCAATGGCCATGGCAAGACTCGTCAACAGCCCAAAGTGAATTGTTGGCACGAATCGCGAAAGGACCAGTATTGAAAACCCGAGCATGATCGTAATGCTCGTGTAGTACATAGCGCGCCCTATGCTCAGGTGGCAACGTTCGATAGCGTTCCAGTAGTTTCCATCGGTGCGAAATTCGCTGCGAAATCGGTGTACGTAATGAATTGTGTCGTCCACACCAATACCGATCGCAATAGCTGCGATAGTGATCGTCATCAGGTCAAGAGGAATGCCGAACCAACCCATAAGACCGAGTACGACGCTGGCGGAGACAACTGTCGGTACGATCGCAACCAACGATAGCCGCAGTGTACGAAACAGCAGCAGAAACATCAGAAAAATTGCCGCAATAACGGCAGCCAGCGTCAGGATCTGCGAACTGAAAAGGCTGCGTAACATGTTGTTGTACAGCACAAGCATGCCACTCAGGTGCATCTGGCTGTCTTCGATACCGAATCGCGTACGCAGGTCTCTCCGAATCTGCCTGAGCAGCACGTCGCGCTGCAGTTCGGGATCCGATTCGAATACCCGCACACTGAAACGAAGTTGCTGCCCGTCTTCGGACAAGTATGGCGTGATCAGGTTCGACCGCACTTCTTGCGGCAACTGATCATAGACTATCGAAAGCGCAACGTTGTCGTCCAGAATGCCCGGTTCAATCTGTTGCAATATTCTCGCAGCAGTAGCCAACGAGAGCACTTTGCCTGTATGTGGCAAGTCGTCCAGGTAGTCATGGATATCGATGACCTGGTCGAGGCGCCAGCTGTTGTACCAGTAGCTGACGGCGGAGAAGCCTGCACTTCCTGCATCGTCTTCGGCATAGATGTCTTCGAATTCCTGGTCTGATTCGATCGACTCGTCTGGCGGTGCCGGGCTGCCGGCGGGCGCATCGATAACGACATCGAGTGGCGTGGTACCGCCGAGCTTTCGATCGATCAGCTGCATCCCCTGATAGATTTCTGTCGATTCCTTGTAGTAGTCAATGAAGCGATTTTCAACCGTCAGTTTGCTCGTGCCGAACAGGCAGAGGCCGGCAATAATTGCCCAGATGAGCATGGTTGCCTTGTAATTACGCCGGATAACCGTCGCGAAAAAACCGGTGACTCTCGCAGTCAGGTCATCACGAATATGCGGCTCACCCGGTTTCATCAGCATAAGTGCCGCAGGAAACAGCGTGAATGCCAGCGCCAGCGATACGACAACTCCAATCGACATCATCAAGCCGAAATCGATTACCGGCCGGATGCCACTGATGATCAGTGAGCCGAACGCGACAATCGTGGTCAGCACGGTATAAACGCACGGGGTAAAGATCTTGCGTACTGTCATCGATACCAGCGTGAACTGGCTGGCTTCCGGTCGCTGTTCATGTATCTCACGAAACCGAACGATGAAATGCAGCGTAAGCGCGAGACATAAAATAAGAACCAACGAGACGAAGTTTGAAGATACAACGGTAACCCGCCAGCGAAAGAATCCCAGCAGGCCTATCAGGATGATGCAGGCTACCACGCACGTAAGCAGCGGCAGAATGGTCCAGCGTCGCTTCTTGAACAGCATTTTAAGAATAAGAATCAGAAACAGGAAGACCGCTGTCCCGAATACCAGCATGTCATTTCGAATGAACCGGATCGAGTCGGAGACGATCATCGGTACACCACCCACATGCAAGGTTGCGCGATCGTCATGCAAACTCATGACACTGCGAAGCGCCTCAATTGTTTCGGTGCGTTGTTCAGTAAGTCGTTGCGAAAGCGCGTCGTACTCGGCGATCACCTTGCTGAGGCGCACGGCATCTTGGTTGCTTGCCATCGGCTGGTGCAATCGTTCCCTGAGTGAATCCCGCTCCTCGCGCAGGCGCGTGTGCTCATCGTCCTGACTAAGCGTGACGATAATCGCCGTCGTGCCACCGTCACTGCTGATGATGAGGTCACGGTACAAGGGGCTGTTCAGAAGCTCCTGTTTGGCCAGCTCACGATCCGTGTCGGCGTTTTCGAGGTGGCGAACATTTTTGCTGAGTTCGCTCAGGCTGACCGGCGGACTCATGATCAGCGGAACGTCGAGAATGCTTGTGACCGACGCCACGTTCGGCAATGCGCGCAACTCACTGCGAAGCTCGTCGAGATCCGCAAGTACGCCGTCGCTGAACAACTCGTCACGTGACGTATAAGTAATGATCAGGTAGTCGTCGGTGCCGTAGCGGGCGCGCAGTTGACGGTAGTAATGGAGGTCTTTGTCTCTTTCCAGCACCAGCGAATCGGAGCTGGCGTCCAGAGCGAAGTCCTTGCTGAACCAGCCGATTCCGACAACGAGTAACGCGATCACGAAGAGCGTCGCGACGGGACGGCGAAGCACTATATCGTCGTAAAGCTGTGATACTGCGGAAAGGAATCCGTTCATAGGGCGATTGTATCCCGGGGGGCTAAACCGGCGGCCGAGTGAATGTCAGAAGAGAGTTTCGAATAGCAACCGATAGGCCTGGGGGTGCACCATTAGTACGTAGACCAGCCCACTTAGCGCGCCGCACAGATGGGCATCATGATTGATGCGTCCGCGCTCCCGGGCGGCTGCCCAATAGGAATAGGCCACGTAACCGACGGCAAACAACGCAGCCGGAATTGGCACAGGGATCGGAAAAATGAACAGCGTTGTTGTCGGGAAATAAACGATGTATGCGAACAACACGGCCGAAATCGCGCCGGATGCGCCAAGCGATGCATACAACGAGTTGTCACGCTGCTTGAAATAGGTGCAACCGTGACTGATCAGCAATCCAAACAGGTACAGGGCGAGGAAATACTGCGTTCCGAATAGTCGCTCCATTGGAAATGCAAAAAAATAGAAAGTGAACATGTTGAACAACAGGTGGCCGAGATCGGCATGAACGAAGCCGCTGCTAACGACCGTGTGGTACTGCTGTCGTCGCAGGAAGTAATACGGCCGGAACAGGCACACTTCGATCAACTGCGGTGCTCGATAGAGGCCGAGCAGGCTCGCGGCGATGGTCACGACGAAGATCAGCGTGGCACCGGGTTCGGAAAAATTCGGCATATTTGTCCAGCAGGCAGTGAAGTTCGGGACGGACGTTAAAGGAGCTCAGGTGGAACCGCAACGGTTGCTGCAACAACTTGCTCTGTGCCGAACGTTGATTGCTTCGGCAAAACAGGCATAATTCGCAACGGTTCTGCTGTACCCGGGCCTGTGCGCCTCTCTTTTGACTATGAGTATTTCGTTCAAAGAATTAGCCGACGTCGAGGCGATACTGATTACGGCAACCGGCCATGTGGATTCTGCCGCGGTCGACGCGATGCGGGCCCGCACTGTCCAAATGGCCAGTCAGACCGGTTATAGCAACTACATCGTCGATATCAGTAAGCTACAGTCCATCGCGCAAGGTGACACCTTCGCGACTTTCGATCTGGGGGACCGGTTCCGCAATACCGGAGTTCAGTTCGAAAGCAGGACAGCGGTCATTATGCCAGCCGATGCGGATGCGAGGCGTCAGGCGGAGTTTCTGCACACGGTTGAACTGAATCGCGGCAGGGGCGATATGCGCTACGTCAGCTCTGTCGACGAAGCGGTTCGCTGGTTTGCCGAGCAGTCGACGCTCTAGTCGACGCTCTGGCGACCAAACACCTGAGTCCGTCGCAATGGCGGGCGCTGGCTATTGCCGGATAATTCGGTTCTGCAGCCACGGAGATTTATTCAGCAGCCCGTCCGTGAACTCAGGCGATTCCCCGGGCCGGATCTTCGCGAGCCCGGGTTGTCCCAGGCCGCTTGCGGCGGGGCAGGTCTGCGTGTCGCGGTACTGCAGTGCGGCAGCCAGCCTTGCTTCCAGCGGATCGCCGAGCGAATGCGAAAAATCGTCCGCTACCGAGCATCCGGGAAGCGAGACGCCCGCTGAGCCGGGAGTATTTGACGGCGAAAATCCATCCGGGTAATCGCCGAAGTTTTTTTCGTTGACGCCGCGGAACTGGATCGTAAAGTAGGTTGTACCGCAGTTGTCAGTCGGATAAAAACCGTAGGGTTTTCCGCAGGTTGTGGAGCCTATTTGAATTACTTCTAGGTCAACGCCGCGCAGGCTGTTCACGATCGACTCGCTTGCCGAGCAGGTATTCGGGCCACTCAGAACGAAAACGCGGGTCAGGTTCAGCGTAGGCAACTGCACACCAGGCGGCCCGCCGAAGCCCTGCGTGCGCGTATGAAAAGGTATGGGTGCCAGGGGCTGGCCCGTGACGGGATTGGTACTCGGATTCTTGTCGTTGAATTGCAATAACTCGAAAATTCGGCCCGCGGTCGGACCGGGGCCCGCAATCATGTAGGAGAACTCGCTGGCGATGTCCAGGTAACCGCCGCCGTTGTAGCGAAGATCCAGTACCAAGTCGACGATGCTGCTCGCGTTAAGCTGATTCACGGCATCGATCAGGCCCTGTTCGGCTGTTGCGATGTGATCATTGAAGAGGATGTAGCCGACGTCGCCGGCAGCTGTAGGAATGACAGACACGTTTTGCACAGGCGTCGAGGTTATATTTGTCGAGACCATCGTAATATTTCGCGTCGTCTGCGATCCGAGATCCTGCACGACGAAATCGTGGCTTTCACCAGACGCGGACGGGAACAGTCCGCCGTTCAACGTGTCGACGTCGCTGCCATTGGCAAGATCGACGCCGTCGACGGACAGAATGCGCGCACCGCGGGCAAGCATGGCACCCGGAGCCACGGCGGGGGAGCCCGGCTGGGTGTAAGCAACAACCGCCTCTCGCGGTGGTGTGGTGCGTAACAGAACCCACTCGGCACCATATCCATAGGAAACGCCCGATTGCGACAGTCGGAACCATTCGTCGCTCGGATAGGTGAAATGAAACTTGTCCCTGGGGCTGCCGGACGGAGTCGTCGCGGTCGTTTTCAGCAGGTCGAAGTATTGCGGCGTTGCGTAGAGTGCCGGATCCCGATCCGTGATTTCGCTGTACCACAGGTAGGTTTCATTGCTGTAGGAACGCAAAAAATTGTTCTCGTCAGTGGCCGTGCCGCGAATATCCGGGTAAGACTGGCCGGTCGCCGGGTTGATGCCGCTTCGAGGCGCCGCACACCGTGCGAAAAATGTTCCGGACTGAAGATACGATCCGGGTACCCAGCCGGAATTGCTCCCGGGGCCCGCGCCGCCGAACCCGGAATCACCGCCGCCGCCGCAGGACGCAACTCCGGCGACTGCGAAAAGCAATGCGAATCGAGCAATGAGGCGTTTCACGTCAGCTCCTTAGGATGCGCAAGGGACGGCCGAGATCGGCATATCTTACCTTGAGTTCAGGTTTTTCGGGATGGTGGCTCGCTTGCGTCAGGACGAGCCGCGAAACAGGCCGAACAGGCGCCGCGGCGCCTTCTCGTCGTCGTTGGCGGATTCGTCCATTTGCTGGACCTGCGCGGCACTCAACGCTTTCAGCGTCGCCGTCATCGACGTGCCGAACTGCTCTTCAATGGGCTCCGGGGTCGGGTCGTCCGAAGCAGGCGCCGGATCCGGTGCACTCTGCATGGTGATTTCGATTGCAGGACCCGAGGGAGTTCCGTCAGGCGGCGCAGCGGGTGGCTGCGGTTTTCGGGCCGAATTTGCCGGCGTGCTTTGTGCCCTGGCTTTCGCGGGGGCTGCTGGCGGATGTTCTGCTTTCAGCGGTGCGGCGGGCTTTTCCAGCGACAGCTGCGGTTCCTTTTTGGCGGAACTGGCAGTTTCTTTTTTCTTTGCGGCCTCATCGGCGGCGACCATTGCGGCGACTTCGGCTGCCGCGTTTGCCATTTCTTCACCGAACAGCGTTTCGGCCAGCTTGTCGTCCACATCTTCCAGTGAACGCGCCTTACCCAGCTCGGCCGCAAGCCTGTCCAGATCGAACCCGCGATTGCGTTTTGCCGGCGCATCGATATCCGCTTCATGCGTATCGGGTCTCGCCTTTTTCAGCAGCTGTTCCTGAGCCGCGATTTCCTTAACCTTGAGCTCCTTTTCAAGAGTGATCTCTGGAAGATCGAATGGCTTTGATTTCGCCTTTCCTTTCGGCGCTGGTTCAGGCGGCTGGTCCGGCTTGGCCGGTGGAATTGGCGACGGGTCCGCTGGGACGGCCAGCGCCTCTTCGAGCGCAGCAATATCGGGCCTCAATTCCGCCAATGTCGGATCGCGATCCCATGCCGGAATTTCGGTGATGGTCGCTTCCAGTTTTGGGATGTCGTCGTCTTCGATACTCGCGGCCGCCGGTTGCGCCCTGGGTTTAGTCGGGCTGGCAGGCGAACTCCGTGCCGACTTGACCGGTGTCGATTGCGCGGTATTTTTCGACTGTGAAACCTTCATCTCGCTTGACAAGGTCGGAATGTCATTCAGCGTCGGGAGGCGCATGCTTGGGTCGCGATCAGCGGCCGGCTTTGCACCGGTCGCAGGCTCCACGATCAGGTCCTTCAAATCGGGTAGGTCGCTGTCGTCGCTCAGGGCCGTCAGTTCGGGCTGCGTGTCCTGAATCAGATGAGGAATCTCGCTGTGGTCCACGGCGGCTGCGGAATCAGAGGCCACCGGCACCGGCTTCGAGGTGATTTCGGGTTTCGCCTCTTCGGCTTTTCTGGATGCCGATACGGGTTGCGGATGGGGATTCGCCGTGAATTCGGAAACCGGCAACGACTCGAAGCCACTTGCCGCGGGTTCGACCGGCCGTTTAGCGTCCGGCGCCGCTTCGGTTGCGTTGTCGCGCTCAATTTGCCGAATTTCTGCAGCCGCGGGGATGGCTGCCGGAACGGGCACGGTCGGCGAATTCCTCGCATTCTTTTTGACGGCCTCGGATGAGGCAGTCGCGCTGGAGCTCGGTACGGGCACTGCAACCGGTTTGGCTTCGGATTTAGTCGCGGCAGCCTTGTTGTCAGCCTTATCTGCGACGCCAGGTTTCTGATTGGTCTGTACCGCTGCATCGGCTTCGGGCTTGTTGCGTTGCGCCGGTGCTGGTTGAATTCCAAATTGCTCCTGGGCGACATGTTGTACGAGTTGCGGCATCACGATAGCGGCATTAGCTTCTGCAGCGGCCGCCAGTACAGATTCGCACAGATTGTTGACTACTCTCGGTATTCCGTCCGAGCAACGGAAGATCATGTCGAGTGCGCCCGGATCGAAGATCTCGTCGAATTCTCCACCGGCGGCTCGAATGCAATGCTTGAGGTATCCCTGCAGCTCGGCGGCATTGAACGGATCCACGTTCTGGCGCAGCCGAATTCGCTGCCGAAGTCGGGCGAGGGCCGGGGTCGATACCAGTTCGGACAGCGACGCCTGCCCCATCATTACGATGCTTGCGCCGGTTCCGTCACCACTGTCTGCCGCCGTCAAGGCTTCCAACTCGATCAGGGCGTCGGTGCCGATACGTTCGGCATCTTCCACGACGATGTAAGCGCGGGTGCCGGCAAGCGCCCAGTCGTGCAACAGTCGCTTGAACGCAGCGAAGCGCTGAATCGTGCCGTTCGGCTGGCGGCTGACATCGAATTCGGTAAGCAACAGCTCCAGTACTTCGTCCGCAGCGAGTTGCATACGGCCGACATGTGCGACGACCCGTTTGGGGCTGATGCCTTCCAGTGCGCGATTGACTATCGTGGATTTGCCTACGCCGACAGGGCCGGTCAAAGCAACGACCGCATCGGACACGGCCAGCGCTTTTTTCAAGCCAGCCATGACCTTGACCTGCGCCGGCCCGACAAATATGGCGGAGGGTTCGAGCCTGGAGCGAAACGGCCTGGACTTGAGACCGAAGTGTTTCTCGTACATAGCTGCCCTGTTTGACGATTGTTGTTGGCAACGACCCGCAAATGTCCCTGCCGTTTGGGCAGTTTGCCGGTGTTCTGCTTTCAGTTCAGGGAGTTATGTCACAGAAAGTGACGCCGGGCGTTGCCCCGCATTTATCGCATGACGAATTGATCGTCCGGCAGCCAGGTTGCTTGCATTATGTTTAATCTGCCTAAGAGAGCGCCGGCCGTTGCCTTTGCTAGACTGCCGATCCATGGACAGTCACTTACAGGCGGCAATCGCGGAAGCTCGCAAGGGACTTGCCGCCGGCGGGGTACCGATCGGATCGGTGCTGGTAATCGACGGAGAAATCGTCGGCCGTGGCCACAATCAGCGCCTGCAAAAAGGGAGTCCGGTACTGCATGCAGAAATGGACTGCCTCGAAAACGCCGGGCGGTTGACGGCCGCCGACTACAGGAGAGCGACCCTGTACTCGACCCTGTCACCGTGCGACATGTGCAGTGGCGCCATATTGCTGTACCGGATTCCTGTCGTAGTCATTGGTGAAAATGCGACATTCCAGGGGCCCGAGGACTATCTACGCTCCAGGGGAGTAAAGCTCGTTAACGCAAACGACGCAGAATGCCGGCAGCTGATGCTCGACTTCATCGCCGAAAACCCGCAAATGTGGAACGAGGACATCGGCGAGCCGTAGATCGGGGGCTGCCGCTGACGAATCTACTGCGCGACGCTAAGGCTGATGAAGCCGCCTGTGGATATGCCGAGAAAAACGCCCAGCGATTCGCCCTTCCAGAAGGTGACAAGTCTGCTGGTGTCGAGTTCGGCCAGTCGATACGACAGGTCCGAGCGATCGGCGAAGCTTTCCCGCAGCCGGTAGTTATCTGCAGCGAATTCGAACATCGACCAGGGCCTGTCCGATACCGGCCGCGGTTCCAGCAACACGGCGAGTGACGGAGTTGCCATATGCGTTTCGATACACCATCGTTCGGGCAGTAAGGAAGCGCGGCTTGTGATGGAGGCGGCAGCCGGCTCCTGCGCCATGCCGCTTCCGGACAGTCCGATCAGCAGCAACGCCGGAATGGCATGCAAAATGCGGCTTGATTTTCGGGTCATCGGCCAGGCTCCCTGCCAGTCATGCAGCGCGACTCGAACGATACTCATTATCGGTTCGGCCGGGGCATTTGCACAGGAACTGCATCATGTTCGGAGCAGCGAAAGTGCATTGAATATGTCAAGTCGCGCGGATTGCTTTGTGCCAGAATCGTTGTCATATGACGACTCTGAGTCGAACCGAACTGTCACTGCCGAGTACCTGGTACTACGACCCGGATCACTACGCCGTCGAACTCGAAGCCGTCTGGTATCGGGATTGGGTGTGCGTCGGCCGCCTCCACGAGATCCCGCGAGCCGGTGATTATTTCGTCGCTACGGTCGGATCGCAGCAACTGATAGTTACCCGCGACAACGAAAACCAACTGCGTGTATTCCACAATACCTGCCGACATCGCGGCTCGATTCTCTGCACGAACGAGCAGGGCCGCTTTCCCAATGGCAGAATCATTTGCCCGTACCACACCTGGACCTACTCGCTGACAGGAGCATTGCTTGCAACGCCGGCAAGACTCCCGGTCGACGATTTCGCGGAAAACGACTACTCCCTGTACCAGGTCAATTCCGCGTGCTGGGGTGGTTTCATTTTTGTTTGTCTCGACGACACGCCAGGATGCACCCTGGAATCGTTTCTCGGGTCAGAGGCGCAAATAATGAAGCACTGGCCACTTGCAGAAATGATTTCCGTTCAGCAGGACAGGAAGCTGTTGGCCTGTAACTGGAAAATTTTCTGGGAAAATTATTCGGAGTGTTACCACTGCCCGCGCGTGCATCCTGAACTTTGCAAACTCGTGCCTTTGTATCAGAACGGAGTACTCAGCTATACGGACACGCCGAACTGGCGACCCGACGACGCATCCGATGACGGGCGACCGCGTGTAGCACCGGGTCTTGCAACCTGGACCCTGGATGGCCAGACCGGCTTACCGGTTATTCCCGGGCTTGATGAGCACGAGATCAGGAACGGGGTCAATTTTGCTTCTTTCACCGCCAGTATGTTCGTCGTTGCGCACCCGGACTACGTGCGCAGCGTTCGCGTGCTACCGAGAGGACCGGAATCGGTGGAACTGATCGTCGACTGGCTTCTGCTGCCGGAAGTTGCAGAAACGTATGCCGGTGAAATCGACAGGATGCTGGATGTCGGGCGACTGCTGATCGAGCAGGATGGGCGCGTCTGCGAAATCAATCAGCGTGGACTGCGGTGCGTGCAACACAAGCATGGCGTGCTCGTTCCGCAGGAATATTCCCTGTGGGAATTCCACGAATGGCTAAGGGCAAAACTTGAAGACAGGGCGCTCTGATCGAACCGTTCCGGTGAACGGACGAATCCGGTTGCTGGTGGTCCACCAGCGAGTTAGTGTGTCTTGCATATAAATAGACAAGGGGGAGTCATGTCGTTCAGGTTGAAGCCGGCAATACTGCCGATGGTCTGGGCTTTGCTGTTATTGGCAGGTTGTCAGCAGGCTGCTGTCGATACGGAGTTCGACCGACTGAAGGCCCGCGCGGAGAAAGTCAGCATTGTCCGCGACGATTTCGGTGTGCCGCACATCTACGCGAAGACGGATGCCGACGCCGTGTTCGGCATGTTGTATGCGCAAGCGGAAGACGACTTCAACCGTATCGAGCGGAATTATGTCTGGGCGACAGGACGACTTGCCGAGATCGATGGAGAACAGGCCTTGTACAGCGATCTGCGTGCAAGGCTGTATATGAGTGTCGACGAAGCCAAGGCGGCATACGACGCAGCGCCGCAATGGCTCAAGGACCTGTGCGATGCGTTTGCCGATGGCCTGAACTTCTACCTGTTGAGCAATCCGGGGGTAAAGCCGCGTCTGTTGACCCGTTTTGAACCCTGGATGCCGATGTTCTTCAGCGAGGGTTCGATTGGCGGCGATATCGAGCAGATTCCGCTGGAAGGAATAAGGTCTTTCTACGGTGGAGGGGATCCGGCAACGGAAATTCGCGGCGATTCGCGGGCATTCACAGAACCGCAGGGATCGAACGGTTTCGCAATTGCCGGCAAGCTCACCGAGTCTGGCAATGCCATGTTGCTCATCAACCCGCATACCTCGTTCTTCTTTCGCGGTGAAATTCACGTCGTCAGCGAGGAAGGACTGAATGCCTACGGTGCCGTGACCTGGGGCCAGTTTTTCGTCTACCAGGGATTCAATGAAAACACCGGATGGATGCACACTTCGACTGAGGTCGATTTCATGGACGAATTCGTCGAAGACGTGTTCGAAGAAAACGGTCGACTTCTGTATCGCTACGGTGAGGAAATCCGGCCGGTGCAGATCTCCGAAGTTACATTGCGATACAAGGATGGCGCCGTTTGGTCGGAACGCAGTTTCACTACATACCGCACGCACCATGGGCCGGTCACGCACAGCCTGGACGGGGAGTGGGTCGCGACCCGAATCAATTGGGACCCCGTCCGTGCTCTTGAGCAGTCCTTTGTCCGCACCAAGCTGGATGGGCACGACGGATTCCGCGACATGATGAATATTCGAACGAACTCGTCGAACAATACCGTCTACGCGGATTCGCAGGGCAACATCGCCTACTACCATGGAAATTTCGTGCCGCGTAGAAATCCGCAGTTCGACTATTCGAAGCCGGTGGACGGCAGCGATCCCGCCACGGATTGGCAAGGCCTGCACGATGTCGACGAAACCATAACGATCCTGAATCCGCAGAATGGCTGGATTCAGAACTGCAACTCAACACCGTTTACCGCGGCCGCGGAGTTCAGTCCTGTGCGGGAGAATTATCCGCACTACATGGCGCCAGATCCGGAGAATTTCCGCGGCATTCATGCCGTGCGCGTGCTGACGGGGCTGTCCGGGCTGACCTTGGACAAGCTGATTGACCTCGCCTATGACCCGTACCTTCCGGGTTTCGAGGACCTGATCCCGGGCCTGGTCAAGGCTTACGATGAGGCACCGGATGCAGACCCTGAACTTGCCGGCGCAATCGATCTGCTTCGCGAATGGGACTTTCAGGTCTCTGCCGACTCAGTGGCAATGACGCTCGCACATTTTTACGGCAGCGCCTATCAGGAAAAAGGCGTAATTCCGCAGCATCTGGCCGATGCGTCGGATATGCAACGCATTCTATATTTTGCGAGCCAGTCGCCGGCGGACGAACGCTTGAGAATATTTGCCGAAACAATGGCGATGCTCGACTCGGACTTCGGTCAATGGAAGACGGCGTGGGGGGAGGTCAATCGCTACCAGCGGCTGAATGGCGATATCGTGCAAGCATTCGACGACAACGAGCCGTCTTTGCCTGTTGCCATGGCGTCGGGCAACTGGGGCGCGCTCGCGTCTTACGGCGCCAAACGTTATCCCGGAACGAAACGCATCTATGGCACTTCAGGTAACAGCTTCGTCGCGGTGGTCGAATTCGGCGACAGGGTGCGGGCAAAGAGCCTGCTCGCTGGCGGGCAGAGCGGCGATCCGGCTTCACCGCATTTCGACGACCAGGCGCAGCGCTACGTGGATCGCCAGTTCAAGGAAGTTGCGTATTACCCGGAAGATGTCGAGCGTCGCGCGGTTCGGCGATACCGTCCGGGCGAGTAGGAGTGCGAAGTGCTGATTGTCAGTAACCTGACGAAGCAGTACGGCGACAACCTTGCGGTCGACGGCGTCAGCTTTGAAGCAAACAAGGGCTCGGTATTCGGTCTGCTGGGACCTAACGGCGCCGGCAAGTCCACGACCATCAACTGTATTTCCGGCCTGCTGGTGCCGACGTCCGGTACGGTTACGGTGGGCGGACTGGAAGTCACGCGCGAGCCGAAGGCTGCCAAACAGCTGCTCGGCGTGGTGCCGCAGGAGCTGGCGATTTACGAGGACCTGCCGGCGATAGATAACCTGAAGTTCTGGGGCAAAGCGTACGGACTGCGTGGCGAGGCGCTGAAAGCGCGGGTTGCGGAAGTCATCGAAACAATCGGACTTGCGGATCGTGCCAAGGACCTGCCCAAAACGTTCTCCGGCGGTATGAAAAGAAGGCTCAATTTCGGCTGCGGCGTTGTACACAAGCCACCGGTCATTCTGCTGGACGAGCCGACGGCCGGCGTCGACCCGCAGTCGCGAAAAAAGCTGTTCGATCTCGTTGAGGAAGAACGTGCTGCAGGTGCCTGCATCCTCTATACGACTCACTACATGGAAGAAGCCGAATACCTGTGCGATTCCCTGGCTATTATCGATCACGGGAAGCTGATCGCGCAGGGCACGGTCGCCGGGCTGCGTTCGCAGCTGGGAGCGCGGGACGTACTGCAACTTAACGGCAAGTTTCCACAGCAGGCGGGCCGGGAGGCGACCGGAAAACTCGTCCGGGCCGGGCTGAAGGACATCGAGATTCTCGGCAGTGACGAGCATAGCCTTACCTTGACCCTTTCGGACGGTTCGGAACATCTGTCGGAAATCTTCGAGGCATTGTCCGCTGCAGGCGGCAAAGTGACGGAAACGAATCTGCGTCGTCCCAATCTCGAAACCCTTTTCCTGCTGTTGACCGGCAAAGAGCTGCGCGAGTAAATCATGAGTTTTCTGTTGCAGGCTATTGTCAAGGATCTGTCGCGCTGGCGGCTGGATGTGAGCGGTATTCTCGTCTGGATCAGTATTCCGTTCCTCATCGGCGGCCTGATGACTTTCATCATGAGTGATGGTGCAGCCAAACCTCGCGGTACTCTGCTAATTGCCGATCAGGACGAGTCCTTGCTCAGCAGCCTCGTAGCAGGTGTGTACAGCCGGGGTCAGCTCAGTGAAATCCTGGCTGTCGAACAGACGACGGCAGATAAAGGCAGGAAGTCGATGGATGACGGCGAGGCAAGCGGTTTGCTGATTATTCCCGACGGCTTCAGTGACGCGTTTTTCGATGAGGAAGCGATGTCCCTGACGCTTGTCACCAACCCGGCACAAACCATCCTGCCGGGCATCATTCGCGATGTAACCGAATTGCTGCTGGATGCCGGCTTTTATGCTCAGGAATTGTTTCGTGACGAAATTCGTACGATAAGGGAGTCCCGGACAACTGACTCCAACAACGCGGAACTGGCAGCGGCATTGGCCCTCGCGATTCAGCAAAAAATCGATACGGCAACGCCTTATCTGATTCCGCCGGCCATGGAAATCCGCATTGTCGAACCACCGTCAGATCGGCCGGTGGTGCCGATGGCGCTGTTATACCTGCCTGGAATTATCCTGATGGCCGTAATGTTTTCGGCCAACGGCCTCGCCGCGGATTACTGGGTAGAGCGTGAGCAGGGAACGCTGCGGCGAACGGTACTTGCGCCAGCGAGACTGTACGGTTTCGTGGCAGCGAAAGCGCTGGCCGCAGGCATCGTCATCGCGATAGTCGGCGGCTTGACGCTTGTCGCCGGGTTTCTCTATCACGGCATCGGATGGGAACGACTCTTGCCATCACTGCTGTGGATTGCCGTGTCCGGCATCGCTTTGTTTTCCTGGTTCTCGGTATTGCAGATGATTGGCTCGACACGACGAGCCGCGAATCTCATCACCTCAATGCTGCTGTTTCCGTTGCTGATGGCGGGCGGCAGTTTCTTTCCTCTGGACGCGCTTCCGGGATGGATCGCGGCGATAGGGCGCGCGACGCCGAACGGATTCATCGCCGATCATTTGGCTGCGGAAATCACGGGCGCCACTGCCTGGACTTTTGCTTCGCAGAGTTGGCTCCTATTGATTGCTCTGGCAGGCAGCGGGCTGTTGTTGAGCAGCTGGCGAATGCAGTCCGGTTTTGCGCGAGGCTGATGCAGTGAAGAACGGCTTGTTCATTGCATTGCAGGACATACGCTACCAGTTGCGCCAGGGCGCGACTCTGATGTGGCTCTTCGTCATGCCGCCGATATTCTTCTACTTCATCGGCACCGTAACCGGCGGATTCTCCGGGAGCTCAAGCGGCGGTGCGGCCGCGCCACTCACTGTCATCGCCGCGTCGCCCGGAATGCTCAAGTCGCAGATTGACAAACGTCTCCGCGAAAACGATTTTGCTCCCGAATGGCAGGATATCGCCTTTGCAACCAGCGGCGAGCAGCAGCCCGAGCCTGCACGCACGCTGACATTCCCGGATTTTCTGACTGAGCAGCTTCTCGTCGGCGAGACTGTAACCGCGGTGTTCGATACCAATGCCTCGTCGCTCCTTCGTGATTTCGAGGCCATTCGCATCCAACGCAGCCTGTACACGGTTTTGGCTGATGTCGTCGTCGCTGACGCCCAGTTCGTCGAACCTCTGGACAAGAGCGCGCTGGATGCGTTGAATCGAAAACCGCGATTGATACAACTGCAGGTCGAAGCGGCAGGAAAACGACAGCAGATACCTTCCGGGTTCGAGCAAACCGTACCCGGCGTTCTGGTCATGTTCACATTGCTGGTATTGCTGACCAGCGGAGCCTCCATGCTGGCTGTCGAACGACGGCAGGGCCTGCTGCGGCGGCTGGCATCGGCGCCAATCTCCGCCGCGGAACTCGTAGCCGGTAAGTGGGGCGGGCGCATGGCACTGGCCGTAGTGCAGGTCGGATTCGCTATCCTTGCCGGAACGCTGCTGTTCAGTATGCACTGGGGACCGGACCTTGCCATGGTCCTGCTGGTGCTGTTCGCCTGGGCTGCATTTTGTGCTTCTGCGGGCTTGCTGCTCGGCAGTATTGCCAAAACCGACGGTCAGGCGGTCGGTCTCGGCGTGCTGGTTTCCAATCTTCTCGCGGCACTCGGCGGTTGTTGGTGGCCGATCGAGATTACGCCGGACTGGATGCAATTCCTGCAGAAATTGCTGCCCACCGGTTGGGCAATGGATGCCCTGCACAAGCTGATCAGTTTCGAAGCCGGTGCGGGTTCGGCAATCCCGCACCTTGTGGCTTTGATGATCGGCAGTGCGCTGGTCGCCGCGGCCGCCGTAAGAAAATTTCGCTACGTCTGACTGCGAAGAGATTTCGCAGTATTCGAAAATAGAGCTTCCATTTGGATTGACAGCTGTTATAGTCCGCCGCGTCCTGGCGCACTTCGGTCTGCGCCAATCACTCCAGCCCGCAATTCCGCGACTCCTGGAGCCATTTAAGAATTCCCAGCCTGGACCGAGCCCTGCGGCACATGCCATGCAATTGGGCCAGGCGATCCTGGAGTAAAAATTTAATGTTATTTAACGAACTCGGCCTTTCGGCCGAATTGCTGCGCGCGGTCGATGAAAAAGGCTACCGCGAGGCAACCCCGATTCAATGCAAAGTCATTCCGCTCATTCTCGAGGGCCGCGATGTTCTCGCCGGCGCCCAGACAGGTACCGGAAAGACTGCGGGATTCGCATTGCCGTTGCTGCAGCACCTTCAAAAATCCCAGACCAATCGCCGCCAGGTGCGCGCGCTGGTCCTGACGCCGACCCGCGAGCTGGCAGCACAGGTCGCCGAGAGTGCGCGGGTCTACGGCACTCATCTTCGATTCCGCACGTCGGTCATCGTCGGCGGCGTCAGCATCAACACGCAAATTGCCAAGTTGCGCAAAGGCGCTGACATCGTCGTCGCTACGCCGGGACGACTGCTGGACCTCGTGGAGCAACGGGCAATCGATCTGTCCGCAATCGAAATCCTGGTTCTCGACGAAGCGGATCGAATGCTCGACATGGGCTTCATTCGCGACATTCGCCGGATTCTCAAGGTGCTGCCGGCAAAACGGCAAAACCTGCTGTTCTCCGCTACCTTTTCCAACGAAATTCGCGAACTCGCGGCAGGACTGTTGAACAAACCAACTGAAATCGAAGTAGCCGCGCGCAACAAGCCCGCGGATCGCGTGACCCAGGTCGTGCATCCCGTTGACAGGAATCGCAAACGCGAGCTGCTTTCGCATCGAATCGGTGCGGAGAACTGGAAGCAGGTACTGGTATTCACCCGCACCAAGCACGGTGCGAACCGGCTCGCCCAGCAGCTAACGGACGATGGCCTGTCGGCCACCGCCATCCACGGCAACAAGTCGCAGGCAGCACGAACCCGTGCTCTGGCGGATTTCAAAGCCGGCAAGGCACGCATACTGGTGGCGACAGACATCGCGGCACGCGGAATCGATATCGACCGGTTGCCACATGTCGTCAACTATGAGCTGCCGCACGTTCCGGAAGATTACGTTCATCGCATCGGCCGCACGGCAAGGGCCGGGCAGGAAGGTCATGCCGTTTCGCTGGTATGCGTTGACGAGCATCGCCTGCTGGCGGATATCGAACGTTTGCTGAAATGCAAAATCGACAGACAGGTTATTTCCGGATACGAACCGGATGCTCGTATCAAGGCAGAACCGATCACCCAGGGCCGCGGTCAGCGTTCGGCCGGCAACCGCCACGGCGCCCAGAAAAAACATCGCAATGCCCAGGGCAAAAGTCGAGGCAGCCAGGGCGGTCAGCGCCAGCGGTCCTCGGGACGTCAGCGTCGGGCCGGATAAGCTCCGATACTATCGTCAGGTCGCGGCACTACAGAGTGCCGCGATCGACATTGCTCGATCAGTCGACACGAACCCGCGGATCGAGTAGATACTCCTCGGGATCGCAATCGCGACGCAGGATGCTGTACTTGTACATACCGGGTGGTGCAAAGTCGTTAATCTTGGATTTCGCCTTGCCGTTGTTTCCCTTGATGGCGCCTTCCTCGGTCGGTCCGAAGAATATATCGAAATCGATGCCTGACGGATCCGTTTTCCATTCGAGGAACTTACCGCGTTCTATACAAATGTCCTCGTCAGGCAGTCCGCAACTGTTTGATTCGGCAGTGACGGACTGAATCTCGCAGGCCTCTGCATCGGAAAAACTTATCGTTATTTCCCAGGGATTGTTCTTGTCGCCCTTTTCCAGTGTGGAAATATCGGCGCAACCGGACGATACCCCGAACACGGGAACCGAAAACCCGGCGATGAGCCAACGCCGCAGTGAAGTCCGTGAATTCCTTAAGACCATGTTGTTCTCCTTGATGTTGTCTTGCATCAATACTTCAGCGATGCGGCAGAAAACGGTTTGGCCGGTTTTTTGCCGAGTACGCGCGTGATGACCGAGTTCATTGTGTGCGTGTCGTTGTCGAATCCGCCATGCGATTCGCTTCGTGAATATTTTGATTGCGGTACTGCGCCACGGCTGATGTGAACCTTCAGCTTGCTCTGACCGGATCCAAGCGACTCGCTGTCGCGTTCGAGTCCGAGAATCGCGGCCGGTCGCGGGTCCTCCTCGTAAGAATGACTGACAAGATACAGAAGCGATTTACGATAGACCTTGACGACATTGTCTTCCAGTTCGAGCTTGTCGCTCAGATTATGAATTTCCATCCTGTCGATTCCGGCGCGCGATTTTTTTTCCTCGAGCAATGGCCGGAAAGTTGCGTTGAATAAACCGAGGGTCGCAGCTGGCGCCAGCAGGCTGACGCTGCGAATACGTTGCTGCGGGGCGAGCCGGGCGAAGGCCGTCGCAAGATAAGCATGCAGGATGGCACCGGTACTGTGACCGACGAGATGAACTGTCAGTGGCTTGTCCGCATCTTTATAGGCCTGCAGGAATTGCTGCAGAACCGACGTTCCTGCACCGTCTTCGGCGAACGGTCGACTTGCGCCGAGCTTCATCTGCCGCCACAGCGCACGACCGGCTGTGTGCGTCATGCGTTCGATCAGGCGATCAGTCCAGTTGGCCAGGCCACCGGCCCGTTTCGTTACTTCCTTGTTGCTGCCCGCAAGGACATCTTTCAGTTCCTCCAGCAACCCGGTGTCGTACATGAAGTGATACGGATAGATTCGATTGGCCTTGAACGTCTCCTTCATCGCGGCGATGCGTCTCGCCGAGTCCTCGACACTGTTGAGGCCACCGTGAGCGTAGAACAGCAAGTGATCATACTTGTCGCTGTCGGCAACCAGCTGCGCGGTTTGCCTCACATCCTCTTCGTTGCTCCAGAATCGGCCATGATCGTGATACCGGCCGTCGTCGATGTGTACGAAGTGACCGGCGATCTCGGCTCGCGTTGGAGTTTTTCTGAACAGACCCTCCGCGCGGCCCGCGTCAGAACCGCCTTCGTTCGGCAAATGCCATATCTGTGGTGTGGGAACGGCAAGCCGTTGCACCCAGGCGTCGGAAATATTCTGCTGCCAATCCTCGTACAACCACAGCGCCGTTCCGCCATCCCCCCAGTCCCCGGTCCAGCTGTTCTGCACCCAGAATCCACGCTTGTCATAGCCAACGATGGCGAAAGCGTGCCCGCCGAGTGACTCACCCTTGAATGGTATGACTCCGGACTTCGGTTTCTCCCAGCCTTCGTGAATATCCGCGGAACAGTAAATGACACCGGCTTCATTCAGGGCCGCATGAAAATCGGAAATGCGCGTTCCCAGCCGATAGTAAGCGCCAAGCGTAATTTTTCTGGCGTCTTTGGCTGCCGCAACCGTGAGATATCCTGGCTTGCTTTCGACGTAAGGCCATTTCGCATCACGGCAGACGCCCATGTTGTACCAGCCCTTGATCGCACCGCGGCAACTCGATCCTTCGTATTTGAAGCCGGGCCATTCGTCGTGGCGCTTGGCCATTTCGTAGAGCATTCGCGGACTGACAAAGCCACGCTGTTTACTCTGCTGGCGCAACAGGTTGATCACGGCAGCCAGTGCGAAGCCCGTGCAGGAACCTTCCTCGCCCTGGTCCAGGATTTTCAGTCGTGCCGGCCGGTCGATCTTTTTCGCCAGCTTTACCAGCGCGGGTTCATAGGTCCAGTCGCGAAAATCCGGCGTGTCGGCGACCGCCGTCAATTTGTATTTGCCGATGGTACTGATCTTGAAATCACGCATGACACCGCCGATTCTTGCTTATTGATAGTTTCGCGGAATGGTTTCGTTCCAGGCCTTTTCGCGAATCAGTTTGTCGTTCTCGCTGACTCGCCTCACATAATGATAGTAAAAATTCTCGCGATCGCTGCGAAACGTCAGCTCGGCTTGCCATAGCAGAGTGCGATCCGGGAGTGTTACTTCCATGCGGTGCGTACCGGTCATCGACGTATGCTCCGGATGCGAATCGGAAGTCTTGTGTTCGATGGTCTCGCGGTAGGTTTCGGTTCCCCAGGGATATTGGGTGGCGCCAGTATTGGTCGCCGTCACTATGACCTCGCCTGTCTGGGGATTGCGGTCCACGGACGATACTTCGCCATAACCCGAGCTGGTGCCCACATCGAGCGCCTTGTAGCCCGGCATGGACGGGCTTTCCGCGGGTGCCGGAAAATCGGGAGCGCGGCGCTTGCCGGACGGCACGACCGGCAATACGAGGTGTGATCCGGCCTTGCCGCCGAGTTGTAAAGTGCTGGTCATCGGATACGGCGTTGGCCACAGCATAGGCCACTGTGAGTTTGCAATTGCGAAACGTAAACGGTGACCTTTGGGAAATACCCAGGACGTGAAGTGCATTTCGATCTCGAGATCGAACACTTCGCCCGGGACCAGGTCCTCGGGTGCGCGTGCGGAATTTCGATGCGTGCCATTGAAGCCGGCGCCGGCGACCTGGGTCACGGTACCGTCGGGCGCAACGTCGGAAAGCCGCACAAACCAGTTCGCGCGCGGTGCATCGGCCGAAACTTTCAGAAAAGCTTTAGGCAAGCCAAGTATTTCGGTGTCCCTTTGCAGCGGATCCGTGTCGTATACCAGGCTGAACGCATCGGTCGGTCTCTGATCGTGTGCGACATCGCCCCACCACATGACCGGGCCGCCGGCTTCGACGCCGATCGAGGGCACGTAGCGCAGCCGGTGGACGGCATCGCCCGCCGGTCTCGCGGAAAGGGTGTGGTTGTCCTGCGGATAATATCGCTGCTCATTGATGCGCTTTATCGGCCAGCCATCTTCCCATCGCCAGTAACCCGGTGCGTAGTCGAGGTAGGGGCCGGGCGGGTGCCACTCGCGTACGTAGACGGCAAAGCGAGGTTCGGCAAGGATGCCGGTGTCTTTTCCCTTCAGGAACTGATCAAACCAGCGCACGCCATCGGCCCGCCATTCCACACCCGGATTGGGGTAGGGATCGTGCGGCCAGGCGTGTGACCACGGTCCGATCATCGCCTTGACCGGCGCTTTCACGTTCTCGAGCATGCGCGGCAGGCTGTCACGGTAACCGTCGTACCAGCCGCCGATATGAAAGCTCGGAATCCTGATCTGACCGTATTTGTCTCGCGCCGACGCGCGGTCCCAGAAGGGACCGTCGGTTTGCTGCTTCTTGTAGGTCAGCATCCACGGTTCGGTGTCGAATCGATCCCGGAAATTATCGTCATCGATAACGTAGTCTGGCGCCCCAGGTCGCGAGTTGTCGAGGTCCATGCTCATTTCCCAGGAATCGACGTGCATGATGCCATCCATGTAGTGCACGTCGTCCTGAAACAGATCTTCCGTGGCATCGACGGCGATAATGGCCTTTAGCGCAGGTGGATTGCGAACAGCCATTTGAATCGCGTTGAAGCCACCCCAGGAAATACCGAACATGCCGACGTTGCCGTTTGACCAGTTTGCTTTGGACAGCCAGTCGATGACAATTTCACCGTCTTGCTGCTCGATATCCGAGTACTCATGCGGAATAAGCTGACCTTCGCTGTTGCCCGTACCGCGGATATCGACGCTCGCGACAACGTAGCCGCGCCGCACAAAATAGGAATACAGGGGGTAATTACGACCGCGCGATTCGTGCTTCCTGTAAGGCAAATATTCGAGAAGTACCGGAAATCTGTCGTCGGCTGCGCCGCCGGTCGGCATGTAAAGATCGGCGGAAAGGGAGACGCCATCCGGCATCGGAATTGCAGAGCTGCGAATCTTCATGCCGTATTCGGGCTGTGACGGCGGATCGACCGCAGATGTGCCGATGCCGGCATGCGAAAGACCGGCGATCGTCAGCAGGATTGCGAGCTTGCGCATAGGTCTGATCCGTTCCTAAAAATCAATTGTCCGGAGCACAGCAATTTACAGGATCGCCCCGATTCGCGACAGCACAGGATCAGGTGGTGATATGGCAGAATCGGCTTTCGACCTTGACTTGTTGAGCGCTGATCATGAACGAATCTGCCGTTCTTCCCCGAAAAACGATGTTGCTGGTTTCATTGCTGCAGGGACTGGCGCTGCTGCTTCTTTACCGTTCGCTTGAGAATGATTCATGGCCGACCACTTCACCGCTGTGGGCATACCCGTTGTGGACTGTCGCGGTCGCTTTGCCGGTGTTGCTGTTACTTGCACTCGAATCGGCGACGATCCGGCGTACATTGACGCTTATCGGCAGCTTTAGTGCCTTGTTGGTATTGCTGGCAATCTACACCGGTTGGCAGGCTGAGCCGTACGATGAATTTCCGGTTGGAAACCTGGTATTCGTGTTTGTTTGCAGCACCGGCCTGGCGTGCTTCAAAGCGCTCATGTACCTGCAGCAACGTGCTGCACGAATACCGCTGACTTACGGGGTACTGTTCACTTATTCATGGCGTAACTCATTGACGCTGGCGTTGTCGCTGCTCTTCGTATTCGTGCTGTGGCTTATCCTGATGCTTTGGGCGCAGCTGTTTCGGGCGATAGAGGTCGACTTATTCCACGAACTGTTTCGCGAGGACTGGTTGCTGTTTCCGGTGCTCGCCGTATCCCTGGGGCTGGCGATTTCCATTTTCCGCAATCTAACCCAGGTAATCGACAGCATCAGTCGATTGCTGCAGGGGTTGATCAAGCTCTTGTTGCCACTGGTTATTTCTGTCGCGATCCTGTTCCTGGTAGCGCTGCCATTCGTCGGGCTGGATGCTCTTTGGTCGACGGGCAGCGGTACGTCGTTGTTGTTATGGCTTCTTGCGATCGTATTGTTCTTCGTCAATGCGGTCTACCAGGACGGCCGTGGTGACAGTCCGTATCCGCAGCTCGTCCACCGATTGATATACGCAGGCCTGCTGCTTCTGCCAGTGATATCCGTAATCAGTTTCTACGGCCTGTGGCTGCGGCTGGATGAGTACGGATGGACTGTAGCGCGCAGCTGGGCATTTGTAATATGGCTTGTGTTGTCGCTGTTCGCCGCGGGTTACTTCGTGGGCATTGTTCGACGACGGGACGACTGGACCGCGGATCTCGCCAGGGTCAATACCGGTATGGGGCTTGTGGTTCTTGCTCTGATGCTCGTGGTCAACAGCCCGTTGCTGGATTTCCGCAAGATCTCGCTGGCCAGCCAGCTGCAGCGGGTCGAATCCGGCGGGATCGAACTGGCGGATTTCGATTTCTGGTATGCGAGGCAGTCGCTGGCGCGCCCGGGTTACCTGGCATTGGAGCAGATGAAGCATCAGGTGGGTGACAGCGATCCGGAATTATTGGAGAAGATCCAGAATCCGCTGCCCGAATGGCAGGCCAGGCACAGGAAACCAGCGCAAAAGTTCTGGGAACAGGTCAATTACAGGCCGGAGCTGTTCGAGGTGCCCGAAGACTTGCGTCAGAAAATATCGCGGAGCCAATTTGACCAAGGTACGGATACACAAACCCTGCTGATCCGAACGGACCTCGACCGGGACGGCGAGCCGGAATTTGCTATGTTGCAATTCAGCGATTCGTATCTGTTTAATGCGCAATTATTCGTCCTGAATCAAGGCGGCTGGGAGGATTCTCCAATGTCGATCGGCGATAGATTTCGGTCCGAGACAATAGAGCAGCTGACGAAGGGAGAAATCACCACGCCTGCGCCTCGCTTCTCGCACCTCAGAGTCGGGGACATTCTGCTGCAAGTGAACGAGGCACAGCATGCAAGCAATATGGACGTCAATCCGGCTGTCGGAACTCAGCCCGTAAGCGATTGAACTTAATCCGCTATTGCTCGGTCTGTGACGCAGTCTCTGTCCTGATGCAGGCGCGCTAACTACGCTTCACTTTGATTTTTTCAGAATGGCGGCTTGCTTTGGTCCGAAGCGTCAAATCCATGAAGCGCGGTCGCGGCTTCCCGCAATGGTGGCGATACCTGCTCAAGGGTCGTGTTCGCGCGCTGCGTCCCCCGCAGAATGAATTGTCGATCAGCGAATATCTTGATTGGCTGCGTATAAAGGGTTATCGCATTTACAACGAGGTGCCGGGCGATAGCGGCAACCTCGATCACGTGGTCGTCTGTACGCAGGGTATTTACGTGATCAAGACGAAATCGCGGCGCCAGCCGCAGTCCGGCGATTGTGTTGTCGAGTTCAATGGCAGCGGCATCTCGATCAATGAGGGTCCATTGGATGAAGCGCCGGTGAACGAGGTTCGTGCTCAGGGCGAACAGCTGGAGCGCATCCTCAAAGAGCATACCGACCGTAACTTCACTGTCAGGCCGGTATTGCTGTTTCCCGGCTGGCATATTCGAGACAACGAAACACCGAAGACATCGGGCGTATGGGTCCTGAACCCGCGATCCCTGGGCAAGTGGATCGATTTTCGTCCTGCCAGTCTGCACCCGGACCTGGTTGAACTCGCTACGCAGGGGCTGGATCGCTACGTACAGCAGTTCGCCTAGGAAAATTCCTCAGCATCCCGGCGGATGGCCTTTCCGCTATACTGCATTCCGAACTATTGGCGGTTGCGCAGCTCCAACTCCAGCGGTTATCTGATCAGGCAGGGGGTCGAAATGATTCGACAGGGCACGATTTCGATTCTGGTTTTGACGATGATTGCATCCTGCAGCAGGGATGATCCTGCTTCCAATTCCATAAAGTATCCCGACACAGTGAAAGTTGACCATACCGATTCATATCACGGCACCGAAGTCGCCGATCCTTATCGCTGGCTCGAGGATGATGTTCGCGAGAGCGATGCTGTCAGGCTGTGGGTCGAGAAACAAAACGAAACGACGTTTGCCTATCTGAAGACCATAGAAGAGCGGGACGCAATTCGCGCGCGACTTGAGGAACTGTGGAATTATGAACGCTTTGGACTGCCCACAAAGAAAGCGGGTCGATACTTCTACAGCTACAACGACGGCTTGCAGAATCAGTCCGTGATTCACATGCAGGCAAGACTGGAGGATGAGCCACGATTGCTCATTGACCCGAATACGTGGTCCGAAGACGGGACCGTCGCGTTGGCGAGCTACCACCCGAGCCCGGACGGCCGGTTCTTTGCTTACCTGGTGCAGGATGGCGGCTCCGACTGGCGAACAGCGCAGGTCCTGAGCCTCGATACCGGTGATGTGCTGGCCGACAAAGTGGAGTGGCTGAAATTCACCAGCCTGTCCTGGGCGGCGGACGGGTCCGGTTTCTACTACAGTCGATTTCCGGTCACGCAAGATGGTGAAAAATTTCAGTCGCTGAACACGAACCATGCCGTGTACTTTCACCGCATCGGCGACACGCAGGAAAACGACACGCTTGTCTATCTGCGTCCGGAGAATCCGGAATGGCTCTATTTCGGGTCGGTTACCGATGACGGCGCGTACCTGGTCATAACCGTCGCAAAAGGAACCGACGATCGCTACCAGATTATCTATCAGGACCTGCGCAAGGAAGGATCTGCGCCCGTGATGCTGATCGAGGGATTCGATTTCGATTACACGCTGGCGGGTAGTATAGGCAGCGAACTGTACTTCCGCAGTAACAATGCTGCACCGCGCGGTCGCTTGATAGCGATCGACCTCGACCGTCCTGGCGAGTGGCGCGAAGTCATTCCGCAAACGGATGATGTCCTGTCCAAGGCTAGCCTTGTGGGCGGCCGGATTGTTGCGCAGTACATGCAGGATGCATGGTCGCTGGTCCGGATTCACGATACTCACGGAAAACTGCTCAGTTCGGTCGATTTGCCGGGTATCGGCAGCGCTTCGGGATTCGATGGAATGGTGGACGATCCGGAAACTTTTTTTCAGTACGAGAGTTTCGATACTCCGCCGACAGTAAATCGCTTTGACGTGGTAACGGGAGAAGTCGAGTTATTCAAGAAATCCAATGTGGATTTCGATAGCGATGATTACGTCGTTGAACAGGTGTTCTACCGGTCCAAAGACGGGACCCGTGTGCCGATGTTCATAGCGCATCGCAATGACATCGTGCAGGACGGCAATCGACCGACACTGTTATACGGATACGGCGGATTCAATATTTCCGAAACGCCGGAATTCTCGATCACGCGCCTCGCATGGATGGAGATGGGAGGGGTGTATGCAGTGGCGAACCTGCGTGGCGGTGGTGAATACGGAGAGGCCTGGCACAAGGCAGGTACGAAACTGCAGAAACAAAACGTGTTTGATGATTTCATCGCCGCGGGCGAGTACCTGATCGCGGAGAAATTCACGCGGCCGGCGAAACTCGCGATCTTCGGCGGCAGTAACGGCGGCCTGCTGGTCGGCGCCGTCGTGAACCAGCGGCCGGAGTTGTTCGGCGCCGCGATCCCCGCGGTCGGGGTCATGGACATGCTCCGTTTCCACCAGTTTACCGCTGGCCGATTCTGGGTAGACGACTACGGATCGTCAAACGATCCGGAGGAATTCAAGGCATTGCTTGCGTACTCGCCTTATCACAATCTACAGCCCGGTACCGAGTACCCGGCAGTGCTCGTGACAACGGCCGATACGGACGATCGGGTAGTGCCCGGCCACAGCTTCAAGTACGCAGCGGCCATACAGGCGGCACAAGCGGGCGATGCGCCTGTGCTTATACGCGTCGAAACCCGCGCCGGGCACGGGGCGGGCGTGCCGACGGCGAAGATTATCGAGGACTACGCGGATCGATGGGCATTTCTCGTTGAAAATCTCGATATGAAACTGCCCGAGGGATACGGCAAATAGCCCCGAATCGCTGTCCTGCGCTGCAGGATCAGCCGCCGACAACAAGCGAGGTCATGGAAATCGAACTGTTGACCTTATCGGTATGGAATTGAATGGATTCATGCTCCCTTTGCAGCGCGAGCACGCTAAGCAGGGGCAGGAAATGTTCGCGTGTGGGAACCGCAAGCTTCGCGTCCGCGCCGAGTACCTCGTAATGAATCAGCTTCTCGTGTCGTCGCGTCCTGGCAAGCTCTTTGACCTGTTCATTGAATTCGACGGCCCAGGCGACCGGTTCGTCGTTGTGGAAGTCGAATAGCTTCAGGTTGTGCACAATGTTGCCGCTGCCGAGGATCAGAACCCCTTCATCGCGGAGTGGTGCAAGGCGCTTTGCCACTTCGTAGTGGATGTTCGCCGGCTGAGCGGTATCGAGGCTCAGCTGCACGACCGGAATGTCGGCCCGCGGATACATGGCAACAAGAACGCCCCATGCACCGTGATCCAGACCGCGTCTTGAATCCAGATCGACTTTTTCCGGTGCCAGCAATGCGGCCGTTCGATGCGCGAGCGACGGACTGCCGGGTGCAGGGTAGCGGACTTCGTACAGAGACTTCGGAAACCCGTAAAAGTCGTGAATGGTCTCCGGCTCATCGGAACCCGTAACGAAAAGGCCCTGTGTTTCCCAGTGCGCGGAGATGCACAAGACACTTTCCGGTCGTGGAATTCGACCAGATAGTTGCTGCCAGCCGTGATGAAACTCGTTATTTTCGATTGCGTTCATCGGATTGCCGTGACCGACAAACACAGCGGGCATTGGTTTGGTTCGGCCGTCGCTCATTCGATTCTCCGAATTTCCACTGATGGAGCCTCGCTGGCAAAAAAACGGTTTCGATCCGGAATAAAAAAAGGGCAAGATCGTCAGATCTCGCCCTTTCCTTACTTAGCCCCGCAGGGCCAGTAGACCGCGATTATCAGATCGCGACGATGTTCTCAGCCTGCGGACCCTTCTGGCCCTGCGTAACGGTGAACTGAACCTTCTGACCTTCGGCCAGAGAGCGGTGTCCATCGCCAGCAATGTTGCTGTAGTGAGCGAATACGTCAGGACCGGATTCCTGTTCGATGAAGCCGAAGCCCTTCGAATCGTTGAACCATTTAACGGTGCCGGTAGTTGTAGCCATTCTTGTAAATCCTATTTAAATCAAAAGTAGATACGGCCTCTTGAGGAGACCATTTGGCATGAAATGTTACGGTTACTTATGAAAAACAGGATGAAGCACTACAAAGGTGGGACATCAATATTCTGTACATCACTACTAGCCGAACGTTCAAGCTGGGCGAAGTATATCGAGTGATTCCCCTAAGTCAATGAATTCTCCGTGAATATCGGTCCGGGCTAGTAAATACAGGCTCCCGGCAGGTGCCGCGGCTCGTGCGGCGCCAGGTCGCCAGTCGGAATCCGGGCTTTCTCGCCGGGCCTCGCCGCTACTTTTTTTCTGTTTCTGCCTGATCCGCCGGTCGAAGTTCGGCCAGAAATGCCTCGTCGTCCGTGGTCCAGGCCTCGCCGGCCAGTGTCCGCAGACCGGTCATTATGGTGACAGCGCGGTCGAGCTCGCCCCGCTGCGATGCGAGCCTGGCATCCAGGCGCATGAATTCATGCCGCGAGCCGGCCGCCGCACGGATCTCGTCAAGTACCGCTTCGGCGGCGTCCGTTTCACCTGTCTTGAGGTAAGCGTCGGCGAGGCTTGTGCCCGAATCGACCAGGAGCGATTCGTTCGCGTTTACCCGTGCATGCTCGACCGCTGACAGGAAGTGCGTGATGCTTGCCGGCACCTGACCACTTGCCAGGGCGACTTTGCCGAGGAGCAGCCGAGCCCGCGCCTCGTCGTCCGGATTTTCTGCCGCCCGGGCTCTTTCCAGGGCCAGTTGCGCGATAGTCAGAGCGCGCGCATTGTCGCCCAGTTCGAGTGCTGCCAGCGCGATGCCCTGGTCAGCGTCCCGAAGCCCGGCCGCATCGCCGATATTCTCGAAGATCAGTCTGGCCGCCTCGAAGCTTGCGATCGCCTCGTCTTGCGCTCCAAGAGCGGTGGCAACATACGCCGATTGCATTTTTGTATCGGCCAGCAAGAGTTGATCATCGAGGTCTGCGGCGTGAGCTTCTGCCTGGCCGGCATTCAATCGTGCGCGTGTGAGGTCGCCTTTCTCGCGGTAAATGACAGTCATATCCGACATGACTGAAACTTCGCCGATAGCATCGCCCAGGTCCTGGTAGATCTGCATCGCTTGTTCGTGTCGTGCAATGGCGCCGTCGATGTCGCCGCGGCGTCGCAGGATTTTCGCCAGTCGATTCAACGCAGGGGCTTCGAAGCGCCTTTGACCGCGTAACTGGAATCCCTCAACGGCTCTTTCCGCAAAGTCCTGGGCTTCTGCCAGGAAACCGAGTTCCAGTAACAGGCCCGCGTAGTTGTTATCGAAGTTGGGCGATGGTTCGGTGCCGACAAGCTCGTACGCTTCCCTCGCCTGATCGTAATATTCCTTCGCCATCGTCGTTTCGCCGCGACGCCCCGCAATCAGTGCGAGATTGATATTTACGGTGGCGCGTTCAATCGCGCGACGTTCTCCCGACGCATGCTCGAGCGCCTCGATAAATCGCTTTTCGGCAGCATCGTAGTCGTTGCGAACGAAGTACATCACGCCGGATGAATTCAGCGTAGCGATCAATGCGCGCTCGTCGTCGCCAGCTAGGGCCTCTTCATACAAAGCAGCAAACTGCGTTTCCGCAGTTTCCCACTCTCGAAGGTCGCGTGTGCACAATGCGATCTCGTAACGAAGCCAGAACAGCTCCGGTTCCTGTTCTGCCGCAACCCGGAACAGCGTGCGCGCTTCTTCGTATTCGCCCTGCAATTCCAGGTCGAGCGCGCGCGCGTATATTTCGTTGACAAAGGAATCTGTCGATACCTTTGCGAAGCGCCCGACGGTTTCCGTTCCGGCGCTGGATACTACGCCAGCGATTACGCGAGCCATGTCGGCGGCCAGGACAGCGGGCGAATCGCCAACAATGACGCGACGCGTGCGGTGGCCATCGCCATAAGTAACGATAGCTCCGAGCCTGTACAAGCCGCCCTGCAAGTCCAGCGAGGTACTCAGCACCACCCCGGCCCCGGCGTCCCGGCGAATACGTTGCAGCAGCTCTTTTTTCGGAGGATGCAGGAATTCGGTATCGCCGACGACGCGAAGTACCGCCCGCTCCTGAGCTACATCGATGCCGGCATCCTCGAGCATGCGTGACAGAAGACCCATCAGTCCGACCCGCACCCACGACAGGTTTTCGTCGTCGACGCGGTTGTCGATCGGCATGACCGCCACCACGCCGGAGGTTACCGGCGGTGCCGGATCGCGGTACTTGAGCAACACAATGGCGATGGCAATCAGCAGCACGACAGCGACGGCGAAGACGTAGTGGGTCATGCGCGGTTTCCACCGCTCGCGCAATGCTCGCATCGTCGCGGTTTCGCCGATACCCGTGGGAGCTTTCTCTTGCTCTGCCGGCGCTTCGGGTTCGAGCTCGGCAACGAAGCGGTAGCCGTGGCTGTGCAGCGTGCGAATCACCGATTGCTGACTGGCATCGTCGCCGACGGCGCGGCGCGCTTTCATCACACAGCGCGTGAGTGAGGCCTCGGTAACGATGGAGCGGGGCCACAGTGCCGTCTGCAGCTCGTCCTTGCTGACTGCCCGGTCGCGATGTTGCAGCAGGTACAGGAGCAATTCGAAAGCCTTGGGCTCGGCATCCACCAACTCGCCTTCGTGCCGCAATTCCCGGCCGGCGTCGTCGAGCTCATAGGGTCCGAATCGATAAATCATGCCCGTAGGGCCTCCAGGTACCTGTGCGGGCAGTTACTTTGCCCTGAGTCAGTAATTGGTCAGCGAACAGTCAGTACTTCGTCCTGCGCCGGTCAGGACTGCGCCTGAGTGTATCCCGAGAATGTGCGCCAAGCCATTAGGCTTTTTTAATCAATTACTTACAGGAGAATACCCGTGAAACGCAGTCTCATATTCGTATACGGTGTACTGAGTTATGCCTTTTTCTTTGCAACCTTTCTATACGCGATAGGTTTCATCGGCAACATCGCCGTTCCGAAGTCCATCGATTCCGCGCCCGGCCTGCCGCTGATGCCTTCCCTGCTCATCGATTTTGGCCTGCTGGCATTGTTTGCAATTCAGCACAGCGGCATGGCGCGCCCGGCCTTCAAACGGTGGGTGACGCGATTTATTCCGAGCGAAGCCGAAAGGAGCACGTACGTGCTCCTGTCGAGCATTTGCCTCGCGTTATTGTTCTGGCTGTGGGCACCTCTTGGTGGAGTCGTATGGAAAGTTACGAGCGCTTGGGGGCAGGGGACACTGTATGGATTGTATTTTTCCAGCTGGGCGTTGTTGCTCTATGCGACTTTCCTGATCAATCACTTCGACCTGTTCGGATTGCGCCAGGTTTTCCATGCATTGCGTGGCACGGACATGCCGGCCTTGGAGTTCGCGACGCCTGCTCTATACAGGCTCGTCCGCCACCCGATATACGTGGGGTGGCTCGGGATCATGTGGTTTACGCCCACGATGTCCGGTACGCACCTGGTGTTCGCAGTGATTTCAACCTTGTACATCCTCGCCGGCATTCGGTTCGAGGAAAAAGATCTTGTCGATATGCACCCGGAGTACGCGCAATACAGGCAAAAAGTCCCGGCATTGATTCCGTCGTTTTCCAGACGCCTGAATGCGAAGACTGAAATGCAGTCTGTCTGAATCCGAGGGGCTGCGGCAACGGTCGGAGCCCTTTTTCTTGACCAAAACGGAGGTAGTAATCGTGAACTCAATCATGGCATGCAGGCACTACGCCTGGTTCCAGCGGCTGGGCGCCGCCAGCTTCTTTTTTTTTCTGGTCAAGGGTCTGCTGTGGGTTGCTGCACCTTTTGTCCTGCTGTGGTTCGGCTGAAAACGTCCCGGCCTGTCAGTGTCGGGTCGTCGACGCCGGCTTTGCAGCCAGCGAACTCAGCTCACGCAGCAGCTCGGTCCCCAGATCCTCGAGCTGGCCGTCACCATGTGGCTCGAAATGATCGGTGCGCCCGGTATCGATGTCTGTCGATTCCGCGGAGCCGCCGGCATGGAACTGCAATTTGCAGACACCGACAGAAATGCTGTCATTGTCCTTGATCGCAAACTGGCGGAAGCGCCTTCCGTTCACGAACGTACCATTGGTGCTGCCAAGGTCCACGATTCGTACGGCGCGCGGCGCATTGACGATCAGAGCGTGATAGCGGCTGACGGTCGGATGATTGATGCAGATATCGCACATGACGTCCCGACCGATCAGAATGTGCCCCTTGTCCAGTGACCGCTTCTGTACGACTTCATCATCAATGCGGGCAGTGATGTGTCCGTGCGCGGCACGGACCGGCATTTGGCGCGCCGCCTGGACCTTCGCCAACGGTAAAGCCCCTTTCGGTTTTTCCGGCTGGGAATCCTGCCTTAACTGATCTTCCGCCATCGCTACGACTTCCGGCGTGACAAGTGGCGTCTGATCGTCGTCGAGCAACTCGAGGCATTTGGAACACATGTCGCTCAGCACATCCGGTACGCCACCGCTGATTTCGTGCAGCAGCCCAACGGCCTCAAAATCGAACACCTGGCCAACGTGTCGTTGTCCGCCGGCTTCCACCCGCCGCTTGACGTATTCGCGGCTCTCCGTTTCTGTCAGCGGCGAAAGATAGATTCGATCACGAGTCTGGCCGCGTATGGCATTCAATGGCGGCTCGCTGAGCAATTGATTCAGGCCGGGCTGGCCGGTCAGGATCACCATCAGGCCGTATTTTCCGGCGGCCTCCATTTCAACCAGCCGGCGAATCTTGTCCAGCATCCAGCAACTGTTGTCCTGGGCTTCCTCGATACAGATTATGGTCCGGCAATGATGGGTTCGTTGATACGACAGGAACATCGTAAAGATCTTTTCGAGATCGGCGAGATTCATGTCCTTCGGCTCGAAACCAATGGCACGAATTATTCGCCGCATGGCCATGACGGGATCCGCACAGGGCTCGGTCACCCGGGCGACCGCGATGTCGTCTGCAGCGATATCGTTGAGAAATCGGCTGATTACGAAACTGGCACCGCTCTTTCCTTCGCCAATCACGATCGACAGGGGAGACAATGCCTTGTATGCCAGTCGCAGGCGCTCCAATGCGTTGCGGTGGCAATCGGTCAAAAACGGCTGTTCCGGCTCGATATCGGGTTGCGCCGGCGGGGCGATTCGGGCTAGCTGTGGAGGACTCATGTCGCTTACCTCTTTGGCCTTTTCAAACATGCAGTTAAAGGCTCTTGTTGAGTTTTTTTTTAGCTTTGCCAGTCTAGTGCAAGCCCCTCCTCAAGTAAAGTCGAGCCTAAGCTTAGGGATTCAAGCCCTTGAAAAACACCGCAATCGTTTGCGTTTTTCGGTACCTTGCTGGCCGCCTGTGATCGCTTGCCGAGCTGCAAGATCATCTCTGCGAAATAACATACAATAACGCCCACAACCTATTGAATTAAAAATATAAATCAAATCGATCACGGGCGCTGGGCTGGGAGCTGCCTGCCTGCCTGGTGAGGTCGGCTGCACCTCACGGAAAGCTCAGGTTTGCGGCATGGGGATTTCGTCCTTGTGCCGCGATAACCAGTCGTCAAAGTTCTGCAGGTCCTTGTTCAGCGAGCGGGCTTCGTGCAGGCCGCGCGCGCGACAGAATTCTTCGCTGAAGTCGCGGTTGAACTGAAACATATTGCCGAGATCGTCGGCGCCGGCAAATCCGAAGCTTCGGTAGGTGTCCGGGTCGACGGCGTCATACCGGACAACCCGGCCGAGTGCCTTGCTAAGGGCGGCTGCCATCTCCGCGCCGCTCAGGTATTCACCGGCCACCCCGACGGTGCGGCCGATGTATTTGGCGCCACTGCGAAAAATGCCGTAGGCGCAACGGCCTATGTCGTCGCTGGCGATACCGGGCAGCTTCTTGTCACCCATGGCCATGGTGATGGTCAACGCGCCGTCTGCGCCGACCTGTGGTCCCATTCCGAAATGGATCAGGTTGTCCCAGTAGTAGGAAGTGAGCAGGAACGTGGTCGGAACCTTGCGATCGGTAAACTGCCCGTTGGCTTCTCCCTTTGCGTCGAAGTGGGGCACCTTGTACTTACCCATCAGTGTGGGCATCCGGTTGTCGCTTAATGGAATCCAGTTTCGCGAATCCTCCAGCGTCGACCAGATGACGTGCTTCAGTCCGCATTCCTTCGCCGCCTCGGCCATCTTCGCGGCCTGAGCAAGCTCCTTGTCCGGCGAAAAGTGCTCCCAGAAATTGGTTACGCAATAGGCGCCGTACGCGCCGTTGAAAGCCTTCTTCAGGCTGTCGACGTCGTCGAGGTCCGCCTGGACCACTTCGGCGCCAAGTTTCGCAATTGCAACAGCCTTGTCGGACTTAGGATTTCGGGTTACCGCCCGAACGCCGAATTTGCTTTTGGCGTCGCCGAGTATTGCCCGTACGAGTCCGCCGCCTTGTGCGCCCGTCGCACCGGTTACGACGATGATCTTCTTGCCGGAGGCCTTCGCTTTGCGGACGCGCGTCGCTGCTTTTGCGGATGCTTTCGCAGGTCTTTTCCTGACCGGCTTCGACTTCGCCTTGGCGACTTTCTTTTTTGCGCCCTTTTTTTTCGGGCCTGATGCCGGTTTTTTGTTGGCTTTCGCCGTTTTCGTTTTCACGCCGGCCTTTTTCCTGGCGGGGGCTTTCGATTTCCTGGCCATGTTTGCACCTCGGTGTAAGGCGTTGACTAACCCAATGGCGGCGCAGGCGCAGCCTGCGCGCAGAAACCAATTTATACGCCTTCCGAGGATTCCTGCCTACTGTCCCCGGTCGGCTGACCACGACCGGGTTTGATATAGGCTAGAGTGGCACGATAGCGCCATCCCGGTAGCGCACTTTGCCGCCTACGATAGTCATCACGATCCTGGTGTCGCGGATCTTGTCGTCCGGCACGGTGAGAAGGTCCTGTGACAAAACCGTGATGTCGGCCAGCTTGCCCGTAGCAAGCGACCCTTTGAGGTCTTCCTCGAATGCGGCGATCGCATTGCCCATCGTGTAGGAGTAGAGCGCGCGCTCGCGGGAATAGACCTCCTGCGGCTGGAATTTCGTGCCGTCCGGGAGGATGCGGGTAACCGAGCAATGAAAGCTCGCAATCGGGTCGATCTCGTCAACCGGCGGATCCGTGCCATTGGTCGGTGTGGCGCCGGCTTCCGCCAGGGTGTTGAAAATATAGCCTCGTTCCAGCGTTCGTTCCGGTCCAAGCCGGTCGACCACCCAGGGCCCATCGGAACAGGCGAATATACCTTGTACCGCCGGTATGATCCCCAGATCGACAGTACGTTGAACGTCATCCGGATGAATGACCTGGGCGTGCTCGATGCGCCATCGAAGATCTTTCTTGTCCGGATGTCGCGAGAATTCCGCTTCGTAGATGTTCAACAATTCGCGATACGCGCGATCGCCGATGCCCTGGATCGCCATCTGGTAAGCATTTTCGATCGCGAGTTTGGCAGAAGCCTCGATCTCCTCGATCGGAACTACGTTGAGACCGTGACTCCGTGGCATATCCGCGTACGGCTCAAGCAGCCAGCCGCCGTGCGTGCCGAGTGCTCCGTCGAGAACCTTTTCGCCGATGCTGCGCACGGTCAGGAAGTTGTCGCCGTAGCCAACCATTCGATAATCGGCAAGCCGACCTTCCATATCCTTCGCATCTTCCTCGAACGCCATATAAAGACGAACCGGTAGTTTGCCTTCGTCAGCCATCTTGCGAATGAGATCCACTTCGGCAAACGTGGTGCCCAGATCCTGAAATGAGGTAATACCGTGACGCAGCGCTTCTTCGCCACCGAGCGTAACCATGCGGCGCAACTCTGCTTCTGCAACGCCTGCCTGTCGTCGGCCCTGGTGACCGGAGTAAGCCTGGCGAAAAACGTCCTGTGCGGCTTCACGCATCATGCCGGTCGCGTGTCCGTCGGAATCCCGGACGATCTCACCACCTTCAGGAGGCTGCGTCGTATCCGTGAGCTCGACCAGCGTCATCGCTTTCTTGTTGACGAAAACCCCATGACCGCTGGTGTGAATCAGCATCACCGGGTGCTCGGGAGTTGCTGCACTTAGCGACGCATGTGTAGGCAGTCCCTCGACCAGCACGTCCTCCTTTGTTTGCCATTTGTCCTGGTGCCAGCCGCGGCCGATGATCCATTCACCGGCTGGCGTATTCCTGGCCGATTCGGCAACCATCGAAACGATTTCGGAAAAACTTTTCGCATAGCGAAAATCAAGGATCAGCAAGGATCCACCGAAACTCGTGTAGTGACCGTGGCCTTCTATGAGCCCGGGAATGGCGGTTTGGCCGCGGAGATCGATAACTTCGGTGCCTTTTCCTACGTAGGCCGCAATCTCCTCGTTCGTACCTACGGCAACGATGCGGTCTCCGCTTGCGGCGAGAGCTTCGGCTCTGGGCAGTGCTGGATCGACTGTCACGACAATTCCGTTGGTCAGCACCAGGTCCGCTACCGGATGGACGCTGGAGGGACCGCAGGCGCTCAATGCTGCCATCATTGGAATCAAGCCTAAGTAGCGCATCGTTTCTCCCGAATCATTTGCTGCATATCTGCATGACTATTGCGGGCCCTTGGGAAAATGACCAACGACCTTTGACAGGCTTATCGTATTGCATGAGGTGATGCTGGTCGACCTCGATCCATGCCTCATTGGCAGTGCGGACCCGTGCTGATCTGTCCGTCGCGTAGACCAGAAGCGTATCGGCATCGACAAGCAAATCCCGAGGAGCATTGCCGTCTGGCACATCGACATGTGCAACACAGTGTTTACGATGGCATATCACGTTAAAGTCCCGGATCGGCCCGTCGTGCAGCGTGGCGATGGTTTCGTGGTCGCCCGAAAAACGAGCGGCGGAAAAACGTGTAGACAAACTATCGATCTGCCCGGTCGAATGCTTGAGCGTGATGCCGCGACCTTCCAACAACAACAACGTCCTGTCGCAACCGGGAAAATGAGAGAACGGCCCGTCGCTATCGACGACAGCGATACTCAGGCGCCAGGCGAATCCGTCGCAACCGGGCAGGGACCGCGACAGCAGCGCCAGGGTTTCGCCACGGCCGTTACGCCATGGCACTGTCCGAAAGGATTCGGGTGTATGAATCGAATAGCTGCTCACATTGACCGGGTATTCGACACGTTCATCGATGCTGGAACAGCAGACTATAGTTCGTCCTCATCATGCAATGCACGCCCGCCATCGCAGGCGGACGTGCGTTGTCGTGACAAGAGTGCTCTTTATTCCAACGCGTTTACGGCGAATGCCACGTAGGGCAGTGCTATTCTCCGGCAGCTTCTTCGACCATTTACATGGCGGCCGACGTGCAGGTCGACACTTTGTCGAACGCTTTCTGCAGTGCCCGCCCTTCATCGCTGTCATAAGCTCTTACGTCGGCCGCGTAGACCTCCAGGTTCGGGTAAGAGTCGACGTACATCACGACGCTCAGGTCGGACGACACCATCGGCGTTGCCACGGAACCGCGGAGGTCTTTGCCGTGCGGTTTCTTGTTTGCCCAGGAAACCCAAGCGGCCTGCGCAGCCCGCATGTCGGCCACGACATGCCCCTCGTTGAGTGTGCAGGTCCAGACCTGGTTCACTCTCGAGTCGGCAAGAACGGCGTTGCCTGCCGCCAAGAGGATTAGCGCGCCGGCGAGACGCCAGCTCCTGTCAAATGTGCACATGTCTTGAATCTCCCTAAGTTATTGTTATAATTGAAAAAAAGAGCAGCCATGCGAATAAGTATAGGAGATTACCGGCGGCTCGCAGGCAAGGAAACCTTTGACCGCCCGGACCCGAGTATGTGGATCGCGCAATCAGCGAAAGCTTGCCGCGACCAGCGCGGCGATTTCCGCGTGCAATCCGCTGAGGGTTGCGACGTCGACGTCGGACCAGGACATGTAAACGGCCAAGACAATCGGTTGCCCGTTGGGCGGCCAGGCGACCGCGATATCGTTCACCGCACCGTTCATGCCGGTGCCGGTCTTGTCGCCAACACGCCAGGTCGACGGCAATCCGGCCCGCAGCCGTCTCGTCCCGGTCGTGCTCGCTACCATCCAGTCCTGCAAGCGCTTCCTGGAGTCTTCGCTCAGTTCTTCCGAGAAAAGTAGTCGACGCAAGCTTTCGGCAACCGCCCGCGGTGTGGTGGTATCCCGTTCATCGCCGCGCGCGTTCTCGTTCAGCTCGACTTCGTAACGATCGAGGCGGGTGATGTCGTCGCCACCCTGGCGAAGAAACTGCGTCAATGCTTCCGGCCCGCCGATGATCTCCAGTAGCATGTTGGCTGCCGTATTGTCGCCGAGAGTTACTGCCGCATCGCTCAGATCCGATAGCGACATCGCTGCGTCTTCCACCAGCTCCCCAACCACGGGCGAATAGGGCTGAATGGTTACGCCTTGCAGGCTGACAGTGTCCGCCAGGTTCAGTTGGCCATTGTCAACCTGAGCCAGTACCGCTGCAACCAACAAGGGCTTGAACGTCGAAGCCATTGCAAAGCGTTCATCGGCCCGATAGGCCAATTCGTTTCCGGTTGCCGTATCAAGCGCATAGACGCCAATACTGCCGCCGGTCCGTTGTTCCAAAGCGAAAATTGAATCGGCGAAACTGTCGGAATAGGCCCTGTTGGAACGGTGGCAGCTTGCTGCAGCAAAAATTACGAGGCACGAGAGCAGCAGTGGCCAAATCAAGTAAAGACTTTCGATCCGCTTCAACTGCAATTTGGACTCAAGATGAAAAATGTAAGGTGGCCGCAATTTAGCAGCCAGGAATGCGGCGGCCAAGCGTCAGGTCCTTGTCCCCAAGTGCTAGTGCTAAGCTGTTTGATTTCCGAGATGATTCCGATGAACGATACATGCTCGCAAAAGGTATCTTGCGCGATCGGATACCTCGCCTTGGCCTGTATTACTCTGGTCGCCGTCGAAGCCATTGGCCAGCAGGTTGCAGACGACAACTGGGTGCCGACGGTTAACAAACCTGCTTTTCCGGCCGGTTCTGGGCCCGTAGTCCTGGTCGATGCCGCGCACGGCAATTTCCACACTATCGACGGCCGCTTTGCGGCATTTGCCGAGTTGCTGCGCCTCGACGGCTACCGGATGCGAAATTCGGATGCCGCGGTGACGACGGCTTCACTTCGGGAGGCGAGGGTATTCGTCATTTCGAACGCAGTAGCAGGCGGCGACGACGCCGAGTGGGTGCTACCCACGCCGCCGGCTTTCACCGCCACGGAAATCAAAGCCATTGTGCAGTGGGTTCGGGACGGTGGCTCGCTGCTGTTAATCGCCGATCACATGCCGTTCCCCGGCGCGACCGCCGATCTGGCCAATGCATTCGGCGTTGTTTTTTATAACGGCTACGCCATGAAATCTCCAACGGAAGGCAGAACGCTGTCATTCGCGCGTTCTTCAGGCCTGCTGTCAGATCATGCCATCACGCGCGGTAGGTCGGAGGCCGAGGCCATACAAAGCGTAACCAGCTTCACCGGTCAGGCGTTTCGTTTCGTCACGGAAGTTCAGCCGCTGATGCGCATGCCGGATGACTGGTTTGTCTACCTGCCGCGCGAGGCGGGCGAGTTCGACGAGTCAACGCCCTACGTGTCCACAAGAGGCCTCATCCAGGGCGGCGTGCTGAGATTCGGATCGGGCAGGGTTGCAGTGTTCGGTGAGGCGGCCATGTTCACGGCACAAACCCGGGTTCGCGATGGCGTCGTCGGGACAATGGGGATAAACCACCCATCGGCGCCGGAGAACGCCCAGTTCGTACTGAACGTGTTGCACTGGCTGACCGGCTTGCTTGCTGACTAGCTCAGCAAAGCCGCGTCGTATTGCATGCAGCCCGATCCCGGGCGCTTACCCATAGCGCTCGGTAAGTGCGCGAAAAAACGGCTCGGGATCGAGATCGCGGCCGGTGGCCCGCGTAATTATTTCTTCCGCACTGAGGCTCGAGCCATGAATGTGCACCTGCTCGCGAAGCCAGCCTGTCAATGATTGCAGGTCACCTCGCTCGAGAGCGGCGTCCAGGTCGTGGCGGCGGTTGAAACTTTCGATCAACTGGGCGGCGTACAGGTTGCCGATCAGGTAGGTCGGGAAATAACCGAACATACCAAGGGCCCAATGCACGTCCTGCAAGCAACCCTCGCGCGCGCTATCGGGCCGGACACCCAGCAGACGCTGGCTTAGCTCGTTCCAGGCGCCTGGAAGGTCCGTGACCTTGAGATCATCGGAGAGCAGCGCCAACTCCAGCTGGTATCGCAACAGAATGTGCAGGTTGTAGGTAACTTCGTCCGCTTCGACGCGTTTCAGACCGGGCCGGACTACGTTGATGGACTTGACAAGCTCTTCCGGACTCCAGCCATCGAACACGCCGGGGAAATGTTCGAGAAAGTCCGGCAGGTAATGTGTCCAGAATCCGCGTCGGCGTCCGACGTGATTTTCCCATAGTCGCGACTGAGACTCGTGAATGCCCATGCCGGGACCTTCCGCAAGCAAAGTGTTGCGCAGTTCACTGCCAAATCCCTGGTCGTAAAGCGCGTGGCCGCCTTCATGAAGCGTTGCGAACAAGGCGGGCATCGGGTTGCGCAAATCCGAACGGATCGTCAATCGAACGTCGTTCGGACTGGCCATCAGTGTAAACGGATGCGTCGAGAGGTCGATGCGGCCGCGCGTGAAATCGAAACCCATGTCGAGCAGCACCTTGCGGCAGAATGAAACTTGCTGTGTTTCCGGGTAGTGCGCGGTCGGTAGGGGAGTGGCAGTTCGTGTTGTTTCGGTCAGTCTGCCGACCATTGGCTCGAGCCGCTTGCCGACGGCGTCGAGTACAGGCTCCAGACGGCCGCGTGTCATGCCAGGTTCGTACTCGTCGAGTAACGCATCGTACCCGTCGTTTGACCTGCTCAGAGCCTGTGCACGTTCGCGCACTAGCGCCAGCACATTGGCGAACGGTTTGGCAAAAATCGAAAAATCGTCTTCTCGAAGCGCCAACTCCCAGGAAGCCAGGCAACGAGAGCGTATTTCTGCAAACTTCCGCACAAGTTCGTCCGGCAAGGCGAGAGCAATGCGGCGATGTCGGCGGAGTCTTTTCAGTTCCGCCTTTGTCAGAGTGTCACTGGAGGGATCCAGTGCAACGCGTTCGATTAGTTCGCCGAGTTCGTCTGCTGCGAGAAGCCGGTGCCGCAAGCCTTCGAGTGTGGCCAGTTGTGCCCCGCGTTCGGGACGCCCACGCTCGGGCAGATAGGTCTCCTCGTCCCAGTTCAGGAGACCGATCGTGCCGTCCAGCTGGCGCAGATCGGCAATCATACCGGCAAGTCGGGCTTTCGCATTGCCGTCGGGAATAGAGGCTCGCGCCGGTGCCCTCAGTTCCGGCGGCTTGTGACCGATAAGTACGGCCACCAGTCCGCCGCGTTGTGCGACGTTTATGACCTGGCGCTGTGAGACCCGGCCCAGCGTACCAATACCGTGGTCTGTCGCGGCAAAACCGAAAACCGTATAGAAGGGCTCGTCGCTGACACGACCGTCCTTCCCGACTATGGGAAATTCGTGCACGGGCAGGTTGGCGGCCGACTGCACGACCCACGAGCGGTGCGGATCGTCGGCAAGGGAAAGGGCCTCATCGATCAAGGTATCCCACTTGCCTGCTTCGATCGTGGATCCAATGTGAATACCAGCGCCGCCATAACCGCGATTCGGTTTCAGCACGAGTTCCTCGCGGTGGCGCCGAATGAACTCCGGAAGATCGCCTTCCCCGTGCGGCAATGTCACGCGCCGTGGCGAAACGATTCGCGTCCACAATATGTGACGTCGAAACAGGCGCAATTCTTCGGAGCTGAAATATTTTCCGGCGAGCCCCTCGTCGGTGAAAACTTCGAAGCAACTCTTGTGATCGAAGTCGCCGCCCAGCGATGACACCATGCGATTCTGCTTGAACAGCAAGCGCATGGCTTCGAATCGAATACCCTCCGCGCGTTCGAGTTCGAGCAGGTCGCGCGCCTCGTAATCGCGGTAGGCAATGTCGACTCGCACATCCTGAAACCAGACTTCGCCTGCGCCTACCTCGAGTTCGCGCGGATCGGCATGGACGATCGTCGCGCCATGCCGCTCGCGACAGAAATCACGAAGCGAAGGTTGCTCGGTCGGCCCTTCGCCCGAGTACTTGGGTTCGATCAGGCACAGATTCCCGCCTTCCCGACCAACCGCACGCGCGTGGTCGAGCAGCACCTGCAGGAAGAGGTCACGCTGGTCGCGCGGCAATTCCAGTTTGAGATCAGGATCGTGAGCACAGATCGTCGGCACGATATTGCGCGCGACCAGCGCTTCGGCCACGGGCGCAAAATGCAGACCGCCAACGCCGGACAGGTTCGGTTCGATGAACTGCAACGAGTCCTGCCAGCGTGCCCCTGTGAAGTCGCATACGGCGTCAAGCCGCCCGTACACGGGATTGAGGCGACTGTGATCGGGCCCCCAGATCTCACGCAGGAATTCCTCTTCGTCCGACGCAATGGGCAGCAGCGCTCGCACAGCCGGGTCGGACAGGTACAAGTCGGGCAGGCGCCGCAGGGCATCCGTTATACGGCTGCAAACGTGATGCAGGTAAGCGACTTGCTCGGGCATAACAACCAACGGCCGCAACATGACGCGGACTGTCTCTGTTACGCCTTCGCGTTCGTACACGACGGCATTGGCCCAGGCGTCGGCACCGAGCGTGCGCTCGAGCTGCGCAAGCGAGGCGGCAGAAATCTGGGCGGCGGCTCGCCGGACCCGCGTATCGAGGGTCTTGGCGCTCAAACCAAGTTCTTCGGTGGGTGAGGGCATCCGCTACCGGTCAGCTAGAAATGAGACAGCTTGCCGCGCCGCGTGGGGGCTGGCTATAGGTAGTTGTGCAAAGAGTGTTGCTGTCGCCCGCAGTGCGGGCTCCTACAGTCGGAGCTGCCGGTCGACGGCATCGCGGGTTTGCGGCAAAGGCTGCCAGGCGCCGGCCGCCGGTTCCAGGCGAGCAGCAACGTCTGATACGGGCCACCGACCGGACGTCCGGCTGGTTGCCTTCGCGCGTACTCCTCGTAGTTTCGCAGCGCGATATCGAATTGCCTGGCGGCGTGCGCAATGTTGTCAGTGTCCAGGATCAGTGTGAGGTTTTCCGGGTCGGCCTGCAGTCTCGCCGAAATCTGCCGCACCGCTTCTTCGTTGTTTCCGGCGGCAAGTTCCGCGAAGGCGATAAGTGAATCGCTGACGCGGCGGGCTTCGGCATGCTCGGAGATCAGGTTAAAACTGTTCATTAACGTGAAATTCGATGCGAGATCGTTCGGGTTTTCTGTATAGGCTTTGAGGCCCCACTCGATGCCGTCCGCGATATTTCCGGTGTGTTCGGCTGCGTCCGCGTGTTTCCAGTACGAGGCCCAGGCGCTGCTCTGCGGCAGCAAACCGTCTGCGACTTTGTGCGCTTCCTGCGATTGCTGGGTGACGACAAAGTAATTGGCCTGATTCAGGCGCGCGATGACCGATAGGGGGTCGACCTCAGGCATTTCGTCCGGAAGATCCTGAAATTCGCTACCGGCCGAGCTCGCCCAGCGCGATGCGCTGCCAGTTCATCGCGTCGGTGTAGCTCGGGTTGCTGTCCAGCGCCATTCGGGTATCGGAAACAGCTTGCTGCCAGTCGCCGGTGTGAATGGTCATTAGTCCGCGTGCGGCGTGCGCCTCCGGCAGCTCGGGAGCGAGTTCGAAAGCCAGATTGATGTGCGGCGTCGCGCGCCGGTTCACTTCTGTCATCGACAGGTCGCCGTAGGTTCCACCTGAATCGAGCAGCAGTATGGTGACGATGGCGAGCTGCGCATGCGCCGGCGCATAGATTGCATCGAGTCTCTGTGATCGTTCCAGGTGTCGCACGGCGTCTTCCAGCGACTCGCGACCACGCTGGTGAATCAGGCGGCGGCCCTGCAGGAACGCATCGTAGGCCTGCGTGTTGGCGGCCGCGATGACCATCGGTTGCGGGTCGTCAACTGCGTCCTTGCCAAGACCCAGTTCGGCTTCCAGTGCATCGCCAATGGCGGCGGCAATCTCGTCCTGTATAGCGAAAACGCCGTCGAATTCACGATCGTAGGTTTCGGACCACAGGTGATAGCCGTCGGAGGCTTTGATCAGCTGTGCAGTCATACGCAGCCGCGTACCGGATTTGCGCACGCTGCCTTCGAGCACGTGTGCCACTTTCAATTGCTCGGCAATCTTGACGATATCCTCGTTCTCGCCCTTGAACTGGAATGACGAGGTGCGTGCGGCAACGCGCAGGTTCTGGTACTGCGCAAGTACGTTAAGTAACTCCTCCGAAATTCCGTCCGACAAATATTCCTGTTTCGGATCCGAACTCATGTTGACGAAAGGCAATACCCCGTTCGATCGGTCGCGCACCGACGAGGAAAGCACTTCCGCTTTATCGATTTTTTCGCGAACAGCCTGCAAACCCTGCGGTACTGATGGGCTACGGTACTGAATTACTTTTCATCTTCAGTTATCAGGTATTCGGCACTCTGCAGCATCTTTACCGAGGAGATCGCAACTTCCATCAGGAACAGAAGAAGGGCCAGAACAAGCAACAACATCGCCAGCACAAACAATGACGCCAGCACCGTGCTCAAATCGAACGGGGCAAATGTGCCGATAAAGAGGCGGATAATGACTACGCAAATCAGTAGCGCCGAGCTGACCGACAGCCGCATGGCCCAATTGATGATCTTGATGCGACGCCAAAGATCGTTCATTTCTGCCAACAGGCGATCCTTGTGGATTTCTGACGCAACCTGCGGCATACGTGCCTCGATCCGTCGCATCCGGTCAACCACGCGACCGAATCGCGTGGTAACAACCGACAGAATTGCGCCGATACCGGTTAACAGAAAAACCGGGGCGATGGCCGACTGAATGGCGGCGGATACAGAATTTGCAGGAGTTGTAAGTTCCACTGAGTTCGGTCCAAAAGGCCGAGTTGCAGAATGGTCCAAAGTAACAGTGCGTTGTTACGATACTGCGTAAACACGAATCATTGAAGTCAGCATCACCGGGGAGCCTCGGCGTTAGCAGCCAGCTTGCCAAGATACGCGGCAAATTCCGGGTCTTCCCCTTGCAGCAGGTCTGGTATGGCTTCGCGGAAGTCGTCGCGTGCGCACCATTCTTCCATGAAGTCTTTCCACGAATGCCAGCGCCTCGCGTCTTTTCCCGACAGGTCCGGTTCGTACAACAGCAGGTACGCACGCTCGAACAGTGCAATCAGAATTCCAAATATGGCTTGCATGCGCTCGCGTTGCTCCTCGTTAAGATCACCTGTACGCGTCTTGGACATCAGTCGCAGGTCCGGATTATCCAGCGCGAGGCGCAGAAAATCCTGATAGCTTCCGGCGAGTGTTTCATAAACCTCTTCTTCCTCTGCAACACGTTCCTTGCGTTTCTCGTAAAGGAATACAGCCATCGCGAGCGGCAAACCGAGGACGGTGACGACATAGCTGAGGAGTTCCCAGATTTCCAGGTTCATGGCAAATCAGTCGATCACGACAGCTTTGACAATGGCGAGGTGATCGCTCACTCCCCGCTTGAACGCATCGACGCTGATGCGTTCGTCGTTGCCGTGAATCCTTGAGAATTCCGACTCCGGGACCACGACAGGATCAAAACCATAACTGGCAATACCCAGATCCCGGGTGAAATGGCTGTCGGTGAATCCGGTTGAAACCGACGGAACCACCCTGGAGCCGGGGTGACGTTCAGCCGTGACTTCTTCAATGGCACGGTAGAGCAGGGTGTTTGTCTCGGATACCGCCGGCGTGAAGGCCATGATCACTTCGATTTCAATTCCCGTACTTTTCAGCAATTCGCGCAGCTCGCTGACGAATAACTCGCTCGGCCGGTCCGGGAGGATGCGGCAGTCGATCTCAGCCCACGCTTTTGGCGGAACGACATTGATCTTGTTCGAGGCTTCGAAACGGGTTATCGAGCAGGTGTCCCGCGTCAGGGCATGCATTAACGGCGAATGCTTCTGCAGCCTGGAGAGGAAACCCGGTTCTTTTACTGCTGCCGCGATCTTGCGGTAGGACTCCTGCCACTCCGGCGCCGCACTCGGCGACAGCGACCGAAACATTGCGTCCACAGCGTCCACGATACGCGGCGGGAACGGGTTGGCGCGAAGGATGGCCAACGCATCCACGATTCGTGTGACCGACGACGTCGCATTTGGCATCGAGCCATGGCCGGGCGTATCGACGGCGACCAGTCGCAACCAGACCGGAACTTTTTGCGTCACTTCTACGTTGAAGATGAGTTCCTTGTCGGCCTGCTCGCCGTTGCCGCCTTCGTTGATCAGCAGACCGGCGCCGCGGAAGACTTCCGGGTGATGTTCGACCAGCCACCCGGCACCGTAGAGGCCGCCGGCTTCTTCGTCGGCCGTTGCGACCAGTACGACATCCCGATTCAGTGGCATGCCGGAACGTTTGAGGCTGACGAACGTGGCAAGTTGCGAGATACCCGTTCCTTTCATGTCCAGCGTGCCGCGACCCCACAGGTAACCGTCGCGGATCTCGCCGGAGAGCGGATCCGAAGTCCAGTAGTTCGGGTCTGCCGGTACGACATCCGTGTGCTGCAGCAGAATCAGTGCCGGCTCGTCGCCGCCCGCCAGCCGTGCCCACAGGTTGCCTCGGCCGGGCGCGCTGTCTGCGGTTTGATAGGGTATGCCTTCGGCCTCGAGAATAGCGGCTATGAACTCGACGGCCCGGGTTTCATTGCCCGGCGGGTTAACGGTATCGACCCGGATAAATTGCTGCAGCCAGGCCAGTGCCTCGTCCTCAATGGACTGAGCGTTTGCGCCAGTGGCTGCAAGCGCCGCCGCGATCAGCACCGTGAAAACACCCGCCGTCGATTTCACAATCTTATTTCTCAAGTGTCGCACTCATTGTGATCTTTGCGTTCAGGACCCGTGAAACCGGGCAGCCTGACTTGGCATCGTTCGCCGCCTTGTCGAAGCCCGCCTTGTCAGCTCCGGGCACTTTCGCGCTGACATCCAGATGGACTGCTGTAATCGAAAAATTTCCGTCGACCTGCTCGAGACTCACGATGGCTTTGGTACGGATTCTGCTTGCCGTCAGTTCGGCTTTGCCGAGGATGTTCGACAGCGCCATCGAGAAACATCCGGCATGGGCGGCGGCGATGAGTTCTTCAGGGTTTGTGCCGGCACCGTTTTCGAAGCGCGTGCCGAACGAATACTGGGCGTCTTTCAGTACGCCGCTATCCGTACTGATCTTTCCCTTGCCTTTCTTGAGATCGCCATGCCACTCGGCGCTTGCACTGCGTTTCATGATTCCGGTCTCCTGTTCAGGTTGGAAGTCTCGACAATCATACGATGTGAATCGATTACCGAGGGTTCGCAATAGCCTACAACACCTGCAACGGTAAGTGCGCAGTATCGCAAGCTCTACGCATCAGCCTCCAATGCCGCGCTTACCCAGGCCGGCACCATATTGTGCCGTCACTGTCGCTGTGTCGGGGTGGGGCGCTAGAATCCGGGTCGACGGTGCTAAACCGGCACGCTAAAGGAATCCGCGATGTCCATCAGTGAAAAAAAGGCGGCGATAAAAGAAGTCATCGAACAGCGCGATTCGCGGGCAGGCATGGTGTTCAGCATCGGCGTCCAGGTACTGATCATCGTATCGCTGATCAGCTTTTCTCTCGATACCTTACCGGACCTCTCCCAGCGTGTGATGTTGCTATTGCAGGTGGTCGAAGTGGTAACCGTGCTATTGTTCTCCGTCGAGTACGCGTTGCGCCTGTACGTTGCCGATAACAAGTGGCAGTTCGCGAAAAGTTTCTACGGCATAATCGACCTGCTCGCAATTCTGCCGTTCTATCTCGGCTTGATTTTCACGACACTCGGCATCGATTTTCGCGCGATTCGTATTTTTCGCCTGCTGCGACTGTTCCGGACCTTCAAACTGGTCCGATACAGCAAAGCCATACGGCTATTCGGCAAAGCGTTCGCCATCGCAAGAGAAGAGCTGGTACTGTTCCTGGTCGCGACATTGATGCTGTTCTACTTCGCGTCTGTTGGCATCTGGTATTTCGAAAGCGAGGCACAGCCGGAGGCGTTCTCGTCGGTTTTCAGCAGTTTATGGTGGGCCGTGGTGACGCTGACGACCGTCGGCTATGGCGACATCTACCCGATAACCGTCGGCGGCCGAATTTTCACGTTCTGCCTGTTGTTGATCGGTCTTGGCACGATCGCGGTACCGAGTGGTATTGTGGCGTCGGCGCTGAACAAAGCGCGTGCGGAGATCGATAGCGAATGATACGAATAGCAAAACTGATCCTGATTGCCCTCCTGCTGGTCGGCTGCGGGCAGGGAGCCGTTCCGCCAGCGACGCCTGACAGTATTTTCACCGGTGCTTTTGTTACGGGCGATACAAACGAGCCGGAAGTCGAGGCCATCGCCGTGATTGATGGAAAAATTGTGGCCAGTGGCGGTCGCGACGAAATAATTTCAAGTGCAGGCAGCAGTACACGAATCGTCGAATTCGCCGGCGTTGCCGTGCCGGGGTGGGTGGACGCACACGTGCACGTGGCCGGGCTGGGCGAGTTCCTCGAAACCCTTAACGTCCAGGCTATGAACAAGCAGTCGATAGTCCGGAAAGTTGCCGATGCCGTTTCGGCAGCAGCTGCAGGCGACTGGATAGTCGGCCGTGGCTGGGACGAGGGCTATTTCGACGTCGAGGCAGACCCGACCGCCGCCGATCTCGATGCGGTGAGTCCGGACAATCCGGTGGTGCTGGCCGGCATTGGCGGCCATTCAATTTGGGTGAATTCTCAGGCACTTGAGCGGGCCGGCATCGCGGCGAATACGCCCGATCCGGCCGGCGGGCGCATCGTTCGCGACGCCGATGGCATGGCGACGGGCTTGTTGCTGGAGCGCGCAGAGTCGCTGGTCACTTCGGTGATGCCGCAAACCGATACGCCGGAAACGCTGGAGCGCCGGATGCGGGCAGCGCTCGGGCAATATTCGCGCTGGGGCCTTACCGGCGTGCACGATGCCGGCGTCGGTCTTGATGAGATCGAAATTTACAAGAAGCTTGCTGCAAATGGTGAATTACCGTTGCGTGTTTATGCGATGGCACATGGTGAAAAGGCTGTGGCGAGATACCTTGCCAGTGGGCCTGAAATCGGCCTGTTTGACAATCGGCTGACAGTTCGCAGTTTCAAGATCTACGTCGATGGTGCTCTCGGTGCGCGCGGCGCGGAATTGTCCGAGCCCTATAGTGATGCACCGGAAACCCGCGGCCTGCGGCAAATGGAGGACGGTGAAATCGACGCGTTTTTCGCAGCCGCTCGCACGCGTGGCTTCCAGGTCAACGCGCATGTGATCGGTGATCTTGGCGTGGAACGGGCGCTGGACGCCATTGAACGCAATGCGGTCTCCCGGGGGGAGCGCTTTCGCTTGGAGCATGCGTCGATAATTGCACCGAAAAACCTGCCGCGCTTTGCAGAGCTCGGTGCTATCGCGTCGATGCAGCCGGTGTTTGTCGGCGAGTACCAGCGCTGGGGCGAGGACAGAGTCGGAACGGAGCGGTCGTCCTGGATAATGCCCGTATGGGACTTGCTGGCAACCGGTGCTGTCCTTGCGTCCGGAACGGACTTCCCGGCGTCCGATTCTGGTGATCCGCGCCATACACTCTATTCCCTGGTCACAAGAAAGGGCTTCGACGGGAATCCTGAGAACGGCTGGTTTCCGGCCCAACGTATCGATGCCGGAACGGCAATGCGGACGATGAGTGAAAGTCCGGCCTTCGCCGCATTTCAGGAAGACTCGCTGGGAAAACTAGCGGTCGGGTATTACGCCGATTTCACCGTTCTCGAAAGCGATCCGCGCGACTTGCCGATTGAACAACTTCGCTCGGTCGCCGTGACAATGACTGTCGCCGGCGGAGTTATCGTCTTCGAGGCTGAATAGGGAAACAGGTCGAAATCGTTCGCAGGCTTACGGTAAGGGAGTTATTCGACTTTGCGACGTGTCGCGGGAGGTGCTTTTGTTGCGCTGTGTCTGTGGAGCGGCTCGGCAACTCTTGCGCAATCGGTCGATGGCGATTCCAAATCCATTCAGGCCATCGCTACCGAGGTAGCGCCGGAAATTGATGGCGTAGTGGATGACTGGGCCTGGCTGACGGCAACCATAGTCGACGATCTGCGGGTCGTGTCGCCGAACGAAGGTGACATGCCGTCAGAGCTTTCGCGCTTCTATGTGACCTACGACGACAAGGCGATTTATGTCGCCGGGGAATTCTACGACCGCGAACCGGACAAGATCACGGCAAGAGTGCTGCGACAGGGAGACTATTCCGACGGGGAGGACGGCGTCATGCTGATCCTGGATCCGTTCAACCAGGGTCGCAGCGGCTACGCTTTTTACCTTACGGTGAACGCCGTGCGATTCCAGGCGTTGTACAAGAATTCAACCGAAGAAAACTGGAACTGGGATGGCATCTGGCATGGTGTGACGCAACGGACGGAGTTCGGCTGGACGGCCGAAATCGTCATTCCTCTGCAAACACTGTCGTTCGACCCCGGGAACGATACCTGGGGTATCAATTTCACGCGCTACATCGGCCGGCGCACCGAAGAAATCGGCTGGGTATCGCATAATCGCAAACAGAACCCGTCCAGCTCCGGCGAGATCACCGGGCTGACCGGGCTCAAGCAGGGGCTCGGGATCGAGTTTGTGCCCTCGCTGGTGGCGACTGAAAGCCGTGACTACTCCAACGACTCGAAAAGCAGCGATTTCGAGCCGGCACTGGACGTAACGTACAAGCCGACGCCGGAACTGACCGCCACACTCACTTTGAACACGGACTTTTCGGGAACCAGCGCCGATCTTCGGCAGGTCAATCTCACGCGTTTTGACGAGTTTTTCCCCGAAAAGCGCAAATTTTTTTTGCAGGATATGGACATATTCGAATTCGGCCGGATCGGTACCGATGATGAAGACGGCGGCAGCGACGCGATTATTCGCGAGACCGGCCGACCGTTCTTCTCGCGACGTATTGGTTTGTCTGATGATGGCGAGGCTATAGATATCGACGGCGGCGTCAAACTGACGGGCAGGGTAGGTTCGCTCGACTATGGATTCCTCGGAATTCGTCAGGATGCTTTCGCTACGGTAGACCCACAGGAACTGTTCGCAGCCAGGCTGTCGGCACACGTCCTGCAGGAATCCGCAGTGGGCGTCATTGCAACTGCTGGCGATCCGACATCGAATGAAAACAATTCACTCTATGGAATCGATTTCCGCTACCTGAACACGCGGCTGGGTGACGACCAGACAGTGGAAGGTGCCGCCTGGTTCCAGCGGACCGATACGCCGGGTCTTGACGGGCAAAATTCGGCTTACGGCTTCAGTCTTGCCGCACCGAACTCCGTAGGCTGGAGCGGTGAACTGGCGTACAGCGAGCTGCAGGGCAACTATCGACCGGCGATGGGTTTCGTCAGTCAGGTTGATGTTCGCAATCTGCTGTTTGGCGCCGCGTATATCTGGCGACCGGAGTCGAACGTAATTCGTTCGATCCGATCAGGCGTCAGCGGCACTCGAGTCGAGACCCTTGACGGCGACTTGGATCGGCAACAGGTCGATGTCCAGCTACTTCGAATCGATAATCACACGGGCGACAACATTCGCCTGTCAGTAATGAATTTCCGCGAGAACCTTCCGGATGTATTCGAGATTTCCAACGGAGTTCTCATTCCGCCCGGTAGCTACGAGTGGACCCGTTATTGCCTGCGGGTCGGAACCGGCCAACACCGCGTTGTGTCCCTTTCCAGCTGGGCCTGCGGCGGAGATTTTTACGACGGCACGCGGAAAAGCGCCGGGCCGGAAATAATCTGGCGTCCCAGCATGCACTTTTCCATGGCGGCGTCTTACCAGTTGAACAGCATCGACCTGCCATACGGTTCGTTCATCACGCGGCAGGCAACGCTGCAGGCGGACATTGCGTTCAGTTCAACCTGGTACTGGGAAAACCTGGTGCAGTACGACAACGTGTCCGACAGTCTCGGAGTCAACAGCATCATGCGATGGGTGCCACTGGCCGGACGTGAACTCGTGCTGGTGCTTAACCGCGAATTCCTGGATCCCTCGCAAAGTAGCGACTTCATCTCGTCGTTCGCCGAAACGGTGTTGCGATTTCATTACACTTTTCGCTACTAGCAATGCATTGGCACTTCCACCAAGCAATGACAACGATACCCGCATCGCGATTCTATGCGAGTTCGACAAGCGGGCTGGATTCAACCCTTCGCTCTTCCTGCTGCAATCGCCACATCTTCGAGTAATAGCCGTTTGCCGCGAGTAACTCGGCATGCCGGCCACGCTCGACGATGCGGCCGCCATCCATGACGAGGATCTGGTCGGCATTCATCACGGTCGACAGGCGATGAGCAATGATCAGCGTCGTTCGGCCGACCTGGATGCGATCGAGTTCCGCCTGGATTGATTTTTCGGACTGTGAATCGAGCGCCGACGTCGCTTCATCGAAAATCAGGACGGCCGGGTTTTTCAGCAAAGCCCGGGCGATGGCGACGCGCTGTTTCTCTCCGCCTGAAAGCTTCAGTCCGCGTTCACCGACTTCCGATTCGTAGCCATCGGGCAGGTTCATGATGAAGTCATGTATGTGAGCGGCGCGAGCAGCTTCTTCCACGTCCTGCCGGGTAGCGTCAGTACGGCCATACTGGATGTTGTAGAAAATCGTGTCGTTGAACAGCACGGTATCCTGAGGAACGATCGCGATGGCTGCTCGCAAGGACTCCTGCGAGAAATCGCGGATATCCCGGCCGTCAATCCGGATGCAACCCGAATCCAGATCGTAGAATCGATACAGCAGCCGCGTCAGTGTCGATTTCCCGGAACCCGAATGACCGACAACCGCCACGGTGCCGCCGGCCGCAATGTCGAATGAAACGCCATGCAAGATGGATCGGCGCTCGTCGTAACTGAAGTGTACATCCTCAAAACTCACGGTCGGGCGCAAAACAGAAAGCGTCTGCGCGTCCGGACGGTCCTGAACGTCCTGGCGCTGGTCAAGCAGGCCGAACAGGCGCTCCATGTTGGTCAATGCCTGTTTTACTTCGCGATACACCATGCCAAGCAGGAACAATGGCGCCGACAACTGCAGCAGATAGGCATTTACCAGCACCAGGTCGCCAATAGTGAGTTCGCCAGCGGTTACGCCGGCTGCGGCGCGCCACATCATTGCAGTAACGCCGATAGCAATAAAAACCGTTTGGCCGAGGTTCAGAACGGCAAGCGATGTTTGCGATTTAACCCGTGCGTTCTCGAGATTGCGCAAATTCTGGTCGTAACGCGTGGCTTCGTGTGCTTCGTTATTGAAGTACTTGACGGTTTCGTAGTTCAGCAGAGAATCCACCGCTCGTTCGTTCGCACGGGTATCTGCCTCGACAGCTGCACGGTAGAAGCGCGTTCGCCATTCGGTAATCGAGAACGTCCAGATCGTGTAGGCGGCCAGCGTTGCCAGCGTGATTGCTGCAAATCCCCAGTCATAAGCCCAGACCAGCACAGCAGTCACCAGGACTATTTCCAGTGCCGTCGGAAAAATCGTGTACAGAGTCCAGTCCAGCAGGTCGGCGACCGCACTGCCGCCGCGTTCCACATCGCGAGCTACGCCGCCGGTTCGACGCGCAAGATGAAACTTGTGGCTAAGGGCATGCAAATGCCGGAAGACCCGCAGCGTGATTTCTCTCGATGCACGCGCCATCACGCGTGCAAACACGACCTGCCTGAGCTCCGTGAACAGGGTCACGCCAATTCGCGCCGCACCGTAGGCGAGCAGCAACGCGACCGGGAGCATCAGAAGGCTTGGTTCGACGTTGAGCTGATCGACGATGCCTTTCAATGCGAACGGTACCAACAGGTTGGCGAGTTTCGCGGCCACGATGAGCAGCAATGCGAGCGATATACGACCGATATAGGGTCGCAGGTAGGGCAGCATGTCGCGGACGACGCTGAGATCGCCGCGGGCGTCGCTTGCGCGATCAACCGGGGCAACGGATTCATCGTTCTCGTCAGGAGTGGCTGGGGTTTCTGTCGTGGCGGGTTTCATGTTGGCTGGCGTGCACTGTAGCGTCCGGACGGCCACTTGGCCAGACGCCAGAAAGACCAAACGAAAAGGGGCGGCTGACGCCGCCCCTGAACTTTTTGACGATCAGCGGTCTTCTACGCGACCTTGACGGTGAATGGCGTTACCGCCTCCACCTTCGGCAACAGGATCTCGAGGATGCCGTCCTTCAACTCGGCTTTCGCCTCGTTACCCTTGATCGCAACCGGCAGATGCATTGTGCGATAGATTCGCCCGTATGCCATCTCGTTGCGGAAGTACGTTTCTTCCTTTTCCTCTTCCTGAAACTTCCGACTTGCCTCAATCGTCAGCCGATCACCGGATATCAGGATTTCAAGGTTATCCTTGTCCACACCCGGCATTTCGGCCCGGACTACCAGGACGTCGCCCTTGTCTACCATGTCGACTCGTGGAAAGGCCTCGAATGCGCCCTCCCAATCTCGGCGGAACGGACGTCTCCAGGCATCGGCCTCGAATGAGTCATTCATCCAGCGGCGTGGCAGGAAGTTCTCGAAGAACTCCTCCATGCTGTGGGTGAACGGCCTCATTGCCCGACCAACGCTCGATACAGCCTCTTTTTTCGGACTGATGTCACGTATCTTGGTCATTGCGTTCACCTCCTTCCTTTCTCGATCACCGGGTCGGTTCCCGGCAACAGAAATTATCAGTCGGACTCGTTCGGCTTCCAATGCGTAGAAATCCGCATGGCAACGCGGGATTTGACGTCGTATCGTAAGGTCGCATTTGAGCTGCCGGGGTTCTAGTTGATGGCTTTGAGTACTTCGCGGGCCAGATCCCAGGCATCGAATCCCTGCCGTCCGTAATCCAGGCCGCGACGCACGATGACAAGCTCGTGTGATGGAATCACGATGACGTACTGGCCGCGATTTCCCGACGTGCGGTAAGCGGTTTTCGGCACGTCCTTGCGGTCGTCCGGGACGAGCCACCACTGTGCACCGTAGAAATTACCGATGTCTGCGGTAGACGGAGCCGGTGTCGTGACAAAGCGGATCCACTCTTCGGACAGGATTCGCTCGCCATCCCATATGCCGTTGTTCAGGTAGAGCAATCCGAATCGCGCCAGGTCTCTCGCGTTCGTATAGACCTGGCTGCTGAGAATGAAGTCGTGGAAGCGATCGGCACTTATCAGGGTGTTGCGCATGCCGATACGGTCCAGCAACGCCGTACGGGGAAATTCTTTATAAGTCTTGTCGTCGGCCAGCGCGCGCTTCATCGCGAGAATAGCGAGCAAGGTATCGTAATTTTCGTACTCGTAGACAGTGCCAGGCTTGCGTACGAGGCCGCGACTGAGTGCACCATCGACGGAACTCATGCCCGCCCAGTAGGCAAGGCCGGAACCGGTGGCGTATTCCATGCCAAAGCTGTCGACCGGTTCGAGACCACTGGACATATTCAGCACATGGCGCAATGTAATTTCGTTGCGCGGATCCGATTCTGGTGATCGCAACGTCGGGAGCCAACTGAATCCCAACGTTTCGTCCAGTTTCATGCGGCCGTCGTCCACCAGCATGCCGATCAACGTCGCTGCGATACTTTTTGCCGTCGACCAGGTTCGAGTTCTCGTGTGCTTGTCGACGCCTTCGGCATAACGCTCGTGGACAATGCCACCCTTGTGGACGACGATCAGGCTCAATGTGAGCTGCTCCGGCGATTCGCGATCAAAGGCCCAGTCGGACGCGGCTTGCAAAGCAATCGAATCGATCGTCTCTGGCAGCGGTTTGTCATCAAGCAAATCACCATTCGGCCAGGGAATACGGTCGGCATCTCCTTCGACGTCGGCTAGACGCAATTCCGGCAGGGAGTCGATATCGTCGAAAGTCTGGTCCGGAGCCATCACGACGCAACCGATACCCTGGCGAAACGCTGCACGAATCACGGGACCGGATTCGTCACCGCCGATCGCGACTGCCATCAATGCGTAGTCAACGACGTAGTTGCCATTGCTCGCCGTGCCGACCGGATTCGGCAGGTATTTCAGTTCCTGGTCGAATACCTGTTCCAAAGTGCGATTTGATGTGAACAGGCCATTGCACATCAGTACGGCCTGCACCCCGTTGCGAATCATGGTGCGATTGGTCGCGAAGTAATCGTAGCCAGCGGATTGTTGCGCAGCGGCGGAGGATGCGGCGACAAGAGAAAAGGATAATATCTTGAACACAAATCTGATCACAGGCAGCGCTCCAGCATTGAATTTCAACATCGTGCGCTATGCCCGAGCCGCGGCACGCACAAGGCTACAAAGAATGAAATATTGCAACAGATAATAAAGGATACAGACGATCTTCCCCAGTTTTTCCTAGGTACTGATACCGATATGGACCGGATTAGTGCGGCCATACAATTATCTGGTTATATCAAAACACTTCAATTGGACTTGTATTATGAACACGCAAAAATTCCGCATAATGGCGGTAATCGATCCGACCCGCGTCGATCAATGGGCACTAAAAAAAGCGCTTTCGATTGCCAGGAACCGGGAAGGCAGCAAAATGGTTGCCTACCTGAGTGTGCACTCGGATGCGAAGTGCGATGATGCCGAACGGCTTCGAACTGTAGAGGTGACACGCCACAAAATGTGGCTCGAGCAGATCCTGACGGGATTTGTCGACGAGGGTGTCGCCATTGATGCGATCGTCGAATGGAATGCGGACTGGCGTCGGGCTGTCAGCGAAGTCGCAGAACACGGGCAATTCGATCTGGTCGTCAAGCAGGCCAGCGGGAGGCCGGACTCACTGACGAATTCCGATCGACAACTGATTCGCTCATTGCCGGACAGTGCATTGCTGTTGGTCAGGCACGATCCCCGGGACGAACTGAAAAAGGTCCTGGTTGCCGTCGATTTCAATGCGACGGATGCCAGCCACACAGCTTTGAATGAGGCGATCATGGATCTTGGAAAACGGATTCGTGGCGAGGACGGCAAAATTGAATTGCACTCGATCAGCGCATACCCGGAGTCGGATAAGTTCGTACATCCGACCGATGTCGCCAAAGTTCTTGGAATTACGCGGTCGCAGGCTCATGTTCGTCAGGGCAGTGCGGCCGAGGTCATCCCGGACATGGCGAACAGGATTGGTGCGGATCTCGTTGTTGTTGGCAGCGTCGGACGGCGCGGACTATCGGGTATTACCGTAGGCAATACCGCGGAGAAGATCCTGATGGATATCGACGCCGACGTGCTTGTCATTGTCCGGGAGCAAAAGCGGCAACGTAACGCCGCCTAGGTTGCTTGCGTAATCGGGTTACAATCCTGCCCTGACAGTCGATAGAGGGCAGGATACCGATGTTAACCATTCATCATCTCGAGAACTCCCGTTCGCAGCGCATATTGTGGCTGCTCGAAGAGCTTGGTGTCAGTTACCAGATCAAGCACTACGAGCGGGATCCTAAAACGTCCCTTGCACCTCCTGAACTTCTGGCTGTTCATCCGTTAGGCAAGTCACCTGTAGTTACCGACGGCGCCACAACAGTTGCGGAATCCGGTGCGATCGTCGAGTACCTTGTCCGCAGATACGGAGACGGCCGCTTGATACCCGCGGACGGTTCGCCCGAACGTCTTGCGTATACCTACTGGCTGCACTACGCGGAAGGCAGCTTCATGCCACTGATGATCGTATCGCTGATCATCAATCGCATAGAAACGGCACCGATGCCGTTTATCGTCAAACCCGTTGCAAAAGGGATTGCGGCCAAAGTGCGTAGCGGATACCTGGATCCCAATGTCAAGCGAAACCTAGCGTTCATGGAATCCACCCTGGGGCAGTCACCGTGGTTTTGCGGCGACGAGATGACGGCAGCCGATATCCAGATGAGTTTCCCTGTTGAAGCAGCGGAGGTTCGCACGGACCTGAAGACGAACTATCCCAACCTGCAACGCTACCTTCAGACAATCCGGGCATTGCCGGCATTCAAGCGGGCTCTAGAGAAAGGCGGACCGTACTCGCTGATGAAGAAATAGCGTCTCCCCCGGAGATCTTTCAAGTTTTGCGACGGCTGGCCGATAATCCCTGCAGTCCAAGGAGTTCAACATGCTAAAACCATCAGTACCGCTCAATGAGACCGCGCGGCTGAAGAGCCTGCATTCATTGCGCGTGCTCGATACACCATCTGAAGAACGCTTCGATCGCATTACGCGTATGGCGAAGCGGATGTTCGATGTTGAGATCTGCCTCGTCAGTCTGGTGGATGCGAGCCGTCAGTGGTTCAAGTCGAAACAGGGGCTAGACGCTTGCGAAACGTCCCGCGAAATTTCCTTTTGTGGCCATGCCATTCTGGATCGCGAGGTGTTTGTCATTCCGGACGCACGCACGGATGCGCGCTTTGCTGATAATCCGCTCGTAACCGGCGCGCCACACATTCGATTTTATGCCGGGGCCCCGATTCGCGGACCCAAGGGTCACCGCATCGGAACGCTGTGCATCATAGACAGTAAGCCGAAGGATCTTTCTGTCGACGATGAGGAGACGCTCCGCGACCTTGCCGCGATGGTCGAAGACGAGTTGACAGTGGCATCCAAGGTGACGGTCGACGATCTGACCAGTATTGCAAATCGACGCGGATTCAACATGGTCGCGGAACACATGCTGTCGCTGTGCCGGCGCAGCAACATCGACGCCGAACTATTGTTCTTTGATCTGGATGGATTCAAGGAAATAAACGACACGCACGGGCATGCGGCCGGCGACGAGTTGCTGGTTTATTTTGCCGGCCTGCTCGTAAAGAGTTTTCGCTCGGCCGACGTAATAGCACGTTTCGGCGGCGACGAGTTTGTTGTGTTGATGACATCAAACAATGCAAGCTGTGATGCGGCGATCAAAAGACTGCAGCAGTTGGCAGGCGATACATCCTGTGAGATCAGGGGAGAACTCGCCTGGAGCGTGGGAAAGATCAAATTTGATCCGGCCCGCCACAGATCCGTGAGTGAACTGCTCGCTGAGGCCGATGCCAGCATGTACGAGGACAAGCTGCACAGACGCAGAACCGGCACCTGATTGCCTGCGTTCGGTTGTTTCAACCTATCGGCAGAACCGGCGGCATGATAAACGATGGCATTGGCGCGCGAATGAGCGCGCGTCTTTTTGCGGATTAGCGATGCAGGACAATAGTATCCAGAGCCGCACGCGGCGCCAGCATGCAATACTCTGGGTCGTTGCCGTTGTTGTAATAGTCGGCGGCGGATCGCCAAAGCTCGAATGCGTCGTAATCTTCGTGCGAGGAAAGCAGAGCCGGAGGACGTCGCCGCGGAAATTGAGAAAATCGACAAGCGATTCGAGGAACAGGCCGATGCCTTGAGCGACGAGTTGAGATTGCCTCTTGGCATACTCGAAGTATCACTGCTGATTGCCGGTACGTTGTTGTGGGGTTTTGGCGATCTGTCGCAACCGCTGATAAGTCGCTAGCGCGATAACGCGCGTCAGCTACTGTAGAACGCTCGGAAATTCCACTCGAAATTCAGCTCCCGGGTCCCTGTTGACGACATCAACCTTGCCTTTCATTGCGATAGCCAGCTGATGGACTATGGCAAGTCCGATGCCAGTGCCCACGGTCTCTCTCGTGAGCTCCGATTCGGAGCGATAGAAAAGCTGAAATATCTTTTTCATCTGATCTTTGGCAATGCCAGGTCCGTAGTCACGCACAGAAAACGTGATTTTGCCGGCGGAGCTCAATGTACAGCCGATATCAATCGCGCGCTTATCGGCATTCCTTGAAAACTTGATGGCATTGTCGACCAGGTTTATTACGATCTGCGCGAAGCAATCTTCATCGATTCGCACGGTCGACTTGTCACATTCAGGGTCACGGATGATATTCAGTGAAAAACCGGACCGTTCGATCTGATCGCCGATCTTTGACTGGATCTCGTCCATCAGCTCCGCGACGATTCTCGGTTTCAACTCGTACTTTGGTTCGTTACGGGTGATTTTCGCGAGTTGCAATACGTTTGATATAAGCCGACTCAGGCGCTCTGACTCGTCGTGAATGTAGTCGTAGTACTGCTTGCGCTTTTCCTCGCTTACCCAGCCTGCTTTCAGCATTTCTCCGTACATGCGAATGGAGGTCAGTGGCGTCTTGAGTTCGTGGCTGACAGCCGAAACGAAATCCTGCTGTTGGCGCGCTAACTGGAGTTGTCCCAGTGCGAGTCGATAGAGAACGGCGAACCCTGCAATGAACACTATGCCAATTATGACCGAAGTCCACAGTAGGACCGTGGCGCCCGGGCCTGGCGGCAGGCGATTGATCGAGAAAATCAGGCTCAGCCGGTCCAGCGGTGCAGAAAGGCGGTTGCGATAGAGCAATGTACCCTGGAGTTCGTCAGAACTGACCGGATATTGCGAGGCTCGTCCGCCTCGAATGACTTCAATGACGTCGTCCTCGTATCCGATTATCAGGTCCGACATCGTGGCGAGCGATGTGACGCCGAATTCCTTGGCGATGGCATCGTCGATGAAGTCCGTCGTGTCGATTAACAAGCCCTGTATCAGCCGTTCGTCGTTTCGCCAGACCTTGCGAAACATCACGAGGTGCCCGCCGTCCAGCAAACTGAACTCGTACGGATCGATTTCGCTGGCGAAGCTCGTAATGCGGGATGTGCCCGGACCAGAGACGACAGATCCCGAAGCATCACTGGCGAGTCCGGGCTCGGACGGACGGATGCTTTCCGGCAGTGCCGATTGCTCCGAGCGTCGCGACCGGCCGGGCGAACTGGCTTTTCGAGTTTCTTTCAGCGACTCGACATCGTCCGCGGCCGATTTTCCCCCCTGTAACTCGGTCTTCTTCTCCAGCGTGGCGTCCAGTTTCAGGTCGGCGACCTTGGCATAGCTGTTTTGCTGGCTGTCGGCATCATCGGCAGAGCTGTCGGACCGGGATGTGCCGGCAGCCGGTGACGCAGAGGCCGCACTGTTCAACCGGTCGAATACCTGCTGGCTGTAGCCATCCTTTTCTCCGGTCAGCTGCCGCACAGCCAGTTCCTCGTATTCACGCGCCTCGGGCAGCTCGGATTCATCGGCATTTCGTCCGGCAGAACCGCCGATCGGCTGCGGCATGTCCTCGCCGGCGACAACGGCAGGCGTGGGCTCGCGTTCTTCAATCGCTGCCGGATCGCGGCGGCCGGACGCCGGGCGTCCACGAACCAGGCGATTGTCTGCGAGAATGGATCCGATACGATCGGCAAGCGCACCGCGTTCGCGGAGTTCGCCCGGTGTAATCCCGAACTGGTCTGCCGCTGCGCCCGGCGGTGGCAGGAGTGGTGTGCTGAATGCGCCCTCCGAGTCGACCTGAAAATAGCCTATGACACCCGGGAACTCTGCTGCCACAGGGTATGCCGACAATGGCGAACGTTGCAGGAAGTTGGCTGCCGGATCGCCGCTGACGACCAGGAATGCATAATCACCGAAAGCATAGGCTTCGGCTACGTTGATTTGCTCGATCAATTCGGCATCGATACGGTTTGCGAGCTCCTCGGCAAGTCCTCTGTATTGATAAAACGCCTCCCACTTGAGCTGGCTGTATGCCTGCCAGATCAGTGCGGCGGTGGGGATGGCCAGGGCAGCGAAGAATATGCTGAGGAGTATCCGCAAGCGGCGTACGTCGAAATTTTTCAGGAGTGACCGTGGCAACATTTCACTCCCCAGTGATCAGGCGATAGCCTGCGCCGCGTACCGTCACCAGCTTGCTCGGTTCCCTGGGATCGGTCTCGATCTTGCGGCGCAGCTTCGCGATGTGAATATCGACCGTACGTGTCTCGATATCGAGGTTTCTTCCGTAACCCCATACTTTTGATAGCAATTCCTCCCTGGATACGGGCCGACTGCTGTTCGCTGCAAGGTAGCTCAGGATGTCGATTTCGCGTCGCGTAAAGCTCAGCTCCTCCTGCAAGCCGTTGCGACCGCAAAGGTTTTCGGTGTCGACCGTCACTTGTCCCAGCACGAGGGTCCTGGCCTGTTCCTGGCCTGCAGCGCTGCGGCGAAGGACCGCCTCGATTCGTAGCATCAGCTGCTGGACGGAAAAGGGCTTGCCAACGTAGTCGTCCGCGCCGAGTTTCAGGCCTTCGATGATTTCATCGTCCGAGGTCTTGGCCGTCAGCATAATGATGGGCTGATACCGGTCCTTGTCGCGAACGGCATTGCAAATGGCATAGCCGTCCATGCCGGGCAGCATGATGTCCAGCAGGATCAGGTCGAACTTGCCGCTTTGTGCTTTCTTCAAGCCGTCGGGCCCGTTCGAGGCGAAGTCGACCTTGTAGCCGTGATACACGAGCACGTCGATCAGGCCCGTTCTGATGGCTTCTTCGTCTTCTACTACCAGTATGTTTTGTTGTCTGTTCATCGGATTCCAACGTTATCACCGGAACGCCGTTGGCGTCTTTGCGGCATGTAAATTCTTTGTAAATCCTGAATGCCAGCTTTTACCAAAGCATGTCTGTAAGGAAAGCGCCGCTGCTCCTAGCATGGTCGCCAGTCAATGGACAACCACAGCGGGAGACAGACCATGGCACTTATCAATCGCATATCGCGACTATTCAAGGCGGATTTTCACGCCGTTCTCGATCGCATCGAGGAACCCGAGCAACTCCTCAGGCAGGCCATTCGCGAGATGGACGACGAACTCACGGCCGGTGAGCAACGCATCAGGCAATGCATGCACGAGCAGCAAAGCCTGCTGACAAGAAAAGCCGAATTGAGTGAAAAGCTGGCCGAGATCGAGTCCGAACTGGATCTGTGCTTTGCGTCGCAGAAAGACGATCTCGCGCGCGGCCTCGTACGCAGGAAGCTCGAAGGCCAGCGACTGCTGAAACGGCTGTCGTCCCGGGAGTCGACAAACGAAAAGTTCTTGTCCGATCAACGTGGCCGGCTCGACGAGAATCGCGCCGCGCTCGAATCCCTGAAGCAGAAAGCTGAAATCTTCGCGGCACGCCCACCCGTCGACGGCGATACCGGCATTGACGACACAACCTGGCTGGCCCGCGAACTTAGCGTTGGCGAGGACGAAATAGAAGTGGCATTCCTGCGTGAACAGAATGCAAGGAGATCGTCATGAAGCGTCCGGGATTTTTTCATGGCGTAGCAGCTGCGGCGGTGCTCGGTTTCGCCGCCTCGGCGGTGATCGCCGTGCTGACGCCGCTGCTGGGACTCGGCACCGTCATCCGCCTGCTGATACCGGGTCTGGCGCTTGCCTACATTCTTTACCTGTTCAGCCGCAACGAAGAGAAAACCGGGCGCGCAACGACGCTTGCGCTATGGGCTGCGATGTCCCTGGTTGCGTGGTGGTTCGCCGTACCGTTGCCCTTCTACCTGCTGATGCACGCGGCGGCAATCTGGCTTGTTCGATCGCTCTATTTCTATTCGGGCGTCGTTCCGTCGCTGCTGGACATGGGCCTCACCGGGGTGAGCATCGTGACATCGATCTGGGCATTGTCGCGGACCGGCAGTGTATTTCTTGGCACCTGGTGCTTCTTTCTTGTGCAGGCGCTGTTCGCCGCCATCCCGCAATCGCTGACAAAGAGGCCGCGAATTCCGCAGCCGGCGTCAGACGACGGATTTGATCGGGCACGGCGCCAGGCCGATACCGCGTTGAAACAACTGATCAGCCAATAAGCATTACTTTTACTGAGGAGAACGATATGAAAACCAAACTGTTGGGACTGACCCTGTTCGTATTGACCATGGGCGCGGTGGTTTATTACCCGTCTTTAAGTGCCAAGAGCATTGTCGAGCACGTGAAGATCGATGTGCCGCACAAGGTAAACAATGACAAACCGATCGTCGATGTCGTGTTCGTGCTGGATACGACCGGCAGCATGTCCGGATTGATCGATGCGGCAAAAGAGAAGATCTGGTCTATCGCGACAACGATGTCGGCCGCACAGCCCACGCCGGAAATTCGCATCGGCCTCGTAGGCTACCGCGATCGCGGCGATGCCTACGTGACAAGAATCGTAAACCTGTCCAGCGACCTGGACTCCGTCTACGCCGCACTGATGGATTTTCAGGCAGACGGAGGCGGTGACGGTCCTGAAAGTGTCAACAAGGCGCTTTACGATGCCGTGCATCAGATGACCTGGAGCCAGGCAGACCAGGCCTACCAGGTGATCTTCCTGGTCGGCGACGCGCCGCCGCACATGGACTACCAGGGCGAAGCTCAATACCCGCAGATTCTCGCCTCTGCCAATGGGAAGGGCATCGTGGTCAATACTATCCAGTGCGGCAGCATGGCGGCGACGATCCAGCCGTGGACGCAGATCGCCAATCTTGGTCGCGGTAACTACTTCCAGGTAGACCAGGCCGGCAGTGCCGTGGCAATGACAACGCCGTACGACGAGGAAATAGCAACTTTATCTGCAAGACTGGATGGCACCAGGCTGTACTACGGCAGTGACGAGGAGAAGTTGGCTATGAGCGCAAAAGTCGCGGCCACGGAAAAACTGCACGGAGGTGCATCCCTCGCATCCCGTGCAGGGCGCGGTGCTTTCAATGCCGGCGAAGGGGGCAAAGACAACTTCCTCGGTGAGAAGGAGCTGGTCGCTGCGGTCGCCAGCGGCGACGTAAAACTCGACGAGCTCGACGTCGACGATTTGCCGGCAGCGCTCAAACCCATGGCACCCGCGGAACAGGAGAAATACATCGCAGAACTGGCGCGGGAACGCGAAGAAATCTCGGGTCGTGTTCGCGAGTTGGCGGAGGCCCGCAGCGATTTCATGAAGAAGAAAGTGGAAGAAGCGGGCGGCGCAAAAGATTCGCTGGATCAGAAGATCTACGACACGGTCAGTCGCCAGGCCGCCGAAGTCGGGCTCGTATACGAGGATGGACCGACTTATTGATTGAGACGAGCGTTGCAAGGGCAGGGGCCAGCTCCGCATGGCGGACTGGCCCCAATTCGGTTCCTGCAAGTTATTTTATGAGCGCTCGGCGACCCATCTGGATGCACGACCGTCATTCCTGAATAGACGATGTTTGACAATCCCTGATGCCCGGAATCGCAATTGGCAAAGCGTCGGCCTGTTCATCGGCTGATCGCAGCGGGACCGTTTCCACGCCACAGAAAATTACAATTTCACAACAAAAACACTGATCCATTAAAGGAGGAATTCGAATGTAATACCGCTCAAATTCGGTTACTGATTCCACTTCATGTACGGGCTAGGAATCAACTGGAGAGCGGCGGACCGCTGGTCACTGCAGCTCCCCTATCAGGACGTGGAGCTCGACGTGCGATCCTTCAACCTGGGCGCCAACTTTCGTTTCTGAGGCACAAAGAAAAGCGCGGGTGCAATCGCACCCGCGCTTCTGCAAGCATTGATCGCAGTCCGAATCCGCCTAGAAGCGGCGCCCGTATCGCAATCCGATGGTTCTCGGACGGTTCGTCGTTATGACCGTATCACCGGTTATGCTGCCGAACGGATCGAAATAGCCATTATCGTAGCGTGTCAACTGGGCCCGTTCGTCGGTCACGTTATCGAGAAACAGGTTCAGGGACCAGGTTTCCCTGTCTATGCCCGTTGCAAGATTGACAATCGTGTACGCCGGCTGTTCGGTGCGCGGTGCGACTTCCAGCAGGTTCCAGGTGGCGGAGGTGTAGGAAATTGCCGCCTGCACGTAACCCGGAAAGCTGCCGAAATCGACGTTGTAACGTCCGATTGCCGTTGCCTGGAACTTCGGCACGAAAGGCATCTTCGTTCCAGCCGGTGCAGTTGGCGGCGCACCGGGACCGTCTCCACGATACGGTTTTCTAAGTTCGGCGTCGTTATAGGATGCTGACAGGGACAAGGTCAGATCGTCTGTTGCCGCGAATGCCATATCGAATTCCGTTCCAATGGTTCGCGCCTCGCCGATATTGCGAATGATGGTCAGCGGAGAAACCGAAAAGTCGAGGAAGGAAAACTGGAAGTTTTCCCAATTGAGGAGGTAAGCGGCACCATTGAATCGCAATCTATTGTTCAGCCAGGTTGATTTCCAGCCGATTTCATAGTTGTCGACGAAATCGGGCTCGTATTTGGGCTCTGTCGAGCCGGCAACCGTCGCCCTGTTGACGCCCCCTGCACGGAATCCTTCCGAATACGTCGCATACACCAGACCGTTATCGCCGACGTTGTAGTTCAGGGAGAATTTGAAAATATTTCCATCACCTTTCGATACGTCGTTGAGATTCGGGTTGTCAAAACAGGGATACGTCGGCTGATCATTCGCATCGAGGCAGCGACTCAACGATCCGTTGAATCCGTACAACGAATTCTCAAATTCGTAGTACCGATAACCGCCGACCAGGGTGAATTCATCCGTAATGTCAAAGCTCAGCTCAGCAAATCCTGCCCGGTCCCGGTCCGTTCGAATCTGCTTGGTTTGCCAGACGATCGGCTGCCCTGGAATCACCGTCCCATAAGGCCAGGAATTGAGGCGCGGCGCCGAAAAGTCCGGATCCATATCCGGAACCACCCAGCGGAGGTCGAAATCGTGGGCCTGGCGTTGCACGAAGGCGCCGACCATCCAGCGGAAACGATCTTCTTGAGACGATTGCAGTCGAATTTCGTGGCTTACCCGCGAAAACCGCTCGTCGCTGAGAATGTACTGGCTCGGATCGGTGCAGTTGATCGTTGTCGAGTCATAGTGATAACAGCCACCATAGTAGCCGTAATAATTGTCCCAGTACTGAGCATAGTCGGTGTAGTCGTCAATGCTGTCTGCGTCCATATCGAGATAGGCGCCGGCGTATACGAAATTTATATCACCGATTTCGCCTTCAAGCGTTAAGGAAGCCTGGTACCAGGAGTTGTCGTAAAATTCCGGATAGAAGCGCTGGACCTGTAAGTCGCCGACATCCTCGGGATCGTGGGTAAACACCCCTTCGGTGTCTTGTCTCTGGTACATAATGCCCGGCGTGACCGACCATGAATCGTTCAGGTCAACTTTGAGCAGAGCGCGCATGCCCGATGTCGTAGAATCATTGAAATCGTCTTCGACAAGGCTCGCGTTGTTTCGTGTGACTCCCACGCCTTCGAGAGTCACGGTTCCCGGAACATTGTCGATATAACCGCCGGCCTCGTCGTGCCATCCGACCAGGCGAATCGCGGTGTTGTCCGTGATCGGAATATTGGCAAATCCCTCGGCCGAATACCCTGCATCGCCATGTTCGATCTGATGTACGCCGACGTCGAATCCGGCCTCGAATCCGCTCGGATCCGGTTTGTTCGTGATGATTCTCAGCGTGCCGGCCTGGCTGCTCGCGCCGAAGAATGTTCCCTGCGGTCCGGCAAGCGTTTCGATTCTTGCGACATCGTAAACGTGTATGTCGAGCACTCGATTGATGGTGGTGACCGGCTGCTCGTCGAGATAGACGCCAACGCTCGGCATCGACCCCGAATGCACGCCATCACCACCGCTGGAAATACCGCGCATGTAGACCTGTGAGAGGCCGGGTCGTTGAGACTGGAACGAAACGGTCGGCAGAAACTCGATGTACCCGGCGAAATCTGTAAGATTCAGATCGCGCAATTCCTGGTTGCCGAGTACCTGCACGGATACGGCGACATCCTGAAGATTCTCCGTACGCTTCTGCGCGGTAACGATGATCTCTTCAAGGACCGGCGGACCTTCCTGGGCCTGCGCCGGCATAGCGGCTGCAGCCACAAGCATGGATCCGGACAATGCGGACGAGATTGCACGGGCCAAAGGAGTGGGATGAAATCGCTTCATGATCGGGTTCCCCGCGTGATGATAGTGTTGCTGTCTTCGGCTTTACCGCTTAACTGCCGGACGTCGAAGTCCGTTGTCACAATACAACGAATATAGACTTCCGGCCCGATATTTGGCAAATACTTGTTTAATCGACAATTGGACTGTGCAATGGTTCCAAGGCATGCGGTTCATATTATGTGTTTGCATTAGGTGCCGGTGAAACCATATGCTGCAAGCCGACGTTGTGTAACAAAAATACAACAAGGGTCTGATTCACTTATTTTGTAAGCGCTTTCCACGATGTCCATATCTGGTCAACAAACGAACAACCTGGCGACGGCCCTGCGCCATGCGGCGAGTTTGCTCGGGCGTGATCCTGCGCTCGCGGCCGAGCAGGCCAATGAGGTACTGAAGGTTTACCCGCAATCCGATTCCGCCCGCCTGATCCTGGTAGCCGCGCTTCGACTGCAAGGAAAGGTCAAGGATGCGCTCACCATTGTTGAATCGATCGCCGAGCGAAATCCGGAAGCGCCAAACGTATTGCATGAATTTGCCCTTTGTCTGGGCGCAGCCGGAAAAGGTGACGATGCGATCGCGAACGTCAAGAAAGCGCTTCAAATCGATCCGGCGTACGCAGCGGCTTGGCGAACTCTCGGCGACCAGCTGATTGCCGTCGGCGATGAACGAGGCAGCGAGGCCGCGTATGAGAAGCACCTTGCCGCGTCGACACGCCATCCCGAA
>Ga0224510_10000031_pt1 | contig 111351 bp, 102 predicted proteins | sample SF_May12_sed_USG_FD_170161 | JGI IMG/M metagenome (GOLD analysis project Ga0224510, IMG submission 170161) | Sediment microbial communities from San Francisco Bay, California, United States - SF_May12_sed_USGS_4_1 | ecosystem: Environmental > Aquatic > Marine > Sediment | place: USA... | reverse complement strand
CCGACGCCGGTATCGGCTGCAATGCAGGCTCCTACAGGTTTCTCCCGACGCCGGTATCGGCTGCAATGCAGGCTCCTACAGGTTTCTCCCGACGCCGGTGTCGGCTGCAATGCAGGCTCCTGCAGCCCTTTTGCTTCAGGTTCTGCGGAAGTTGTTCCATGCGCCGGCCGCGCCAACGGTCACAATCGCTATGAGCACCCAGGCGGGCATGGACAGGCCCAGCAACTGCCAGTCGATCGAGGCGCATTCGCCCGAGCCGCTGAAAATCATTTTCAGTACATCGGAAAGCGGAAAACTTTCCAGCATGTAGTCGAGCCCGGGACCGCAGGACGGAACCTGATCGGCAGGCAGGTGTTGCAACCTGACATGCCAGGCGGCGACGCCGGCACCGGCCAGTGTTGCGAGCACGATCAATGCACCATAGACGTGCCGCCCTGCCCGATCCGTTCCATGCAGTGCCGCGACCAGAAACACGATACCGAGTGATATGACAGCGAGGCGCTGCATCACGCACAACGGACAAGGCACCAGTAACAGCACGTGCTCGACATACAGCGCATACGCCATCATTGCCCCGCATGCCAGGAAACCGAGGAGATTGAGGGATCTGCGTCCGGGGATTGTCATCGTCGTCTGGCCTCGGGCGGAACTACTGTTTGTCCAGGTTATGAGTGTGACGGATATCCCGTCCTTCGACCATATAGATGACGTATTCGCAAATGTTTTTTGCGTGATCGCCGATACGTTCCAGCGCACGCGCGGCCCAGGTGACGTTCATTACGCGTTTGACGCTGTGCGGATCCTCCATCATGAACGTAATGCATTGGCGGGTAATCGCATCGTATTCTTCATCCACCCGTTCATCTTCTATAAGAATAAGTTTCGAAGCCTCCACGTCGAGTCGCGCGAACGCATTCATCGCATCGCGCAACATATGCAGCACGTGATCACCGAGATTTTTCAGTTCACGGTAGGAATCCGCAGGCCGGTCCATGCCGGCCAGTTTGGACGCCAGGTAGCCGATTTTTTCGGCCTCGTCGCCGATTCTCTCGAGATCCGTAATGGTCTTGATTATTGCGACGATCAGCCGCAGGTCACCGGCTGCCGGGGCGCGCGTTGCAAGTATCCGCCCGCATTCTTCGTCGATACTCACCTCGAGCTTGTTCACCTTGTAGTCGTCTTTCGCGACTCTCAGTCCAAGTGCGCTGTCGCCGCTGACAACGGCCTCGATGGAGTCGGACAGTTGCGTCTCGACAAGACCGCCCATCGCGAGCACTTTGTTCCGAAGGCCTTCCAGGTCCTTGTTGAATCGCTTGGAAATGTGGTCGGTCAGGTCGGTCGGTTGCATGCTTTACTCACGATAGCCCGGGAGCCGGTAACAGGGGATTGTTGTGGATTATACGCGCGACGGACGAAATCCCGATAAGCCGGCGCCAATCGTAAGCCGGGACGACAAAACGTGTTCGCAACGCCAGGAGCGGAATGTTTCGCGTTCATGACACCTATATTGCAGTTCTATGACGCCCGGCGCGGCAACTAGCCGGCGGGAGTCGGGCGCACGGAAATATCGACGGGGGCGTCGACGAGCACCCTGGCCAGCGGGAATTTGCAGACAAAGCTCGAACCCTCGCCGAGTCGGCTCTGAATCTGCAGCTCGGCATCGTGCCGTTCGAGCGCGTGCTTGACGATGGCAAGCCCGAGCCCGATTCCGCCGTCGTCACGGCTTCGACCGGAATCAACCCGGAAAAATCTCTCGGTCAGGCGAGGTATGTGCTCGTCTGCAATACCCTCGCCCGTATCGGTCACGGCTAGTTCCGCCCTGTCCGCCCGGACTCGCCAGCTGAGGCTGACCGTGCCGCTCGCCGCCGTGTGTCGAACGGCATTGGCCAGCAGGTTGTTAACGACCGATTCGATCTCGGCAGCGTTGCCCATGATTCGCGCCGGGGTCTCGCATTGAACAGTTAACTGCGGCGCATCGCCGCGATACGCGTACGCCTTTTTCGCCGACGCGAGCAGTGCCGCGACGTCGACTTCCTGGTCGCTTCGGTCTCCCAGCTGCGCCTCCAGCCTGGACAGTTCGAGTAGCTCGGCGACGATTTTGTTCATACGGGCCGCCTGCGAACGCATCTGCAACACCGGCGAACGCCAGTCCGCCGGAATCTCCGGATCTTCGGCAAGCGTGTCCAGGTAGCCACTGATCACCGTCAGCGGCGATCGAAGTTCGTGCGACGCATTGGCAACGAATTCCCGTCGAATGGTCGCCATGCGCTTTCGCTCCGTAATGTCGCGAATGAGCAGCAACTGCTGATTTCCCCCGTAGGGCACCAGCCGGCACAGCAGCCAGCCGCCGCTTGTTCTGGGCGACGGAATCTCTATTCCCGTCTGCGGCACACCGGATTTCAGGTAGGCAACGAAATGCGGGTCCCTCAGCATGTTGTCGATTCGCTGGCCGCGATCGCGTCGCTGTTGCACGTTAAGCAATTCCTGTGCGGCTTGGTTACAAAGAACGATCTCGAAATCGGCGTTCAGGACGATGCCGCCGTCCGGCATCGCGTTGGTCGATTCCCGGACTTCCCGCAGCAATTGCCGGTAGCGCGTCTTGTGCTTGCGGCTGCGTTGCTTGAAGAAACTGACTCGAGCGAAGATCTGCGACCAGATGCCATCGCCATAGCGAAAGGCTTCGAAGTCCCCGGTGCGAAGAGCCCGTTCGAAGGCCAGCAACTGCCGAATATGCCAGGAAAGCGCCAGCAATGACGCCGCCAGCAATCCCCAGGTAGCGCTGCCGTAATACCATCCGATCAGGGTTCCGCCAGCCAGCAGCAGCAGGGTTCCGACAATAAAACGTCGCCAGGACTCAGGCATTGCCGCCTCGGGCGGAAAAGCGATAGCCGGCGCCTCGAACGGTTTGTATATAGCGGTCGGCGCCGCTGGGTTCGAGAATCTTACGCAGCCGCCGAACGTGAACGTCGACCGTTCTCTCTTCTATATAGACGTTGGCACCCCAGACCCGGTCCAGGAGCTGCGCGCGGCTGTAGACCCGTTCCGGATGCGCCATCAGGAAATGCAGAAGCCGGTATTCCGTTGGGCCGAGCTGCAGTTCGCGGCCTGCGGCAATAACTCGATGCCCGGCCGGTTCGAGTTCCAGCAGCTCGGCCTTGAGTACGGTCTCGCCGGACATGCTCGACCGGCGCAGGACCGCCTGGATGCGTGCCACCAGTTCCCGGGGTGAAAAGGGTTTGGTCAAATAGTCGTCGGCACCACTTTCGAGCCCGGACACTTTATCGTTTTCGTCAGCCCGCGCCGTCAACATGATTATTGCCAGACTCTCGTTGTCCTGGTCGCGGCGCAACATCCGCGTCAGCTCGAGCCCGCTCATGTCCGGCAACATCCAGTCGACCAGCGCGAGATCGGGTCGCTCGTCGGCCAGCAGTTCCCTCGCGCGCCGGCTGTCGGCGGCTTCCAGCGTGTCATAGCCCGCACGCGCCAGGTGAAACGCGATCATCTCCCGGATCGGCGTCTCGTCCTCGACGATAAGTACCTTGGTCGCAGGCATAGTCTGATTTCTCTCGTGATTTGCGGGATTTCAGGACATTACCGCAGTATTACAACAGCCATTTATTACAGATGCATGACGACTATGATCGGTTACAGTCATTGATTTCCACAGCAAACAAGCAATTTTGCATCAACTTACCGGGCCGTGTCTGTCGCAGCTTCCGCGACCTTCATTCGCAGATAAGCGGGCTGAAGCTGCGACGCGTCAATCGATTTTCCGGATTGCATGGCGCGTGTGCCAAGGCGCAGCAGATAGCGGGCCCTGGGATGCAATACGCGACTGAACCCGGCCAGCGCATCGCCACAACTCGACGCCAGCGCAGGATAACGTTCCCACCCGGCGCCGGCGGCAAGCCAACCCGATCCCTGCAGCAGCTCTCGTCCGCCGACCGGGACGATGGCCTCCGAGCCCGCAAGCGCCGGCAAACCGGCGTCGTCTCGCAGATAAGTCGCAAAATACACTTCGTCCATCCGCGCATCCTGGGCAACGGCAATTTTTTCACCGGGTTCGCCCTGCATCGCTTCGGCGGCAACTGCGGCGAGAGACGAAACCGGCACCATCGGCAAGCCGGCCGCGAAGCAGATGCCTTGCGCGACGGAGGCTGAAATCCTCATGCCGATGAACGAACCGGGGCCGTTTCCCAGCACGACCCCCTGCAAGTCAACCGGCCGCAGACCCCGCTCGCCGAGCAACTGCCGGATCATTGGCAGCAGGATGCGCGTGTGCGCACGCGCTTCGATACGATGTTGCTCGGAAACGGAATCACCGTCCAGCAGCGCAACCGAACAGGCCTCACTGCTGGTGTCGATCGCCAGCAGCTTCACGCGGTCTTGCTCCGTGCTTCGTGCTGTGCCAGGAAAACGGCGACATCATCGATAGAGTCGGTGGTCTGCATCGGTTCGAGGCATTTCAGGAACACCTTGCCGTAACTCTTGCTGGTAATACGCGGATCGCAAAGAACGACCACACCGTAGTCCGCCTGGTCGCGCAGCAATCGGCCGGCACCTTGTTTGAGGGCCAGCGCTGCCTGGGGCAACTGGTGTTCGGAAAAGCCGTTGCCACCGCGTCGCCGGATGAATTCGAGTCTCGCCATCATCAACGGGTCGGCCGGAGAGGCGAAAGGAAGTTTGTCGATCGCGACAACGGTCAGCGCCTGACCCCGCACGTCGACGCCTTCCCAGAAGCTGCCGGTGCCGAACAACACTGCGTTACGGTGATCGCGAAAACGCCGCAGCAGATCGTCGCGCGGCGCGTCTCCCTGGATCAATAGCGGTCGCCCGCCGAGCCTCCGCTTGTTTCGCTTCGCCCACTTCCTGGCCGCATTCAATGCGCGATGACTGGTGAAAAGGCAAAACATGCCTCCCGACGTCATGTCCAGCAAGGGCATTACCGCCGCAAGCATCTTTTCCGTGTGTTCGGCATCCGATGGCGCGGGCAGACCCGGCGGCAGGTAGATCAGACCGTGCTTGTCCAGCGCATAGGGGCTGGGGAAACTCAGCCCGGGTGTTGCAGCGAGGCCCATGCGATCGGCGAAGTGACTGAAGTCGTCGCCAATGGCCAGCGTGGCCGATGTGAAAATCCACGCCTGGTGTCCGCCATTCATCAGTCCGCGCAAGGTGTCCGCGACGTCGAGCGGGGTAAGGTTCAGTCGCACACTGCGCGGGTTGACATCAAGCCAGCGCAGCCCGTCCCAGGAATCGTCGCTCACGAGTTGCGACAGCCGGCTGGCAACTGAAATCAACTGCTCGTTCAGTTTGTCTATTTCGATCGACGCATCGACCAGCTCGCCCAGCGGGACCAACAGGTTCTGCAGCGCAATCTGCAGATCGGCCAGCGGTGTTCGTATTTCTGCGATAACCGCCGACAATTCGTGCCGCCCTTCGGTTCGCGGCGACTCCGCGCGCAGGATCTGAGTTGCGGTTTGCACCTTGTCGATACACTTATCGAGCTGCCGATTTGCAAAGGGCAAGGTAGCAGCGCGCAACTCGTCCACCAGCCGCTCCAGTTCGCGGCTGCCGAGGCTGATACCGAAAAACTGCGCCGCAAGATCCGGAATCTGGTGCGCCTCATCGAGAATGATCGCCTCGGCGCCGGGCAAAAACTCGATAAAGCCCTCTTCTTTCATCGCCAGGTCAGCAAGCAGCAGGTGGTGGTTTACCACTACAAGGTCTGCTTCCTGAGCGGCCCGCCGCGCTTTGACCACGTGACAGTCCTGATAAAATTCGCATTGCTTGCCGAGGCAGTTTTCCGCGGTCGACGTAACCAGCGGCCAAATCGATGAATCTTCGGCAACTTCTGTGAGCTCGGCACGATCCCCCGTCGACGTGCGGTGACGCCATTGGCGCGCGGCGTCGAGATCCGCATGCAGGCCGTCGGGTGGCAGCGCCGTTTCGATGCGATGTAGGCAAAGATAGTTTGCCCGGCCCTTGAGCAGCGCCGTCGTTACCGGACGGCCGACCGCCTTGCTGACGAGCGGCAGGTCACGATGATATAGCTGGTCCTGCAGCGCTTTGGTACCGGTGGAGATGATGGTCTTGCGGCCGCTCATCAATGCAGGCAGGAGATACGCAAAGGTCTTTCCGGTGCCCGTTCCCGCCTCGACCACCAGCTTGTCCAGCCCGTCGATCGCCTCGGCCACGGATTCCGCCATCCAGGCCTGTCCGGCACGCGGCTGAAATCCGGGTAGCAGCGCCTTCAGAGGGCTGGATGATCCAAAGAATTCGGCAAGAGTCGGCATCCGCGAACTATAACCCGCGAGATTGTAAAGGTCGCACACGATTATGGGCGGCGAATGGTGCTAAATGAACCCCGGCCGCCTGCTGTTCCGGGAGGAACAGAACTACCTCTGACCGGCGATGTCTTTGAGTGTCTGCTGGTCCGCTTTGATCGAAATGCGCAGGTACGGGCCCTCGGCCGTATAGCGTGCCGCGGAGAAGTCGCTGTCATGGAAGCCTGCGAAGTTGTAGCCGAGGGTAAGCCACATGTTGTCGCGCACATTGAAGCCGACATCCAGGCCGACACCGTAGTCTATGACTTTGGACTGGTATGAGTGATACGTGCTGGTGTTGATACCGGCATCCCACTTTTGCCTGAACCCCTTGCGGAAATCGACACCGATCAGATCGGTGTAGCCGGTGAAGTCCTGTGGACCGAATTCGCTGCGCACGTATTTGAATGCGTACTGCAAGGACAGTTGGCTCGATTCGTTCAAGCGACGATTGGCATTGAAATTGTTGATCAGGCGCCAGCTCTGCTGATCGTTGTCGATGGCCGTAGAATCCTCGTAGATGAGGTCGATGCGATCGAGGAATGACCACGAACTTTCCGCCACGCGATACGCCCAACCCATCCGCAGGTCGGCAGTCATAGTCGAGCTCGAATCGTTGCGATCACTTTTCTGCAGAGCCAGGCCTGCCGACATGCCGTGCCCCATGTGCGACTCGCGATACCAGCCACTGAGCAGGTTGGTACGCTGCTCGTTGTCCGAGTCACGGTATTCGACCCGGCTGTTGGTACTCCAGCTCTCCGCCTGGTACATCGCGCCGAGGAATACAGCCACGAAATCGTCTCGAAGAGTGCCCGATGCTAGCTCCCTGTCGTCATCGAATCGTTCGAGTTCGGCGCCCTTGATGGTCTTTGTCTGGTCGACGCCAAAATCAATCGCCCAGCGATCGCTGATTTGCAGCCCCTGCACCAGGCCGATGTTTGCAAAGAGACGCGGACCGAATTCATGCATCTCGTTGCTTATGCTGCTGTTGAACTGGGCACGATGCCAGGGTGTCGCACGCAGGCCGACTCGCGTCATCGTCGCTTCGACGTCCTTGCCATCTGCGCGTTCGAATTCGGTGAATACGTCGACACCGGGCAGCAGTTCGTAGTCGGCACCGACAACTATAGTCGACAGGTAGTCGCCGTTTTCGGCTTCACCACCCAGCAGGAAGCTTCCGTTCGCACGAACCGTCAATGCACTGTCCAGCCATTTCTGACTGATACCGCCGTCGACCAGATTGCTCGACCGGGTTTCGCCGGTAAGGAACTCGTCTTCCGCGTAAACGAGCCCGACGTTGGCAGACAATTGTTCGCCGCTATACATCAGGTCGGCGTTGGCAACTCGACGTTCGGCGCCAGTCTCCAGATTTTCCTGTTGGGTAGCCTGTGCATTGACCGACACTTCTTCGTTCAATTCGAGACGACCGTCTAAGCCGTACTTCCGAATACCCCTCTCGGCGCCCGACTGCTGACCCAGTCCGAAGTTCTGATCGACATCCTTGTAGAAAGCGCGCAGATCGAGATTCTCGCTGCGATGTTCGACGCTGATCGATTCCGCATTGCCGCTCAGCGGGCTGCCTGCAACGATGCTGTTGCTTTCCGCAATCTCCGCGCGAACGATCGTGCTGCCACTCGCCTGCCAGCGAATATCCACACCGGTCAGATCACCGCCGGCAGCCTGTTGTCCATCGTCAATATAACTGACACCGACTTCCATGCCTTTGTCCCTGGTGTGCAGGGCGGCGCGGCCACCGGCGATCAGGTCGTTCGCGCCGTTCGAGGCGCTTTCGTACTCGGCAACGATGTACACGAGGTTGAACTCTGCATCGCGACTGGGCACCGGTTTTTTGAAGAAAATCGTTCCGTCAAGGTAGTCGATGTTGTAATCGAGGAAGCGATTCAGCGTTTCTGTCGACAGGACTTGCGCCGAATCGAAACGATCTCGAATCTCGATGCGCACCGTCTCGCTGTTGCCGATGATCGGAGCATTGCTCAGGCGGTACAGACCGGATGTGCCGTCGCCCTGTAGTTCGTCGCGGATGAAGGACTGATCCGTTTCACTGGCAAACACGTTGTACGAAAACCTGTCGCCCTGGTACTCGCTTTTCAAGCCGTTGAATCGGCGTTCGTAGCGGGTCAGCTCGGTCATCGACAGCCCGGTATTGAAATCGCCGAACAGGGCGAGAAACTGCTGCCGCTCCAGTTTCACGAACAGCTTGCGCTGGCTGGGCGCTTCGAATCGTTGCTCGGTCTCGTCGCCGTACAGCGTGTAGTAATCGTTTGGATTGATGTTTGTCAGGAACTGCTGCCGCGCTTCGTCGCTGTCTCGCGCCGAGTCGAAAGCCATGGTCAGCAGGTATTCGCCCTTGATCTGCCCTTTGGCAAAAAACGCCAGCCTGCCATCCTGGTAGAAGCCGTCTTCCTGCCCTGCTGCAATCGCGGCTGTCGCATTCCGTGAAAGGGTGCTGTAACCCGCCGTACCTTCGCCGAATCCGACAAGAATCCAGTCGCGCGGCTCAGGCTCCAGCCAGCCACGGATTTCCTGTTCGCGTTTACCTTCGAATTTCAGGTGCAGGGTCGCCAGCCCGCTATCGGTGGTCGGCTCGAGTTCGATCAGCGCGATGCCGTCCCTGCCGATCGTGTACAGCGGCTCGCGGCTGCCGATATTGACGATCTTGTTTTCCCGGTCGTTTTCGACCTGCCACCAGGCACGATACGGAGCATCGACACGAAACGCCCCGATACTGGTCTGCCGAGCCGGCTGGCCGAATCGATCGAACAGCCTGACGGCAAAAACAGGTCGCACACGCCCGTCGGCAACCAGCACCGAGGAATCCGACATCAGTTCGCCGCGCACGGCCGCACCGGCGTAGTGAACAGTGCGAAGAAGCCTTTCGACGACCAGGCCATCGGGTCCGATCATTTCAGCCACAATATTGTTCGGCCCTTCCAGCAGATCGACGCCGGCCCAGGTGCTGACGGCGACCGTACGCCGCGTGTTCACCTCGATTCCATCGAAATTCAGCGGATTGGCTTCGAGCCCGTTTATGAACAGCGCGACTTTCTGATTCATCCCGTGTCGGACCGCAATCTTCATCGCCGGCACCGCAGGTCGGTATCCCTCTTCCGGCAATACCCAGCCAATGCCGTCAGGCAACGAATTGATGTGCGGCTGCACTTGCTGAACCGGCGTCAGGTGTTCCTGCAACAACTGCTCGTTGACCATCTGCGCGGTCGCAAGCTCTGAACCCGGCAGCAATCCCTTGGTTTCCGCAATCAGCGTGCCGCTGGACGCCTGCTTGACGCGTACGAACGATTGCTTGCCGGGACGTTGTCCGCTGAGGATCAATTCGACCCGACGATTCGCCTGCCGCCCTGCGTCCGTTTCGTTGCTTTCCAGCGGATCATCCGCTCCGCGACCCTCCACCTGGAGGTCGCGCGCGGGCACGTCCAGGCCGGACGCAATGTAAGTCGCTACAGCATTCGCGCGAGCGCGTGACAACACGTAGTTGTCGGCGAACAGGTGTTGGTTGCGTGGGGCGATATCGGTGCTGTCGCTGTGACCTACCGCGGCAACCTGAACGTCGCGGACACCGCGCCAGCTGGTGATCAGCTGATCGAGTTGAGCCCTGTCCGACGCCGACAACTCCGCCGACAGCACGTCGAATTGCAGGTTCAGTACATAGCCTGCGTTCTCGCTGGTCGCAGGCTCGCGAACCATCAGAGTTTCTGCGACGGGAGTTTGCTGCGCCGCCTGGATCGGCGAATCGAATCGTGCCAGCGCCCGCGTTCTGAGTTCGCCGCTGACGTTGCTTGCTATGCGCGCATCGAAAGCAATATCGCTGCGCCAGTTTCCGCTTCGATCCGCCAGCGGCAAAAGCAGTGATTGGCCGCTCAGTCGGGGATCGGCATGTGCGGCGCCGTCAACGTTCAGGCTGCCGGTCTTGTAACTGACACCGTCCGGCAGCATTACCATCAGGTTCAGGTTGTCGATAGCTACGTTGCCGTTGCCACGCAGCGTGACGCTGTAGGAGACTTCCTCGGCGCTGCCGTTTCCGGCATTTTGCAATTCCACGTGAACGCGCCCTTCCGGAGCAGCCTTTCGCTGGAGGTAGAAGTCGGCGCGCAACAAAGAACCGCGAGTCATCTCGACGAACTGCGAGTCGCCGCGGCCGGCGAAACGCCCTGCCGTTTCGCATCTTCGCACCGTGAAGTACTCCGGTACCGTCTGCGGATCGAGCTGCGCAACGTGACCTCCCGGTTTCAGGCCCTCGAAATGGAATCGGCCACCGCTGTCAGTGACGGCGTAACGACCGTCTTCCAGGTAGACGCGAACACCGGCCACGCCCTGATCCTCTGCAACCGACGATGCGGAACAGTCTGCCTCGACTATTCGACCGATAAGCGTGCCGCTTGAACGAAACAGGTCCTCGGTCAATCGAATGCGCGCCTGGGATACGTTCGAAGTCAAACCGTTAAGATCGCTTGCCACGGCGGTGTTCACAAGCTCCTGGTTTTTCGTACCTCCAACGATCTCGGCGACGTAGGAAATCGTCATGCGCTGTGCGGGATCCAGCGTGCCGATCGAAAACTGCATTTGCATCGAATTTCCGTCGATGAGCGGATCCGCAGCAGCGGCGCCATCTTGCAGAACGGATCCAGGAACAAAGCGCAACGCCGACGGAAAACTGTCGACGATCCGTACATCCGGAGCCGAACTTGCGGTCGCCGTGTTTTCCACGACGAGTTCGTAACGCACGAAATCACCAGGAGCAGCGATTGTCGTGACAGTGGATTTTTGTATGAACAAGGTCGATGCGAGCGGGTCGACCGGAACATCGAAACCGAAAGGTCCGTCCGATGCAACGTTGAATGCATTGCCGAACGAGGCGGCGCTGAGAATGAACGGCGCATTTGGCAACTGCTGCAGATCGCTGACAGCGACTTCCGATGGTGCACCAAAACCGGATGGCGGCGTGATAACGATTCTGTAGTTACCGGCCGCAACCACGGGAAATCGATATTGACCTGGCGCGAACAGGTAGCTGGTACCGCCGCTGTCGGTCACGGTCTGGCCACTCGAAATGCTCGACGGAAACAGGCTGATGCCGTCATTGCCGTAGACGACCGCAGGCTGGCCGGTGACGTCGTCGACCAGCTCGATCAATGCACCGTTGACTGCGCTGCCGGTCTGCGAATCGAAAACAAGTCCCAACGGATCAAGCCCGGCAGTTGCGTTGCTCGAATCGGCCGGATCAGCCGGATCGGTGTAGCGGACCTCGACCTGCTGGCCCGACGTGCCTTGCAATACACAGTCTGCAACTGTCGTCGGACCGCTGCCGCTTGGCAGATATCCGGCAAATATTCCTGTGTCGATACCGGTTTCGCGCAACCGAACAGTTTCGCTGTCTCCCGAACTACTGTTCACCAGGGTTACCGTCGCATAGTCGACAACGGCTGCGTCAACGTTCTGATCGGAATCGTCCAGTCGGATGAAGATCGGTTCACCGAGGTTGTAGTTGCGGCTCAGGCTGAGGTCCTGCGTGGTTGACGGGTCGATGCTTTGACCGTTCACGACCGGATCCGCAAGCGTGACGAAGGTGCCGGATTGGAAACAGGCCGAAGGCCCAACCGGCTCCTGGAACAGACCGGCGCCTGGCGGCACCAGCCGGGTCAATTGCACGTTGGCCGGACTGCGTATGACGGCAGTAACCAGTCGCACTTCGTTGCTCAGCATCGTCACCGGCTGGCCGGCATTGTTCAGATAATCGAGCGAAGCCTGGTTGCTAATGACGGTCCCGGGCGGTGCGGCATACGCTGAAATCGGACCGGACAAGACAGTGATAAACAGCAAAAAGGCGAACAGGGAGCGCAATTTCAGTGCCTTCAGAAAACACCGCGGGGGGAACAGTTGTTCCCCCCGAAGGTTTTTCTGTACACGCCTGCGAGGCGCGCCGGGAGGCGCAGACCACGCAGCCAGCCGGGTCGGGCCGCCCATCAGGGCGGCCCGGCCACGAGCCAGTGTGTACAAACTTTTGAGCACCGTAATGCTGTGACTAGTTGATGGTCACACGGAACGTGATCGTCAACGTCGTCGCCGGATCCACGTCTATAGCCGAATCCGCGCCAACTGACAGCGCACCGGCTGCGAAGGAGCAATTGTCGGTATCCGGGGCTTCCTGCGAGCAGAGCGTGATCGCACCATCGTTGTCGATCTGCACTTCGCCACCCACACCGAAGTAATCATCGACAATCGTGATTTCGGTCGACAGCGTATCGGTGATGACGATGTCTTCCGCGACCTCGGCGCCGCTGTTGGCAACGGAAATGACGTATTCAACGACCGCGCCAGGGATAGCTTTTCGATCTGCGCCGGTGCCATTGAAAGGATCGCTGATCAGGCTTGCCGTCTTGGTAATAGACAATGCGGCTGACGAACCGATAAAGCCATCCTGCGCATCCAGGATGCCGTCGCCCAGCGTGAACACGGTGCCGCCACTCGCGAAGAGTCCTTCGGCGAACACGACGTCGATTCCAGCCGTGTCAGCACTACCGGCGTCATCGGTCGTGTCGGCGCCAAGTCCGGGCGGACCGCCTGCGTCAGCAACAATCGCCTGCAAGTTGATGTTCGCGGCAGCACCATTTGCCATCGTAACCGGGGCCGTTGCGACAACGTAGATATCGACGCTGTCGCCTTCGATGAGCTCTTCGACGAAATTCGGATCGGTGGCTGTAGTCAGGCCGTCTCCGTTATTGTCGACATAAACGGTGATACCGCTCATGTCTTCCGTATCGGTCTGGCCGGCCACGATGCCGCCGACGAGGTTTGTCGCCACGAGACGAAAATCCTGCGTCGAGTTGCCGTGGTTTTGCAGCGTGAACTGCACGAACTCTCCGTTCTGGCCGGGTGTCACGACCGTGTGGCCGATGAATCCGGATTCGACCAGCGTGAAGTCAACGCGGTTGTCGACGACAAACGTTGTCGCCAAGGCACCACTGGTCAGCGCATCGCCGGGAATGGAGTTTCCCGCCGGATCCGACAGAATAAACGTCTGCGGATTTCCGCCGACGTTGTAGTCGACCTGCGCCTGGTTGGAGATCGTCGTGCCGGCATCGGTGCCGACCGCGAGCGCGTGCTGCGAGAACAGCACAACGACCGCCGACGCGATCAGCCTGGTTACCCAGCTGATCCTGGTGATATATCGTTTCATTACGGTACTCCTTGCATCATTGCAAAAAATTAAACCGGCTGTTCCAGCCGGTCAGGGTCTGTCGGCACCGCGTGCGTCCCTGCACCGAACGCGGTCGTTTCCAGGGGAAACTCGCCCTGGTCAAAAATCCTTACTGAAGCCTGGCTCGAAATCGCGCCACGCCCTGCGTGCCGGCCGGAATTTCGTTTTGCATCTGCCAGCGAATGTGAGTGAAGTCCCGCGGTTCTGCAGGACGAGTCGTGCCGTTCTCCGTTACCGACAATTCGTTTGTCGCGGCAAAGGTCTGTCCGCCATCGACGGAAAAGACAATATTGCTGCCCGGACCAAACGCAGAGCCGTCCACGTACACAAGGTCAGCGGCGATCGGATTGGTGATCACGACGTTATCCGCCGCGGCATCGCTGATATTTTGAAATGTCACCGTGTAAATGACTTCGTCACCGGGTACCACGACCCTGGCGTCGACGAGTTGCACCTTTTGATCGCCGTTGTCGTCAATGACGACTTCTTCCTTTTGCACGATTGTTTTCACAAGAAGGTGCCCTGTCGGGACTTCCTGCGCTGTTTCCTGTGCCACAGCGCCGGTCGTGAATAATGCCAGTGCTGAAAAAATGGCAAGTCGTTGAATCGTCTTCATGATGTGTGTTCCCCTCTTATCGCTCCGAAAAATTTCTGAAAAGTGGCCAACGAAAAACTGTCTAATCAATCGTTACCTGGAAAGTAACCGTCTGCGGTCCGGACAATTGCGTCAGATCGCCAAGCCGCACGACGATCGACGGCACACCAACGGTGTCGAATTCGCCGGCGTCGGCATCTGGCGAATCCGTCAGCGTCGAACCATTCAGCCGTATGCTGGCCGGCACGTAAGTGGTATTGGCAGGCACCGGGTCGTTGACGGCGCTGCCGCTCGCAGTACCGGAATTCGTTACCTCAACCGTAATCGTGTAGGTCAGCGTTGCTCCGGGTACCGGTTGTGTGCCGCCGAACGGGTCGGCAACCAGCACGGATTTGACGATGCTGACAGCAACGTCAGATACGAGATATTCCCCGACATCCGCAGCCTGACCACCGGATGTTCCGACGACGGCGTCACTGCCGCCATCACCCTGATTTGCGAACACGTCGCCGGGATTGCCACTGCCAGTCGTCGATGTCGCTGTGAGCTGACTGAGTCCCGTTTCGCCATTTGCCGCAGATAGCGGAATGTCATTGAGCAGGAGAATGTCGATGAACGCATCTGCTGCCAGTTGCGGATCGTTGACGCCCGGATTGTAGGCAACGTCACCGGCGGACAGATCGCCGCTCGAGTCGGTGTCGAAGTAGATGGCCGGCACCGCCGGTACAGGATCAAAATCGTCGCCAGTCAGGTTGCTGTCGATAGCAAGCAGAAAATCCTCACTGCCGTTACCTGTGTTGGTAACCCGAAACAGCAGGCTGCGATTGCTGTCGCCTCCGGCAACCAGAACCTGGGGACTTTGCAGCGTAACAACGACGTCAATGCGCTCGTCGACCGTTACGCTGACCGTATTCGAATTCAGCGATAGCGGCGTGCCGCCGATGTCGTAGGTAAGCTGAGCTGTGTTATCGATTACTGTACCGGCCGCTGTCCCTGCCGCAATGGAGGCTTGCGACGGCAGTAATGCGAGAGCCGTTAGAATGAAAGCAATGGGAGAGTTACGTACTCGTTGGAATACGGATTGAGGCCGTGCGCGTAAGATCATCAAGGTTCATTCCTTTTTTATTCCCTCGGGGACTTGGCGCATGATGCTGTCGCCGCCAGCCCCGGCAGGAACGTGTGCCCACAGTCAGGCATTCGCCCGCGTCATTGCGGGACGATTGCGACTGTCGCTGAATCGCCACGGAGGCGCACGGAAAAGGACGGATTTGTGACGAAACTGTGATTGTTTTCACGGTTTGTCCGTGAATGCGATCACAATCACTTCGTCAATAGATACGCGGCTTCGACGCGAACTAGCCGCGCCTGATCGCACTACTTATGTTGCATTTATCACAGGAATCCGGAACACGGACTTATTCCGGTCCTGTCGTTACTCGAGACAATCAGGTCAGTACCGCGAACGAGCGACCGGCCGGACAACGCCGAGTTTCTTCATTTTTGAACGCAACGTGCTGGGCGGTACGCCGAGAATTGCGGCTGCGCCTTTTGCGCCGGCAATCATCCCGTTGCTGCGCGCAAGTACTTTCTCGATATGTTCTCTCTCGATGTCCCGAAGGTCGGCAAACGTATCGCCTTCTTCGGCAGCCGATGTTGCGCCGACATCGAATTCTTCCGCCAGTTCCAGGGTTTCGCCTTTCGCCGATATCAGGGCACGCTGGATCACGCTCTCCAGTTGTCGCACGTTGCCAGGCCAGGAGTAGGACTCCATCTTGTCGAGCATTATCGACGAGATTGCCGAAATCTGCTTGCCGAGCTGTTGTGCATGAATTCGTACGAAATGCTCCGCAAGGATGCGTACATCGCCGGTTCGCTCGCGTAATGGCGGCAAAAATATCGGGAAAGTATTGATTCGGTAGTAAAGATCCGCGCGAAATTCCCCATTGTCTACCGCATCGATGAGATTTCGATTGGTGGCGGTAATGACCCGCACATCTACCTTGATGGTTTCGCCGCCGCCCAGACGCTGAAACTCTCCCTCCTGCAATACGCGCAACAGTTTTCCCTGCAGCTCCAGCGGGAAATCGCCGATCTCGTCGAGGAAGATCGTGCCGCCGTCAGCGAGATCGAAGCGGCCTTTCTTCTTGCTGGCGGCACCCGTAAATGCGCCCTTCTCATAGCCGAACAGCTCGCTTTCGATCAGGTTGGCGGGCAGTGCCGCGCAATTGACTTTGACCAGGGGCCGGCTGCTGCGCGGGCTGTGCTCGTGCACCGCACGTGCGATCAGCTCCTTGCCGGTACCCGTCTCGCCCTGGATCAATACCGTCGTACCGGTCTTCGAAACCTGCTCGACCTGTTTCAGGCAGCGAATGAGAGCTTCGCTTTCGCCGACCAGTTCGTGAAAGCCGTGAGTCGAACGTATTTCATCGCGAAGATAGACATTCTCGGCTTCGAGCCGCTCGGCGACTTTACGCAGCTCGTTTATCGCGCGACCGAGCTCCTCTTGCGCCCGAATGCGCACGACAACATTGCCGAACAATTCTGTAATGACCTTGAGGTCCGCCATGTCCCGATCCGACCAGCTTCTGTCTCGCTGGAAATTGGAGAAGGTGCAGGCACCCAGCACTTCGCCTCCCATTACCAGCGGAACCAGTGCGACCGCTTTGACTCCGAGGGCGCGCAACGATTGCTGGTCCTTTTCGGCGGGCACCGGAAGCGTGTCGGATACCGAATAGCTCAGCTGCTTTCCCTGCAGCAACTGCGGCGCGCTCCACGGAAAGCTATCGAGCACCAGCTGAACATAGGGCGCCTGACCGGTCTCGTTCCAGAAATACAGCAGCTGTGCTTTTTCGCGAGAGCGGTCGAACCAGATCAGTGTTGCCCGATCGGCTTCGAAATACCGGCAGGTATCGCCGAGACTCTGCGTCAGCACTTCTCCGGCACCCCGGTCGGACGCCGTGATCAAACGGGTCGAGATGTCGGCAACGAAATTCTGCATGCGCAGACGTTCAGCCAGTGCCGCCCGGGTCTGTCGGATGTCGAGAATGTTTCGCTCCGATCCCCACATTCGTTGCAACTTGCCATCGCTGACCACGCCAGCCAGATTGATCTTCAGCGCGCGTTCCTCGCCATCCGGCGTCAGGTAAATCTGCTCGTAGTCGACCAGGCGGTATCCGCTGCGAACGAATTCCGTGAAAAATGCTTCGTGCGACTGCCGGTCCTTGGCCGAATCCAGTTCGGCAAAGCGGGTGCCGAGCGCGTCGGCAAGGCTCAGTTTACGAAGCTCTTTCGCAAACACCTTGTTGCATTCCACCAATACCGCAGACTGAGACAATGCTACTTGCTCGCGAATCGGCAGGTCCGTGGAAATGGGGGGATTGAACTCGAAGCAATAGATGGAATCCGGCGATTGCTCCACCAACGAGCGAAAACGCGTTTCCGACTGGATGATCGACTGTTCAGCGGCTCGCATGCGCAGGTCCGAGGCAAGCGCGCGGTCAAGCTCGTGATTCCGCTGGTAGGCAATGACGATGACACCGCTTGCCGTCAGTATCAGCGACAGCAGCGCGACCGGTGTTCGAACGTGAAGATGCAGAAACTCGATCGTTGCAAGTGAAGCAGGATTGCCGAGAACGCGCGGCAAAAGGCTAATCGCGAGAAGATCGACCAGGTAGAAGCTCGCTGTCAGCGCAACCGCGCTCATGATCAGCACACGCCCGGTCATGGGCCGAGTGCGGCGGTTGAGCATGCCCTGGTTTGCGGCGATGCCGAACATCAGCAGGGTCAACACAATGACCGTCAGATCGACCAGCACCATTGCCTCGAACGTACTCCAGATCACTGTGAGGGATTGCCTGCGGCAGAATGTCTTCTATAAGCTGTCGCCGAACCGCGACAGACTGGATACCACATATGGTCATCCCCTTCTAAGGATGTGGGTCTTGGCGCAAGCAATACCGATTATGGGTGCCGAGAGTGCCACGATATTTCGCGTCCGTCGCGATATTTCGTCACCTGCATCAGCTCCAGAACACCGGTACTGCCGCGCAACTTTTTGTAAGTCTTTGTTTTTTTTAAATGCTTTAAACGATCGTTGAAATCTGGCATGAAATCTGCAAGTTTTTGAATATATTGGACCTGTGCGCAGTCGCTGGCGTCGGGTCGCCGCTTGGGCAGAGCAGGGGGTATCGCATGGCCACCGATCGAGAACGAATCAACATCCTGCTGGTTGAGGATTGCTGCAGCAATGTTCGTTTGGTTCGCAAGGCGCTGGAAGGGAGTAACGTGCGATGTCGATTGCAGACCGTGGGGGTCGGCGGCAATACGCTGAACTACCTGCGCAAGAGCTCGCCGTATGCTGAAGCGCCGACGCCGGATCTCGTGTTTTTCGATGTGTCGGAGGCACGCCAGGAATCGATTGAACTGCTCGAACAAATCAAGGCTGACAAGACAACGAAATCGATACCGCTTGTTCTGTTGACCAACCAGGATTCGGAGGCAGTTCTAAAGGAACTCCGTATTGATCGAAAGGATCGCACGGTGTTTTCGCCTATTGATCTGGAGAGCTTCTTGAGGGCCATGAACTCCTTCCGCATGGACCGTTTTCTCGGTGCTGTTCGCCTGATCGAGTCGTTAGGCTTCGTGCTGGTCAGCCTGCCCGAAGCTGTGGCGAGCGAGCAGCAAACCGAATCGGACCGATCCGGCAAATCTGCAGGATCGGGCGATCGCAGGGTGCAACTCGCCTGACTTTCTTCTTTCGATTCCCAGTCGTAGAGATTGCGGACTGACACCCGAACGTACTAGGGTTGCACTTCGCAAACCAAGAGGAAAGCGATGCCAGCCGACGAAACCGCACAATTTCTTGAGGGTCTTGCGAAAGACCTGAATTCCAAAAAGATTGCACTGCCATCGTTTCCGGATGTCGTGATAAAGATTCGTTCCGCGCTCGAGGATCCGACCTGCACGGCCGATCGGCTGGCCGGTGTTGCAAAAACCGATCCTGTACTGGTGTCGCGCCTGCTCATTTCCGCGAACTCCGCATTTCACAATCGCGCCGGCATCAGTATCGTCGATCTGAATCTCGCCATCAGTCGGCTGGGATTCGAAGCCGTGCGCAATACCGCCATCGCACTGGCAGTGGAACAGATATTCAATGCCTCGAAACACTCTGAACTACGGGACCGACTGAAAAAGTTGTGGTCTCGCAGTATTGCATTGTCGTCAATGTGTTACGTCCTCGCCCGGGACAAGGCTCAGATCAACGCCGACAACGCCTTTCTTTGCGGACTGTTACACGGCATCGGCAAGCTTTATATCCTGACCAAGGCAAAGGACTACCCGAAGATGCTGGGGGATGAAGCGTCGCTGGAAAAAGTCCTCGCCGACTGGCACCCGGGCATAGGCAAATCGATTATCGAGTCCTGGGGGTTCCCGCAGGAAATCGCCGACACCATGGAGCTGGCTGACAACGTGCGTGTCGCAGGCGATGAGGCGAATCTGGTCGATGTCGTCTACACGGCCATCGCGCTGCTGGATGCGCCGGATGACACCTTGGCGCGTGTTCCCCTGTCTCCCGCAGTAGCCCGTGTCATCAGCAGCAGCGAATCGTTCGACAGTATCAAGGATGCGTACGATCAGCACGCGCAATCGATACGCCAGTCCGTCGGCGGCTGAACTCGCAAGCCACGTTTGTCATACAAGGAAATCCCGCCGGGGCCTGTGCCGCGGCGGGATCAATGCTCTCTCGAAATGCGACCCTACAGCTGTCCTGGCAAACCCGACCGAAACAGAAGGCCGGCGCCGTGCCTGATCCGGCTCCTATTGGCGGAATGCGACATCGTATTGAGAATCGATGGCATATACAGTTTGTGAACTGTGCGCCTGCAGACTTCCGGACCTTGGAACGCCATCGTCGCCGCGAGACTCGAGTATCTGTGCGATGTCGCCAGGAATAGCGCCAAAAATCACGTTATGGCCACTCAGGTTGTACAGGTTGAATCCGATACCAATCAATCCGCCGAATGAGTTGCTCGGTTGCTGGTAGCTGGCGCTCGTATTGTCAACCGGCCCCGCAATCAGTCCGGCACCGCGCAGATGTTTCCAGATCTTTCGCGTTTCGTCACTGTTGTTGGTGCTGTTCCAGCCGCCGGAAATCGAGCCGTTGCCGTTGCCGTTGTCCGCACCGGCCCAGGTACCCGAGAAACGCGTCGACGCAGAAGGATCGTCGCCCGGTAACACGCCATAGCGATCCTGATACGCAAATATTGCAGCGGAGACGCCGGCAAAATCGTTTTCTACCCGCTTGATCTTCGCATTCGTAATCATCTCGCGTCCTTTCAGGACGCCACCGAGCAGCAATCCTATGATGACCAGCACAATGGCGATCTCGACCAGCGTGAATCCAGCCTGCTTTCTTCGACTCAATAATTGCATGTTCACAGCGCATTCCTCGTTCGTTTTTTGGCCCCCTGCACAGGCAGGACTCGTGACCGGAAAATTCGGCTTACCCGGGTTATCGACGAACAAAGCGCAAACTTTAGGAACTGGATCACGAATTGGGATTGCCGTAAATAATTGATATATCGACTTATTCACGGGAGTTGGCCCGCTGCCACCAGCCGGTGGTACAGGCTGGCCGGCGCAGTCCACGTCAGGATATCGTCGAATTCACTGCCCGGCTGCGCCGACTGGCGCCGACTGACGAAGACGATATCCGACGCAACCGGGTAGCTTGTCCCGGACACACCGCCGCCGAGGCTCGCACCGGCGTTTTCAACTTCATCCGGCGAAGCTCCGGTAGCATTGTTTTTTCCTCGCGAATGCAGGAGGAACGGAGCGCTCGCAGAGAGCGTGGCAAGCGGGCTGGCGCAGGCCGTTGCCGATGAGCCGGTTGCCGTATTGCAAACAACAAGGTCGGGCGCGAGGTTCGCAAGCCCGACGTCTTTGAGTTCGCCGGGCGCCGTGAAATCCCAATTGCCGTCACCGTCGATGTCGACCGCACTGACGCTGTAGCGAACGGGCACGGACCAGGGATCCAGCAGGAGGTTGTCGTCATTTCTCGGCCCGGCAAGCCCGAGCGTCGACGCGGGAACGAATCCGTGCGGCACAGCACAGCCGCCGGCCGATGCAAGCGCAAATCCCCCGCTCGCAGGGGTTGCCGGACAAGGCAAATGGCCGTTGACGAGCGCGAATCCCTGAATGGAGTTTTCCACAACCGTCAGCAACTCCTGCGCCTCGCGATATCGGGCATTGTCACGTTGTACCGAAAGTGGCATCGCAAGGCCGCCAAGGATCAATCCCATAATGAGAATCACTATTGCCAGTTCGACCAGCGAGAATCCGGATTGCCTGTGCATCGTCATTCCTTCAGCACGACGTGACGGTCATTGCCGCGTCGATGCAATACGCAACATCATTGAAACTGCTGTCTGCTGCTCGCGTTTCAAAATCGGCTGAACCGGATGCATAGGGATGCGCGCCGAGGTTGCGCCCTTCGAGATAATTGGCTATCTGGCCTTTTGTATCGGAATCCAGCGGGGGCGCGTTGCGTCGCTGCCCGAGCGCTTGCAGACGCTCACCGGAAAACAGGATGATCGCCGCGTATGCTCCGATGCCGTTCACGCTGAAGCAGGTTCCGCAGGAAGTAGGGATAGTGGCACCCGGCGCGAAGGACTCGGCCACTGCGTAAAAGAAATGATCTTTCCAATTCTGCCACGATGCCCACCGGGCAGCATTCCATTCCGGCACTGTAGACGGATCGCAACCGCCAAGGATCTCTGTAACTGCATTTGCCGTCACCCCACTGCTGTCATCAACGACGTTTGCCAGTCGACCCGACAGTACGCCGCCAGCATCGTCGTCATAACTCGCGTCCAATCGATAGTCAGCAAGCGAAACCGATGCGGGCCACGGCAGGCGCCGGTCGTCCGGCGTTGCATTCGACATTCCCCACGCGGCGACACAGCCGGTGATTGCGCGGGTCAGGTCGTTCATCGAGTCCGCGAAATCCGGGCGCCTGTAGACAGCATTTGCGAGCTCGGACCTGCGGATTGAAAGCACCCTGTCGTTGTGTGCGCCGGTACCGGATACAGACACGATGAACCGTTCGATTGCGTCCGGATTTCCGCTGACCAGCGCATTGGATATTCCGCTGCCAAGGTCGGCGTCCAGGTAATCAGACACGGAAAAATTGTCGCTGCAGTCATTGCCGGAGATTCCGGAACCCGGTCGCAGCTGGGCGGGCAAACTCGACAATGGTGCAAACAGCATCGCCACCGGGCGATCCTCGGCAAGTACACCCTCGATCAAATCGCCGCTTTCCAGCGAGTACAATTGGAGTTGTCCGTTCGTGTCCGGGTTGATCATTCGACCGGTTGCGGGGCCGGCGTTCTTGTAGGATCCCGATACCGCATACCACAGGCATTCGCCGCTGCTGTCAGTGTATGCCGGGGTCGCCAGTGTTCGCCACGGGAAGCGGCCAAGCACGGTCACTCCGGTGGCGCCGCAATTCGCAGTATGCGATTCACCGTTCAGCGTTGCACCGCCGGCATCGAGGTCCGGACAAGGCAGCGTCAGCGCAGCGCCGGCATTCAGATCAGCCTGGGTCAGGGCATGATCGATCAGTGCCTGCTTTGCCTTTGCGAGTGCCTGCTGGGTCTCATTGATCTGGCGTGTGTGTAGCGTGCCACGATCAAGCCGACTGACAAGAATGGCAGTTGCAGCGACCAGAACGACCAGCATCATCAACAGCAGTGCCGCACCGGACTGGACTCTCCGCTGCGATATTCTGTGGCGATCAGTCGGACTGTGCATCGCCGGTCTCGCTATCCCCTGCCCGGTCGGCATCGGGCGGCACATCCGGCTGCAACGCCGTGTCGACTCCGGCCGGATCGGCCGGTTCAATGTCATGCGACCGGATTGTAATGCCCGCAGTCTGGCGGAGATTTTCCACGGGTACGCTGGTCGGCCGGAAATCGCCGTCGACCCACATCGTTGATGATCCGTCGTGGAGTACGATGTAGCCGAATCCCTGCCGTGTCCTCGCGGGTGCCTCCTGCGATTCCGGTGCCGGGCTCGCATGCGTGGCGGTTGGCGGTTCCAGGCGGCGATCGTGGTCCAGCTTGTATCGTTGCTGCGGCGTGAGGAAAACACGGCCGATCTCGATATCGTCCAGTGACTCGTAGATATCCACTCCGTCTGCGAAAGCGGCTGAAGTAGACAACAGTGTCAGAATCACCAGAACAGTTTTCATCGGCCGGGCTCCTGCGCCATGACATCGGAAGTGACGACGCTGAATATTTCGACGGAGCAGCTCGCCAGGATGTTTACGTCCGCAGCGGATAACGGACCGGTGGCGTTTTGTCGGGAGAGTTTGCAGCGGTCGACTTTCAGCAGCCCCGGAGCCTCCTCCTGCAACCTGTCGAAAAAGCGCAGCAGATCGAGCTCATGTAACAAGCCGAGTTCGAGTTCCAGCTTGCTGACGTGAATCTCTGTCGATGCACCGCCAAGCGAGGACTCAACTGGCGCGATGACGTCCAGTTGCGGCTCGATAGCGTAGGTAGCGTGCGGCAAGCGCAGCTCGCCGGCGGCCATGCGCAGCGTTTCAACCCAGTCGAGCCGGCTCTCCCGGCCGACGAATCCCAGTTCATGGAATTGTTCGTAGCGCCAGTGGTAGCGGTCGATAATCCGCTTGCGCAGGACCAGTTGATCGTAGTCATCGAAAACGGCACCGTGATCGGCACTGAGTACTTCGTGGTGTTGCTGCTGCGCGGCGTGGTACCAGGTTCCGGTCGCCAGCAGGATTATCGACATCAATACCGTCATTGAGGGTAGCAGCAGGCCTTGCGCGAGGTAACCCCAATCGACGTCACCAGGTTTCACGACGGCTCTCCGGTGGCACGACATTCATCGTCATGCGCAAACGAAATCGCGCCATGCGTTCGGAACCTCCGCTCGCGACTTCGCCGCTCAACGCGGCCTGCGGACGCGCATCCAGCGGGTACTCGACTGCAACAACCGTCTCGAACGCGGTCTGCGCCTTCAGGGCCGCAACCAGATCGTCGACCTGCGCAAAGGCGGCACGAAGGTCGCCGTCGAATTCGAAAATCCTTCCCCGCATATCCGCGCTGACGGCGGCGATGCGTGGAATGGTCACCGGTGGAGGAGGATCGCCGGGTCTTGCTCGTGGAGTTTCCCTCGAAGCACTTTGTACGAAATCCGTTTGCCATTCCAGGTCATCGACCTGAATCGCGGGAAAGTCGCCGAGTACGTTACCGAGCTGATGCAGGACCCACGGTACCGGCAATCGATTCTGCAGGATGTAATCGCCGGTATCGACAGCAACCTTCATCTCATGCGAGTCCGCTCGAATCGGCAGGAACGACTCATTGTCCCTGCGAAAAGTTTCCGCCATCCGACGAATCTGTGACTCGATGCCGTCGCTCGCATCCCTCAGGTACAGCGCATCCACAAGGTAGAAACTGGCGAATGCAGCACAGGCCACGGCGACGGAGGTGGCCAACGCAAGATACGCATGCCGGACTTTCGACAACTGACTGTATCGCCGTTCGCCCTGTACCGCGTAGTCGTACTTCGGCCGTCGGGCAAGAATCGACGCCAGGTACAACGACTCCATCCTGTCCGCAGCAGGGGCCTGGAAATTTCCCAGACTTTTGGCGGCTCGCAAAGGCTCGATGAAGTGCAGTTGCAAAGCGGCATTGCCACGATCGCTGGCCAGTACTCTATCGGCGAGATCCTTGTCCGCAACGAAATAGACATCGAGACTGTCGACTGAACTCAGAATACGGGTTCGCTCCAGGTAACGACGACTGCGCTGGATTTCATTCAAAAGGAATTCGCCGTAATCGGCGTCGTTCGTTTCGGGTGACTGAGACAATCGCGCACTTTTCAGTACACCGTCGCGCAGGAACACCTGTCGCAGTCTCGTGTGTTGATGCTGTGTCAGGAACAGCGAATTCAGGGCGGGTTCCGTGATTCTCGACAACAGCGCCGGCGCAAGCAACGGTACGGAATAGATACCCTCGAGTGGTACTTTGTAACTCGCGACGGTGCGCAGCCAGGGATCCAGCAATTCGTGATTCGAAACGGAGCAAAGCAGCAACTCGTATTCATCGGAATTCCTCGAAGAGCGCCCCTGGTAAAGGCCGATGCGATACGGTGTACGGGAGAACTTGCGACTCAGGCGACGTTCTATCAGTGCTTTCCGGTCCCGCGACGCGAGCTTTGGCACGGTGTCGGCGGCGAACTCTTCCTCGATAACGTCTACTACCATGCAGCTTGGCTGACTAGCCGTACGCTTGATGTAAGCGGAAAACTGACGAAACCCTTCGTCGGAGCTGGGAAAACGAACCGTTGCGGCAAGGCGGCGGTGACCCGCCAGCCAAACGACCAGTTCGTCCTGCGTAACGAGAAGGAATCGCCGCGCGGTCACGTCAGATCCCTATCTTGCTGATGGTTTCGTAGATCGGACCCAGAACCGACAACATGACCCAGCCCATCAGGGCTCCCAGTACAACGGTCATTGCAGGCTCGATCATGGCTTTGAGCCTGTCGATCGACTCGGTAACCTCGCGATCATAGAAATAGCTGATATTGCTCAGCGATGAATCGAGGCGTCCCGTAGCCTCGCCCATTTTGACCATGCGCACGACCAGCGGCGGAAAGAGCCCGGTTGCTTCTATGCCGGCACTGAGGGTCATGCCATCGGCGATCGACAACGAGATTTGCTGCAAGCCCCTTTTGATCACCACGTTGCCGGCAATGTCTTCACTGATGCGAAGTGACGCCAGTACGTCGAGGCCCGAGCTGTAAAGCAGCGCGAAATAACTGGCGAAGCGGCTCAGGATGATTTTTTTGGTGATCGGTCCCGTGTACCAGACTTTGAGCTTCAGATCGTCAAGCCAGTAGCGGACCTTCTGGTCGCGGGTTGCCTGCCATCGAATCAGGACTACAGCAGCCGGCGGCAACGAGAGTACCCAATACCAGTTGGCAACGAGAAAATTCGACAGTCCGATCAGCGCGCGCGTGTGAATCGGCAGGTCCTGGCCCATCTCGCGAATGAAATCGATCATCTGTGGAACGACATACAACATCATGAAAATCAGCACGCCAAGCACCACGACACCGACAAATGCCGGGTAAACAATTACTGACTTCGCCTTTACAACCAGCTCGTCCTGCCATTTGAGTGAATCCGTCAGTTTAAGCATCACCTCGGAAAGCTCACCGGTTTCCTCACCGACCGCGACGAGATTTGCGAATACATTGTCGAAAACGTCCGGATAATCCTGCAGCGCCTCTGAGAGTTTCTTGCCGGATTCAACGGAGCTGATCAGGTTGGAAAGAATCTCGCGAAAACCATCGTGATCGATGCTGTCTCGCAGATCGGTCAAAGCCTCGAGCATTGGCAGACCCGCGCGAGTCACCTGTTCCATGTGAAAACAGAATCCGATCAGGTCCTTTCGGCTGACTTTTCTGTGTCGGGAAAAAAAACCGGCGTTGCGCTCGGCGCATCGCAACAGCTCACTGTCAGTCTGGCGCAGTCGGGTTTCGAGCGCACGCTCGTTCGGCGCCTCTATGTTCCCCTCGACGATGCTGCCGTTGGGATCGACGGCCCGATATCGATACATTGGCATAGCCCTACTCCACCCGGGTCGTCAGGTCAACGACGCGTGAAATTTCGGAAAGGCTGGTGACGCCCGATAGCACGTGGCGAACCGCATCCGTTGCCAGATCCCGAAACCCCGCCTGTTGCGCGGCCGCCAGCATCTCTTTGCGGGTCGCGCCTCGTGCAATCATTTCGTCCATATCCGCGTTGATCTTGAGCACTTCGATGACCGCAACGCGTCCTTTGAATCCACGGTTGCTGCATGCATCGCAGCCGGCTTCGCGATACAGCATTACGGGCTTAGAGGAATCGGTACCGAGCAGCCGCTGCTCGGTCGCGTCCGGTGCATAGGCTTTCTTGCAGTGCCTGCAAAGGCGCCGTACCAGGCGCTGAGCGACGATGCCGATGATATTGCCGGCCATGATTTGCGGTTTTACGCCGATATCAATGAGTCGCGGAATCGCACCCAGCGCCGAGTTTGTGTGCAAGGTTGAAAACACCTGGTGCCCGGTCATCGCAGCACGAAATGCCATCTCGGCCGTTTCTTCGTCGCGAATTTCGCCGACCAGAATGATGTCGGGATCCTGCCGCATCATCGACCTGATGCCGTTCGCGAAGTCGAGTTTTGCTGCTTCGTTCATCGACGTCTGCCGAATCATGCTCATCGGGTACTCGACCGGATCTTCCAGCGTCATGATGTTGACAGACTCTTCATTGCGAAAGTTGAGCATCGAATAAAGAGTTGTCGTTTTTCCGCTGCCGGTCGGTCCCGTTACCAGGATGATGCCCTCCGGCCTTGCCATCATCACCTGAATGGTCGTCAAAGTGTCTTTCGCCAGGTTCAGCTTCTCCAGCGGCACGATGCCTTTCTTGCGATCGAGAACACGCAGCACGAAGTTCTCGCCGTGCGTGGTCTGCTGGCAGGCGACGCGGAAATCGATCGGTCTGCCGGCGAGACTGAGTGACACCCGCCCGTCCTGGGGCGCACGAGTCTCGGCAATATTCATTTTCGCCATGACTTTCAGCCGCACCACCATTCCGGGCCAGTAGCTTCGATGCAGAGCCATTACCTGGCGAAGAACCCCGTCAATCCTGTACCGGACGCGGAGGAAACCCGCTTCCGGTTCGAAGTGAATGTCGGACGCGTCGCGCTTGACCGCGTCGGCAAGAATTGCGTCCACAAGACGAATCAGCGGATGGCTGTACTCTTCGTTTTCGATCGCGAGGCTCAATTGATCGACTTCACCTGTGTCGATCTCGCGAAGAATTCCCTGAATGGAAAGTTCGAACTGGTAGAACTGCTCGATCGCTGCCTCGATTTCGGCTTCGCCGGCCACTAGCGTTGCGATGCCAATATCACTGCCGAGCAAAGCCGCCGTCTGGTCGAGTGCGACAACGTTGAAAGTGTCCGCCATTGCCAGCGTCAGAACCTTTTCATTCTTGTCGAAATTGATCGGCAGCAGGTGGTAACGGCGCGCGATGTTCTTCGGCACCATTTTCAATGCGTCCGGATCCGGGATTACGGTCGAAAGATCGATACTTTCATGTCCGAGCGACTCCCCGAGCATGTCACGCATCACGCCTTCGCTGATCAGGCCAAGCTTGACCAGAATCCTGCCGAGCGGCTCGTCATGGCGCGTCTGTTCTGTCAGCGCGACCTGCAGCTGATCCTGAGTTATAAGACCGGCTGCAACAAGTCGCTCACCAAGCGGCAGGCTTGGTGCGGTCGTCTGCAATTTTCTGACCGTTATTGTGCTCATCCAGAATCCCTGTCCCTGTCCTTGAGGGCCAGCTTATCCAGGCGCCTGGAAATCAGCTGCCGGTCCATGGTCTGGTCTATCGTCGAACTCTGCAGCGCTTGTTCGTAGTAATAGCGAGCTTCGGCGATTCGGCCGAGGTGTTCGAAACTCAGCGCGAGGTTATAACTGTATGCGGCATTACCGGGCTCCAGTGTCTGCGCGTCTGCAAAAGTTCTGGCGGCTTCCGGCCAGCGTTCGCCGGATGCGAAATGCATACCCAGCGCGAAATGCAGTTTCGATACTTCGGGATGACGCTGCAGCAGGAGTTTCAGCTCGCTTTCCCGTTGTGCCGGCGTAATGGCATCGCTCAACGACAACAGTTCTGCCGCGACTGCGCCATCGGCCGGATCGATGTCCAGCAGTCTTTCGTACAATGTCACTGCATCGCCGGTTCGGCCGGTCCTCTGCAAGACGGCAGCGAGTCCGGCCAGCGCAATTCGGTGATTCGCGACGACATCCAGCGCGGCTCGATAGCGGGTTTCGGCAATTGCCAGTTGGCCTTCCTGATACGCATCGAAGCCCGCCTGAACATCTGCGAATGCCGGATCGCTAATTGGCGCGCGCGACCCGGCGCTTATGCCAATGACGATGCCGCGCGATCTACTGCCTGTCGAAACATCCGAACTCTGCGTTGCCGACTTCACGGACGGCCGGTTCTTGTCAGCCCGTTGCGGAGCCGGGCCATCCGGTCGCGGCATCGATTCTCGTCGATCGGAAAAACTGAATTGTCCGCTGCTGTCAGGCAACTGTGGCCGATTCGGAACTTCCCGGTCGGCGTCGGCTGAGTAGGACACCTGCGACGACATCTGCGACAGATCGATATTCAACTGCCTTGCGGTCAATTTCTGATAGAGAACGTAAGCTCCCGCCGTCATCGACATGGCCAGAAGGCACAATGCCGGCGACCACCGTCCAAGCTGCAGGTACCATCCCTGACGCATGCGCAGATCGGCAGCCGATGCCGCGGCCCATAGCGGTCCATGGTGGTCCGGCGACATAGCGTCGAGCGCGGCACCTTCAGCCAGGACCGGCAGCAACTGGGTTTCGTCGATGTCGGCGAACTCATTAACCGCGCGCCTGTCGGCCGGGAATTCTTCTTCATTGAACGCGACCGCAACGCCTGTATCCAGCAGTGTCAGGTCTTCGCTGTCCCGCGGCAGCACTTCGGCGTCGGCGGACGCTGCTACGCGAGCCGCGGCCGGAGACGCAGCCGCCTCTTCAGCTACGCCAACAGCGGCATCGCTTTGCGCTTCCCGGAGTGCATCGACCAGCAGACTTTTCATGCGATTCCTGTCCGTAATGCGGCAACTAGCTGCCGGTCTCGATTCCGGCCGGGGCCGGGTAGTATTCGCCAAGTCCGGCAGTGCCGGCTGGCGTTCGCCCGTTCAAAACGATTGTCGGCCGCAGGAAAATAACCAGTTCCGTTTTCACCAGCTGATCGCTGGTGTAAGAAAACAGGCTGCCGATCTTCGGAATTCTCGAAAGCCCGGGCACACCGTCTTTCTTGCTTTGATATTCGTTTTGCATCAGGCCGCCAAGCACAATGGTCTGGCCGTTCAGGACCTGGAGCAGCGACTCGATCTCGCGCACCTGGATCTCCGGAATCAGGTTGTCGAAATCTGCACCGGCAAGTCGTGGAGCCGGATCCACCGCGAAACCCGTAATGCGGCTGATCGTCGGACGAATGTTCAGGCTGACGTAACCGTTTTCGCTGATCTGCGGTGTGAGGCTGAGCACGAGACCGACCGGCACAGTATGAACCTCGCTGGTAAATGTCAGTCTTTCCGGCGAAGTCTGGGTCGCATCGCGAATATCGAGTTCGATAGTGAAATAGACCTGCTCGTTGACCACCTTGAGCAATGCCGTCTGGTTGTTCAATGCCATGATTTTCGGACTGGACAGGACCTTGGTGTCGCCGAACTGTTGCAACAGCTTGACCGTTCCGGAAATGTTGCTGCCATTGCCACCGTCGCTGTTGTAGCCGAGTTGAAAGACGGGTGGTGTCGACAGATTGGGCCCGAGGAAATCCGATCGTACCGATATTCCGTTGCTGCCAAGGCCCATTTCGTCTGACAGCCGTTGCCAATCAACACCGGCCTGGTAGTGATCGCTCAGCTCGACCTCGACTATGGTCATCTCGATCAGTACCTGCCGCTTGGAATTCAACAGCACGGCATCAAGATGTTTCTGAACTTCAGCGTGTTCACTTTGCGTTGCAAGAACCGAGATAATTCCGGCCATGCGGTTGACAATAACGGGGTTGGCATTCTGCGGCGATTGCGGCGAGGCTGAATCGGTACCCTGATCCTTCACGATCGACAGTAATGCGCCTTCGAGCGTTGCCCAGAAATCGTTCTTCGAGAAACTCTTGACCGTGGTCTTCGACAGATTGCCCTGACTGTCCTGCTGACTCGAGCTGTTCTGTTCGCCAACGCTCCCGCCGGATGTGGAAATTTGCGTTGCGACGCCGACTTCGCCGCTACTGTCACGGGACACGTTCACGTAATCGACGCTGTAATTATTCCAGTAAGGAAGGTCTTCCAGCACGATCAGGTTCCTGCCTCGGAGCGAAAATCGCAGATCGGCCTGGTCGGCGATGCGTTGCAGGATTTGCTGCAACGGTTGTTCGACCGCATTGATCGTTATGGTGCGTGAACTGTCGGCCTGGATATCCAGTTCCAGCCCGGTATCTCGCGCAAGCGAGAACAATAGGTCGGTAACCGGCACATCCTTGACCACAACCGAGTAGGTTGGAACCGGCTCTACCGGTTCGGGCTTCGGCAAAACCGGCGGTGCCGACACGGGTTTCGGCGCTTCGACGAAATTCGTGTCATCGTCGTCGACGTGACCCACCGAGAAATCCACGGCGCGGGGCCCGGCACAGGCGCTTATCAATAGCGTCAACGCCGTCGCAGCGAGGGCAGATTTCAAGCGCTCGAAGACATTGCGCGACGGCGACATGCTATCTGACTTGCTGAATTGGAGTGCGAGCGCCATTGCGAAGGGTCCCTTTCTGAATTGCACAGCTACCCCTCATTAATCGCCGTTTTGAACATAAACTTTAGCCGGCGGAAGCAGCCTGGTCGCTAAAGATAGCCCTGGGCGGGCCGCTATAAGTTGAAGAGGTGATGGCGCACAAACGTGGCCAGCACTATTCGGCATTGACTATCAGCTGCCGACGACAGCGGCACAGGCAGGTCCTCCCTTGGAAAACGCTACAACATTTGCTCCACACGGCGAGCAGGCGGCTCCCCGGACCTTGCGACAGAGCACTTTCCGGCTACTCGAGACCGCCGCATCCGGCGACCGGTCCAGCCGTCTCGTCGACCTTGGCCTGGTCGTACTCATATGTATCAGTGTGGCGGCTGTGGTCCTCGAATCGATCAAGCGGATCGAGATTCGCTGGGCAGCGACCTTTTACTGGCTGGAGGTCGCCACCGTCTGCATTTTCACCCTGGAATACCTGCTGCGGGCCTGGTGCTCTGTGGAACGCACAGACAAACGGAGTGCCGGACTCAAGCCAATGGCACTGCGCATCCGCTACATGCTGTCGTTCCACGCCGTCATCGACCTGTTTGCGATTCTTCCTTTCTATCTGATGCTGTTCGGCCTGTTCGGCGTCGACATGCGCTTCCTCCGCGCGATCAGGCTGTTGCGGGTTCTGAAACTGACTCGCTATTCGGCAGCGATCGACATGCTGCTCGCTTGCATAATAGAGAACGGAAAATCACTCGCTGCCTCCTTCCTGATCCTGTTGATCGTCATGCTGATGGCCGCCGCCGGCATGTATTATTTTGAACGCGAACTGCAACCGGTCGCGTTCAACAGCATTCCGGCCGCAATGTGGTGGGCGTTCGTAACGCTGACAACTGTCGGTTACGGCGATGTCGTGCCAGTGACGCTCGGCGGCAAGGTATTCGGTGCTCTGATCACCGTCATCGGTATCGGTATGGTGGCACTGCCTACCGGCATATTGGCATCCGGCTACGCCCAGCAGCTTTCCCTTCGACAGGCGACGTACCAGCGCAAAGCAGACGAAGCGCTTGATGACGGCGTGCTTAGCGACACCGAGGTCTCCAGCCTGGAAAAACTCAGGCTGGATCTCGGCCTTGGGCGCAACACGGCGAGCCAGATCATGGATGCCGGAAAAGTGCAGCGGGCATTGGCCATGGAACGTGCGGCGTTGCGGTCGGCCAATCGATGCCCGCACTGCGGGCAGGTTGCGACGATCGGCGACTAAACGCTTTTCAGGCGCGCTTTCGCGTAGATTCGAAACGGCGGATCTTTTCGACCAGAGTCGTGCGGCCAACACCGAGCATGTCGGCGGCTTTTTGTACCACACCGTCCGCGCTTTCCAGCGCGGAGCGAATTGCGCGTTGCTCGACGTCCGCAAGGTATTTTTTCAGATCGACTCCGCAATCCGGAAGGCTCGTCAGTACGGGCTCTTGGTCCGCCGTCGCCGCGCTGCGGCTGGCGAGCGAAGAGCTGACGACGTCCGGTCCCCGACTCTGCGGCCGCAGTGGCCACGGCAGCGCTTCGCTATCCACAATGCCATTCGGCTTGACGACGGCGAGTCGCTCGACGAGGTTGGCCAGTTCACGGACGTTTCCGGGCCAGGCATAGCCCTGCAGGACCTTCATCGCGTCGTCTGTGAGGTAGACGGAAAAACCGTGGTTTCGCCTGACTCTTTCCGCCATTTCCACGAACAACGGCGGAATATCGTCCGGCCGCTGCCGAAGCGGCGGCAGGTCGATCGGAAAGACGCTCAGCCGATAGTAGAGATCCTCACGAAAACTGCCGTCCTCGATTCGAGCCGGCAAGTCACGATGCGTAGCCGCAATGATGCGGATGTCGACAGGAATGCTGCGAGTTCCGCCAACCCTTTCGACGACACGCTCCTGCAGGACTCGCAGCAGCTTGACCTGCATTTGCAGCGGCATGTCGCCAATCTCGTCAAGGAACAGCGTGCCATGCTGTGCCAGTTCGAATCGACCTGCCCGCGCGCTGACTGCACCGGTGAATGCGCCGCGTTCATGCCCGAACAGCTCGCTCTCCAGCAGATGTTCGGGAATTGCGCCACAATTAATCGCCACGAATGCGCCGCAGCGACCGGACTGCTGGTGAATGAGTCGCGCCACAACTTCTTTTCCGGTGCCGGATTCGCCGTTGACGAGAACCGTAGCCGCGGTTCTTGCGACACGATCAATCAGTGAGCGAATCTGCATCGTCTCCGCGCTGTCACCGATCAGCCGGAGTCGCGATTCTCCATCCGCGTCCGCCGCCTGGTCGCCGCTTCGACGATGGCTGTGCGACGCCCAGATTTCATCCAGCACGCTGCCCAGTTCGTCAAAGCGCACCGGGTAGCTGAGGGAATAGATCCTTGCCCAGGGAAACTGATTCTCAATCACTGTCCGGGTCTCCGGAATCGGCTGACGAGGGACCTGCAATGAAGTTTTCTGTCACCAGGACGATCGGGGCATTCGGATCGAGCTCGCCAACGTCGGCGATGAGCCGGTCGATTTGATTCGGCTGCAAATCGTCGCCTAGAAAGATAGCAGCCAGACGGCGCTCCCCGAGACAGCTCCGCCAGTCGTCCGGCGTAGCGACCTGGACGCCCGGGGCATCCATAAACTCGAGCAGCTCCTTGAGGTTCTGGCCACGGGCTTGCCGCCCCTCGATGACCATGATCAGGCGCTCGACGCTCACGGCCGGAGCACGATCAAGGTCGAGATTGACGCCCTTTTTATTATTTTTTTCCCATATTTCGCATCTGGATACGCTTTTTTGCCAACAGAAAACAAGCTGACAAGGTTGGGGTTGATCCGGCCGGTCTTTCTATTTGACATAAACCGTACTCACCAAAGCTAACAAGACACCTGCATATCCAACTGTTTTATCGACTTTTTCTTTTGACTCCCGACAAGACAGGCCACGTCTCTCAAAGATCTGGCACCGCTCACTGCCATCCCCGGCCGCCAGACAGAGAACTTGTCTGACTTAACAAATAGGTTACGAATATTCTCTAAGTGCTTAATATATTTGTTAAACCCCATTAAGACAAATTCTATTATTTGATTACCTTATTTGGTCTTTTATGCCTATTAGTGAGATAAGGCCACCTTGGCTTAGCGGTGGCAGGCTGCGTCCCAGGCGGCGAAAAGCTAAAGCTGGCTTCCTTCCAGCCGATACAGACCCTGTTGCACCGGGATTTGCCCCGGCGCTTGCTGCCGGTGTTCCGGCGAAGGAAGGCTGCAGCCATGGGGCTGGTTTCCCGATTCATCGGCCAGGGTGGCGCTCGAAACGACAAGTCGAAGGACCCGACCACTACGTCGAGTTCGTTGACCGACGGCGCGCTCGATACTCTCGGCAGCGTGATGCGCACCTTTGGGGACCTTTCGTTCCCACTGGATGATCCGTCGGTGCTGCCGGCATTTCGCGAAGATTGCGCAGCCTTTGCCTGTCACGTGGAAAACGGTGCGGCGGTGCCGGTTCACGAGATACCACAGTCTGCTGCCGGTCAGCGCGAGTGGGCAGCAGTCCGGCGATTCTTCGCCGACCGTCGCCACGATGAGAAGCTCTTTGTCACCGAAAGGCTCAGTGACTACCGCGGCGTGGTCGGGGAACTTGTCGATGGGCTGCGACAGATCGGCCAGCGCGATCAGGACACTGAAACGGCTGTAAGGCTCAGCCTCGACAAGGTGGAAAAGGCGGCCGAAGCCTCCGACCTGCCGACAATCAAGGCCGCACTCGGCGAGACCATTCGCACAGTGACAGACACTTTCGCGCGCCAGAAACTCGAATACGAACAACAGATCAGCGAACTGAACCAGAGGATGTCCGGACTGCGGCAGGATCTGGTTGCCACACGCGAGGAAATGAAGCGCGATCCGCTGACACAAGCATACAATCGCGGCGCTTTCGATACCGCGATCGCGCAGAGCGTCAATCTCAATTTCCTGTTGAGGCAGCCGGTGACCATCGTGTTACTAGACATCGACAGGTTCAAGTTCATCAACGATACCTATGGTCATTCGGCAGGTGACGAAGTGCTCAGCGACATCGGCAAATGCCTGGAGCGTTCTTTCATTCGGAAGAGTGACCTCGTGGCCCGCTTCGGTGGCGACGAGTTTGCGGTAATCCTGAATGACACGACCGCCGGCAATTCCGTTTCACTGATCAATCGATTCGTACAATCGTTGCGCGACATTCGCATTCCCTACGCCGGTGACGACATTCGCGTGACCTGCTCAGCCGGTTATACGGAGATTGCCCCTGGTGATGGCGTCAAGTCGGTCATGAAGCGAGTCGACGAGGCGCTGTATACGGCAAAACATGCCGGGCGTGACCGCGTGGAATTCGCGCCACCCCCGTCCGCCTGAACAGGTTTCACCGAAGAGTTCATGCTGAACAGGGGAAATCCCGGGGCTGGATTCGCGGTATGCGAAATTCCTCTCAGTGCCTAAAGAGACGCCGGCGTCAGTCGATAACCTATATAGCGCTGGGCGCAATGCCGGCCTGCGCGGGCATCCGAATGAGCGGAGGAAATCAGTTTGGATCTGGCGACACTTATAGGGCTAATCGGCGCACTGGGCATCGTACTGACGTCCATCATGCTCGGCGGCTCTGCGGGAACCTTTGTCAATACGCCTTCCTTGCTGGTTGTGCTCGGCGGCACCGTGCTCGTCACGATGATGAAGTTCAGCCTTGGAAAATTCCTGGGCGCCGCATCCATCGCTGTAAAGGCATTCCTTCACCAGCCGACGCCGCCGGAGCAACTCATTGAAACGGCTGTCGAACTGGCCAAGACGGCAAGGCAGGGCGGCTTGTTGGCGCTGGAGGACGCCGAGGTGCCGGACGAATTCATGAAGACCGGACTGGGCTTGCTTATCGACGGACACCCCGCCGACATTGTGCGATCGATGCTGCACAAAGACATGAACCTGACTTTGCAGCGGCACAACGACGGCCAGGATATTTTCAAAGCGATCGGTGACGTCGGTCCCGCCATGGGCATGATCGGTACACTGATAGGCTTGGTACAGATGCTGGCCAACATGGACGATCCGAAGCAGATCGGCCCCGCCATGGCGGTGGCGTTGCTGACGACACTGTACGGCGCCATCCTGGCCAACATGATTGCCTTGCCCATCGCCGACAAACTGGCTGTGCGCAGCCGCGAGGAGAATCACCGCAAGTCACTGATAATCGACGCCTTGCTGGGTATCCAGGGCGGCCAGAACCCGCGTGTCATTGCGAGCATGCTGGAAACCTACCTGCCGAAGTCGCAGCGACCCCAGGAGGACTCCGATGTCTGAAGTCGCGCCGGCCAAAGCCTCGAAAGCCGGCCTCCCGGGCTGGGTCATGACGTTTGCCGATCTCATGACCCTGCTGATGTGCTTCTTCGTGTTGTTGCTGGCTTTCTCCGAAATGGACGTGGTCAAGTTCAAGCAGTTGTCCGGATCGATGAAAGACGCCTTCGGCGTTCAGGCGGAAGTCGAAGTGCGCACGATCCCGAAGGGCACCAGCGTCATCGCCCAGGAGTTCAGCCCGGGCAAGCCGGAAACAACTCCGATTAACGAGGTTCGCCAGTTTACGATCAACTCGAATCTGAACACACTCGACGCAATGGAAAGAGTGGAGCGTGAGAAAGACGCTACCGAGGATCATGTGTCGCGCATTCGCCTTGCGTTACGTGAAGAAATCGAGAACGGCAGCGTATCGGTCCAGGTCGAGGGCTCGAAAATCATCATCCAGATTCTCGAAAAAGCGTCTTTCGAATCCGGCTTCGCCGACGTGAGGCCGGATTTCCTGCCGGTTCTGACGAAGATTTCTCACCTGATTGACAAAAACGTTGGCATGGTCACGATCTCCGGGCACACCGACGATATACCGATCGCCAACGAGCGCTTTCGCTCGAACTGGGACCTGTCGACGTCCAGGGCAGTGTCTGTGGCTCACGAGTTATTGAGGAACGCGGAGCTCACGCCGGCGCGCTTCGTCGTCACCGGGCATGCCGATACGAGACCGCGAGCAGACAACAGGACAGCGGAAAACCGGGCAAAGAACCGTCGCGTGGAAATCAGCATCATCAGAGGACTGGAACCGGACGAGGAACGTGAAATCAGCGTTGAACAAACCCCATTGCCGGTTGCTGCTACAGAGGATACTGCATCATGAATAGCGGACGTGAAAATCGACGTTCATTTCGTATCCGGGAAACCGTATACCTGAAATACGAGGTCATCAGCGACCGCGAATTTCATCAGGGGCTCGACCGGCGAAAGATACGTCTCGGCGCCAGCAGCGGCATTCGCTCGCAAATCCTCGATCTGGATACGCGCTTTGCCGAGAAACTGTTTCTGTTGAAGGGTGAATCCAGCCGCGTGGCGGAATGCCTGGCCTTGCTCAACGACAAGCTGAATACGGTAATCGAGCAATTCCCGGATCTCAGGGCATCAAAGGCCTCCCTGGCCAGCTCGGAACCGCAGACCTGCGAAGTCGGCGCCGACGGCATGATCTTCGCAACCGATAAACCTTACGCCGCCGGTACCAAACTGGCATTGAGATTCCTCCTGGCCGCGGACAATCGCTACATCGAAACCTTTTGCAATGTCGTGCGTGATACCGAGCCGGTGGATGAATCGGATCCGGCCAAACCTTTTGCCGTTGCCGTGGAATTCCAGGGAATGAAACCGGCGCAGAAGGAAATCCTGATCCAGCATCTGTTCAATCGCGAGTCCGAAACGCTGCGCATGCGCCGCCTCAACATCGAAGCGATGTCGTAGACGACCTGGGGACAGTGACCCTAATTCAGCGTGGGGCCGTGCAGCCTTCGAATCAATTGCGCCTCGCCGATATTCAGACCGCAGCTACGCGTAAGTTCCTCGACACTGGCGCCCTGCTTCGCCATTCGAACCGCATTTTCGAACGGCAATACCCGCGGAGCTGACGCCAGCTGCGTAGCTTTTTCGCGCTGTGACAGTTCGTCCACAATTCTCTGCAATGCAGCCATGCGTTCTTCCAGGTGCTGCTGTCGCTCCCTGCTTGCGCTTGTATCCTTGACCTGCGCGTCGATCTGCAGTGCCGCGCCGACCGGACTTTCCCAGAACGCGTCCGATTCGATAGCTTTTCTCTGGAAGCGCAGAATTGCGATACTTGCTGCAGCAAGAAGCAACCCGGTGCTGCTGATCAAAGCGTATAGGATATAAAAATCGTCATTCATCATACGTACTCATCTATTGCTGATGGATCATCATCCCTTTCGATTTCGACGGCGTCTTCGGTACCACCCTCGTCTGTCGATTCGGTAGATGGCTTGTCTTTCTTGCGCTTATCTGAATCGCCGTCCTTTTGCGCCGGCTGCACGGGGCGCACCGGATAAGTCGGATTAACATTACTGATTCGGGAAAAAATATCCGACATTTCTCCGGTCCCGCACCGCTACGTGTCCACAATAGCGCGCAAATGAATCAGCGCCTGCCCGTGAATCTGACAAACTCGCGACTCGCTTACACCGAGTACCGCACCAATCTCCTTGAGATTCAATTCCTGCTCGTAATACAGTGACAGCACCAGTTTTTCCCGTTCCGGCAAGCGGTCAACCGCCTGAGCAAGTGCCGATCGGAACTGGCTCTGATCGAGCTCCTGGTCCGGCGTCGCCGTATCGGATGCAGGAAGGTCACGACCGTAGCCGGGCTCCTCCAGCGTCTCTTCAAGACTGAACAATCGGCACTGCGCGGTATCGCGAAGTATGTCGTGGTACTCGTCCACCGAAACGCCGAGTCGGGCTGCCACTTCCTGGCCATCGGCAAGTCGGCCCGTTTCTGCTTCGATGGCACGCACCGTTTCACTTACCTTGCGGTGCTTCTGGTGCACTGACCTCGGAGTCCAGTCCTGCTTCCTGACATCGTCAAGCATCGCGCCACGAATGCGAATCCCGGCATAGGTCTCGAAACTCGCACCACGGGACGCATCGAATTTGCCCGCCGCCTCGAGCAGCCCGATCATGCCGGACTGCAGCAGGTCATCGATTTCTATGGTCGAAGGCAATCTTGCGGCGAGATGATGGGCAATGCGTTTGACCAGGGCCACGTGCCGGGTGACCAGGTCATCCTGTGATTCGTAGCCGGTGGCTGCGACACTGCTGTAGGCAATCATGCGATACCTCCCGCGCGAACCGGACCCGCAGCCAGCAAGCGCTCAAGAAAGAACTCGATGTTGCCGCTTGCCCGCATTGCAGCCGGAATTTGCTGCAGTGAGCGCGCAATGTCCTTGAATGCCTGACCGGACACGCTGCGCGGATACGCGTCGACGACGGCCCGCTGTTCCTGCACGGCTCGCCGCAACCATGGATCCATCGGTACATTGCCGAGATGTCTTAACACCACGTCAAGATACAGATCTGCAACTTTCCTCAGCTTGGTGTAGAGAATTCGCCCTTCCCAGGCATCGCGCGTCTGGTTGGTTACGATCTGGAAACGCCTGATACCGTATTCCCGGCTGAACACCTTGATGAGCGCGTAGGCATCGGTAAGCGATGCCGGTTCATCGCAGACGACAACGATGGCCTGTTGCGCAGCCTGCACGAATCTCGCGACGCCTTCCGAAATTCCGGCGGCGGTATCCACTACCAGTACATCCGGCTGCTCGGCCAACGTCGAAAAGGCCTGGATGATCGCCGCCTGCGAGGCGCTGGGTAAATCCAGCATCGAAAAATTGCCTGAAGATGCCGGCACTATTTTCAACCGTTGCGGACCTTCGATCACCGTACTGTCGAGGTCGCATTCGCCACTGACTACGTGCGACAGGTTGAACTTCGGTTGCAAACCGAGCAATACGTCGACGTTTGCCAGTCCAAGATCGGCGTCGAGTAACATGACCTTATTGCCATCCGCTGCGAGTGAAATCGAAACGTTGGCCGCTATGTTCGTCTTGCCGACGCCACCCTTTCCGCTTGTCACGGCAATGACTTTCGCCGGCGTGCGATTGAGAACCTTCTCCAGCCCGCTGGTCTGCGATTTCCTAAGCATGGGCGACGCTCACCTGTGAGTAGTTCTCTGCCATGAAACGTTCGTCGATCCGTGGTCCGCTTTCCTCCATGCATTCGATCGCTTGGTTGACCAGCCATAGTTTCTTCTTTGCAGCAGCGTGCAGATCGTCGGGAACGTGCTGTCCATTGGACAGCCAGGTAGCCGGCAATGAGTTTCGAATCAGGGTGCTGATGACGCAGCCCAGCTGACCCGCTTCGTCAATCTTGGTTACGACAGTGCCGGCAAGCGGTACTTTGTTGAAGCGCCGCACTGTTTCGTCAAGGCCCGCTTCCTGGCTGGCCGCTGACAGGGTCAGATAGAACTGCACCCGATCGCGGTTGCTGCCATAGGCCGCCAGCCTGCTGGAGAGGTCCATGTCGCGCTGACTCATACCTTCGGTGTCGATCAGTACCAGCTTCTTCGATTTGAGCCGGTCCAGAATCGACGTCAGGTCATTGGCGCTGCTGGCCGCATGCACCTTTACGCCGATGATATTTGCAAATGCCATCAAGTGTTCCTTGGCGCCGATTCGATAGGCGTCCGCGCAAACGAGTGCGATTTCGTCGCTGCCGTTCTGCATCGCGTAGCGCGCCGCCATCTTCGCGATCGTCGTCGTTTTGCCGACCCCGGTTGGTCCAATAAGAGCGGCGACCCCACCCCGCTGCAGCAGCGATTCTTCCTTCACCGGAATCAGTTGTGCCAGTTCAGCCAGCGGTGCTCGCCAGATCTGCTTGATGTTTTGAATCGGTTCCAGTCGATTGACGATGATGTTCGCGACGTCGGCGGCAATACCAATCCTTGCCAGGTTGCGTAGCACCTGCGCACGCATTGGCGAACGACGCGCTGCATCCTTCCACACGAGGCCCGAAAGCTGTGATTCCAGCAAGCCGCGCATCGAAGATATTTCCGAGCGCATTGCACGGAGATCCGGCCCTTCGGACGAATGTGGTGACAGAAATTGCTCCGAGGCGGGTCTGTCAGCGACTGTGTCATCCGATCGCCGCAGCGGCTGCAGATCCGCGGACAGGATTTCGACTTCCGCTTTCACCGCTGCAGCCGAAACATCTTCGCCGGGCCCTCTGGTTGCCTGGCCTGCATCTTCGACCGCGAGTCGGCGATAATCCGCAGCGCCCGGTTGCGAGCCAAGTGCCTGCTGCACCAGTGCCTCGTCATAGTCGACCGCAGCTATAACCTCGATGCCACCGTCTACGCGACGGTTGGACAGGATCACAGCATCCGGACCCTGGTCCTCACGCACGCGGCGCAGCACATGCCGCATGTCCGTATCCACAAATCGCTTAATCTTCACCCTAGATCCTCCGCAGGAGGCTTGAAAAAACCCTTGATTCCGTCATTGCGAGCACAGCGAAGCAATCTTCATTCGTTTCGTTGCACGTAATTGCTTCGTCGCCTTCGGCTCCTCGCAAAGTCGTTCCCGGAGTCTTTTTGCAGCCTCGCAAAAATGCCGTTCGTATCATTTCGCTCATCGTCTCAACCCACTCATCATCCAGCATCCAAACGTGTCAGCTAACCGCCGCTATCATCTGTATGCGTTTATCCTCTGGCACCTCGTTGTATGCCAGCACATGCAGGTTGCGGATGCCGCGCATCATGCGTGACAACCACGGCCGCAGATTCGGTGCCACGAGCAGTACCGCCGGTTCACCGGCCACCTCCTGCTTCTGTGCACGCTCGCTAAGGGATTCATGCAATCGCTCCACCAGGCCCGGCTCGAGTCCAAGACTCGCGCCATCCTGCGTGGAGTCATTCAAGATTCGTTCCAACTTTGGATCCAGCGTCAAAACTGCCAGCTCCGGGCGCATTCCGGCGACGTTTTGCACGATCGAACGCCCCAGGGCGACCCGTACGGCGGCCGACAAAACGTCAGGATCCTGACTTTTGGAACCGCGCTCCGCCAACGTTTCGGCGATCTTGCGGATATTGCGGATCGGGATGCGTTCCTCGAGCAGGTTCTGCAAAACTCTTGCAATGACGCTCATCGGCAGGATTTTCGGCGTCAGGCCCTCGACCAGTTTCGGTGCCGAAACGGCAAGTCGCTCCAGCAATAGCTGTGTTTCTTCGTGACCCAGCAATTCGTGCGCGTTGTTCTGCAACAGCTGGCTCAGGTGAGTCGCTACCACCGTCGCCGGGTCTACTACGGTGTAGCCGAGCATCTGGGCCTCTTCACGCTGGCTGGTATCGATCCACCAGGCGTCGAGACCGAAGGCCGGATCCTTGGTCTTCTGCCCGTTGATCTTGCCGAAAACCTGGCCGGGATTGATCGCCAGTTCCTTGTCGATCTGCACATCGCTCTCGCCTACTGGCACGCCCATCAGCGAAATACGATAGGCATTCGGCGACAAATCCAGGTTGTCACGGATATGCACCGGCGATATCAGGAAACCGAGTTCCTCGGTCAGTTTCTTGCGCACGCCCTTGATCCGGGCCACCAGCGCGCCGTTGCGTTGTTTGTCGACAAGCGGAATCAGCCGGTAACCGACATCGAGTCCGATCATGTCGACCGGATCGACGTCCTGCCAGCTCACTTCCGGCGCCGCCAGTTCAGGTAGAGCCGCCGCTTTGGCGACAGGTTCCGGCTTGGCCGCGTTCTGCGACATGCGGTAGGCGGCGAAAGCGCAGACAGCGGCGAGACTCAGGAATGCGAAGTTCGGCATGCCCGGGATCAGGCCAAGGACCGTCATGACCGTGCAGGTGACGATCATCGTGCGCGGATCGCTGAACAACTGCACGAACATCTGCCGACTCATGTCCTGCGAGCGCGATACGCGAGTTACGATAATTGCCACAGCCGTGGACAGCAGCAACGATGGAATCTGTGCAACGAGGCCATCGCCGATCGTCAGCAGCGTGTAATTTCTCATCGCTGCCGACAGCGCGAGTCCATGCTGTGCAGTACCGATTATCAACCCACCGATGATATTGATGAAGAGAATCAGGATGCCTGCGATTGCATCGCCACGAACAAACTTGCTGGCACCGTCCATCGAGCCGTAGAAGTCCGCTTCCTCGCCAATCTCCTGACGCCGGCGGCGGGCGCCCTCCTGGTCGATGATGCCGGCATTGAGATCCGCATCGATCGCCATCTGTTTGCCTGGCATTGCATCCAGCGTGAATCTTGCCGTGACTTCCGAAACCCGTCCCGCGCCTTTGGTCACTACGACGAAGTTGATGATCACGAGGATGCCGAAAATGACCAGGCCAACGGCATAGTTGCCACCGACCACGAAATCGCCGAATGCCTCGATCACCTTGCCGGCGGCGGCCGTACCGGTGTGACCGTTCAGCAGCACGACACGCGTCGAGGCGATGTTCAGTGCAAGCCGCAGCAAGGTCACAACCAGCAGGATCGTCGGAAACACGCCGAAGTCGAGCGGCCGACCGACGTAGACAGCCGTCAGCAGAATCGCTATGGACAAAGCGATGTTGAACGTGAACAGGATATCGAGCGCCAGTGGCGGCAGCGGCACCATCATCATTGCCAGCATGACCAGCAGCAACAGGGGCACTCCCAGCCCGCGGCTCAGTTCGGCAACAAGGGTATTGTTTGATCCTGTCAGCATGTATTCAATCCTTGAGTCCTGCGCTCATTGTCAGAATTGTGTTTCGTCGACAAGCGGCGTTGGCGGTTCCGGCTGAACCTGGCCGGCCCGGACACTGTTGTTGATCTGGAAGATGTACGCCAGGACCTGCGCGACGGCCGTATAAAGCCCCGCGGGAATTTCCTGGCCAAGTTTGGTACTTCGGAAAAGTGCACGCGCCAGCGGCGGTGCAGAAAACAACGGCACGTCGTGTTCCGCTGCGATGTCGCGGATGCGCTTCGCAATCAGTCCCTTGCCCTTGGCGATAACGCGCGGTGCGCCCATGCTCGCCTCGTCGTATTTCAGGGCAACGGCAAAGTGCGTCGGGTTGGTGATGACGACGTCGGCGCCCGGCACCTCCGCCATCATGCGCCGCTGCGCAATTTGATTCTGTAGCATACGGATACGCGACTTGACCTCGGGTCGGCCCTCGGTTTCCTTGAACTCGTCGCGAACCTGCTGACGGGTCATGCGAATTTTCTTTTGATAGTTCCACAACTGAAACGGCACATCGGCCAGCGCAATGAAGACCAGACCGCAACTGACAACCAGCAGGGACACGCCACAAATCTCCAGCGCCTGCCGGATGGCCACCCGCACCGGTTGCCGACCGAGCGTGAGCAGTTCGTCGGCGGACCACCAAAGCCACAGCACCGCTATCAGCGCGATCAGGCCGAATTTCGCCATCGCTTTGAGCAATTCGTTCAGGCTGTTGGCACTGAAAATCCGCTTGAATCCCTTGATCGGATTCATGCGTTCACCCTTGAACGCGACCGCGGACATGCTGAATGCCCAGCCGCCGATCAGCATGCTGCTGCCAAGTGCCGCAATCAGCAGAACAATAGCCAGCGGTACCAGGCCGGTCATTGCAATCCCGGCATAATTACCGAGCGCTACTGCCATGTATCCCGTGTCAAAGATATTCGCCCGCTCGATGACCAGTGCATCGGAGAAACCGCCGACGATCTTGCTCGCCATCGGTGCCGCCATGAACAGCAACGCAGACGAACCGGCCAGCATGACCCCGGTCATCGTCAGCTCGCGCGAACGCGGTACGTCACCTTTCTTGCGCGCGTCCTCGAGGCGCTTCGGTGTCGCTTGTTCGGTACGATCCTGTAGTTGCTCTTCAGCCATCTATGTTCTGCTTTCAGTTCAGCTGCCAAGCCAGCGAGGCAGCATCGTCAAAGTCTCTTCCAGAAAAAGGGATACGTTTTCCTGCAGGCTTTCCAGATTCAGAAAAATGACCACGAAGCCCAACAACATGGCAACCGGAAAGCCAACCGCGAATAGATTGAGGGTTGGAGCCGCCCGGCTCATCACCCCGAACGACAGGTTGACGACGATCAATGCAGTGATCGCCGGCAACGCGATCTTCACCGCGACGACGAAGACCTGCCCCGACCACTCCAGAAGCGCCGAGACTGCCGTCAGACTCGGACCGCCGCTGCCGGCCGGCAACAGCTGAAAACTGTCGGCGACCAGGCGAATCAGTGCCAGATGCCCATCCAGGGAAAGAAAAATCAGCATGCCAAGCATCAAGAAAAGTTGACCCAGGACAGGAATATTCACGCCCCGCGTGCGGTCCAGGAACACGGCGAAACCAAGACCCATGCTCATTGCTATGACCTGCCCGCCCAGGGTTATTGCGTCGAACACCAACTGAACGAGGAATCCCATCGCAATCCCAATGGCGATCTCCTGCACCGTCATGAGCATGCCCGCGAGACTCAGGAACTCCGTCGTCGGCATGGTCGGCAGCACCGGAGCCATCACGATCGTCAGTGCGACCGCAATCAGCAACCGAACCCGAACGGGAACGAAGGAACTGCCAATCAGCGGCATTACCATCACGAATGCCCCGATCCTTATGAAGGGCCAGAGGTATGTACCGACGATGGTCAGCAACTGCGCTGTTGAAATTTCCAGATTCACTTCTTGATCTCGTTATCATTTTTGCACCCACCTTGCATTTCAGATCTCAGGAAATCAGCGTCGGAATTTGCTCGATCAGCTGACGCGTATAGTTGACGATCACAGCCAGCATCCATGGCCCGGCGATAACCAGCGCCGCTACCATCACCAGCAGTTTCGGTATGAAGCTCATCGTCATCTCGTTGATCTGTGTTGCCGCCTGGAACATGCCAACCAGCAGGCCGACAGCCAGCGCCGACAGCAAAAGCGGCGCGGCGATCAGCATCGTGACCCACATGGCCTGCTGTCCGATGGTGATGACCAGTTCCGGTGACATACAGCCGTCCTAAAGATAAAAACTGGAAGCCAGCGTGCCGAGCACCAGCGCCCAGCCATCCACCAGCACGAAAAGCATGATCTTGAATGGCAGCGATATGAGCATGGGCGACAGCATCATCATGCCCATCGACATCAATACGCTGGATACGACCAGATCGATCACGAGAAACGGAATAAATACCAGGAAGCCGATCTGAAACGCCGTTTTGAGTTCGCTGACCATGAATCCCGGGATGATGATCGATATCGGCGCCTGTTCCGGCGTCTCTATATCCGTGCGTTGCGCAATTCCTGCGAAAAGTGCCAGGTCGCTTTCACGAGTCTGATCGAGCATGAAGCGCTTCAGCGGTTCGATGCCCTGCTCGAATGCCTGTTCCGCAGAGATGTTTCCGTCCATGTACGGTTTGGCGGCATCGTCGTAAATGCTGCTCAGGACCGGCGACATGATGAAGAACGTAAGAAACAGTGCGACACCCAGCAACACCTGGTTAGGCGGTGTCTGCGCAGTACCCAGCGCCTGCCTTAGAATCGACAGCACGATGATGATCCGGACAAAGGCACTGGTAGACAGTATCGCTGCAGGCAACAGCGTCAGCAGCGTCATCATTACCAGGATCTGGATACTCAGCGAAAACGATTGTCCGCCCGCCGCTTGCGTCGCAACCCCCAGGACCGATGGCTCCGATTGAGCGGCACCGAGCAACGGCAAAGCCAGTAGTAAGATCATCGACAATGCCCGCTTCATTTGCCGGATCCCCGCAGTACCGAACGGAAGCGCTCGGCAAAGCTGCTGCCTTCGACGGTTTGCGATTGGCCTGCGATACGATTTTCAAGGACATGCAGTGCCTGGATGTTGCTTGCCGTCATACCGAGCACCAGTTGAGTTCCACCGACGTCGACCACGAGAATTCTTTCTTTCGCACCCAGCGAACGCGATGCAACGACACTGATCGCATTGCCGCTGCTGCCGCGGAATCCCTGGGCTCGGGCGTATAGCCACCCGACCAGCAGGATTGCGCCGACGACGAGGATCAGGCTGGTTCCGAGACTCAGGATTTCCACCGCACCCACAGGTGGTTTCAGCGACATCGATTGTTCTTCGGCTGCAAAAAGCTCCGCAGGCAGGAACGTCAATCCGGCCAAGGTGCCGCCCAGACTGGCTTTGCAGAATAAGCTGAACTTTGCGATGCCGGTTTTCATACTCAGTTGATTTTCTCGATTCGTTCCGACGGACTGACGACGTCAGTGAGGCGCACACCGAATTTATCGTCGACCACAACGATCTCGCCGTGGGCGATCAGCGTTCCATTGACCAGCACATCCATTGGTTCGCCGGCATCCTGGTCGAGCGCGATAACCGAGCCTTCCACCAGCTTCACCAGGTCGCGAATCGTTATGTCGGTCGAGCCGACGCGCAGGCTGACATTGACCGGCACTTCGAGGACCAGATCCAGGTTGACGTCCGCACTCTTTCCGGGCGCGACGCCTTTGCCGGCTTTCAGTTCGTCCGGCGAATAGTTTCCTGCCGTTCTTGCCGCTCCCGGTTTCTGTGCACCGGCTTCAGTATTGGGTGTGTCGCTTGCCATTGTCCGAATTCCTTTGATTAGAAATTTCTTACCTGTGCGTCGCGCCGGCCTCGATCCAGCTGCCGGCTTCGATTGCGTTTCTGCCTGCGTGGACGCCGAACTGGCCGTGCATGACCGCCACATCTCTCGCATAAATAGTGGCCAAACGCGGGCTGTCGATGTCGATTACATCGCCAGGCTTCAGTTTGGCCAGGTTGCCGAGCGGCAGGCGCGCGTGCCCAACTGTGCCGCTCAGGCTGATGATCGCTTCCGGCAATCGCGATCGGATAGCGCGGTTCCAGCGAGCGTCTTCCGCTGCGTCGCGATCGCGTTTCTGCCCGTCGAAAACCGGCACCAGTGCCGACACCATCGAAACGGGCCACACAATGCTGAAGCTTCCTTTTCCACCGTCGAAGTCGATGTCGAAATTGCTTGCGATAACCGGATCGGTTTCGCCGATGTCAGTTACCAGTTCGATCCCGACCTCGAGTGACACGACTTCGGGAGCGAGTTCGATAATCGGTTCGAATACTTCCTGCACCATGGACAGGATCGCATTCGAGAACAGGCGGCAAACAGACAGCTCGCCCGCCGTTAATGACACGCCCGGCCTGGATGCCGGTTCGTTGCTATAACCGCCGAAAAATCCTTCCACCAGCTGGGCGATCGAATTCATGTCGGCAATGATCAGCCCCTGGCCGTCGAGTGGCTCGGCACGGAACATAGTGACAGCAGGCAGCGAGCCCGACGCAGCACAGCATTCGCTGAAAGGTCTCAGAGCGATATCGGACGCAGTGATTTTCACTTCACAATGCAGATTGGCGGCGGTGTGTCTGGCCAGCCGCTCGGCGAGGTGCTGATTCACGGTCTGCAGCCTGGGAAAACTGTTCGTGCGCAGTTGCGAGCGCCGCGGCACGGCGAACCGTTTGACATCCGCGTACTTTGGGCCGCCGGATGACTGCACTTCGATCGCGCCTGAAGACACGCCTTGCAGAAGCGCGTTCTTTTCATCGTCGGTTAGGACTTTTTCAGTCATGGCGGGTATCCGTCACTGGATGATCAGGCTGGTGAAATAGACCGCTTCGACGCCATTCTCGCCAATACGCTCTTTCATGATGCTCTGAATCTCGGCAAGGCCGTCGGCAAGCATCTGTTCCTTCCCTGCGCGAGTGGTCACTTTTTCGTAAACCGAGTTGCCGTACAGCAGGATCAGGTTGTTGCGAATGACCGGTGTGTGCTCGCGAACTGCATTGATGACGTTCTGGTCGCGTGCCATCACTTCCATGGTGATTTGCATGAAGTGCGTCGCACCGTTCATATCGTCAAAGTTGACCACCAACGGCGGGTGCAAACTGGTGTAAAGAGCTGGTTTGCTGGCTGCCGCGAGCGGCTGATCGCCCGCCGCCTCGTCCGGGGCGCCAGGCGACAGGAACATGAAGGCCAGGCCACCGGCGACCAGCAACAGCAATGCCATGCCACCGAATAACAGCTTCTTGCCGGGGCCGCCTTTGGCCTCCTCGACTACTGCTTCCGACTCGATATCTTCTTCAGCCATGACCTGCTCCAATGTGTACTGACATTGAATATGCAATCGGCATGCCACAATCTATTGAGAACATTTTTATTTTATTTATTAATAAGTTAGGATAGATTACCGTCGTCGACCGGCGTCAGAAATCCGGCGCCGGGACGCTACGGACCTGTGCTACGGAAGCCGGCGTCAATTTTCCGGCAGGGTAAGAACGTATCTCGAGGCCGGACGGCCGGCGCGTCCGTACGGCGCGTACCTTGCTTCAGGCGAAGGTGTCGACGAGTCCGGAAGGAGTCCTGGCGCTCGTTTCCCGGCTTGCCGATTGACTCGCTTCTACCGCCACGGCGTCCGCATCGACTGATTGCCGGCCGCTTCCTTCGTCGGCGAATCCTTCGCGACCCTGCTTTACGCCCTGCTCCGAAACGTTGGCCTGCCCCAGTGAAAGTCCCTGATCGGCGAACAGCTCGCGAAGTCGCGGCAATGCCTGCTCGATTGCTTCGCGAGTCAGTGCATGGTGGGCAGCGAAATTCACGTTGGTACCGCGTTCGTCGACGGTCAGCTGGATTCGAATCGGACCAAGCTCGGCGGGACTCAATCGGATCTCGGCACTGCGAACGTCCTTACCCGCCATGATCGTGACGCGCTCATTGAGTGCATCTCCCCAAGCCGGGTCCTGCACGGGGAGATCGATTCTCGGTACGCTGGAGCTCGCTGCCAATGTGGCCGTCGCTGGCTGCGACGACCTGGGCGGATGAAGATTGGCCAATGCCTCCATGCCGGGCGTCGCCGCCGGAATCGGTCCGGAAGATCTCCGGCCTTGCGGCTCAACGGCCTGCGAAGACACTGCAGCCGTCAGTACGGAGTCAGCCGGCGCGCCGGGGCCGGCTCTTGGCAACTCGATCACTGCTTTCACGGCTTCACCACGATTTCCGTACTGGCGGTGCACGCGATCGGTGCCGGCCGCCAACCGGGACAAAGCAAGTTCGGCGTCAGCATCGGGTGACGGCGGGGCAAGCGACTGGCTGTCGATATCGACTGCGCGAAACGTTGTGCCGGACAGCGTCAGTTTCTGGCGATTGGCGTCGATCAGATCCCGATTCGCCACCGGGTTGATCAGATCACTGGCCGGTGGCGCGGCTGTAACGGTTGCGGGAGGGGTCGCGGCAACCGCTGCCGGAAGCGAGCCCTTGAACAGCAGTTGACGAGCTTTGTCAGTCGAACCCGGCAGAAACGGTACAGGATCGGCAGCCTCGTTTTCGGCGCTGGCCGCCACTTGAGCAGAGGCCGGCAATATCGTCGGCGCTATCGATGCCGGCAACATGGCTGGCGACGTTACGCCCTGATTGTCGACAGAAAGCTGTAATGCCCAATCCGGCTCCGGCAGCTCTGCCTGCGGCAAGTGGTTGCCGTCGTCCGGCAATGCCTGTCCGCCCGTTGCGAGCAACGAAATGCCGGAATCACCGGACGGCTGCAATTCTGTGGACGTCACCCTGTGTCCCAATAATTCGGCGAATCCGCCGACCGGGCGAGCGGATTCCACCGGCAGCGCCGGTGCCGACACGAGTTCGCCGTGGAACGTAGACAGATCGGCGTTTAGCAGATTGATCGACAGCAGCATGTAGAACTGTTCCTTATATAGAGTGAGCGCGAAATTGAGTTAGTCCCTGTACTGGAAGAGCAAGATCCATGCCAGCGGCCAGATAATGTTTTCAGAGTTCGTCGTCGTACAGCGCTCCACCTTTCGGCAGATCGTCCAGCGCTTTTTGCAAAAGGCGCTCGCCATGAGCGCTTTCCGCCTTGCGATAGCGTTCAATTACGCGCTCGAGGGAATCGAGACGCTGCCGCTTCACCAGCCAGCGGCGTCGATGCGCATCGATGTTTTGCTCGCTGTTGACGATCAGTTGCTTCTGCGCATTTACCGCGTTATCCAGGCGATTGAGGAAATGCTGGTAGTCCTGCCAACGCAGGGCGCTGACCGATGCACCCGGCAGCGTTCGTTCCGCGTAACCACGCCGGTATTCGTTCAGCTCCTCGAGTCGGCTGATTTCGTCCTCCAGCGCCCGCTGCGCCTTGCCGAGTTCCATGCATTCGCGACGCTCTTCCGAGTCCGCGATCGAGACGACCTTTTGTATCCGATCGGAACGCTTGATCATGAAGCCGCCTCGCCTTTGGCTTTCTCATCGGTTTTTTCAAGCGACGTATTCAACAACTTGCGTAACTGCTGCAGGCTGGTTGCGGAGTCGACGCGTTCATCCTGTTGCTGTCTGAGGAATTCGAGAACAGCGGGCCAGCGAGAAATCGCGTCATCAACGCGTGGGTCCGAGCCGCGGCGATAAGCACCAACCGAAATCAGATCGCGGTGCTCCTGGTAAACGGAATACAGATGGCGAAACCGCGAGATGAGCTCCTGGTGTTCCCTGGTAGTAATCTGCGACATCGCACGACTGACTGAAGATTCGATATCGATAGCCGGGTAGATACCCGCATCGGCGAGCTGCCGCGACAACGTAATGTGCCCATCCAGAATTGCGCGCGCTGCATCGACGATCGGATCGTTCGGGTCGTCGCCCTCGGCCAGCACTGTATAGAATGCGGTCACCGATCCTTTGTCGCTGCTGCCGTTACCGGCACGCTCCACCAATTGCGGCAGTTTGGCGAACACCGACGGTGGATATCCCTTGGTTGCCGGCGGTTCGCCGATTGCCAGAGCAATTTCGCGCTGCGCCTGGGCAAAGCGTGTCAGCGAATCCATCAACAAAAGCACGTGCATGCCACGGTCGCGAAAATACTCGGCAATTGCAGCGGAGAGCCAGGCGCCGTGCATGCGCATCAGTGGCGTATCGTCGGCCGGTGTTGCTATGACCACAGCCTTCTTCATGCCTTCTTCGCCGAGCGACGTTTCAATGAATTCGCGGACTTCACGGCCACGCTCTCCGACCAGTCCGACGACAACGACATCCGCGTCCGTATTGCGGGTCATCATGCCGAGCAACATGCTCTTGCCGACACCACTGCCGGCGAAAAGTCCCATGCGCTGCCCGCGCCCGATACTCAGCAAGGCATTGATCGAACGAATGCCTACATCGAGTGTCTTGCGAATCGGCAGGCGCTGCAAAGGATTGATCGGCTGGCCGAACAGCGGCACGCGTTGCCGTCCTTCGAGCGCCTGGCCTTTGTCGAGCGGTTTGCCGCGACCGTCCAGGATTCGCCCAAGGAGATCGTCGCCGACCAGCACGTCCGGCACGCCGGCGACCGGTATTACTCTGGCGTTCGGCACGATGCCACGCATATCTCCCGCAGGCATCAGGTACAGTCTTTCTCCGGCAAAGCCGACCACTTCGGTTTCGATTCGCCGCCCGTCCTCGGCAATTACGTCACAACGTCCTCCGACAGCGGAGTGAACACCTTCTGCTTCCATCGCGAGTCCGACGGAACGTCGCAGGATGCCTTCGACTACAGGTACGGGCGGATCGTCGTACGCGCGATCGATATAAGCACCAAGGCGTAACGAGCGCTCAAGATTGCGGTTCGGATCGGGCCCGACGAATGCAGTTGCTGCGTCTTCCGTCATGCGTGCCGCTCGTCGCCCAGGATCGCGTTGATGGCGGCGTTAAGCCGTGTTTCGGTCTGTGCATCGATCCGGGAATTTTCGGTGGTCACCTTGCAACCGCCGCGACTGATCAGAGGATCCTCGACGATGACCCAGGCACGTTCGCCCTCGGCCGGCGACAGCGATTGTTGCACCAGTGCGGCATCCTCGGGATGCAGGCGCACCTGGACATTGCGACTGGCGATCGGCAGCAGTCGAATCGTTTCGCGAACCACGCCGATCACGTGACTCGGATCCAGTTTGATTTCGCGGCGAAACAGTTGCTTGACGATCGTCACAGACAGTTCGACCAGCTGCTTTTCGACCGATTCATCGAGCAGGTCGAAGGGTTTGGCCAGCGCCATTAGCAATTCGTCGTAACGCGCGGCGCGCCGTGCGAGTTCCTCCTCGCCAGCCTTGAGACCCTCGGCATGGCCCTGCTGAAACGCTTCGTCCCAGGCCTGCTTTTGCAATTCCTCGAGCCGACTCGCGGTCAGGTATCCCTGTCCGGACGAACCGTCGATCGCCGGTACGTCCCACTTGCGGGTCGCGGACGCCTGGCTTGCCTTTGAGTCAGACATACTTCTCGCCGCCCTGGCCCAGGTTGATGTCGCCGGAATCGGCGAGTCGCCGTGCGACTTCCAGGATCTGTTTCTGCGAATCCTCGACCTCGCTCAGGCGAATCGGACCGCGTGCTTCCATGTCTTCGCGGAGCAATGTGCCCGCGCGTTTGGACATGTTATTCAATATCTTGTCCCGAATCTGCGGATCGCAGCCTTTGAGCGCGACCACTAGCAGGTCGTTGGAGATTTCCCGGAGCAATGCCTGTATGCCACGGTCGTCGACTTTAAGCAAAGTGTCGAAGACGAACATCATTTCCTGGATGCTTAGCGACAACTCCTCATTCTTCGCCTTGATTTCCTCCAGTATGGCATCGCCTTTCGACGGCTCGAGGGAGTTGATGATGTTAGCTGCGACCTTGCTGCCACCGACTTTTTCCGTTCCGCTTCGCGATGTATTCGCCGACTTGTTTGCGATAAGGCTCTCGATCTCGGCGAGGGCGCTTTGTTGCACGTCGCTCAGTCGCGCGATCCGCATGATCACATCGGAACGCTGATCTTCGGGCAAGAGGTCGATGACCTGCGCGGCTTGATCGCTATCCAGATAAGCAATGATGATAGCGACGATCTGCGGATGCTCGCCTTCGATAATATCGGCGACTTCCCGCGAGCTCATCCACTTCAGCGCATCGAGACCCTTGGCGTCGTCGCCGGTGATGATCCTGTCGATGAACGCATTGGCTTTTGCTGCGCCGAAAGCGTTGCCCAGCACCTTTCGCACATAGTCTTCGGTGCCCATGCCGAACGGCGTCTGGTCTTCCAGATCCGTGATGAATACGTCGAGCACCTGGCCGGCCTGGTCTTTCGTGACACTCGCCAGGGTCGCCATCGCTGCACCCAGCTTTTGTACGTCTTTCGCGCCCATGTACTTCAGGACTTCGGCGGCCTCGCCTTCGCCGAGCGTCATCAGCAACAGCGCGGCGCGCTGCGTACCCGACAGATTTGCTTCAGCCATCGACGGTCACCCACTTCCGCACAACTGCTGCGACACGCGCCGGGTCATGACCGGCCATGTTTTTCGCCGCAGCGACTTTTTCGTCGTAATTCGGCGCCGGTATGGACAGGTTGCCGCCCGCCGCAGCACCGCGACTGAGCATGCCGCCACCGGCTGCGATGTATTCACCCGTCAGCGCCGGACCGCCGGCAACGAGGCTGCGCAGCATTGGCCTCACGAGACCGAAAGCAAGAATCAGCACCAATACCGCTCCGAGCACCTGCTTCAGGGTGTCGCGGAGGACCGGCTTCTCCCAGAATTTCGGTTCGTCCATCGCGATAGGCTCCGGCAGATCACGAAACGCGGCGTTCATGACGACGACCGTATCGCCACGCGCCGCATCGAATCCCACGGCTTCCTTGATCAGTGTCGTGTACCGCTCGACATCGCTTTCTGTCAGCGTTTCGGTTCCTGCACCGTCCGAGGGGCTATCATCGACCAGGACTGCAACGGACAGGCGGCGAATGGTGCCCGGCTGCGGCCGCACATGACTGACGGTACGGTCGACCTCGAAATTGCGCATGCTGCTGCTGGTCTTGTTCACCGGCTCGCCGACCGCGGTCGCCAACGTCGAATCGGCGCCCGCGTCACCGGTCGCTTCGGGGGGTTGATTGCTCAGCGCACCCGGAACCCCTCCACTCAGCGCGCTGGCACCGCGATTCTCCGACTGGCTGATCTGCTCGCTGATCATCGCGGTTCGTGCCGGATCGAAGGACTCGCGAGTTTCTTCCGTGATCGTGAAGTCAAGATTGGCCACCACCTGGGCACGGACCCGCCCCGGACCCACGAGCGGCGTCAACAGTTCCTCGATGCGGCGCCTGTAGGTTTCCTCGAGTTGCCGCGCGTGTCGAAACTGGTTGGACGCCTGCGCGCCCGGCATCTGGTCGCCGGCGCTGGAAAGCAGTCTTCCGTTCTGATCGATCAGCGTCACGTTGCCCGCCGTCAGATTCGGAATGCTGGACGCTACCAGATGCACGATGGACGAGGCCTGATCGGGCTCCAGCTCGCGGCCGCGGTACAACTGCAGCAGCACGGATGCACTGGCCCCTTTCTGCTCGCGCATGAAAGCGGATTGTTTCGGCATCGCAAGATGCACACGCGCGTCGCTGACTGCGCCGAGGTGCGAGATCGTTCGGGCCAACTCTGCCTCGAGCGCATGCTGATAGCGCGCGCCCTCCATGAACTGCGAAACGCCGAAACTCGACTGCTCCTGGATCATATCCATTCCGGCAGAACCCTGCGGCAGCCCCTGCGATGCGAGTTCGAGCCGCGCGTCGTGCAATCTCGACTCAGCTACCAGTACAACGCCAGATTCGGTGTCGAGTTTGAAGTCGATGCCGGCCGCGCGCAGCGATTCGGCAACTTGCGCTGCATTGGCGTTGTCGAGATCGCTGTACAACTTCGTGTAAGCCGGGGTCTGGGACCACAGCACGACCGCGAAACCGGCGGCGACGGCAGCAGCCACACCTACCAGCAACAGGACCTGGTGCACGGCGGGAATGCGCAATACACCTCCCAGGCTGATCTGGCTGGCTGGAAGTGCGTGTGATTCGATAACAGCTTTCTTTTCCATGGTCTGAGTGAGTCCTCAAGTTCCTGGCTAAATCCGCTTAAACGGGCATGTTCATGATTTCTTCGTACGCGTTGACCAGTTTGTTTCGCACCTCGGTCATGGCACGAAAAGACAGGTCCGCTTTCTGCGATGCGATCATCACTTCGGCGAGACTCGTGTCGCTGCTGTTATGTTCGAACGCGATTTTCAGCTCACGGGATGCCTGCTGTGTTTCGTTGACCGCGGCAATGCTGTTCTTCAGCAAGCTGCCGAAACTCGAAGCCGATGTGTCCGCTACCGGCGTCGGAACCTGCGCCTGCAGGCCCGCACCGAGAGTGCGTATCTGGCTGAGCAATTGGCTGGTGTTGATTTCGTTCATCGCACTGTTCCTCGTGCTGATTGTTGACTGGATGTGTTCCGCGTTTCATCGCCGGGTTCGCCCGGAATGGCCACACCATCCTCGCGCATGCGGGCAAGCTTGTAGCGCAAGGTGCGCGGACTGATGCCGAGCTTTTCGGAAACGTCGCCGCGATTGCCTCCGGCTTCGCGCAGCGCATCGACAATGATCTGCCACTCGCGTTGTTTGAGATCGTCCTGCAATGCGCCGGCGGCGCTTTGGACGACACTGAGCGGGTTCTTGAGCGGGTTCCCGACAGGATCCTCGAAAACCAGGTCTGCGGCCGTTATCGTGTTTCCCTGCAGCAGGATCAGGCTGCGTTGAACGACGTTCTCCAGCTCTCGGACATTGCCCGGCCAGTCATGCTGCAACAGGCGCTGTTGGACGCACTCCGAAAGCACCGGCAGCGGCCGGCCGCCACTGGCATGTTTTCGAATCGCAAGCAATGCGAGCGGCAGGATGTCGCCGCGACGTTGTCGCAGCGGCGGAATGTGCAACGGGAAGACGTTCAGCCGGTAATACAGGTCCTCGCGAAACAAACCGTCCGCGACATGCTGCCGCAGGTCACGGTTCGTGGTTGCAAGTATCCGCAGGTCGAGCTCGATCAGGTTCTTGCTGCCGAGCCTCTCGACTTCTTTCTCCTGGATCACGCGCAGTATTTTGGCCTGCAATCCCAGGTCCATTTCGGAGATTTCATCCAGTAGCAGAGTGCCGCCCTGCGCCTGCTCGAATTTTCCGGGCATTGCCGCGGTCGCACCGGTGAATGCGCCTTTCTCGTAACCGAACAGAACCGCTTCGAGCATCTGCTCGGGAATCGCCGCACAGTTGATCGCGACGAAAGGATTTGCGCTGCGCGTTGAATTTCGATGAATGTACCTGGCGAAAATTTCCTTGCCGCAACCGCTTTCACCGGTGATCGTCACCGTGGCATTGGTTGCTGCAACGCGGCCGGCGACACGCAGCAGCTCCATCGTTTTCTGGTCAGCTGCGATCGGTTGGCCGCTGGCCGGAACGACGCTCAAGTAGCGGTCGACGACACGCTGCAGGTCGTCGGCAGCGAATGGCTTGACGAGGTAATCGGACGCGCCGTTACGCATCGAATCGACGGCGTTCTCAATCGTACCGTGGGCCGTCATCAGTACCGCAGGTAAGGCAGGATGATCCTTACGAATCTGGCCGAGCAGCTCGTGGCCATCCATCGGCTCCATCTGCAAGTCGCTGACGACAAGCCCGATCGATTCACGATTCATGATGCCCAGTGCTTCCGCGCCGCTGCCGGCCGCGAAAACAGGATGCTCGCCGGTACGCAGTGTGTCGAGCAGTGCCTCGCGAAGCACCGGATCGTCTTCAACGATTAGAACTGCCGGCGAAGTCATGTGCTTTCTCCGGTGGCCGGCAGGCAAAGTGCGAAAGTCGTGCCGCCGGCGCGGCTGTCGACCAGCACTTCGCCGCAGTGTGCCTCCGCAACAGCACGAACAACGGCGAGGCCCAGGCCTGTGCCTTGCGGTCGGGTCGTGTAAAACGCTTCGAAAAGATGTGGTCGAACGTCATCGGCGATGCCGTGCCCGTTGTCGCTTACCGTCAGGCAGATCCTGCCATTGATTTTTTCGGCTCCCAGCTCGACGCGCGGCGAATCGCCGCAAGCCTGCAGTGCATTGCTGACGAGATTGACCAGCGCGCCCTTCACAGCGTCGCGATTCGCGTCGACATTCAGATACCTGTCAGGCTGCAGCACATGCAGCGTCGATGCGCCCTGCTGCGGCGCGAATGACTCGACCACGTCCTGCAACAGTTGCGACACGGAGATCGTGTCGTTCAGGCGTCGCGCACCGCCGGCAAATCGCAACATGTCTTCAACCATGCGGCCGAGTTCCTGCAGGCTATCGGTAATTTTTGTGGAGAGTTTGTCGCGAGGCATTGACTCACCGGCTATTTGCGACGCATAGAGCATCGCCGACGACAGCGGCGTGCGGATCTGGTGTGCCAGCGAGGCCGTCATCTCGCCGATGCAGGACAGGCGCTCCCGCCTTTGCAGCAACTCCGCCATGTGGCGACTTTCGCTGACATCGGCAAGCAGCAGAATTTCGCCGGGCTCGCTGACCAGCCGTCTACGCGACAGGCTCAGCCAGCGGCCGTCGCGGAGACGCAGTTCGCCGTTTGCGCTTTCTCCGCCGCGAAACTCGCGCTGCACGATTTCCGACCATGGACAGCCATGCAATGGCCGGTTCAACAGTTCCGTCGCCCTGCCATTGCTTTGCTGGATGATGCCGTCACCGTCGAGAACGATGACCGCACCGGGCAGTGCCTCCAGCAACCTGGCAAGACGGCTGCCGAGACGCTCGTTTTCCAGCAACTCGCGATGCCGCGCATCGTGTGCCGCACGCAGCTGCTTCGTCAAATACTCGACTTTGCCTTGCAGCTCACGATAAGACGCTTCCAGCACGCTCGACTGCTGATTGAAAGCGTCGAACGCCTGTCGCAAGGATTCCTGATTAAGGGCTGTTGCCGCCAAGTGTCATCTCCGCAAGTTTTCGTGGCTCACGGCAATGTCAAAGCAAGAGTCGTGCCACAGTAAGTTTTTGTTTAAAAACAAATACTTAATCAGATCGATTTGCGGCTATCGGCGTCAAATTTCTGACACCGGCACGAATTGCCGTCAGACCGGCGATCATTTGCCGCCGGATCCGGTACCGGACGTTCGGGTGCTAACATTGACGGTTATATAGGCAACCGCCTTTTCATGCGCGGTGCGAAGGCAACGCTGTCCTGCCAGACCGACACGATCGTGAATGCTCGATCCCGACTGTCGGTAGTCGGCCCTTTGACAATAGATGAATACGAACAATGAGTCGATTACAGCTTTACAACGGCTGAGGAACCCGAGCGAACTCAACTTGTGTACAAGCAAGTCTCAGATTTTGTTCGAGACAACATTGGCGAGAATGACGCGATTTATGACGTTTCGTTTCAAACTGATCCGTCTGGGGACCACTCTTAGGGTTTCAGTGACTACGTCGTGGCAAGAGCTGAATGCGTTGTTCACGTTAGCGAGATGTCGTACCTGAATTGACGATCCTCGCCGGCTGCTCTTGATTGATCTCTGTCGGTTTTCCATTAGCCGGTCGAACGTCCGCTATTGCTGACAGCGGCACCGCGCCGCCTCCTCGAGCTGGAACAGATGCCACACCGCCAGGTCCCAGTCTATCTTATCGCCGGCGGTCCAGTGCGGAATGCAGCTTCGCTCGTCGATGTCGGGATCGTAGAGCAGCGATTCGATCCATTGACTGATGTCGGGGTTGTGATTGGCTAGTTCGGGCGAGCAGGACAGCCGCTGGTTCTGTGGCCCCGTGAAGATGAAAGCTCCGTCATCGCGGCGTTCACAGGAAAATCCGCCTTCGTGCATCAGCCGGTGATGGTGTCGGCACAGCTGCACAAGATTGTCGAGGCTGGTTTCACCGCCATCGGCCCAGTGTTTGACGTGGTGGCCGTCGATAAACGAGGTGTTGGTACAGCCCGGGAAGCGGCAACCGTCGTCCCGCACGCGCAAGGCACGGCGCAATGCCGGCGGAATGGCCCGGGATTTTCTCCCAATGGACAAAGGCTGACCTTCTTTGTCTTCGATGAGCTTCAATATGGAGCTGTCGCAGGCGATACGCCGGGAAGTTTCGGCGGCGAGGTGCGGGCCGTCTTCAATATAGGAGGTATCGGCACTCAGCTCCGTGGAAGTTACCGCGGTAACGTCGTCCTGCAATGTTTCCGCGGTAACGTGCACCATCACCTGGTAACGGTCGCCAGTGGAGCCGGTGCCCGGCTCGGAGTTCAGGTAGCTCTCCGCCATCTCGGCCAGCGCATCGGCGCGCCGGGCATGAAACGGTTCGCGTTGCCCGGACGTTACCGCGGTAACGTCGGCCTTTGAGGATTCGGCCTCCAGGGCGGCCGACAGGGAACCGCCGTTCCGCTCCATCGCCAGCTCAAGGGCTTTCATGATCAGGGCGCCTTGCTCGGCCGGCAGCCTTCCCTTGATCACCATCGATCCGTCGTCGTCAAAATAGCAGCGGACGCCGCGATTGGCGTGCTGTCGGTTGGCATTGTCCGTGTCCTGCAGGCGTTTGCAGCGACGGTATTGCGACACCAGCTTCTCGACGTGATGCGCGGTACCATGCCGGGCGATCATCATCAGATACTCTTCGTTGCTCTGGTCCGCCACCCGCGTCATTGCGCGAACTTTAGAGTAACTCAGCTCACCCCGGCTGAAGGCTTTGCTGATCAGGGGCAGGTCCTTTAACGCCGTCGCTACCCGCACTTTCTCTCGTGCCGCGTTCATGCCGATGCCACATTGCATATTCAGCCAATGGGCACAGGAACACAGGCCCGGCAGGCCCCAGTAATTCTTCTCGTCGAACTCGGCAATGAGGGTCAGCAATCGATAGGTCGCGGCGTGGATGCAGGCACAGAGATGGGTGATTTCATCGCCCAGCCGGCAGCCCTCGCTGTAGGTCGGATGAGGTGCGGCAAGGGCACCGGAAGGAGCCTGAGACATGGCATTCTCCGCTGGAACAGAAGCTGGTTATTTATACAGTAACCTACTCCTAAATAACTGATAAATCAATAGAATATTATCTTAACTTCCGGCTCGAAGCGGAGACTGGATGGCTGGCTGAAACGGACCCGCGATGGCCGCCGCAAACTCTATCAAGCCATCGACTTGGGCATCGCGTAAGATTTCACCACCCTGACATAAATGACTCGTTTTGAAATCTGTAGAGAAAGCGATCTGGTACATCGAGAGCCATTTCTGCCAGCCGATCACCCTCGACGATCTGGTGCAGGTTGCGGGCATTTCCCGGTATCACCTCAGCCGGCTGTTCTCCTACACGATGGGAATGCCCATCACTCGCTATCTCCGAGACAGGCGGTTATCTCAGGCCGCGGATGAACTGGCAAACGGCAAGAGTGACATTCTCGACTTGGCACTTTCTTTTACAACCTGGACAACGAGGATAATTTCGAGTACCTGTGCGCCGTTGAGGTGTCGAATTTCGATGGATTGCCAGCCACGTTAGCACGCTTGCGTTTGCCCGAATCACGGTATGCGGTGTTTCAGCACGACAAGCACGTCTCCGAGATTCAGGCGACATGCAAAGCCATTTGGAGTGAGTGGCTTCCGAATTCCGGTCACGAGCCTGCAGACTCGCCGTTCTTTGAACGGTACTCAGAGTCATTCGATCCTGCGACGGGAGACGGTGGGCTGGAGATATGGCTGCCAATCGAGTAATCGATATTCGCATCGGCAGGTCGATGCAAAACGCCTAGTGAATTTCGTAGCGGGCCAGTTTCTCAACCAGCGTCGTGCGCCGCATTTTCAGCAATCTTGCGGCTTTCGCCGTGACGCCGCCCGAGGCGTCCATCGCCTGCCGGATCAGGTCCCGCTCAACGGCCTGCAGGTGTGCTTTCAGGTCGACGCTGGACAGTGCCATATCACCGATCGCAGCGACACTATCGGCAGTGTCCGGCACGTGGTTGGCCGCATCGCGATACTTCTCCGGCAAGTCTTCGAGTTCGATGACTCCGGTCGGCTTGAGGATGGCCAGCCGCTCGACCAGGTTCGACAGCTCGCGGATATTGCCGGGCCACGAATAACCGGCGAGTGCGTTCAATGCCTGTGCGCTGACACGCAAGGTCGCGTCACTGTGCTGCTGGTGCTGCTGCAGCAATTCCGTCAGCAACTGCGGCAGGTCCGATGCCCGCTTGCAAAGCGGCGGCATCTCGATCGGGAAAACATTCAGACGATAAAAGAGGTCCTCGCGAAACTCGCCGGTCTTAACGGCTTCCGGCAGGTTGCGATGCGTGGCGGCGACGATGCGAACATTGCATTTTTGCGTTGTATTGCTGCCAACTTTCTCGAACGCTCGCTCCTGCAGGACGCGCAACAGTTTCACCTGCATCGGCAGGCTCATGTCGCCAATCTCGTCGAGAAAAAGCGTGCCGCCCTCGGCCAGTTCGAATCGACCGGTTCTCGCGGCGATGGCGCCGGTAAATGCGCCCTTTTCATGCCCGAAAAGTTCGCTCTCGAGAAGTTCGGCCGGGATAGCGCCACAGTTTATGGGCACGAAAGGTTTGTCGGCGCGGTCCGACAATTCGTGCAGAGTCCTGGCGACCAGTTCCTTGCCGGTGCCGGACTCGCCGGTGATCAGTACATTGGTATCGAAATCGGCAACCTGTTCAATCAGTTCACGAACCTCGCGAATGGAGGGGGAGCTGCCGGTAAGGCGTTGCCGCCTTTCGCTGCCTTCGTAGCGCTCGGCCCGTCGCAATAACTGCTGCAACTGCGTTTTTCGCAGCGGCAGGTCGAGCTTCCACGCCGGGTGGCTGCCCAGCGCGGAATTCGGGTCAACGGCGGGCAGCTCACCGCTGGTTAACAGGAACGGCAAGTCCGGTTTCATTTCCGCAATGGCGCGCAGAAACTGCCCACTGTCGTCGTCGGGTGAAATGTCACCCAGCATCAAGGCAATGCCGGGTTGCGTGGCGATCGAATCGACCGATACGTCTTCGCCGGCCATGACCGGGTCGTAGTTCAGGAATCGCAGCCGATGGCAGAGTGCCGCCGCTCGGCCCGGATCGGAATCCAGAACGAGTACCTTTGCCTGCGTCTGTGCTGCTTTCACCATGTTCACGACCTTCATTGGCGTTATGTAAAGGCGAACTCAATGGAAGCTAGCTTAGCGACTGCGGCCGGTCGCCATTGTGACCTGACTCACAAATATCAATGTCTTACGTAAAAACTGCGATTTCTGGTCATTCGGGGACAGTTGTCGTATCGGCGCACTCGCAGAATACGAATCTCCCGATACCTTGACTGTCCCCCGTCCCCTAGCGCATTGCGCCGGCAGCCTGGTAGGACGCGGCCGCCTTGCGGCCCTGGCGAATCGATACCAGCTTTTCGCAGATCTCGTTGCGCGCATAGTTTGCCGACTGACGAATCTTGTCGACGCTGCGATTCGCTTCAAGCAGCAGCTCGCGGCGACCGGCAGGCGGCAATTGTTCCAGCAGCCCCTGCAGTTTGCCAACCGTGGCCTGTACGCGCTGCCAGTCGCCCGCTTCGGCGAATTCCTGCAGGCTCGTCAACAATTCCCGGACCTGGTCGCCGGGATTTCGCTTCTCATGAAGATCCGATGCTGTTGCTACCATGTTCCTTCTCCGATTCAATTGGGCGCGGCGTTCGCGGCGGCCTTTGCGACCTCCGGCCCGATGGCATCCCATGCTTCCTTCATTTCCCGCATCAGTCCGGCCACCTCGTTCAGTATGTCCGGCTGGTTGTTCAGATTGGCCTCGAGCAAACGCCTGGCCATGTAATCGTAGAGTGCGTCGAAGTTACCGGACAGGCGTGAGTTCGGTTTGTGATTCAGGCTGGCCTGAAGTCCGTTGATGATGCTGATCGCATCGCCGATGTGAATGCCCTTCTCCGCAACGGCATTGCGTTCCATGTAGCCTCGCGCGATTCCAATCTTGGTTACGGCACGTTCCATCATCAGCTGAATCAAACGATGCGGCGAGGCCGTTTCGACCTCGTGCCGGACACTCATTTGCTGGTACTGCTTCGATGCGGTATTCCCGCCGGACTTATACATTCGGTTCGCCTTCGATCATTGCCTGTTGTTCGGATTGCTTATTCCCGGAAGATTGTTCAGTTGCTGAGCCAGGAAATTGCTGGTCGACGAAAGTTGTCCCAGCAAGGAGTCCAGCGCGTTGAACTGTCTCAGAAGTCGTGTCTCCAGTGAGGAGAGTCTCTGGTTCAGGGTATCCCGCTGGTCGTTATAGCCTTCGATATCCCTGCTGAGGCCCTTGCTTCGCGTTTCGATAATGCCGTCCGAGTCGAGGTAGTTGTCGACCAGGTCGAAAAGTCGCACTGCGAAGCCGTCCGAGTTCGCAAACAATTGGCCGAACTTGGAAAAATCGCCGGCAAGCGTGGAACTCAGCTTGTCGTCTTTTATTTCCAGCTTCCCGTCCAGCTGTACCTGGATACCGACTTCGCTGAGCATCTTGAACGGTGCGTCGATATCGACCACCGCCGTGCTGAGCTCGCGACGAATTCGCGCCCGTATGCCCCGGACAGTCGCATCGCCAAGCAGCGGTGCCGCAAGATCCGATTCGGCATCGTAATTGGTCAGCTTGTCGAAGATCTCGACCAACTTGTTGTAGCTCTCGACGAAATCCTGAACGGTTTTTCTCGCCGCGGCTTCGTCGTTCTCCACGAGTAGTTCGGCCGTCTGCCCTGGCGCAGCCGATTCGAGATTGATCGTGACGCCCTCGACCGCTCCGGTCACGACGTTGTTGTCGCTGGTCACGTCGAATCCGTCGATACGAATCAAAGCGTCCTGTGCGGCAACCGTCTGCGTCAGTGCGTTGAGTCCGTTGCCGGGATCGTATTCGAGCGCCGCCAGGCCGCCGTCTCCGCCGCTCTGAGTAATGGTCATCGCCTGATCAACACCAGTGCTTTCACCGGACAAGATCAGGTAGCTGCCGGCACTGGCATTGACGATCGTCGCCGCTACGCCTTTGTTGTCCAGGGCGTCGTTAATCGCGTTGCGTATGCCGCTGAGCGTATTGTTCTCGTCAGTCACTTCGATGCTGAAGCTTTCCGCGCCAATGGCGATATTCAGCGTACCGGTGCCGACGACCGCATCCGAACCTGTGAAAACGCCGGAAGTCAGTTTCTGAGCCTGTGCAAGCTGCACGACTTCTACAGAATATTTGCTGGGTAACGCCGAACCTTCCACGGTTGCCGTGAACAGGTCTTCGTTTCCCGATTGCGCATTGCGTACGAGAAAACTGCTGAGGTTCTTCATAACCGCCAGCTTGTCCCGAAAATCAGACATCGTGGCTTTAAGACTGCCGAAGGCAGACAATTTCGCCTGTGTGCGCGCCTCCTGCTGGCCGATCCTTAACTGCACTGGCTGACCCTCCGCCGCGACCAGTTGTTGCACGATTCCGGCAATATCCAGCCCGGATCCAATACCTGAAGAAATAATGCTGGCCATTCCTGTCTCTCAGTTACTCATCTGCTGATGTCTGTCAATCTGAGCTACAAGTTTCGTGCCATGTAATTCACCACGGCGACTGCCTTTTAGGCCCAGTTTCCTATACCAGCTCGTCGTAGAGCCGCACGTTGGTTACGGTGCCGCCCTGCATCGTCGCTGCAATCTTTTCGCCAGGAATCTGCCGGATTATTTCGCCGGTCTCACGATCCAGCACCTGGATCACCGAACGACCGCTTTCCATGTCAACCTGAAACCGTAGATCGCGACCGATACTTCGGCTGGCCATATTGAGCTGCTTTGCCAGCAGTTCGAGGTTGGGTTTCTGTTCCGGTTTCCGTTCCGGCAATTCATTGCCGGGCACAGGCCTCGTCTTGCCACCGGTGTTTGGCAACAGATCGTGCACCCGGTCCTTCAATACCGCGAAAGTACCGGTGCCGGAGTTGATCGATTTCACTGCTTGCTCCGACATATCGCTTTCCCTCCGCTCCGACAGGGGCCGCATCCATGCCGCCCCTGTTTCGGTGCTTACTGCTATTGCGTCAAACTACGCTTACTGCAGCAGACTCAAAGCGAGCTGCGGCTGGGCATTTGCCTGCGCCAGTACCGAAACACCGGCCTGTTGCAGAATTTGTGCCTTCGTCAGCGCTGCAGTTTCTGCGGCAAAGTCAGCATCCTGAATCCGGCCGCGTGCCGCTGACAGGTTTTCGCCGACAGTCTGCAGGTTGATGATGGTCGACTCGAAACGGTTCTGGATGGCGCCGAGGTTACCGCGCAGTCCATTCACCGCTGTCAGGGCCGAGTCGATCCGGGCAATTGCAAAGTTCGCATTTGCCACGGTGTCAACGCCGACGCCGGACAGTGTCGTGGTCGCGTCAACGGCTTCAGCCGCCGTGGTGATTGCACCAAGGCCGGTCGAAGCAGTTCCACCCAGCGCTTCGGTTATGGTCAGGCCTTCCACATCCGACAGGATCTGGATCTCGCCGTTACCACTGACGAAAGCACTGACGCCGCCGATGTTGGCGCCATTGATGGAGTCAGCCACCTGCTGCAGAGTCGAACCTGCGGCAATGTCGACGTCAACGGCCGTACCGCCCGCTGGTGTAATCGTCAAAACCGCCGTTTCTGTAACAGCGTCGGCCGGATCCATCGTGAAGCCCGAACCTTCGTCTGTGATGACCGAACCGATGGCAGAAGCCGTGACGTCCGTGGTCAGGCTGACCGAGATGGTCTCGCCGACGTTGGCGCCGACCTGGAAGGTCGCCGTACCGAAAGAGCCGTCGAGAACCTTGACGCCGTTGAAATTGGTCTGTTTCGCGATGCGATCGACCTCGGCGATACGCTCCAGAACCTCGGCGTTCAGTGCTGCACGATCCGACGCCGAGTTGGTGGCGTTGGACGACTGAACAGCCAACTCGCGAATACGCTGCAGGTTGTTGGTCAGCTCGCCGAGCGCGCTTTCCGCGGTCTGCGACAGTGAGATGCCATCGCTGGCATTTCGTACCGCCTGGTCCAGACCACGAATCTGCGTGGTGAAGCGCTCGGAGATGGCGAGACCTGCCGCATCGTCCTTGGCGCTGTTGATTCGCAAGCCTGTAGACAGTCTTTCAAGCGACTGATTTAGCAAACCTTGCGAACGATTCAAATTACGTTGCGCATTGAGCGAAGCAACGTTGGTATTAATCGTCTGTGCCATTTCAAAAACTCCTAGTCAGAAAAATAACCCGGTCTGCTTATGCCGCCGGAAGTCATTGTCTGGGGTCGCGATATCCATTCAAGACCACCGTACAGTGAGGTTATCGGTTCGGTTCTGAAAAGCTTGAGGAAATTACCGTCAATTTATCGACGGAAGCCCGCGCCGTGCCCGGCGGGAAAACGACAAACTTTAGGAGTTACTGTATAAAGTGTGACGTGGCGCACGAAGATCGTGCGAAAAAAAACTAGAAGTAGTTGAACAGGGAAAGCTGCTGCGTCCGGATGAAGGACTGCTGCGCGGCCTCCAGCGTGGTCATTTGCAGGCTGAGCCGGGACAAGGCTTCCGCATAGTCGAGATCCTCGAGCTGGGCAAGGGTATCCTGCACTGTCAGCGCGAACGCGCTGTTGCTGTCGCCCTGGCTTTCGATAGCAGAAAGTCTCGATCCGACCTGGGTCCGGACATCGAGGATCTTGCCCAAAGCCTGGTCAAGACCCAGGATGCTGCCGTTGACCCCATTGTTCAGCGCCGCACGCGATGCATCGCCATTGACCGGCGCATCAACGGTATCGGCCAGTTGGCGAATCGTGCTGAACACATCCTGGAAACGGCTGGGCGCGACCACGAATTCGTCTCCCGCGGCCGGTTGCCCGTTCATCGAAAACTCGATGCCGCGAAATGCGACCGAGTTTCCGCTCTGGTAAGTGCCGCTTGAAACGACTGCCAATGACGAGTCCAGCACTTCGTAGTTCTGCGGGTCGATGAAGCGCAGTGTATAAGTGTCCTGGTCGTACAGGGTCGGATCGATCAGACTGCCGGCCCCGGCGACGACAGAGCCGCTGTTTACCGGTCCCGGCGTGGTCGAAAAGATGCCATTTCCGTTGCGGATCCTGAAAAACACTTCGGCACCGGAGTTGCCGTCCGGAATGCGGCGGTTCTCGCCGATCTCGATCAGGCGGACGCCCTGATCCCCGTTGTACATGAAATTCTGGCCGCTGCGTGTCACCGGCGTGGTGCCATCGAGATTGCCGGAGAACAAATACCGGCCGTTGCCGTCCTGCTGGTTGGCCAGCTGCACCAGCTGGTCGAGCTGCTGGCGCATTTCGATGGCTATCAGGCTGCGAGTCTCATCGCTCTGTGTCGCATTGTTCGCTTGCAGGGCCAACTCGCGCACGCGTTGCAATACGTTATTGACGCTGCCCAACGCCACTTCCTCGTCGCTGAGCCGGTTCCTCGCAATGTTGCTGTTCCGGTCGAACTGTCCGAGCCGGGCCAGCGCTTCGCGCAGGTCGAGCGCACGCGAGGCGGCAATCGGATCCTCTGATGGCACAAGGATTCGCCGGCCGGTCGAGATCTGCCGCTGGGTATGGTCCAGGGCTGCCTGAAGCTGCTGCATCATACTCAAGCCCTGCTGGTAGGAACCGAATGTCGAAACTCGCATGCTTGTCTCCGATTAACGGCGGGTCGCGTTCAACAGGGCGTCGAACAGCGTGCTGGCTACGCTTACTACCTGGGCTGCCGCCTGGTAAGCCTGCTGAAAACGGATCAGGTTCGCCGCTTCTTCATCGAGGTTGACACCGGACTTTGCCAGTTGGGCACTCTCGACATTGGCCAGCACGACATTCTGTGCATCGTAATTTGCCTGCACCTGGCGGGTTGTTCCACCAACGCCGGCAACCAGCTGCGAATAGTTCGAACTGATGCTGACCGTGCCGCCGTCGAGCAGGCCTGCGGATTGCACATCGGCCAGCAAAAGCCCGTTGCTGTTGTCACCGACAGCACCGAAGTTCGGTTCCAAGGTGAACTGGTCGCCGCTTTGCGGGGTTCCGCTGACGGTGAACTCCGAGCCGTTGATCAAAATCGGAGCACCATCGGTGTAAGCAAAGGAACCTGCGCCGTTGATGCTGTAGGTGTTGGGTCCGGTAAACTGAACCACCGCGCTGGTCAGCAACGCCGGATCGTTTCGGTCGACCACGGTCGCGGGACTGATCGATGCGTCGCCGATGTTTCCGATGGACGCGCTGGTCCGCGTTGGCGCCGCCATAGCGATAGCCTGCGGATCCGAGATAAGTGTATTGATCGATCCCGCGGCGTTGACCGCGCCGCGAATCATCATGCGATCGCCGGCGGCCGCCGAACCTCCGACTGTCATACTCATTCCGCCGGCGACAAAGGGATCGGCAAGGGTTCCACTGCCACTCATTGCGACGGGCTGTCCGTTCGACGCACGGGTAAGCGAATACGCCGCGCCATCGAACTGCAGGATGTAGTCCTCACCGGTGAACGTCGACAGATCCGAAACTGTTGCAGAAACCGTGCCACTGCCGGTGTTTGATGCCGAATGCAGAATATCCGGAGAATCGATGCCGAAGAAGTCGCCGCCGAGCGCGCCGCGCAGATCCATACCGGAGCGATGTTGCTCATTGAAACTGTGTACGAATGCAACTGCCGTTTGTCCCAGCGATTGCCGCGACGGATCGAGCATCTGGCGACGAAAGTCCAGCAGGCCTCCCAGTGTGCCGCCCGTCAGGTTGCTGTCGAGCTGGATGTTTCCCGAGCTGCCCTGGTAGGTCACTTCGAGTCGGGTGGGATCGAATTCGCTGCCGCGGACGGCCAGCTGCTTTGCAGACGTTCCTATAACAAGCGTCTGCCCGGAACCTATGAACACGCTGAGCGTGCCATCGTCCTGCAACGCCGTCGAAACTGAAACCTGCGCAGCCAGGTCCCGCACCAGCACATCGCGACGATCCAGCAGGTCATTCGCCGGTTGCCCGCTGATGCCGCTGGCCCGGGCGATCTGGTCGTTGACCTCGGCGATTGATGACGCCAGTCGATTGATGTCGGCAACGGCAAGTGAAATCCGCTGGTTGACTTCCTTTTCCGTCTCGGCGAGGCGTTGATCCAATGAGTGGAAACGCTGTGCGACACCGTTGGCATCGGCAAGCAGCGCCTGGCGTGCGGGAGTCGACGACGGATCGTTCGCTACATCCTGCAACGCGCCAAAGAACGACTGCAAGCCTGTGCTCAGGCCGGTGTTCGGGTCGGCGAGCATCGTGTCCAGCCGGCTGGCCAGCGTATTCATTACTGAATATCGAGCCTGGCCCGACGTCGATGTACGCAATTGCTCGCCAAGCATCGCATCGTATATGCGCTTGATCGTTGTGATCTGGGTGCCACCACCGATATAGCCGAATCCGGCACTCTGACCGATGCGGGTCGAGAACTCCGCAACCTGCCGGCTGTAGCCCGGCGTGTTGGCGTTGGCGATGTTGTGTCCGGTCATCTGCAGTGCCCGCTGAAAAGCGAGCATTCCCGAAAGACTCGTTGATAATAGGTCAGGCATTGTTATTCCCTGTCATCCCCTGGCGTCACCATGACCTGGTGTTCCGTGACCGGTGCACGCACCAGAGTTATCGGCCGCGCGGCATCGTTCTTTAGCCCGCGCATGGCGTTTTGCATAGCTTCACTATTCAGCACGCGATTGATCTTTTCGGCGTAGGATGGATCCGTTGCATAGCCTGCATCCTGCAGCGCCCTGGCAAACCCGTCGACGTCGGCGCCCTTGCCCTGAACTGCCTCGTAACGCGGATGCGATGCGATAAATTCGGCGTAGTCATCGAAAGTCGCCGCGATGTCCGGGTAAGCGCGAAACCTTGCAACCTCTTGTTGCGGCAATCCGTCGCGATATTCGAGCGTTGCACGGCTGACGCTGCCACCGGGCCAGTCGGTACCGGCCTTTATACCGAAAAGGTTGAAGCTGCTGACGCCGTCGCCCCGCTGCATAACGTGTTTACCCCACCCGGTCTCCAGCGCTGCCTGTGCAAGCAGTGCTTCAGGCGCGACATTCAATTTGCCAGCTGCCCGTTTCGCGTGCGGCCAGAGATCCCGCGCAAAATCCACGTGACTGGGCCAGTCAGGCTTTCTTGCGGCGGCGCGCACCGGCGTGGCCAATGAATAACTCTCCTTTGTTGGCTGAATGGCCGCCGCTGTGCCACCGAGCTGTCGCACCAGCATGTCGGCAAGCCCCATTCCGCGACCGCTCGCCATCTCCACCGACAGCTGCTGATCCATCATGTCCTGGTACATGCCGTGCTGGTCGCTTTCGCCAAACAGCGGTTCGGCGAGCTCCGCGTTTCGCATGTTTTTCAGCAAAGTCTGCAGGAACAACGCCTCGAACTGCCCTGCGACCTCGCGCAGTACGGCCGGGTCATTTCTTGCCGCTCCCGAACGAAGTTCGGTGTACTGCGAAAAATCCGTTACGGCCGAAGTCATGCCATTCGATCCTCAAATGACGACCAGTTCAGCGCGCAATGCGCCTGCCTGTTTCAACGCTTCGAGTATCGCAACGAGATCACCCGGTGCCGCCCCGACGCGATTAACCGCCTGCACGATCTCGTCCAGGCTCGTTCCGGGCTGGAATAGAAACATGCTGGATTTTTCCTGCTCGATATCGACCCGTGAATTCGGCAGCACGACAGTCTGGCCTGAATCGGAAAACGGTGCGATGGGCTGGCTCGCAAAAGGTTTTTCACTGATCGTTACGACCAGCGAACCGTGCGATACGGCTGCCGGAGTAACCCGCACGTTGGCGCCGATGACGACGGTGCCCGTCCGGGAATTGATGATGACTCGCGCAGCCGCCTGGCCGGGATCCACCTCGAGATTTTCGATGTGCGCAAGAAAAGACGTTCGCTGCATTGGATCGAGTGGCGCCCGGATGTTGACAGAGACGGCATCTATCGCCTGCGCAGTGCCTGGCCCGAGCGTTTCGTTTATCAGTATCGCCAACCGATTCGATGTCGTGAAATCCGGGATGTGCAGATTCAACACCACCGATTCGCGCGTGAGGAAATCGCTGGCAACCGTCCTTTCGACGGTCGCGCCGTTCGGGATGCGGCCGGCGCTCGGTACGTTGACCGTTACCCGCGAGCCGTCGTTGCCGGATGCACCGAAGCCGCCAACGATGAGGTTCCCCTGGGCAATCGCGTAAACATTGCCGTCAGCGCCGCGCAAGGGTGCCATCAGCAGGCTGCCGCCGCGCAGGCTCTTCGCATTGCCGATCGAAGCCACGGTGACGTCGATCGCCTGCCCGGGCTTGCTGAATGCCGGCAGGTCAGCATGTATGGAGACCGCCGCGACGTTCTTCAATTGCAGGTTGACACCCGGTGGAATCGTAATGCCGAACTGCGTCAGCATATTCACAACGCTTTGCACTGTGAATGGCGTCTGGCTGGTCTGGTCACCGGTACCATCGAGACCGACGACGAGCCCGTAACCGGTCAACTGGTTGTTTCGTACGCCGGCAACGTTGGCAAGATCCTTGATGCGATCGGCAAGCGCGTTTTGCCCCGCGCCGAAGCAGAGCATTGCGATCAGCAGTATGCGTCTTGTGTTCATTGCGAAATCGAAGCTGTCGCGCATGATCAATTCCTTAGTAACCGTAAAATATGGACTGGAAGAAACGCGCGAATGGACCCATGCGGTTTGCCGCGGCCATGACGCCCTTGCTGCTGTAAGTAATCTGCGCGTCGGCAATTTTGCTCGACAGCAGTGAGTTGTCCGGTTCGATATCGTAGGGACGAATGATTCCGGACAGTCTTATGAATTCCTTGCCCTGGTTGATCGTGACCCACTTTTCGCCGGTGATGCGAAGATTTCCATTGGCCAGTCGTTCGATCACGGTAACCGTGATATCACCCTCCAAGCTGTTGCTCTGACTGCTCGAGCCGGCGCCGTCGAAGGACTGGTCGCCGCTCAGGCTGCCTTCGAAGACCGGCGTTCCGCCGGCAGTGATCGGCCGGCCGAAAATCGTCGGATTGCCAATCGCAGCTTCGGTGGCTTTTGATGTAGATGTACTGGAATTCTTGGTTGCATCGGTGCGTTCAGCCAGGCGAATGGTCAGAATGTCTCCGACACGGCCCGCTTTCAGATCCTCGAACAAACGTACTTCGGTGCCGGCGCGGTAAATGGCTCCGCTGCTCGGCTGCTCGTAGTCCTGTTGCACGGCGGGCGGCGCACGGTATGGCTCGTCCAGTTCCGGTGCAATGGCACAGGCTCCGGTCATAAGGGTAATGACAGCCACCGGCAGGCAGTGCATCGAACGCGGACGGGTCGTTGCGAAGAGTCGCAGACGACGAAGAAATGCTGCGAACAGAATGTCAACAGGATTGCTTCGCTTCGCTCGCAAAGACGTGAATTCTCGACCGACGTCGCGTTGTTTATCAACCATACTGTTCATCGTGTTCGCTCGTTAAAGGTTGTTGTTCAGGTATTGCATCATCTGGTCGCTGGTCGAAATGGCTTTCGAATTCATTTCGTAGGCGCGCTGCGTCTCGATCATGTTGACGAGTTCCGCAACCACATTGACGTTCGATCCCTCGAGTGCGCCCTGCACCAGCGAACCGAATCCATTGAGGCCCGGCGTACCGGCCTGCGCTGTGCCGCTCGATGCGGTTTCAATAAAGAGGTTCTCGCCGATCGGCTGCAAGCCGACCGGATTGATGAAATCGACGGTTTCCAGCGTGCCGACCTGCGACGGCGCCGGTTGCCCTGAGAGCTGCACGGAAACCACGCCGTCGGTGCCGATCGTGATGCTTTGTGCACCGTCCGGAATCGTGATGCCGGGCTGCACCGTGTAGCCACTGGCCGTTACCATCTCGCCCTGCGCATTGCGTTGAAACGTTCCGTCGCGCGTGTAGGCAAGATTGCCGTCGGGGAGCAGTATCTGAAAAAAGCCGCGACCCTTGATCGCAACATCCAGTGCCGCTTCGGTCTGCAGCATGCTGCCCTGTGTAAACATTTTTTCCGTCGCAACAACGCGTACGCCGGTGCCGAGATTCATGCCGGAAGGCAACACGGTATCCTGCGAAGTCTGCCCGCCTGACTGCCGCACATTCTGATAGAGCAAATCCTCGAATACGGCTCGGCCCTGTTTGAAGCCGGTCGTGTTCACGTTTGCAAGATTGTTGGAAATGACCGCCATGCGCGTTTGCTGCGCATCAAGACCGGTCTTTGCCACCCACAATGCCTGACTCATTTCTTTCTCCTCAACGACTAACCGACCCGCATCATCTGCGCGGCGGCGTCTGCATCTTCCTTGGAAGTCTTGATTACGTTGATCTGCATTTCATACTGCCTGGACAACTCAATCATATTGACCAGCGTCCTGGCGATGTTGACATTGCTCTGTTCCAGCGAACCCGCCGTTACGCGCACGTTGGCGCTGGGGCCGGCCGTTTCGCCTTCGGGCAAGCGCAGCAGACCATCGCGACCTTTGCTCAACTGGCTGGTATCCGGATCGACCAGCTTGATGCGATCGACGATCGACAGCGTTTCCGGACCCTGACCGAGCGCCTGTATGGATACGGTGCCATCCGCGCCAACCAGCAGGCTGCTGTGCGGCGGAACCGCCAGTGGCCCGCCCTCGCCCATGACCAGGTGCCCGGCGCCGGTCGAAAGCAATCCGCCGGAGCCGATGCGCAGATCACCGGCGCGTGTGTACGCTTCGCTGCCATCGGGCGCCTGGACTGCGATGAATCCACGACCCTGGATTGCGATATCGAGATCGCGCCCGGTGTTTGCGACCGCCGCTTGCGAAAAATCCGTGCCGTAGGATTCGACGATTGCATTGACACGCGAGTCCACGCCCGGACCCTCGATCGGAAGCGAGCTGAAGGCATGCAGGTCGGCACGAAATCCCGTGGTCGAGATATTCGCCAGATTGTTGCTGTTGATGGCCTGCGCGTATTCGGTCTGCTTCGCGCCGGTCATCGCCAGGTAAATCATTTCATCCATTGCAATTCCTCAAATCTCAATGCTGCGTGACCTAGCGGATGTTGATAACCGTCTGGGTGACGGTGTCGGCTGTGGAAATCATCTGTGCGTTAGCCTGGAAGTTGCGCTGTGCCGTGATCATCTGCACGAGTTGCGCAGTGAGGTCGACATTCGAAGCTTCCAGCGCGCCGGACTGGATGTTGCCGAACGAGGCCGTTCCGGCTTCGCCGAGCAACGCATCGCCGGACTGGAAGGATTGGCCCCAGGTTGTGTCACCCAGCTGCTGCAGTCCCTGCGGATTGACGAAATTCGCCAGCGCCAGTTTTCCGAGAGAAGTCGATTGGCCGTTGGTAAAACGTGCAAACACGACACCTTCCGCGTCGACACTCACGCCCGTAAGTCGGCCAGTGGTAAACCCGTCCTGGGACAGCGAATTGACACCGAACGCGTCACCAAACTGGGTTGCGGTTGCAAAATTCAACGCCATCGTGATGTCGGCAGCGCCGGTCGTCGGCGTATACGGCGCCAGCGGCATCAGTCCGCCAGGCGGTGACTGCAATGAACCGTCGTTGGCGAAGACGATCGGTGTCGCGCCGGCAACCGTTGTGCCGTCGATTTCAACCGCAGTATTCCAGGTATTCGGCGCCGGGTCTTTGATGAAGTAAACGGTTGCCGTGTGCGCGGCGCCGAGCGAATCGTAAATCGTCACGGATGTCGTGTGATTGAAGCTGGACGGATCGGACGGGCTGAATACCGGGTTCGCCGGCACCGGCGAATCGGCCGGCAGGTTCAGTCCGAGATTCGCACTCGTCGTTGCGGCCGGCGGGTTGGCGCCGATGGTCAGTTGCAGATCGGTCGGTGTGCCCGTATTGAACAGGCCATTACCGGCGTACGGGTAGGCCTGCAACCGCAGCCCCTGCGCGTTCACAACATTGCCCTGGTTGTCGACACCGAATGCACCGGCTCGCGAGTAGACGCGGGCGCCGTTGTCGCTCAGCACGAAGAAGCCTTCGCCAGCAATCGCCAGGTCCAGCGCGTTGTCGGTGAAGTCGATATTGCCTTGTGTGAATTGCTGCGCGATTGCGGAAAGGCGCACGCCGCTTCCCGAGGCGCTGGAACTTACGCTTTGGGTGCCGACGGCAAAAACTTCGGAAAACTGCGCGCGCGACATCTTGAAGCCGGTCGTATTGACGTTGGCAACGTTGTTCGCCGTTACGCCGAGATCGGCCGATGCGGCGTTGAGCCCACTTAAAGCGATGGCAAATGGCATGGTCAGTTTCTCCTGGAAAAATTCTGTTTAGATAATTCGTCGTACAAGGCTGAGCGGCAGGGTGTCTCCACCCGGCAGGTTCAGCGTCATGCCCTGGCCGAACTGGCCAAGGGTTACGCTTTCGATTCTGGATTCGAGCAGGGTTGCAAGACTCTCGGTATTGGCGCCGCGAACGACACGCGCCGTAATCATGTAGTGATCACTGTCGGCCTGCTCTCCGCTGGAGTCGCGCCCGTCCCAGTTGAATCGCACCAGTCCGGCCTGTTGTTCGCCAAGATTCAGTCTCTGTACCAACTCACCATTGCGATTGGTAATGTCGATTTGCACGTTGCCCGCCGCACTGCCGAGTTCCACGCCACCTGCTATCGATCCGCCATCGGCGAGATAACCGACGTCAGTCAGCGCCAGCACGTTGTGACCGACCAGGTTTGCCGCCTGCAGCGCCTGTTCGTTCGCCATCGACGCCGATAATCCGGAGAACGCACCGTTGAGGGACTCGATACCGCTGACCGTGCTGAACTGCGCAAGCTGGCCGAGAAACTGCCCGTTATCCATCGGTTCGAACGGGTCCTGGTTTCTGAATTGGGTGATCATCAGCTTCAGGAAGTCTTCCTGGCCGAGGTCGCTGCGCGACGCGCGTTGCGGCGGTGGCGCGAACAGCGCTGCATCTTCAAATCCGGATATTGTCGTCATCGTATTTCCTTAATTCGTCTGGGCTCGTCGATCAGCTGCCGAGCGACAGGGTCTGCAAAAGCATGTCGCGCGTGGTATTTACCAGCTCGACGTTGTTCTGGTACGAGCGCGAGGCGGACATCATGTTGACCATTTCCTCAACCGTATTGACGTTGGACACGTAGACGTTGCCGTTCTCGTCTGCGTCCGGGTGATCGGGCTGGTATTGCATTTGCAGCGGCGCACTGCTCTCGATGATCTTCTCGAGGCGTACGCCACCGATGCCGGCTTCGCCAGACAGCGTGTCCCGAAAGCTCGAAAACACAGGCTGTCTCGCCCGATACACTTTATCCGGATCGCCACTGACGCTTCCGGCGTTGGCAAGATTGCTGGCCGTAACGTTGAGGCGCACCGATTGTGCGTTCATGGCCGAGCCGGCTACATCGAATACCTTAAAAAGTGACATCAGTCGCCTCCCTTGATTGCGTAGCGCAGAGTTCGGATCTGTCCATTCAGAAAAGCGAGGCTCGCCCGGTACTGCACCGCGTTTTCCGCGAAGGCCGCCTGCTCGACATCTGTTTCAACCGTATTGCCGTCCAGCGTCGGCTGCGTGGGAATGCGGTATTTCATCGCCGGGTTAAGTGTCGACATCGCCACAGTCTCCAGGTGCTTGTCCCTGGTCTTTTTCATCGACAGGCCGTCGGCCCTGGCGTTGTTCAGGACGTCGCTGAACTCGATGTCCTGTGCTTTGTAGTTCGGCGTGTCGGCATTCGCGATGTTTGACGTCAGCACCAGGTTTCGCAGCGCACGGAATTTCAGTGCCTGCTCATGCTGTGCAAAAGGTTGAATGTCCATCGTCATCGATTCCGGTTTTGTGCCTGTCTGGCTTAATGCAAAGCCTGTGCCAACTCCAGAATCGCGTATCGGAAGTGCACAAATAAAGCTTTGTCGACTTTGGCCGATACAGATGGAGATGCCCTGCGGCAATTTCTTGCCGCGGGGCGGCAACCTGTCGTCTACACACAAAATCCGTGCTGAATAAACGAATGCCGAGCTGGCATGGCTCTTGCAATCACCCTGGATGAAGGATCAATGAATGCAGAAGAACGCGCGCTGGCACACACGGCTGATCGCGGCAACACAATGATTAGCGCCAGAACATAAGGCTCGAGGACTTGATCGAATGCACATTGCACAACGAAATTACGTCAGCTTTTTGACGGGACCGGTATTCGACCGACAGTTTACTGACGGCAAAGTCCGGCGGCTGCGGGTTCCCGGCCTGTTGCTGGCGAGCACACTCGCGGCGATGGCGCTGGTCACGCCGGCGGGCGGTGCGGATCCGTCGACAGCCTGGCATCCGACCGAAGAAATTGCCGATACGGCGGAGGAGTTTCTGCGCCAGCGTCTGGGCCATGCCGACAAGCGAATTGCGCTGCAGGCGGGCTGGCTGGATCCGCGATTGCAGATGCCTCGATGCAGCGAGCCCCTCAATGGTTTCCTTCGCCGGGGCAGCAAGATTTCAAGTCGAACCATTGTCGGGGTCCGTTGTGACGGCCGGAGCCCCTGGAAAATGTACCTGCCGGTCGATGTCATGGTCACCGAAACGGTCCTGATCGCCGCGCGCACCTTGCCCAACGGGCACGTGGTCGGAGCCGATGACGTGCGGATCGAGGAAAGAGACGTCTCCGGTATGGTCGGCGGCTACCTGTCGAGTGCCGAGGAGCTGGTCGGCCAGCGCCTGAAGCACCAGCTGATGGCCGGCCGCGTGATCACTCCGGCGATGCTGCAGGCGGACCTGATGATCCGCCGCGGCCAGAGCGTCACGATTTTGGTGCGCAATGATGCACTCAATATTCGCATGAGCGGCAAGGCGCTGACCGACGGCGCCGCCAACCAGCGAATCAAGGTCGAGAACGTCACCTCCAAACGAGTCGTCGAAGGACTGGTGCGCTCGCCCGAGCACGTGGAAGTGCTGGTTTACTGAATATGAGGTTTTTTTTAGACACGAACCTAAAGTTGAGGCCAGCGCGGCCGATACACGGTAATAGCAACAATGAGAGTTGAGGAATCAGATTATGTCCAACAGGATTAATCCGGCGGATATCGGGATGCTGAACAAGATCAATGACAAGCTTGGCAATACGGGCAGCACCGGCAAGGTGTCGTCCGATCCGGCCCATTCCACCAAGGAAGTCAGGAAGCAGGCAGCCGGCAGTGACACCGTCGAACTGACCAGCAGCGCCAAGTTACTGGAGCGCCTGGAAAAGACGCTGGCCGGGTTGCCGGAAATCAACAGCGGCCGGGTCGATGCCGTTCGCACCGCCATCGAGCGCGGCGACTATGTCATAGACAGCGACAAGATCGCCGCCGCGCTGCTTCGCACAGACCGGGAACTCGGTGATTAATGAGCCTTTCTGCAAGTACAGCCCGCGAAAGACTGCAAAAAGTGCTGGGTGACAGCGTTCACTGCGTGCTCGACCTGCGGGACGTTCTCCTGCAAGAACGCGGCGCACTGGAGCAGCGGGATACCGCCCTGCTGGGCAAGAGTGCAGATCTGAAAGAATCCTGCATACGGAAACTGGCGGCATTCGAAGATGCCAGAGGCGAGATCAGCCGCGATGCGGGATTCAGTGCCAGCCTCGATGACATGTCCGCGCTCACCGAGTGGTGCGACAAGGACGCCGTCATTCGCAATTGCTGGTCGCAGTTCACCGAGATTGCACGCGAGTGCGATGCCCTGAATTCAACCAACGGAGCGATTATCCGGGTGCGTCGCCAGCAGATTCTGGCTGGCCTGGCGCTGCTTCGGGGCGGCGAAGTGCCCGTTGAGAGCTATGGAATTAAGGGCTCCGAGACGACCGGATTCGGTGGTCGGGAGCTGGCGGAAGCCTGATCGAAAATAATGCAGAGCAAGGAAACCAAGCTATGTTGATCGTAAGCCGACGTGACGCCGAATCCATCCTGATACGTCCAGGAGAGAACATCGATCCCAAGATGACCCTGGCCGATCTGTTCAAGTCGGGCCCCATCGAGATCACCATTTTCTCGTCCGGCACGAACCGCGTAAAAATGGGAGTACAGGCCCCGGCACAGCTGTCGATCTGGCGCAAAAACGCCGCCACTGCCGCGTAAATCTGCCCGACCGATGCCTTCGAGGTTGCCCCGGCGGAACCCAACAGGTGCGATCCACTTTCAGATATTGGCAGTAACTTACTGTTTTACAGTACTTTTCCATAAAAGGCTGCCAGCATCCCCGGCAGCTGCAAAAATTCTCGCCCGGGCTTGACAAACAGGCCCGCGATCTCTATTGTGCACCGCAACAATTGCTGCACCGCACCACGGAGAGACCCCATGAACCCGAATGTCGAAAACACAATGAGCCGCGTCGCTGATGAAGCTCGCGGTCGATACACCAGGATCGTCAAGCTTGCACGCCAGCGGACCGAATCCGCCGCCGATCGCGTCGTACAGGGCAAGAAGCCCGTCAAGACGATGACCGGTCTGGGCCTCAAGCTGACCGCTATTTCCCACAAGACCGCTGATCAGGTTCTGAAGCAGCAGACCCGTCTGGTCGAGCACCAGATCGATGCCGTTGCCAATCGCCTGAAGGCCGTTGCCGATGCACGGAACCTGGGTGAGCTGGTTCGCACGCAAATACGCCTGATTCCGCAGAACATCTCGCGCTTCGGAGCCGATGCGCGCGACACCTTGAGTATCGTTGCCGGCGCCGGTTACGAAGTTCGCGACGTGCTGAAGGGCACCGTAGCTGAACTGCGCGGCAAGCCTGCGGTGATCCGCAAGAAGGCCAAGCGCAAAGCAACTGCGGTCAAGAAAAAGACTCGCAAAGTAGCGAAAAAAGTCACCAAGACTGCCGCCAAGACGAAGGATTCCCTGGCAGCAGCCTGAAGCACTCTGTCCCCGCCCCCCCCGGCGCGGACGGTCAGACTAACCGCTGGTTTCGGAGACGGAACCAGCGGTTTTTTTTGTGGTGGGTGCTGCCAAGGCAACAGGAAAAGGACCGGTGCGGGGTGCAGTTTGGCAGCCTATGGGTATAATGGCGCCCCCAAAAAGCGGCTGACCCGGGACCGCCGGTCGACGCTGCCATTTAATAGAAATTTAATAGAATCAGAGACCTCCGAATGACTTCATCTTTGACAGCCCTTCAGGAGTGGGTCGATTCCGTGGCGAAACTGACCCAGCCCGAAGACATTCACTGGTGTACCGGCAGCGATGCCGAATACAAGCGCCTGATAAACGAGATGACCCGCTCCGGGGACCTGCTGCCGCTGGACCCGCAGAACTACCCGCACTGCTACCTGCACCGCTCCAATCCCTCCGACGTTGCCCGGGTCGAACACCTCACCTTTATATGCACACCGGACAAGGACGACGCGGGCCCGAACAACAAGTGGATGGAGCCGAAAGAAGCGCACTCGAAAATGGACGCGCTGTTCGAGGGCGCAATGCAAGGCCGAGTGATGTATGTGATCCCCTATTGCATGGGTCCGATCGATTCGCCGTATGCGCGGCTCGGAGTGGAAATTACCGACAGCCCTTATGTCGTTGCCAACATGCGCATAATGACGCGGATGGGCACCGCCGCGCTGAAACGCATCGAGCAGGAGGGCCGATTCGTCAAGGGCCTGCACTCGATCGGCGAACTGGACCCGGAAAGGCGTTTCATCATGCATTTTCCGGAAGAACTGAGCATTCAGAGTTTCGGCTCCGGTTACGGCGGCAACGCACTGCTGGGCAAGAAATGCCATGCCTTGCGTATCGCGAGCTGGCAAGCCCGCCAGGAAGGCTGGCTCGCTGAGCACATGTTAATCGTCGGCGTCGAAAGCCCGCAGGGAGAAACCCATTACATAGCCTGCGCATTTCCGTCTGCCTGCGGCAAAACCAACCTTGCAATGCTGGTGCCGCCGCCGTCGCAGCCCGGCTGGAAAATCTGGACCCTGGGGGACGATATCGCCTGGTTGCACCTCGACAAGCAGGGTGTGCTTCGCGCGATCAATCCGGAGGCCGGGTATTTCGGTGTGGTGCCAGGCACCAACGCGAAATCCAACAAGAACGCATTCGACATGATTCGCAGCGACACGATTTTTACCAACGTCGCAACCACCGAAGACAACCAGCCCTGGTGGGAAGACAAGAAGGTCGGATCGCCTGCCATCGACTGGCAGGGACGCAAATACGAACCGGGCAACGGTCCGGCGGCTCATCCGAATTCGCGGTTTACCGTATCGGCGAAGAAGAATCCGAGCTACTCGCAATTGGCAGAAGCGCCGGAAGGCGTTCCTATCTCGGCACTCGTTTTCGGTGGCCGGCGCAAGGAGCTGGCACCATTGGTTTATGAAGCAAAGAACTGGCGCCACGGTGTCCTGGTCGGTGCCGGCGTAGCTTCCGAAACCACGGCGGCTGCAACCGGTGCCGTCGGCGTGATTCGGCGCGACCCCATGGCAATGAAGCCTTTTTGTGGCTACAACTTCGCCGATTACTGGGCGCACTGGCTGTCGTTCGCGGAACGATCAGACAAGTTGCCGCGAATTTTTCATGTCAATTGGTTCCGCCAGGACAAGTCCGGCAAGTTCTTGTGGCCGGGCTTCGGCGAAAACCTGCGAGTCCTGCGCTGGATCATAGATCGCTGCGAAAACCGGCTTGCCGCGAGAGAAACGCCGATCGGTTTTCTGCCGGAACGCTCCGACATCGATACCCGGGATCTCGATATCGCGCCGGAGACCCTGGACGCATTGCTGTCAGTCGACGTCGATCAATGGCAGCAGGAGATGGAGTCCATCCTGCAATACCTGGAATGTTACGGCGATCGATTGCCGGCCGCACTGCTCAGCGAGCACGAACAGGTGGTCGAGGCGCTGCAAAAAGTAGTCTAGTCTTCGCAGATGAAATGAATGGCAAGCGGCGTGCCGGGCTTGGCGACCCGGCCGAGGCCGATGATGCCCTCGCCGACCAGCTCGGTGCTGTCGCGCCGGATAAAGATTTCTTCTCCCCTGACGTTTTGCAGGAAAGTGCCGTTGGTGCTCTGGTCGATGAGAATGAATTTACCACGGCGTTTTTCGACGCGGGCGTGAATACGTGAGATCAGGTTGCCTTTGACGACCAGGTCGTTGTCATCGGCGCGGCCCATATTGACGTTTTTTTTCTGATCCGTCACAACGACCGATTTCTCGCGAAACGTAAGTGTCAGCTTTTTCGCGCCACGGGTTTTGTTCTCCCATTCGATGGTAGGCAACATGCTGGTGGCTTCGTCCGGTTGCCACAACAGCTCGAACAGTGCGACTTCATCGAGGCGGCCACGAACCGTGGCGACATCGATCTGACGTGTTTGTGCCCGCCATTCGGCGCTCATGCGTTCCACTGTCGATCCGGATATGACGATCTGTCGGGCCTTGGCCTGCGAGGTCATGCGATTGGCGGTGTGGACCGCGGCACCGAAAATGTCGTTCTTCTCCTGAACGACCGGTCCGTAGTGACAGCCGATGCGGATGGATACCGGGATGTGCGCGCCGCTACGCTCAGCGTCGCTGCTTATACGCCCCTGCATCTGGCTCGCGGCACCCATGGCGTCGTCGACGGTCGGGAACGTGGCCATGATTTCATCGCCGATGGTCTTGATGACCTTGCCGCTGAATTGCCGTGTGGCATCTTTCATCACGTCAAGGCAAAGGGCGACCGTTTCGCTGGCCTTGCTGTCGCCGAACTGATCGTATAGCTGGGTGCTTCCGACGACATCGGCGAAAAGAATCGCGACTTCCAGGTCCTTTGCCATTCTCGCCTTATCCAACCTCTTGCAACGGCTTGCCAGCTGCTTGTATGCGCCACGCCCGTTCTCGCGCAGCGATTCTCGCGTCCATCGGAGCCGCGATTATAAGCGCTGTGTGACGCGTTGCGCTTGTTTGAAGTCCAATCGCTAAATTAAGCCAAATTCTCGCTTCGTTCAGCAAGTTATTAAATTTGCGACTATTTTTCCGCAACAATATACGCTATCCATGCCAGGTCTGCCTCGCCCTTTTCGTCCGGCGTAAAGACCCCGTCGCCCTCGCCATCCTCGTCCTCGCCTTCCCAGTACACGGTGGCTTTGGAAAAACCCGCTTCGAGCAGGACTTCCCGCAATTCCGGCGCGGACCAAAGGCGCCATTCGTAGGTGAAGGCCTTCTTGATTTTTGATCCGTCCTTGAACTTGAAATGAATGTGGCAGCGTATGTAGTTAGTAACCGGATGGAATTCCGCCTGATGCCAGATGTAGGTGAAGCCCTTGTGCTTGGTCTTCTCCTTGGTTTCTTCCTGCGCTTCGGGTCCGCCGAAAAGGTCGATGAAAAAAACCCCGTCGTCCACCAAAGCCGTGTAGGCGCGTTTGAAGTAGTCCCGCAGCTTGTCGCGCGTATCGAAAATGAAATAGCTGAAATTGAACGCTATCAACAGATCGGTCGCGGGTGTTTCAACGGTCATGACGTCGGACTCGAGCAGCTGGACGCGCGCCTGATCCGCCGCTGGCAGCCGGCCGACCCGGTTCTTGCGGCCCCAATCCAGAACCGAGGCATCGATATCGACACCTATAGCCTGATATTGCTCACCCTGCCGCACCCACTGGCATGATGCGCTGGCGGTGCCACAGAAGTCCTCGCGCAGCCGAAAGGCCTTGCGTCCGCGAATGTCCTGAAATGTTGCCTGCAGGAACTCCACTTCGTGCTCGACGTTCTGCACGGCCCTTTCGTACAAGTCGTGAAGATCGGCCTGCTCGGCCATCGTGGGTTTGCGGGCCGTCGCGTTCTTAGCATTCATGTTGTTCGGTAACTCCTCAAGCGGTATGGCTGAACATCTGCTGCGGGACGGCGATTGTACCGGGTATTGGGCAGGATTGGGCAGTTGCGGCGGATTCAGGCGGCTTTCGGCAAGCGCTGCAGCGCTGCACGCAGCACATCGATGCCGGCACCGGCGCGGTGGGCATTTTCGCTCAGGTGCCGCCGCCAGGCACGCGCGCCCGGCTGGCCATTGAAAAGGCCGAGCAAATGCCGCGTCATCTGTTTTAAGGGAACACCGCTGGCGAGTTCGCGTTCGATGTACACGGACATCTCCTCGATGACGGCCTGGCGATCAGGAACAGCCGACGCGTACAGCATTTGCTCCAGCTCGGTCAGAAACCAGGGGTCCTGGTATGCCTGCCGGCCAATCATGACCGCATCGACATGTTGCAGGTGCTCAGACACTTCGGCTGTTTTCGTAATGCCGCCATTCAGCACGATAGTGAGATGCGGAAAGTCGCGCTTGAGTCGATAAACGCGTGGATAGTCCAGTGGCGGCACGCTGCGATTTTCCTTCGGACTGAGTCCTGCCAGGATTGCCTTGCGCGCATGCACGATGAAAGTGCCGCAACCTGCGGCTGCCACGGTTGCAATGAATTCCTGCAGGAACTCGTAGCTGTCACGATCGTCGATGCCGATGCGCGTCTTGACGGTGACCGGGATTCGGACCGCGGCGCGCATTGCAGAAACACTGGCCGCGACCTTGCCGGGATCCGCCATCAGGCAGGCGCCGAACTGGCCGCTTTGCACCCGATCGCTGGGACAACCGACGTTGATGTTGATCTCGTCGTAGCCTTGCAACTCACCGTGGCGGGCAGCCGCGGCCATCAATTGCGGATCACTGCCGCCAAGCTGCAAAGCGACCGGATGTTCCTCCTCATTGAACTGCAGCAGTCGTGCTGCATCGCCGTGATGCAATGCGGCCGCGGTTACCATTTCCGTGTACAGCAAGGCATGAGGACTCAGCAAGCGCAGGAAGTACCTGCAGTGCCGATCGGTCCAGTCCATCATCGGGGCCACTGCAATTTGTGATTTGTTTTTTGAACTCTTCATGTTGACCTTTCTTGCCGAATTCAGTTCTTCCGTTGTCGTGCCAATTCGACAGCCGCTCGAAATTTCCCAAACTCTTTGTCGGACTCGCCTTCGTTTGCAAACCATGTTCGCAGCTCCTGCCAGTCAATCTCCTGACTGACCGCCACCAGGATTGCCTGCTCACGAGACTGCGCGTCCTTCCAGGCGAACGCTGCCGCAAGTCGATCCATAACAGACTGTGTCGGAGTAACGATTCGTAGTTTGCCGGCCGGGAACTCAATAGTAGCGCATTGATTGTGAGTCACATGCAAGTGACCAAACGCGATTGGTGCTGGTGGGAACTCGACGTACCATGCGATCAACGGATGCGAAAATTGTGACAATCGTGGCGCACCCGTATGTACGAACCCGAGTTCGGTGAGCACTGGTGAAATATCGGCAACCATCGCGGCGGTGACAAAGTCAAGGTCCTTCGACTGATAGGCGTTGTGCGTGTAGATGGACACGGCTGCACCACCAGACAATGTCGCGGCGATGCCCGCTTGCTCAAGCGCGCTCGATACAATAGCTGCAACGTCTTGAAGCGATGATTTCGGTGTGATGCTTGCCATCTATAGTGGCTTTCCCTGGCGCCTCGGTCGCCGGCGCTGCCGAAAGTATTTTTCAAGTCGGTCAGTGGGAATTCCGTACTCGAGCGTGCTCTTCAGCAACTGTCGTAGTCCCTCGAGGGCTGGATCGCGGGGATTCCAGGTGTACATTCGACTGGTGCCTACGGATCGGCTGACCAGAATCCCCGCTTCTTCGAATTTCTTGAGCTGCTTCTGGACCTCGCTGACAGGCATCTCGAATGTTTTAGCTATACCGCTTGCGTACCCTTCTCCGTAATTCTCTATGAATAGGAATACTTTCGCGGCCGCCTGACCGCCAAACAGGGTTTCGAGTGTCGCTTGCGTTGCCATCGCGAGAACCTACCTACGAAGTAGGTTTATTCTACCTATTTTATATTATCTTTCAACCTATCTGGTAGGCTGGAATGTCATCCGCAGGCTCGCAGCTGTTGCGTCAGTGCCCGCAATTTCTCCTTGTACATTTCGCCCTGCTCCAGTGAAAAGCCGGTTCGCATTTCCGCATCAATCTCGTCTATCCGGTCGCGATAGCGCTTCTTGCAATCTTCCAGCAATTCGCCGGTCAGACGGGACGATGGCACGGGCGGTGGCGGCACTTCCGATTCGGGCCAGGCCTTCGGATTGCCGTCGCCCTCCTCTTCGTCGTCATTATTGCTGTCAGATTCATCGCTAGCCTCGACGGCCTCCCTGGATTCGACCGGGCACGGCAACTGCAGGAATGCGACGTTGCCGTATTCATCGGTGCACCTGTGGATTTCCGCAAGAGTTGCCGGCGGCAATGCGGCTGCGAACACAACGAAAATTGCGTTCAGTACCTTACTTTTCATTGCGTAATTCAACATGCCCGCAGTCTCTTCCCGTCGCTCGGTGAATCTCGTGAGATTACTCGCTGGGGGAAGATTTTTCTATTCACCGGGGCGCGCGGCAGCTTCAGATGGCCTGCTTGCGCACGGTTCGTACTCTAATCACCTCTTCCTGGTCGATCAGGTCGAGGTGCTCTTCCATGGCGGCGAGATCACTGTGAATCTCGGGTAACACGACGTTTTCCAGGGCACGAACTCGTCGCTCGGTACGCCGATATTCATGAGTGAGCCGCCGAAGGTTGGCCGACAGCGCGGCAATCTCTGCGGACATTTCCAGAATCCGCCTGAAGGATTCGCGGCACTCCCGCACTTCGGGCGTCGACCGCGGCGCCGCATAAGTTGCTCGCTCTTCGCCGAACTCGAGTTTTGTTTCCAGCATGACCTGACCAACGTATGGCCGCGCAACCGTCTTCAGTCTTGCGTCGACCAGCTCTGCCGACGGATACACCTGCAATCCGTCCAGTCCCTGATCGGCGGCTGCATCGCGCAATGCGTCGGCCGCTTTCCTGCAAAGTCTGTCAAAACGGCGATGGGCTTCGCGATAGCTTTCGCGCTGCCGTAACATCTCGGCCGCAATCAGGATGCGTTTCTCATCGAGAAACTCGTATCCGTCGTTCACGAGCCGCAGTTCTTCTCTCAGTTCGAGGAATGCACTTCGCGAGATAGTAAGGGCGCGTGACAACTCAGGCATGCGAGGACTTCCGGCGGACGCAGGTTTCGATCTGCTCATTACTGAGCCGCGTCAGCTCACTATCCGGCAGAACGGCAAGGATTTCCCAGGCGATGGCCATACTTTCGTTTAGCGTACGCGCGCCCGGCTGGCTGATCAGCTGTTCCTCGAAACGGTCGCCGAAGTCGAGGTAGTTGCGATCAATATCCGACAGACCTTCCTGGCCCATGACACTCGCCAGCACGCGCACACGCCGGGAGTTGGCATACGCGGCAAACAACTGACTGGCCAGCGCCGGATGATCCGCATGCGTAAATCCCTCGCCCGTACCGTATGCCATCAGGCGTGACAGGCTCGGCAACACGTTGATGGGTGGATAGATGCGCCTGCGATCGAGGTCGCGATCCAGCACGATCTGTCCTTCGGTAATGTAGCCGGTCAGGTCGGGAATCGGGTGGCCGATATCGTCACCGGGCAAAGTCAGTATCGGCAGCTGCGTCAGCGTGCCCGGTTTTCCGTGCAGGCAACCGGCGCGTTCAAACAAGGTCGCGAGATCCGAATACATATAGCCGGGGAATCCCTTGCGGCCGGGTATTTCGCCATGGCTCGCAGAGACTTCGCGTAGTGCTTCGCAATAGTTGGTCATGTCGGTCATGATGACCAGCACATGGCGGCCTTCCTCGAACGCCAGGTACTCGGCCGCGGTCAGCGCATAACGCGGCGTTAGCAAACGCTGTGCGCTGGACTCGTCGGCCCGGTTCAGGAACATCACGGTGTGGCCGAGCGCGCCACTGGTCTCCATTGCCGAGCGAAAGGCTTCGGCAACGTCATGCGAGATGCCGATGCCGACGAAGACAACCGCGAAGTCGCCGGCGGGATCGTCGCGAAGCCTGGCTCGCTGCGCGATTTCCGTGGCCAGGCGATCGTGCGGCAGACCGCTGCCGGAGAACAGCGGCAACTTCTGACCGCGAACGAGGCAATTCATGAGGTCGATCGCCGTGATGCCGGTCTCGATAAAATCGCGCGGCAGCGCCCGCCGTGCCGGATTGATCGTCATGCCGTCGATACGAATGCGTCGCATCGCGGGAATGGGTGCCTGTCCGTCGAGTGGCCGGCCGACACTGTCGAACACGCGCCCCAGCAGATTCGGTCCAAGATCGAAGCTCACCGGTTCGCCGAGCATCGATACCACCGTATCCCGAACGCCCAGTCCGGCGGTGGACTCGAGCACCTCGACGATAATGCTGTCCTCGTCGAGCGTCGCGACACGACCGAGCCGGACGACACCATCCTGGCCGATCACCTGCACGGCATCGTTCAGGCCGACCGTAACGGTGCGTTTTAGGAACAGCAGCGGTCCCTCGACCCGCTGCGCAACGTTGCGAACGGTCAACTCAGCGCGCATGGGCGTGTCCTCGTGCGAGCTGGTCGAACTCATCGTCCTGACGACGCATGAGCATGCGGAAACGCTCCAGCTTGTCATCGGGAATCTCCTCGCTGGCACGCTGCAACTGGCGCAACACCGGCATCGCGGCAATGTCCGCCAGAGCAATCCCGCCCTCCAGTGACTGCTCGGCACGATGCACGAAATGCAGGATGGCCCGCAGCAATGCCGTCTGGCGCTCCGGCGAACAAAATCGATCAACGATTGAGAAAGCCGATTGACGCAACAGGGATTCGTTAACGAGATCGGCACACAACAAGGTCAGTTGCTGCTTCGGTGGCAATGCGTCTTTTCCGACGATGCGCGCCATGCGCTCCAGACGTGCGCGTTGTTCCAGCAGCGTCAGGATCTGCCGCCGATGCGAAGTCCAGTCCGGATTGCCTTTCGATTGCCACCAGTGCGCCAGCGCATCGACGTCTTCCGAGTACGACGTCAGCGGGTGAATCGCCGGGAAAAATCGTGCTTGCGCGCGATCCCGGTCGAGCGCCCAGAAGCAGCGCACATAGCGCTTGCTCTGTGTCGTGACCGGCTCCGAGAAATCGCCGGCCGGCGGACTCACGGCGCCGATGATCGTTACCGAACCCTGCCCGCCCGCGAGCGTTTCGACGTGCGCGGCGCGCTCGTAGAACTCGGCCAGACGCGAACTCAGGTAAGCGGGAAAACCGTACTCGCCGGGCAACTCCCCGAGCCGCCCGGAGATTTCCCGCAACGCCTCCGCCCAGCGCGTGGTCGAGTCCGCCATGAGCGCAACGTGCAGACCCTGGTCGCGGAAGTATTCGGCGAGCGTGATACCGGTATAAATACTCGCTTCACGTGCGGCGACCGGCATGTTCGAGGTATTCGCAATGATCACCGTGCGATCCAGCAGGGGCCGGCCGCTGCGCGGATCCTCCAGCGTCGGAAATTCATTCAGCACTTCAGCCATTTCGTTGCCCCGCTCCCCGCAGCCGACGTACACGATCACGTCGGCATCGCACCACTTGGCGAGGCTTTCTTGCAGTATGGTCTTGCCCGTGCCAAAACCACCCGGTAACGCGGCGCGACCACCGCGCGCCAGCGGAAAAAGCGTGTCCATAATGCGTTGCCCGGTGACGAGCGGCTCACCCGGTGGCAGGCGTCTACGCACCGGTCGCGGAACACGCACAGGCCACGCATGACCGGCCGACAACGGAATCTCCACGCCATCGGCATCCTCAATCACGCACAGTGTCTCGTCATCGCGATATTCGCCCGCGGCAACGATCGACCTGACCGTACCCGAGATGCCCGGCGGCGGCAGGAATTTCTCCGCTATGTGTCCTTTGTCGAAGTCACCGAATGCCATGCCAGGTGCGAGCTGGTCGCCCGGCCGCAGCGTCGGCAGGAATTTCAGCATTGCCGCCTCCGCTGATCGCGTGCCGGGCCGGACCGTGTCCCCCGGCATGTCGGTCAACGACCGTAGCAAGCCGTCGAATATGTTTCCCAGCAAACCGGGGCGAAGCCTGATTGAAAGACGTTGGCCGGTTCCGCTCACGCGGTCGCCGGGTTTGAGCCCCGTCGTGTCTTCGTATATCTGTGCAACGATGCCCTCTGTATCCACGCGAATAATTTCGCCCGGGAGTTCGCGCTCACCGACAAGCACGGCTTCGCTCAAGTGAAACCGGCCTGTGCTGCGCGCCCGCATCACCGGACCGCTGATCCAGCGAATGGTCGCCTCAGTCATGTGATTGCTCCGGCGCCTTGCGAAGCTCGCGTTCCCAGGCTGCCAGCAGTTGCGCGCGCACGTTGTCGCTGTGTGCCAGCAATCCTTGCAGCGTGCCGTCGAGACACGCGGAGTCGCAGTGGATCTTGAGTCCCGCTGAAAACTCCGGATCCGCGCGCAACGACGGTTTCGGCAGACCGAGTTCATTGATCTCGTGCATCAGGCGGGCACTGTCGTCGCCGGTCCAGCACGATCCGTGGACGATTTCCCAGCTGCTTGCCGGCAATGACTGCACCGCTTCGGCCAGCAGCATGTCGCACCATTCGGCGCGGCTTTCCGCATCCGACCAGCGCCGCTCGATTTCCGCAACTAGTCGCGGCCATGCGCGCTGCAGCAACTCACTGTATTGCGCCTGTTTCTTGCGTCGTTCGGCAGTCTGGATCCGGTGGCGAGCTTCGAGCAATGCCATTTCCCGACGCCGGCGTTCTTCGACGACGGCCTGATGCACCCGCTCGCGCAACTGCCGACGGCTGCCGCGCAGCAATTCACCTTGCTCTTTTTCCGCCTCACGAATGATTTGCCGGCAACGCATCTCCCGCTGCGTACGCAATGCGCCGAGCAAGGTCTCTACCTGCAGCCCAAGAATGCCGTGGAAGTCGTTCATGGCTCAATCCCCAATGCACGACCGACATCCGCTGCGACATCGGGCATGGACACACGGCCTGCCGCATCCGGCACGATCAGCAGCAGGGGATCCGCGGCGCGTACTGCCCGATCGAGCAGGTCGGCCGGTAGTTCCCCGGCGCAAGCTGCGCTGATCAGCACGAGGTCGGCGGACCGCAGCGCTTCGGCGAACGTTGCGCTGACATCTCGATCGTCACCGCTGTCGGGAACCAGAACACGCGCACCCGCCAGCCGGTAACCGGCGGCAGTAACCTCGTCTCCAATGAAAACCGGAGCAGGCATATCAGCCGATCCGGTTGAGGATAAGAATAGCCACGATCAGGCCGTAAATCGCGATACCTTCCGCGAGACCGACCATGATCAGAAGACGGCCCAGCAGCTCCGGCTTTTCGGCCAGCGCACCGACCGCCGCACTACCAACATGCGCCACGGCATATGCTGCGCCCAGTGCGGACGCACCGGCCGCCAGCGCCGCCGCCATCATGCCCCATTGCACAACCGCCGGCGGCACCGTGACTGCCGATTCGGCGGTAGTTTCAGCGCCGGCTGCCAGCAACAGTCCGGTCGCTATCAGCGCCGTCAGTGCCGTAAGAAACGCGGCAGCCCGCACCGCTCCCTTGCTTGTTCTCATGATGGCCTCCTGTGGTGTTCGGGCGAATTTGAAGTGGGCAGCGGAATCGGCCGGAAAGGCCGGCCTTCGGCCCGCAGAAAACGGACAAAGAACTCGAACAACACGAGTCGCGTGGTTTGTATTCCGACTACGAGCCCTTCGAGTGCGATTATCAATGCATTGCCGATAACCAGAATCAGTATCTTGCCGGCGAGCGACGCCGGCGCTTCGGCTACCCCAACAACAGCCAGCGACAGGCCTGCATGGGCCAGCGCGAATGCGCCGACACGAACAAAAGAGATCGTGTTGACGAGTAACTGCAGCAGCGTCTCGACGAATTCCGCCGCCGCCTTGCCTGACGCCGCGAAGCGCCGGCCAGGCAACGCAACAAAGGCGTGACCAATAACAAACCAGGCACCACCGAATATGGCCAGCCAGAGCAGGCGCGGCTCGCGAATTGACCCGAGCAGCGCCAGGTAACACAGCAACAGTCCCGCGCCGGTCTCCCACCAGTGCAGCCCTTTGCGTTGCCAGTAGGCCTGCATCGCATCGAGGCACAGGCCGATGAGCAGCAGCACGGCGCCACCGGCGAGCGCGATCAGCAGCATGAGGATCGGTTGCTCCATCGGATGTATCCACAAGGGCCGGATGACATTTTCGAGACCGAAAATACTGCCGAACAGGAATCCGAACCCGATGCTCACCACACCACCGGCAATCAGCAACCTGAGCGCCGGCAAACGCCGCGAGAGAAAAATTCCGGCCAGCAGCACGACCGCACCATGCCCGACGTCGCCGAACATGAAGCCGAACATGAGCGGGCTGGCGATGGCAACGATACGAGTCGGATCCGCTTCGCCGGCAGCCGGCACACCAAGCATGCTCGTGAACATTTCGAACGGCCGCATCCATTTCGGGTTGTGCAATAACAACGGCGCGTCGAATCCGCCGGGCGGTTCCGCAAGACGCAGCAGCGCCTTGATATTCGCATCGGCAAGTAGCCGAACCAGCGAGTCTTCGTCGGGCGCGCTGCTCCAGCCGGTAATCCAGGCAAAGTTCTCGGTCGATGCGAGATCCGGCACGTTGTCGACGTACCAGCGCAGAAAGTCGACGACAGCAAGCGTCGAGGCGATTTCGTGGCGATCATCCAGGGCTGTCAATTCGCGGCGTGCCTCAGCAATTTGCACATTCGCCGCATCGACCCGTTCGTTGATCAGCGCGCCCGCGTCACGTGATTTTCCCGGCAACCCGTCCGGCAGGCGGATCTGCTGAGCTTTTTGCATTTTCAGCGCATCTTCCAGTGCCGCGATCTCCTCGGGCAGGCCTAAGGCGAGCAGAAAATTGTGCCCTGGCGTAGTGATGCGTTGCGTGATCGCCGAATGTGGCAATGTTTTCGGCCAGGCATCGGATTCCAGCACGTACACGCAGGACTTGAGTAGCGGGCCGGCGCTCGTGAACTGTTGCAGCTCGGGAAGCGATCCATCGCCATCGCCGAACAGTTCCCGCAATAGCAGCAGATCATCGCGCTCGTGGCGCAACATCTCGATTCGATCGACGACATCAACCGCTTCCGCTGACCAGGCGCGCAGACGGTTCATCGCGAGTTCCAGCATCGCGTATGGTTCATGGCGTTCATCGGGCCAATGCGTCGGCCGTGCTGGCCAGTAATGACCGAAGCGGCTTTGCAACGTGTCGAATTCTTCGAGCAGGTCCCGGCACTCGCGCATCCGCAGAGGTGCGGACGGTTCGGCATGACTTTGCAGTTCAACGCACGCGGAACGCGCGAGCACGTCGACTGCCGCCGTCAGATCGTCGCGCATGACCAGCATCTCGAACCATTTTGCAGCAACGGGGCGCAAGCTCACGACACACCCGCCGGATCGATTTCATTGAAAAACGCACGCCTGACAAGGCCGCTGCGCAGGCGCTGCATTTCCAGCGACGTTATGGCCAGGTGGCAGAAAACGGTGAGCGGCTGTTGCATTTGCATGCGCATCAGTCTTGCAATGCGCTGTTGCAGCTTTTCGCGATTTTCTTGCGCGGCCGCTGGTTTGACGTTGTCCCGCTGCAACGCCAGTCGATGCGTCCACAGCATCCGAGTCAGCCGTTGCAGCCCGGGGCGTGCTGAAGCGACAGCGGGCCACATCGCCTGCCAATGGTCTAGCCACAACTGCAGTGGATCGCTGACGCCGCCACTCGAGTTCGTTTCTCCGAGGCCGATATCGTCTATCCTGCGTCGCCGTACATCGGGCTCGGCCAAACTTAAGTCGGCAAGCTGCAAGTCCTCGGTCATCCACGGGAGCACCGTGCCCCCATTTCGCAGATACGCAATTGCGGGCAAATCCGGCAACCACGACGTCCAGTGTATTGACGCCCGCCACGGTGGCGGTGACCAGCGGCTTGCGTTCGCCACCTGCGACCGCCACGCGCCGCGCAAAGAACGCTCGATAACATGTGGTGTGGATGTTGCTGTGAAATTTTTTACGAACGGTGCCAGGGTCGTGCCGCGTGCCGCGTGCAGGTACTGCGCGAGACCGCGACTGGACTCCAGCAACTGCCAGTCGGCAGGCAACAGGCGGTCGCCAAGAAGCGCCTGCGCGCGCGCCTGGGCATTGGCAAATTCAATCGCCATTGGAGCGATCCTTGGTAGTCAGATCCTGTGCAACGGCGCATACGGCGTCTTGCAGTATCTGTCTCTCACCATCAGCCGGAATTTCGCAGGTGTCGACGCTGGCGGCGTCCCGCTCCATGCGATCGATGAGCACGCGTGTTTTCTCCGCGCAGCCAGCATGAACGCGACTGATGCGTTGTTGTATACGCCGCACCATTGCCCGAACGGCCTGTCTGGCATCGCCGAGCATCTGCGCCGCCCGGCTCTCGCATGCTGCCAGTTGCGCCAACACATCCTGCTCGGCACCAAGAACTTCCGATATAGCCGTCTTGACGGAAGTGGGGCTATCCGTCCTCGTATTCATCCGTCAATTGTGGAAGTTGCGGACCCTTGCCGACATTCGTACTAGTACTGACCGCGACGCAGGCACTATCAACCACGATGCGTTTTGCAGCAACAAAACGGCTCGGGCCTCCTGTTCGAACTGGCTGAAAATCAGACCGGCCACCTACCTGTCGGATCGTAGCGCGCCAGCCAGCATGCGACGCTGCAGCCTTTGCCGGAGTCCTGACGGTGACGCAAGGTTCATTCGGCGCAACATAGGTTGAATAGTCAGTCGTGACGGTTTGGCCCTTATTGTGGCGGCCGCAATCCGGAGCTTGCCGGCGATGCTGGCCGATTCTCTTTTCAGATGATTCAGGGCAGCAAGCACGCTCAGCTCGTCCAGGGTGAAATCCGAGCCAAACGGGTATCCGACAAAATGATCCGCAGCCGCGGTCGACTCGAAGATCTCGCGCAGCCGCTGTGGTGTGTTGCGTCGCTGATATGCCGGGATAGCGTAATTCGTCGCCAGTTTGCCCGCTGCTTTCGCGGTCTCAAGCAACTTCGCCTGATCTCGCGAATCCGCCACCGCCAACATCGCTTTAATGACGTCTTCATCGGACTTGCCACGAATATCCGCTATCCCGTACTCGGTAATGACGACGTCCCGAAGATGGCGCGGAATCGTCGTGTGGCCATAGCTCCACACGATGTTTGACTCACGGCCCTGTCTCGATTCGCGGGCACTGCGAAGCATCAATATCGATCGTCCCCCGTTCAGGGCGTGCGCCATCGCCACGAAATTGTATTGGCCGCCAACACCCGATACCAACCGCTGATCCTCGAGCGCATCGGAAACGGCAGCACCCAACAGCGTCATTTTCATCGTTGTATTGACGAATCGGGAATCGCGGCGCTGACACTGTTCGAGCTGTTGCTGGTTTCCATAGAGCTGGTTCACATGGCTGACCGAGGCCATCTGAAAGTCGTCTCGCTCCGCCATTGTCAATTTACGCAACCAGTCGTAAAAATCCTGCGAACCGAGAAAAAATGCAGCGTGCAATAGCGCACCACGGACGGCTCGATCCTGAAAGCGCGCCTGCAGCTCTGCCGGCGACAGGCCTGCTGTTGCCGCCGCCTGAACCTCGAGATCATCATATGCGCGCCGCTTCAGGATGCCGGAGCGGTACAGGTGCATGAACCCGTCCATGAACATCTCGCTGGCACCGTAGATTCCCTCGGACAGGATCTCGTCGCCACCGATGCGTCGAAGCGTCTGTCTCGCTTCAGCGGAATTACAAAGCGCGTCCAGCAGCAGGCGATAACTGGCGTTGTCACTTTGGCGCAGCTGCAGAGCACGCACGAACGCATCGCCGAGGGCCCCGATTCCCAGCTGCAGCGTGCCGCCATCCCGGATCAGCGAACTGGCGTACGTCCCGATGGCGTATTCGGTAACGGATACACTGGACCGAGGCAGGGAAAAGATGCGGAAGTCGTGCTCCCGGTTGTCAACGATTACATCGAAAAGGTTTCGTTCTACTTCCGCGTCACCTGTCATGAATGGCAGGTTTTCATTCACCTGCGCAACGAGAAGAAAAGAATGCTGTGGCAGGTGTTTCAGCTGCTGCACGAGGTCGAGCGTCACGTCCGGGTTTGACGACAGGCTGTATCGACGATCGTCACCTTCTCCTTCGGCAGCGATCATCTGCAATACCAGATTCACTCCCATGTCGATCATGTCGCGCGCGACATGCGTGTAGTTGCTGCTGATGTAATTGCGCTGCATGTGGGGCGAATCCAGCCACGCGCCGGATTGCAGGTAGAATTCCGAGACCGTTACGTTCTCCGGCAAGCGATGCTGCCGCAGGTCAACCAAGTATTGCAGCGACGGATAATCGGCACCGAAATGTCGCTTGACGAACGGTTGAAGAAAACGCTCTTCCAGGTCGCTGGCGGCTTGCGGAATCTCCAGCGACAATGCCGAGAAAAATTTGAGCCTGATCGACGAATCATTGCAGGCACGACGGTACAAGGCGTTGACCAGCGGATTCGGCTTGCCAATTCCCAAGGGCAGCCCGACGACCAAATCGTTACCGAGTGTCTGCAGAATATGCCCGACGGTTTCTTCCAGATCGGTGAATTGCCGGGTTGCCTTGCCGCGCATCGACGTGTTCCAGATACCCTGATACTTTACGAAGTGTACCGAGTGTTAGCGTCGGCCGCGTGCAATTGCAGGAATACGCGGCCATCGAATGTTGCCGAAAACGCTAATCGATCACTTACACTGTCGATGTCGCTACCTCAGGGATACGGGAAAATATCGAACATGCATCGATACCTTTTACGCCTCGCGCTGCTGCCCGTAGCCAGTCTGGTCTCGGCCTGTGGCGATGCGCCACAGGAAACAGTCGCCGTGGAATTCCTGCCGGTCAGTGCCGCGACCGGCAGCGCGGAGCCGCATCTCTCGCTGACCGTCTGGGGCGAAGCGGTTTTGAGCTGGCTCGAGCCCGACGGCGACGGCGTGGCACTGCGCGTTTCGACGCTCGGTGAAGACGCATGGCAGGAACCGGTGACGGTCGCAAGCGGCGACAACTGGTTCGTCAATTGGGCGGATTTCCCGTCGGTCGTCCCGATCAGCGACACATTGTGGGCTGCACACTGGCTCGCGAGGAGGCCCGGCGGCGTGTATTCCTATGATGTCGCCATCGCCGTGTCCGGCGATGCAGGCCAAAGCTGGGGTCAGCCCGTAACGCCGCACGACGACGGCACCGCAACCGAACACGGTTTCGTCACCCTGTTTGCCTGGGACGAATCCGTTGGCGCGATCTGGCTGGACGGTCGAAACATGGCCGCGAGCGATGTTAACGAAGGTCACGGCAAGGCCGGCGCCGATGCGCATGGCAGCGGTATGACTCTTCGTTCTGCGATTATCGGCACGGACGGATCGATCCGGAAACCTCAGCTCGTCGATGAACTAGTTTGCGATTGTTGCCAGACCGATGTTGCCATCGCAGCGAACGGACCGGTGGCGGTGTATCGCAACCGCACCATCGATGAAATCCGTGACATTCATGTCATCAGCGCCCGCGGCGGTACCTGGCAAATCGACACCGCAGTTGCCGACGACGGTTGGAAAATTGCGGCCTGCCCGGTGAACGGGCCGGCCATCAGCGCCCGCGAGAATAACGTCGCCGTAGCCTGGTTCACGGCGGCGGGCGATGACACACAAGTACAAATGGCGTGGTCATCCGATGCCGGCGAATCATTCGGTGCACCGATCGATATCGATGTCGGGCGGCCGATCGGACGGGTCGATGTCGAATTGCTGGAGGACGATGTCGCGGTCGTGAGCTGGTTGAGAATGGGCGACAACGATGAAGGCGAGATTTGCCTGCGGCAGGTCAATGCATCCGGTAACAGGGGCCCGGTGCGGATCATCGCGACGACCGGCGCCAACCGCATGTCCGGTTTCCCGCAAATGGTTCGCCAGCGCGATGGACTCATACTGGCCTGGACGGACACGCGCGACCCGGAATCGCGAGTGGTCAGTGCGCGCGTGGACAGCGCCAGTCTGAAGATCCGATAAACCATGCGTCAATGATCGGCACCCGTCCCTGCGAAACACCCTGTTGCGCAGCGTTGCTGAGCTAGTTCGCACTCAGGCCGCGTTCACGCCACACGAGAAACAGCGCCGGAATAACCACCAGCGTAAGAACAGTCGCGCTCAGCATTCCACCGACCATGGGCGCGGCGATTCGGCGCATTACTTCCGACCCGGTTCCCCCACCCAGCATGATCGGTAACAGGCCGGCGACGATTGCCGCAACCGTCATCATGATCGGGCGTACGCGCAGCACCGCCCCGTCGATAACCGCCTGTTCTACATCCCGCATTGTCAGCGCTCGACCCTCCGAATCTGACGAAGCGATGTGCCTGTCGATAGCCTGGTTGAGATACACCAGCATGATGACGCCGATTTCGACCGCAACTCCGGCGAGCGCAATGAACCCAACACCAACCGCGACCGACAGATCGTACTCCAGCAGGTACAGCAGCCAGATGCCGCCGATAAGCGCCATCGGCAAAGTGCCCATGATGATTGCAACTTCCGCAAAGCGGCGGAAGCTCAGATACAGCAACAGAACAATGATCGCGAGCGTTACCGGACCGACCAGCGCCAGCCGTTCCTTGGCCCTGACCATGTACTCGTACTGTCCGGACCACGACAACGAATAGCCGGCCGGCAGCTCCAGCGACGCGGCGACGGTGCGCTGCGCTTCGGCAACGAAAGAGCCCAGGTCGCGATCGACGATGTCCACGTACGTCCAGCCATTCAGTCGCGCGTTTTCACTCTTTATCATCGGTGGTCCGTCGACGACATAGACTTTGGCTACATCGGCCAGCGCGATTCGCGCGCCCTGCGGCGTAACTATCGGCAACAGTTTCAGCTGTTCGACGGAATCGCGGACCCTTTGCGGATAACGCAGATTGACGGGATAGCGTTCCAGCCCCTCGATCGTTTGTGTCACGTTCATGCCGCCGACCGCCGTGCGCACGATGTCCTGGACGTCATTGATATTGAGCCCAAAGCGCGATGCGCGTTGCCGATCGATATCCACCGTAATGTAGCGACCGCCTGCCACGCGTTCCGAATAAACCGAGGCTGTTCCCTGTACCTTGGTCAGTACCCGCTCCAGTTCCTTGCCGATTGTCTCGACAACTTTAAGGTCAGGGCCGGCGACTTTGATGCCAACCGGTGTCTTAATTCCGGTCGCCAGCATGTCAATTCGGGTTTTGATCGGCATGACCCAGGCATTGGTCAGTCCCGGCAAGCGTACGAGACCATCCAATTCCGCGCGAAGATCGTCCGACGTTTTACCGGGCCGCCACTGCTCGCGTGGCTTGAACTGAATGACAGTTTCGATCATGGTCAGCGGCGCCGGATCGGTCGCGGTATCGGCCCTGCCGATCTTGCCGAAGACGCTCTTTACTTCGGGCAGCGTTCGGATCAGGCGGTTCGTCTGCTGCAGGATTTCTCTTGCCTTGTCGACGGATATACCGGGGTAAGTTGTCGGCATGAACATCAGGTCACCTTCATCCAGCGGCGGCATGAATTCCGAGCCGAGTTTGCTGACGGGCCAGATGCCGATCAGCAAAACCACTGCAGCCAGCAGCAAGGTCGTTTTGGGCGAATGAATGACGGCATGAATGACCGGGCGATACGTCGCGATCAGCAGCCGGTTGATCGGATTTTTAATTTCCGGGGTCACCTGGCCGCGAATGAAGTAGCCCATCAGTACCGGCACCAGCGTTACCGACAAGCCTGCCGCTGCCGCCATCGCGTAGGTCTTGGTATACGCCAGCGGCGCAAACATTCGCCCTTCCTGTGCCTCCAGCGTGAACACGGGCAGGAAACTTAAGGTAATGATCAGCAGTGAAAAAAACAGCGGCGGCCCGACTTCGCTCGCGGAGTCCCCGATAATGCGCCAGCGATTGTCGTCGTTAAGCGGTTCCTTTTCGATGTGCTTGTGCACGTTCTCGATCATTACGATTGCCGCGTCGACCATCGCACCAATGGCGATGGCAATGCCGCCAAGCGACATGATGTTTGCGTTGATACCCTGCAAATGCATGACAAGAAAGGCGACCAGAATTCCGACCGGAAGGCTCAGGATTACTACGAGTGAAGAACGAAAGTGGAACAGGAATACGGCGCAGACCAGCGCCACGACCAGGAACTCTTCCAGAAGCTTGCGATTCAGCGTTTCGACGGCGCGTTCGATCAGGTCCGAGCGGTCATAGGTGGTAACGATCTCGACGCCATCCGGCAAGCTTTTCCGCAGTTCGACGAGACGGCCCTTGACCGTATCGATGGTTTTCGACGCGTTGCCGCCCCAGCGCAGGACGATAACCGCACCAACCACTTCTCCTTCGCCATCCAGTTCAGCAATGCCGCGGCGCATCTGCGGCCCGATGCGAATTTCCGCTATGTCGGCAAGCACGATGGGCGTGCCGTTGGCGTCGACACCGAGCGGTATTTCGGAAAGATCGCCGATGTTCTGCAGATAACCCGTGGCCCGCACCATGTACTCGGCCTCGCCCATTTCGACGACGGAGCCGCCGGCTTCCTGGTTGCCGGACTGGATCGCCATTCGAACCCGGGCGAGCGTGATGCCGAAAGCCCTTAATTTGTCGGGATCGACGACCACCTGGTACTGCCTGACCATGCCGCCGATCGTGGCGACTTCGGCAACCCCGGGCACGGTTTGCAGTTCGTATTTCAGGAACCAGTCCTGAATGCTGCGCAGTTGCGACAGATCGTGGCGGCCACTGCGATCGACCAGCGCGTACTCGTAAATCCAGCCAACGCCGGTCGCGTCCGGACCCAGGGCCGGTTTTGCATTGTCGGGCAACTGCCCTGTGACCTGGCTCAAATACTCCAGCACCCGCGAGCGCGCCCAGTACAGGTCCGTCCCGTCCTCGAAGATGATGTAGACGTACGAGTCGCCGAAGAAGGAATAGCCGCGCACGTTGACCGCTTTCGGTACCGAAAGCATCGCGGTCGTCAGCGGGTAAGTCACCTGGTCTTCCACCACTTGCGGTGCCTGGCCCGGAAACGAGGTCTTGATGATGACCTGGACATCAGAGAGATCCGGCAATGCATCGACCGGTGTCTGGCGAATAGCATAGAGCCCGGACGCCACCAGAAATCCAGTTGCGAGAAGGACCAGAATCCGGTTGCGAATCGACCAGCGAATCAGCGCCGCGATCATTGTGCGTCCTCCGGCCGGTGCGCACTGTGATCGATTGCGTCGCGCATCGTCCCGTCGTGAGGAGACTCATCGCCGGAAGTGCTACTGTCCAGCCGCTGCAATGCCGAATCGATATTGGATTCCGAGTCGATCAGGAACTGTCCTGACGTCACCACGAAATCACCGGCCGACAGTCCCGAAAGAATCGCCACACGATCCCCGGATTCAATTCCCGTCGTAACAGGCTGCGCGCGAAAGCGCCCGTCGCCTAGTGCCAGCACGACCCGATCCGACTTGCCGCCGCGGATCAATGCCGCTCGAGGGATATGCAAAAGCGGTTCGGTTTCATTTCCGTACAGCGTTACGCGGGCAAACATGTTGGGACGTAGCACTTCGCCTTCGTTCGCGAAGCGAAGCCGTACGCGCAATGTGCGGGTGCGTTCGTCCAGCTCGGGATAGATATAGTCGACCGTGCCCTGCCACCGCTCTCCGGGTAGATAGTCGAGTTCGATCTCCGCGCGTTGGCCGGGCCGAACCCAGTTCGACTGGCGCTCGAATACCTCGGCCTGGACCCAGACACGATCGAGTTGGGCAATCGACATGACCTCGGTTGCGGGCGTGATGAATATTCCTTCCCGCACGCCGAGATGCGCGACGAAGCCATGCGACGTGGCGCGAATCTGCACACGCTGCCGAACCTCGCGCTCCTTATCCAGCCGGGCAAGCTCGCGTTCGGTGAATCCCAGTGCGAGCAAGCGATCGCGCGATGCAGTCACCAGCGAAGGCGAGCGACTCAGCGCCGAAAGGTATTCCTGCTGCGCGTTGACCAGCGTCGGCGAATACAACTCGAACAGGGTCTGGCCATTACGGACCGGGTCGCCGGTCGCCGTCACGCTGAGTTTTTCGATCCATCCGTCGACGCGAGTGTGAATGTGATGCAGCGTGTCTTCGTCGTAGCCGACATAGCCGACCGTTTCTATGACTTTCGAAAGAGGGCCTTGCACCGCTTCCGCCGAACGCACGCCGAGATTGCTAACGACGGAGGAATCGATCAGAACGACACCCGTTTCTGCGCCGGCCTCGTCAGCATAGACGGGCACGAGATCCATGCCCATGGGCGACTTGCCCGGCTCATCCCGCCGAAAAGCAGGATCCATAGGTGCCTGCCAGTACAGGACTTGCCTCTCCTGTTTGTCGCCGATTCCGCCCCCGACGCTGTCCGCCGGGTCCCAGAATTTGCCTATGGCAACGCCGATAAGCATTGCGACGACTGATGTAAGGATAATCACGGTGTTCCTGTTCATCGGGAAAGTCCCCCAAGGTTTGCGAGCACCGCGTAGCTTTGTGCACGCTCAACCTGCAATCGCTCGTAGTCGAGCCGCGTGTTCAGGTCATCGATATAGCCACGCATGACGTCGGCGAAATCACCGGCTTCGCTTTGATACGCGAGCAATGCGGCCTGCGCCTGCGCCCCTGCCTGACCCAGGATCCGCTCGTCGTATAGCTGCAGTCGCCGAGACAGGTCCTGCCATCGCGCATATTCGGTATCGATTTGGCTGCGCAGACGTCGCAGCAGTTGCTCCCGGGTTCCCTCGGCAGCCCGGCGCTCGCTCAGGGCCGCCGCCAGGCTGCGGTTCTGGCGATTGCCGCGAAATACAGGCAGATCCATCGTGATCGAGAGGCTCACCATGTCGGAACGGGCTTCGCCGGAGGGTAGATATCCGCCGCGAAAGCCGTAGCCGAGATCAATGGCCCAGCCAGGTTTGAACTTTTCCTTCGCGACCTCTACACCCGCGAGCCTCGCGGCAACGCCCGCGTCCGCCGCCGTGACCGCGGGGTGCGCAAGCAGATTCCCGTGAAGCACATGCAGGGCCGGCAGTTCGTTCCAGGACGGCAACTTCTCCGCAACCGGGCGGCGGCTTTCCTCGCCAATCCATTCCGACAACGCCGCGCGCGAGCCGGACTGCTGCCGCTCGATGTCGATCAGTCGGTCATCGAGCCGGCTCAGTTCGAGTTCCGAACGCAGGACGTCGTACTGGGTCTTGCTGCCGACCGAATACAGCGAGCGTGTGATAGTCGCAAGGTCGCTGAAGAATGGCCGGGATTCGGCCACGATGTCAGCAGCGCGCCGCCAGTAATACGACTCCAGCCAGGAACGCCGGGTCGCCATCAGCACGTCCCGCCCGCGCGCGCCGGCGGCGTCGGTCATCTCAAGCGACATCGATTCGAATTGCCGCCTGCTTGCGTCGCGTGATTTTCCCGCCGGAAACGCCTGCCGAACGATTAGTTGCGCCTGCGTCATGGCTTCGCTCGTGAAGCCTCCCGACTGAATCGGGAAATTGGCAAGGCCGGCGCGGAGCGTCGGGTCCGGCAATTGTTCGGACACGATCGCTTGCTCACCGAGCGCCGCCGCTTTCGCTATCAGCGCAGCCTGGCCGGGTTCCGCAGCAAGCGCCAGGTCCTCCGCCTCGGCAAGGGTCAGTGGAATCGCTTGTTGTGCCTGCGCCGCGGCCATCGTCGCGAACGCCACAAACAGCGCGATCGGCCACTGCTGCCGTATGAATCGGATCAGGACAGCAAGAAATTTGGCATGGCCTGTTTCGGGTTTTCGCCCACGAATATGCAACATCTATGCAAACTCCTTCCTCAACTACCGGTAAAAAAACGGTCGGGTGCGAAGGAGTCGCTAAATCAGATAAACGCAGTAAAGAATATTGAGTGGCGGGGACGCGCCGGGTGGCGGCAACTGGATTTCTTGCCGGTCGGAATCTGCACCTTCTGCAAGTCGTTGCACCGGGTGTGCATCCACAAAGACGAAGACGGTTGCGTCCTTGATGGCATCCTTAAAATTCGCCTTTCCGATTCGACCCTCGTAGCTGAATTCGTCGGCCACGAAACAGTTTGCTGCAACGAGGTCACATGGCGCTTCATTCGACGACGAGTCGTGGGAGTGAGAAACGGCGTGTTCGCCGTGCTGACTGTGGCCGCGCGTTTCCGACGGTGGGCAGTGCGTACAATCGGCATCAGAATCGGCGCCAAAGGCCATTGCGCAGGGCTGCAAGGCAAGGTTGCACCACACAATGGCGAACAGGCCCAACGCCCAGCGGGCCCGCGATGTTCGATTGCGTGATTCCGGGAGGTTCAAGTTTCTGACTCCACGCCCGCCGAAGACTACCGGCAGGGTAAGCGCAAAGAGCAGTTGCAGGCTATAAGGACCACTACTTATCGGTCAAGTGGCTGGTTCACAGCGAGACGGATCGGCGCACGAATTCGCGCTGTGAAGCCCTTGATTTCGACCTGCGGTCCGTCAGTATCGGCCACTGCATATACAGGAGCGGAAATCGTGATGGGACCGTTGCAAGGCACAAAGATCATCGAACTCGCCGGCGTAGGACCGGGACCGTTTTGCGGCATGATGCTCGCCGACATGGGCGCTGCAGTCATCCGTGTCGAACGCCCGGGATCGGTTACTGGCGGGTCGCTCGATCCCCTGTTGCGAAATCGCAAGTCCATCGCTTGCGACCTGCAACGAGCAGAAGGCATCGACGTCGTCCTCAGGTTGATTGAAAACGCCGATGCGCTGTTCGAGGGATTCCGGCCGGGCGTGGCCGAGCGTCTTGGTGTGGGGCCCGACACTTGTTTGAAGAAAAATCCGCGCCTCGTGTACGGCAGAATGACCGGCTGGGGTCAGGAGGGTCCATTGGCACGCGCCGCCGGTCACGACCTGAATTACATCGCGTTGAGCGGCGCCTTGCATTCGATCGGGCGGCCGGGCGACAAACCGGTACCGCCGCTGAATCTCGTCGGCGATTTCGGCGGCGGCGGTATGCTGCTCGCATTCGGCATGGTCTGCGCTTTGCTCAACGCACAGCGGACCGGCAAAGGCCAGATCGTCGATGCGGCGATGATCGACGGAGCCAATACCCTGATGGCGATGTTTCACGGATTCAAGGCGATGGGCCTGCACTCCGATGCCACCGGTTCGAGTTTCCTCGGCGGCGCAGCCCATTTCTACGACACCTACGAAACGCGTGACGGCAAGTTCATATCCATTGCCTCGATCGAACCACGCTTCTACGAATTGCTGATCGAGAAAGCAGGCCTCGACCGCAGGCGATTTGCTGCTCACGCATTCCGGATGAAAATCGATGATGACGTACGCAGCAACTGGGCAACGCTCAAGGAAGAACTGGCGGAAGTGATACGGACCAGGACGCGCGACGAATGGTGCGACATCATGGAGGGCAGCGATGTGTGTTTCGCACCGGTCCTGACGCTCGACGAAGCCCGCGCCCATCCTCACAACAAATCGCGGCACGCCTTTATCGACGTCGACGGGCAAACGCAGGCGGCGCCGGCGCCGCGCTTCAGCGAATCCGTAACCGCAACCCCGCGACCCGGCGTGCCGCCCGGCACCCACAGCGTCGAAATCCTGCAAAGCGCGGGTTTCGATGCCGGCGAAATCCGCGAGCTGATCGAGAGCGGCACGGTAGCGGCCGCCTGACACACCGCTGCCGAATTTCGAAGCGCGGAGCGGTCCGGCGGACCTCTCTGGTTGCAGACAAACAGGCTACAATCGCACTTCCGGCGCGCTCGCTCCGCGATGCCATATCCGCCAGGATTTTGAATCGGACCGCGGCCGACTGTGCCGTAGCAGCCTCGGAGAATAACAATGAGCAAAGAAAATGATTCGAGTGAGCAACAGGACACAACGCGAGAAACAAGCAAGTCGTTTCTGACCCGACCACGCCTGGTCGCGGGCGCCCTCGCCCTCGGCGGAATGATTGTCGGGTCCGTGGTCGGCCTTGGCGTGCAGATGGGGGCAGAAAGCACCGGCCTGTTAGGGCCTTCCGTCGAAGCACTGATCGCCGAACAACAATCGAACTTCACTGACGTCAACGCTCGACTCGATGCATTGAAAGACATGTCGAATGACAAGGCGGTTATCGCGGAACTGACCGAACTCGGCAAACTCTTGAATCGTCAGGACGAACTGGCGCGCCAGGCGAATGCCGAACTTGCCTATCTCGGCGAGCAGGTCACGGAACTTAAGGACCGGCAGCTCGCGGACGCGGGATTCAGCGGCGGCGCAGACCTCTGGTTGAAAAGCGGCGAGAGCGTCAACGTCGGTTCACGTGACAACGTATTCGGACTGCTCGGCACGCGCTCGAACTTCGCCGATATCAACCTGAACGGTACGCGTAAGCGCGTATACGTCGGCGACCCGATTCCGGTTGAAGGCGACGGCACGGACTGCACGATCTTCTACAAGCAGGCCAAACCGCGCGCAGACGGGAGAGTCGGATTTGACCTGAGCTGCGGCTAGTGAGGTTCGGTCGGACCTGTCATTGCGAGGAACGAAGCTCCACCCGACCCGTCATTGCGAGGAACGAAGTGACGAAGCAATCGCCAAAGGACTCCGTTGATTGAAGAGATTGCTTCGCTGCGCTCGCAATGACGGGAAATTGCTGCGCCCGCAATGACGGGAAATTGCTGCGCTCGCAATGACAAGAATTCCTGTGTCAATCGGTTTTCCCTCGCTGTTGTCCCTAACTGGCTTTTTTCAGGCTGTTGCTGAGCCCAACGAGCACTTCACGAACTGTTGCCAGTGCTTCGTCCAGTAGTTTGTCGCTGATGACCAGCGCCGGCAGGAAGCGAATGACGTTGGCGCGCGCGCCGCAGGACAACAGGATGACGCCTTTTTTCAGCGCCTCGGCGACAACGGCTTTGGTCAGATCCGGATCCGGTTGATCCGCATCGCCACCCTTGACGAGTTCGATGGCGCACATTGCGCCAGTGGTTCGCACTTCGCCAATGCTGTCGGTTGATTTCTGTGTCGCCGCGCCCCACGCCGCGATTTTCTTGCCAATGGCCAGCGCGCGCTCGCAAAGTTTTTCGTCCTCGATGATATCGAGCACAGCGAGCCCCGCTGCACAACCTACCGGCGGGCCGCCGTAGGTACCGCCCAGGCCGCCCGGCATCGGGGCATCCATGATGTCTGCCTTGCCGATTACGCCGGACAGCGGCATGCCGCCGCCCAGACTCTTCGCCACTGTTATCAGGTCCGGTTCGATGCCTGAATGTTCGATGGCAAAGAATTTTCCGGTCCTCGCGAAGCCGGTTTGGATCTCGTCCGCAACCAGCACGATGCCGTGCTCGTCGCAGATCCTGCGCAGCGCCTTCAGGAAGCTCGCCGGTGCCGCGTAGAAACCGCCCTCGCCCTGCACCGGCTCGATAATCATCGCCGCGACACGCCCCGGCTCGATATCCGACTTGAACAAGGCCTCCAGCGCCTGCAGTGAAGCTTCGGCCGTTTTTCCATGATATTCAATAGGATACGGAATATGGTAAATGTCCGGCGGGAAGGGACCGAATCCCGCCTTGTAGGGCGCAACCTTGCCGGTCAACGCCATGCCCATCATGGTCCGGCCATGGAATGCGCCGGAGAAGGCGATGACGCCGGTGCGTTTCGTGTGATAGCGCGCGATCTTGATCGCGTTTTCCACCGCTTCCGCGCCGGTCGTCAGGAACAGGGTCTTCTTCGGTGTTTTGCCGGGCGCCAGTTTGTTCAGCCGCTCGGCCAGCGCCACGTAGATTTCATAGGGTGTCACCTGGAAGCACGGGTGGCTGAACTTGTCGAGCTGCGCTTTGACGGCGGCCACGACTTTCGGGTGATTGTGGCCGACATTGTTGACAGCAATTCCGGATGCCAGGTCGATGTAGCGTTTTCCTTCGACGTCCCAAACCTCGGCGCCCAGGGTTTTCTGAGCGAAAACAGTGTGTTGCGTTCCGACGCCGCGCGCAACGGCCGCTTGCCTGCGCTCCAGTAGTTGCTTGTTCGTACTCATCAATTCCATTCCTCAACCGATTCCGGCCAGCGATTGCCCTGCTGGTATGCTAGCTGCCGTGACGGCCGATTGTCATCTTTGTGCCGCAGTATCGCCGCGGCCCGGCCGCAATTGCCGCTGCGTCTCACGCTATGAAACTGTGCTTGCCGATCGCCCCGTTTTTAGCCGCGGGTGACGACCGTGGGTACCGATTGAGCTATTATTCGCGGCTGCCTTCAGGAGGAGCTCACTATGCGAGAAATGCTGCAATTCTACATTGACGGACAATGGGTCGACCCGGAAGTCCCCAATCCGATCGAAGTCATCAATCCGGCAACCGAGGAAGTCTGCGGGCGCATCAGCCTCGGCTCGGCAAAGGATGTCGACAAGGCCGTTGCAGCCGCATGCCGCGCACAGGACAGCTTTGGCCAGACCACACGCAAGCAGCGAGTTGAGCTGTTGCAGGCCATCCTGGATGAATTCGCAAAGCGGCATGACGACATAGCCACGGCAATCATGGAAGAAATGGGCGCGCCCTGGTTGCTGGCACGCGACGCACAGGCGGCAAGTGGTCCGCAACACATTGCGGCGACCAAAAAAGCACTCGAAAACTATGCATTCGAGGAGCGCCACGGCACGACGCTCATCGTCAAGGAGCCGATCGGTCCCTGCGCGCTGATCACGCCATGGAACTGGCCGATCAACCAGATCGCCTGCAAGGTTGCGCCAGCGCTGGCGGCAGCTTGCACGATGGTATTGAAGCCGAGCGAGATCGCACCGTTCGACGCCATGATATTTGCAGAAATTCTGCATGCGGCCGGCGTACCGGCCGGTGTGTTCAACCTGGTCAACGGCGACGGGCCGGGCGTCGGTTCGGCGCTGAGCGCGCATCCCGATATCGCCATGGTGTCGTTCACCGGCTCGACACGCGCGGGCGTCGCGGTCGCGCAGAATGCTGCGCCTAGTGTCAAACGTGTGGCGCAGGAACTCGGCGGCAAATCCGCCAACATCATCCTGGAAGATGCGAACTTCGAAAAAGCCGTCAGCAAAGGCGCCGAAGAGTGTTTCGAGAATACCGGTCAGTCCTGCAATGCGCCGACGCGCATGTTGGTGCCAAGAAAGCGATTGGCGGAAGCCGCGGCCATTGCCGCGCGCAAGGCCGAAAGCGTCGTCACCGGTGACCCAACCGACGAGAAAACCGAAATGGGCCCGGTTGTTTCCGAATTGCAGTGGAACAAGATCCAGACCTTGATACAGAAAGGCATCGACGAAGGCGCCAAGCTCGTCGCCGGCGGTACCGGACGGCCGGCGGGTTTGTCACGCGGTTATTTTGTCAAGCCGACCGTGTTCACCGAGGTCAACAACCAGATGACGATTGCGCGGGAAGAGGTGTTCGGGCCGGTACTTGCGATCATCCCGTTCGACAGCGAGGAAGAAGCCATTCGCATCGCCAATGACACGCCCTACGGATTGTCGGGATACGTTAGTTCGGGAAACCTGGATCGTGCACGCAAGGTCGCGAGTCGTTTGCGTACCGGCATGGTGCATATCAATGGCGCACCGCTGGATTCCATGGCACCGTTTGGCGGCTACAAGCAATCCGGCAACGGCCGCGAATGGGGCGCACACGGCATCGACGAATTCCTCGAGGTCAAATCCGTTTACGGATACGAAGCCCGCAAGGCAAGTTAGTCATTTCGCTGCGCATCCCGATAAGCCGCCGCGAGTGGCAGTCGGGATGTGCATGTGAATGAACGATCTGTAAAGGCAACTCGCTGTTTAAATTGTTGTCAGAATGAGCGTCGGACAGCCGACGAACACCTACTTGAGCAATCGCATGTTAATGAATTTCAGAACTTTCCTTGTCGTTGCGGCAGCCGTTCTCGCCGTGAGCGGTTGTGCGGAAACCAGCCGTCCGGAGGCCACCGGAAAGGGCAATCTGCGCGGCATCAATGCGATCCTCCTGTCGCCCGATATCGGATTCCTGGTCGAAGAAAGATTGCAGGGCGCGATGAATTACAAGGACACGGCTACGCGACGCATCGATGACCTGGACTACACAATCAATTTCGAAGCGCGGCTTGCCGGCGATGTTCTTTCAACACGCATTGCCAGCCAGCACGTCGACGTCGTCGCCAACACGGAATACGTGTTCGCGCTGACCGGTTCGCTTTCTGCCCCAACGCTGTTGACGGCCGAGTATCCGGAACGCCAATGGAGCGGCAGCGAAACCGTATTCGAAGCGCGAAGCCTGCATCTTGC